>Ga0315336_1005255_pt1 | contig 14343 bp, 11 predicted proteins | sample ASW5metaG_FD_204512 | JGI IMG/M metagenome (GOLD analysis project Ga0315336, IMG submission 204512) | Ammonia-oxidizing marine archaeal communities from Monterey Bay, California, United States - ASW #5 | ecosystem: Environmental > Aquatic > Marine > Intertidal zone | place: USA: California...
ACAGGCCGGCATGGAAATCGGCGATGAGGTGATCCAGCACTTCCTGCGAGAAACGGGCCTGCGAAAGGTCAGCAATCGCGAAATCAGCGTCATGCTGGCTGAAATGGGCGGCGGCAACGGTCGCGCCAACGAATCGATGTTGTTCTCCGCTCTGCAAGAACTGCTGCTGGCGAACTACTACGGGACTAGCTATAGCTCTGTGACGCGCAGCCTGTTGCCAGAACAGATGTGGCAGGAGTGGCGGCGACTGAATGAACGGATCGCCGTGCAGGCGGCGATTTTGCCGGTCGAGAAATTTGTAGCGGACGTGCCCGAGCCGACCGAAGCCCAACTGCAAGAATTCTACGAACAGCACAAACAACGAGCAGGCGGAGTCCCGGTCCAGGTGAGCCTGCCCGATCTGCCGGCCATTCGATCGGGTGAGCTACCCTCTCCAGAAGTCGGCTTCCGACAGCTGAGACGGGTGCGTCTGCAATTCTTGCAGGGCGACGTGAACAGTTGGACTCAGAAACTGTTGCCCACTATTACCGACGAAGAGATTGTCGACGACTATGACCGCAACAAGCGGACGCTCTACGTCCGCGACGAGAGCGACGCCGCAGATGACGCCACGGATGACGCCGCTGAGCCGTCGGAGGAGCCTTCAAGCGAAACCTCCGCAGACGAACAAGCGGAAGTTGCCGAAACTGATCCCCAGCCCTCAGACACCCAAGAGTCGGATACAGAAGATCAGCTCGCAGTGGCCGAAGCGGCGGAGACCGGTAACGAGTCAGCTCTGGCCGACAGTGACGTGGCAGCCGACGAAGATTCCCTTGAATATGTTCCTTTGGAAGAGGTGAGCGAACAGATCCGGCGCAAACTGGCCAATGACAAGGCGGTGCTACAGCTCGAGCGCCTGATGCAGGAAAAATACACTGATTTGAGCTCAGCCTACAATAAATATGGTGGCATTGCTGCCGAGGCGGTCAGCTTGAATCAACCGCTGCCCGAACCACCCGCCAAGCTGGCCAATCTGGAAAGCCTGGCTCAGGACACCGATCTGATCTATGAAGAAACACCACTGCTGACGTTTCTGGAACTGGCGCGGGAAAGTCTGGTAGGCCCGGCCAGAAATATTCACGGCGGACTCGACTTGATCGTTCAATCCTCCTTCTCTGTGGACGAAAATCGCTATGAGCCGCAGTTGGCCCGCGATATGGATGGCAATTGGTATCTGGCACTGAAGGTCGAAGATATCTCCAGCCGCGTGCCCGATCTGGATGAGATCCGCTCGGAGGTCGTCGCCGCTTGGAAACTTCGCGAAGCGGCCCAGATCGCCCTGCAACAGGGCGAAGCGCTTGCCCTGGAGGCTCAGGATTCTTCCAGCTCGCTGCTCGATCTGAGTGCTAAGAAAGGCGCTGAGGTAATCACTACCGATCTGTTCAGCTGGCTCACGTTCGGCACCACCGCAATGCAGATGCAGCAGTATCCCCTGCTTGGCGACGCGCCTCCGCTAACCGGCGTGGGACCCAACCTGATGAGTCTACTCTTTCATCTAAAGGACGATCAAGTTGAGGCGGCACTGAACTTTGATCAGTCCAGCGTCTACGTCGTGCGGGTCGATCGCCGCGAGCGGACCGAAGAGCAGCTTCGGGAACTGTACCTGAGCGAGGCAGCCAACTGGCGCGGCATGCGGGCGATGGTGATGGCCCACGCACACGTTTCTGAACAGCTGCTGCAAGAACAGGTCGCCGCGCGAGCTGGCCTGGAACTCGATTCTGAGTGGCAAGAGGATATTGCTCAGCGGTCGAGAAACCGAGGCTCTACTGGGTTTTGAACATCACCACCGAAAGTGGCGGTAAGGTGATTTCCAGCGAGACGGGTCGGCCGTGGCTTTCCAGCGGGTCGGTCTGCACACCGGGACCGTTTCCGACGTCGCTCCCGCCGTAGTACGTCGAGTCTGAATTGAACACTTCCTCATACCAACCGGCCTGCGGTACACCCAAGCGATAGTGCTCTCGGGGCACCGGCGTAAAGTTACAGGCAACCACGATGAAATCTGCCGGATCGGTTGCGCGGCGAATAAAGGCCAAGACGCTGTCGTCGTGGTTGTGACAATCGATCCATTCAAACCCCTGGCACTCGAAGTCGACCTGGTGCAAGGCCGGCTCGCGACGGTAGATTCCGTTGAGATCGGCAACGAGCTTCTGCACGCCTTGGTGTGTGTCCCACTGCAATAAATCCCACTGCAGCTCGGTGTCGTGGTTCCACTCGTTCCATTGGCCGAACTCTCCGCCCATGAACAGCAGCTTCTTGCCCGGGTGAGACCACATGTAGGCGTAGAGCAGTCGCAGATTGGCAAACCGCTGCCACAGATCACCTGGCATCTGGTCGAGCATCGAACCTTTGCCGTGGACCACCTCATCGTGAGAGAAGGGCAAAGTAAAATTCTCGGTGAACGCGTAGATCAGAGAAAAGGTCAGCTCGTCGTGGTGGTAGCCGCGATGGATCGGTTCGTGCCGCATGAAGCGGAGCGTATCGTTCATCCAGCCCATGTTCCATTTCAGGCTGAATCCCAATCCGCCCAGATATGTCGGCCGCGAAACGCCGCCCCAAGCGGTCGACTCTTCGGCAATGGTCAGTACGCCCGGATACTGCAAATGGACCTGCTCGTTGAATTCCTTGATGAACGAGATCGCTTCGAGGTTTTCCCTGCCGCCGTACTGGTTTGGAATCCAATCGCCGTCCTCACGGCTGTAATCGAGATAGAGCATCGAGGCGACCGCGTCGACGCGTAAGCCGTCGATGTGATACTGATCGAGCCAGAAGAGGGCGTTGGAGGTCAGGAAGTTCCGCACCTCGTCGCGACCGCAGTTGAAAATCTTCGTTCCCCAGTCGGGATGCTCTCCCTGGCGCGGGTCGGCGTGTTCGTAAAGGGCGGTGCCGTCGAAGTGCTCCAGGCCATGGCTATCTTTGGGAAAGTGGGCCGGGACCCAATCAATAATCACGCCGATCCCTTGCTGGTGGCAATGGTCGACAAAGTACTTAAGGTCTTCGGGCGAACCGTAGCGGCTGGTCGCGGCAAAGTAGCCGACCGTTTGATAGCCCCAGCTGGCCGTTAACGGATGCTCGCTGACGGGCATCAGTTCGAGGTGAGTAAATCCCATCTGGTGACAGTAATCGGTCAGCTGGTGAGCCAGGTCGCGATAGTTGAGCCAGGGGCCCTCCTCCTGATTCCCACAACGCCAACTTCCCAGGTGCACTTCGTAGATCGACTGGGGCGCGTCCAGGGCGTTGTGCTGTTCGCGCGTGGCGATCCAATCTTGATCGCCCCAGGAATAATTCTCCAGGTCGGCGACAATGTTGGCCGTTAGCGGCGGGACTTCAGCCGCAAAGCCGTAGGGATCGCACTTTTCCACGACCCGTCCGCCGCGACTCTTGATTGAAAACTTATACAGCTCGCCGACGCGCAAGCCTGGGATAAATAGCTCCCAGACACCGCTGGGAATGTGCTTGCGCATGGCATGCTGCCGTCGGTCCCAGTCATTGAACTCGCCGACGATGCCGACGCTCTCCGCGTTGGGGGCCCAGACCGCGAAGTTCACTCCCTGCACGCCGCCAACTTCTCGCACATGTGCACCAAGCTTTTCGTAGCTCTTCCAATGCCGCCCTTCGGCAAGCAAGTGCAGATCGTAGTCGCTCAGCAGCGGTGGAAAGGCATAAGGGTCGTGCATCGTTGATTGCTCGCCTGACTGGCCGACAGTACGGAGTTGATAAGTGGGGCCTAGTTGCTGGTCGTAAATCTCGGGTGGACAAATCGCCTCGTACAGTCCTGCCGGATGAATCCGGCGCATCGGCTTGGAAAGGCCGTGCTTCGCATCGACCAGCCAAACCTGTTGCGAGGCTGGCATGAATGCCCGAACTGCCAACGCCCGGCGGCCATTCTCCTCGATCTCGTGAGGGCCTAAGATCTCGAACGGGTTATCGTGATAGCCATGGACCAGCGGACTGATCGACTGAACATCTACCTGGGATCGCACGTGCTGAGTCCTTCTCTTCTGTTGTACTTGAAACGTCGACGACTATCTGCTGAAAACTACCTGTCGGGAGAACGTTTAAGGCATATTTCGGGCTGGGGTGGCTTGAACTTGATGTGGGGACGAGATCGCCGCTGCGAAGGCAAGCTTAGCTAGGCCAATGAGTTGGGCGCCGGGCGGAACGAGCCAAGGGCTGCACCCACGATCGCCCGCAGCTGCGACCAGCGGCCTGGCCCGGTTCCCAGCACGTTTCTGCCGTCGCGAGATGGCCGTGGGCGTTTGATTCGGCGCACTGACTGCTCAGTCGCTCGCGCCGGCTGGGCCGACCGTCGATTCGCCGGCGCGATCTCTGAAGGCTGCAGCAGTGGTCTGGTATGGCGCTTCGCGGTAGCTCGTTGCGTCGTCTGTTCCGTCGGTATGCTGCTGATGGGGCCCGTCGGATCGTCAAACTGCCACGCCTGGCAGTCAACCTGATGAATCCGCACTGCCCGATCAAGCCGTTGCCACAGGTCATGATCCTTCACCTCGACGAGCCGGCCGAACCGTTCCCAGTGCCAATCGTTGTACCGCCATTCAGACAGCGAGCATCGAAGCCCTCGGCTCACATAACGGCTTTTGGTGACCAGTGTGACACGCGCCGGGCGATCGAGCGCCTCGAGCCCTCGCACTACGGCCAACAGCTCCAGCCGTTCGCCACAGTCGGAAGGCTCGGCGTCGGCAGCCGTAAAGCGCCGCTGCGTGTCAACATTCTGCAGAACGAAGCGCCACGACCGGCCATGCTGGTCATCGTGGCTTGCTTCAGAAAAAAGCAAGTAATGGGGATTTTCAGATACCATCGGAGAGCGTTCGGCTGGGAGGCCGATTGTCGAAAGTGCGCCGTGCTGCAAGTCCCATAGCACGACGGTGGGGAGGGCTAACGACACGCGTCCGTTGCGGCCGGACAAGAACACCGACTCTGTCTGTCCGAAGAACCATATCGGCAGACGTCACGCAACTTCTCCAGCTTATCAATCTGCAAAGTTCAATTCGGGCGCCATTCGGTTCAACGACGACGCCGTTCGGGCTTCTTATGCACTTCGCACCGAAGGAGATATGAATACTTTTTAGTAACCCGAAGCGTAAGCGAGGGATGCGGGGTTTTCGTTTTTCCTTACGCTTCGGATTACGATTGAAGTCTGCGTCTTTAGAGAAGTGCTAATCTCCCGGCCGCAGCGGTCAAGGCAGGTCGTAAGGATCGTGTCGGCTGGACTGATCTGGTGGAACACCGTCGACAAATAGAGCCTCGCAACCCATTGGTATTGCGCGGTGAGCAACCTACGGTTCAGAAGGTCGGTAAGTCGAAAACCTTACATACTTTCTTTCTTTCGATCCATGTCGCATGCAGTGGGATGCAAGCGACGAAAAACCTCTCGCTGGGGGCAGGAACCATGCAATTTGGTTTGTATCTAGTCCGCAAGGACATTATCGACACCAACCAGTTTGTTGAAGCTTTGCGGCAACAGTTGGCATCTCGCCCGCAGTTGGGCACGTTGGCGATTGAATCGGGCAAACTGACGGTCAAACAGGTTTTTCAGATTCTGAGGGAGCAAAACGCTCGACCTGAAGAACTCTTTGGCGAGCTGGCTGTCGAAGCTGGCTTTATCACCGAAGAAGAGCTCGCAGGACTAATCTACGTGCAGTCGCTACGAGTCCAAAAGATGGTCGACATTCTGGTCGAGCAGGGCCATCTCATGGCCAACGTTGCCGACGAACATCGGGCTGCGTACCGCAAAGAAAACCAGCGGACGGAAAAGCTCCAACCTGTGGAAGCAGGCTGAGCCCCTTACGCTTCAGGACGTTTGGTCGATCGCCTTGCCGATGAGTTCTGGAAGGGCTGGCAGCGCTCGCAATTCTTCGGCCAGACGAGGATGGGCGAACAGGCGACACCGCTTGACGTAATCGTCGAACTGCTTCAAAGCAAGCGTCTGCACCACGGGCGAAATCTCGCCCAGCGTTCGGTAACAATCTTCCTTGGGGAAGTAGACGTCGATCTCGAACTGCACTTCCAGCCCTTGAGGCGGCGAATCGAACAGTACCTCGTGCGGCGCCACCACGCGCGACAGAGCCGTGCTGGCCAGCGTCGCGAATTGCTCGGCACAGCGAACCAACCAAGGATAAGGTTTTCTGGCAAGCCGCTCGTAGAGTTCACCCTGCTGGAACAAGCTGTACTGTGCAACGCGCTTGTAAAGCCGTCGGCTAGGACCAAACAGTCCCAGCAGCAATTCGCCGGCTGGACCGTTGCCTGCCCCGGCTAACAAACCCTCGACTAGCGGCTGTTCGGTCTTTCGAAACAATGAGTCGAGATCGAGCGACTCGTACAACAGGTAGAACGCTCGCTGCAGCATCGCCGTCGCCGAGCGGACCGCGTGATGCCAATAGACTTCGCTGAACATGACGTAGCGGGCGAATACCATCATCTCGGCCGCGGTTTTTCCCTTGTCGGTAATCGCCAACCCATCTCCGGCCGCGTTCAAGCAGAGACTCTGAATCAATCGGGGCTGATCGAAATGTCGCCCGTAGGGAACCCCGGCATGTAGGCTGTCGCGCGCCAAATAATCCATCTTATCGACGTCGATCGGTCCCGAGAGAATGCTCCGCAAAACCTTTCTGCCCCGTTCTTGCGGAGTGCCGGAGAGCATCTCGACAAGCTCCCGTGGCGAAATTGACCAGCGCTCGCGGAGCGTGTCGGCAATTTCACCTTCCAGCAGAAAGCTGTTGGCGAATAGCTCGTGGCTGGGAATCTGGGCTAATGCCAGGTCTTCAATCGGATGGCAGAACGGCCAATGTCCCAGATCGTGCATCAGCGCGGCGACCAGAAATCGCTCCGCGTCTTCCGGCCCCACGGCGTCACAAAACCGGGCATCTTCGGCCAGCCGATCCAGAAACAGCAGCGCCATCCGATAGACGCCCAATGAGTGCTCAAAACGCGTATGATTCGCAGCCGGGTAGACGAGGCTGACCAGTCCCAACTGGCTGATGCGTGCCAGACGCCGAAACTCACTCGTATCGATCAGGTGCCGCACCCGATCCGTGATCGGCACGTCGATTCCCGGCGGAATCCGCACAACCGACTGGTGGGAACGCAGCGCGGCGAGTTCGGAAATCTCTCGCAAGCTAGACATCGGTCCGACCTTCTGCCCCGACACGTGTTCAGTTGGCCAGGGAGGATATTGATCAAAGTGTGGCGGGTGTTTACATACCCGGAACGAAAGGCAAGTCCATCACGGCCCGCAGCCCGATGGTAATCAGCAGATAGAGAGCGTAGTGAAAAAATCCGGTGAGCAGTTCCAGATCGAAGCAGACATAGGCGGCGCCGGCCCCGACAGCCCCGATCGCCCCGATCAGTATGCTCAGCCCGGTGAGGTGCTCCATTCCCAGTCCCTCCGTGATGAAATCACTGCCGAATAGTTGCACGGCGACGAAAATGTACACACCCCACAATAGCGCATAGACGCCGCCGCAGCAGAGTGATCGCAGAAGGAGACTCATCCCCTGGTAGGTACCCAGCTCCTCGTCCCGCAGAAACGTGTATCCGAGATAGGCGATTGGAGGACCCAAGAGGATCGCCCCGACGGTCAACACCCAGAACGTCGCTTGGTCGCTCAGATCGCTCCGCCCGATCAGCCAGGCGATCGCCAAACTGAGCAACGCAGACCCCGCGACAGCTACAAATGTATTGACTTGAAACTTGGCCTGTTTGCGGGCGATCGGTTTGAGCACCGACCGACCTTTGGAATCGACGGCACCAGCTTCAAGCTCGGGCGCATGGATGACCACCTCGTCGCTTAGCTTGGGAATCTCGATCGGGCCTTTGCATTTGGGACAGGCGCCCGTCTTGCCAGCATGCTGATCGGCAACGTTGAAGCGTGTGTGACAACCGGGGCAAGTGACCTGTATGGGCATCGTTTTTCCAAGAGTTTCCGATTGAGTTTCGTCGGGCGATCGTGGGAGGCTGTCTCAAGAAAATCAACGTGCCGGAGGGACAATTGCCTGCGGCCTCTCAGCCGTTCGGCTCCCCGATCCGCAAGCCGACACGTCAGCCAACGGTGTCATTCCCGCCAGCTAACTAGTGGCGCCCAGGCCTGCCTACTGAAAATCTTTGAGGTCCTCCTCGTTGATTGCAGTAAACCCTTTTGAAGCTAAGGTTTCCAGCGCCATCTCGATGTTGTCGACCATCAGCGCCACGGCAGGACAACCGCGCGGTCGAGCCAACAGCGGATAGACCTGCGAAATGTTGACTTCAGCCTGCAACAGGGCAGTACAAACCTGCAGCATCGGCTGGGGGCTGTCGGGCAGTTCCACGCCGATCAGATCCGATTCGACGATCGCTAAACCGGCCCGCTCCAACACCTCGCGGCCCTGTTCCGGATCGCTCAGCAGAAACCGCACCAAGGCGCACTCGGTCGAATCGGAGATGGTCAGCGCTACTATCCGAACGTTGCTGCCTTCGAACCGCCGAACCACCTCCAACAACTGACCGACGCGGTTTTCCAAGAAGACGGTAAACTGCCGAATCGACGGATAGTCGCGGCCCCGAATCGTGGCAAAGTCCGTTCCTGCATGCTCGCCGCTACTCATTTGAAACTCTCCAACAAGGCATCGATCAGGCTCGTCAGGTGACAGCCCGCTTGATAGCAAGCGGCCAGTCAACTACTTTCAACACCGCCTCTCATGAGATTTCCGAGCCGTTAGGGTCACAAACCTGCAGGCTACCAATATACGGCTCTGCGTCAAGCATTGCAACGAGGGCTCCGCGAGTCGTCACGTCTTGGCCCCCCTGAGACGATTGATTACGATGCCCGACTCTGCCTGAGTTGCCTCACGACCGTTGTCAGTCGTTCCTCCATGAGGTTCGGCGCCCTCAATTCCGATGGTGAACCCATGCCCGATCCGATCATGCAACATGAAATCGAAATCGAAGTCCGCTACTACGAAACGGACGGTCAGGGCGTCGTCCATCATGCCAACTACTTCCCCTATTTTGAGTTGGCCCGCGTCAAGATGCTTGAGTCGATGGGCTACGATTACGCTGAATTGGAAAGGGAGGGGATCATTCTGGTCGTCCATCGGATCGATTGCCGTTATCTGCGGCCCGCTCGCTTCGGCGACACGCTCCGGCTGGTCACTTCGGTGGCCCGGGCAACTCCGGCCAGGATCGATCATCAGTATCGACTCTACCGCCAAGATGAGCTGCTGGCCGAGGCGAACAGCACAATTGCCTGCGTCAGCCGCGACGGCGAGATCCGCCGCATTCCGGATCAGCTCGTTGAGCTTTCACAAGCATAACATCACCAGTCTCTAGAACCGGGCGGTCCACAAACCAGCCGGAGGCACACCTGCCACCGGGAACGCCGTGCACCACAATGGAAAGCCCTTTCTTACAGCAGCTTTTTCTGCCAAAAGCCATGCGCATCGCTCGGCGATACGGCGGCAGTGCCTGTGAAACCACATCGTGAGTAAAGCCGCTGAGCAGTCAGGTTGTCGCCGCGGACTTCCAGCGTAATCGCGCAACAATTTCGCTGGCGAGCCTCTTCCTCGATGACACCAATCAGCTTTGCCCCGAGCCCCTGGCCTCGATGAGATTCGCAAACGTAGAGGTCGTGGATATTCAGCAGTGATCGCGCAGAAAACGTACTGAACCCTTCAAAGCAGATCGCCAACGCAACCGCCCGGCCCTCTTCACTGGCCAGCAGGACCAGCGCCCCTGGCCGTTTGCGAAGCTCGGGGACAATAGCGAGTTGCACCTCTTGCGGCAAACCGCGTCCCAAGATCAATGGCTCGCGGGCGAAGCAATCAAGCAGCTCGACAACCGCACTGGCATGCTCCACAGAGTCGAGGCTCGTCTCGTCAATCACCACTGCAGACATAGACGACGCCTCGAGCTGCGAGCTTCGACCAGAAAACGGGCCGACAGACCGTCTAAAGTTGGAGCCTGGCGCCGGCCTCCCTTGCCAGCGCCAGGCCCTGGGTCATCCACCCGCTTCCTACGAGCGAACCACGAACGGTGCTGCCAAGACAGCGACCGATGTCCAATACCGATAAATCAAGCGACCATCCGCACCGCACCCTGATACTCAGCCACACCGCCGAGAAACTCTTCGAAGATGCGCATGTCCAGGGCCGACGCCGTCTCGGCCTCGGGGTGGAATTGAGTCCCGAGGGCAAACCAGTCGGGCATCCTGCTTTCAATCGCCTCGACCACCCCGTCGGGGCAGCGGGCCGTAACCTCGAACCCGGGCGCAACCTCATCCACAGCCATGTGGTGCATGCTGTTGACTCGCAACTCGCCGTCGCCATAGACCCGTTCGATCAACGAGCCGGGCGCCAGCTCCAAGGTATGCCGATGAGCCGGGTCGAGCGGATCTTTGTGCGGCAGGGCGTTGGGCAGATCCTCGGGGATGTGCAGCAGCAGGTTCCCTCCCTGTGAAACGTTGAGCAGCTGCATTCCCGCGCCGACGCCAAACACCGGCATCCGTCGTTCGGCCACGCGCCGGATCAAGCACCGATCGAACTGCTCTCGGCGAGGGTCCTGGGGTCGAACGGTGGGATGCAACATCCAGCCATCGCGTCGTGGGTCGAGATCAGCGCCACCGACCAGCAGCATGCCGTCAAGCCGATCGAGGACCTGGACCACGTCCACTTCGTCTTCGTAGGGGGGAATCAGTACGGGCAAACCACCCGTTTTAAGAATCGCGTCGTAATAACCCGATGTGACATAGGAATAAGCTGGTGCATCGTGTCTGGCAGATCGGTAATCCGAGTTTACACCAATCAGAGGTTTCGTCATCGCTTCGCACTCCTTTATCACAGCGCCCAAGTGAGCGCCGCCGCGGTTTTCCAAAGAAAGCCAAGGCCAGCGATTGCTTGATCGACCAACAAGCAGCAAAACGGGCGGAGCCATCCAAGGCACTGTTAGCGCCCCGATGCACACGGATTAATGAACCCCAGGACCGACAAGAAAGAGTGCAGAAAAAAACTGCAACGGCGTAATATGCCTTCCCTGACGCCTGTCGGATTCCAATTAACACGAGGCATGCTTCCGACATCCTTCCCCACACCCTGTTCCCCAGGGCCCTGCATCTTGTTGCAGGGTTTGGTCGGATCGACTTCCCTATCGCTAGGCCTCAATCTCCTTCTGGGCTGTGGGCCGTGTCACGCGGCCGGTTGGGAATGCAAGTCAACGGCGGAGTGTAAGCTAATCCACCAAGGCGGCAAGTAAGTAGCACATCTTGCGTGCCGGCTAGGCCGCTTGCACAAGATGGCGAGTTTGGGGGCACTTTCGGGCCACTCACGAAATATCCCGGGAACGATCAGCCCCCGAGTGTTTCGCGAACCAGGTCGTATCCGACGAGAAAAATGGCTGAGTCGACCAGCAAATGGCTTAGCCAGGGGCCTAGCAACGAACCAGATCGCTCGTAGATCCAAGCCCAGACGGCTCCGCCTACGGCAACGCACAGCGAAAAGACCCAAGTCGCCGGCGAGGTGATCCCGAAGAAGATTGCCAAGACCACGACGTGATGGGCCGCAAAACCCAGCGACGATACGACGACCGCTGGCCCGAATGGCACAAAGCGCCGCAGTTGGCCAAACACGAACCACCGCCAGTAATATTCTTCCAACAAGGAATGCAGCAGACTGTAGAAAAGGCTCAGCACGGCATATTTCCAAAGCTGATCGAGCCCCATTCCCGAGACTTTTTCGCGAATCGGCTCGGCTGCAAGGACGATCAGCTCGGTCGATTTCAACAAGCCATGATACAAGGCGAGCGTCGCTGCCATGACAGCCAACCCAAAAACGATTCCAGCGGCGACTCCCTTTAAGCTGGTTGGCCGAATAGAGGGCCGACGACGCAACACGGCCCAAACCCAAAAGACCGGAAACGCGAATTGCAAAACTTTGGCCACTGAATAGACGCGCTGTTGGGTATCAGCCGAGGAGTCGTCCGCCCACACGAAATACGCTAGCGTGACGACCGTCGGTAGCACGATCGCAAAGACGATTGCGGCCCAGTCACGTCGGGGGCTGGTGCTTGCTTGCAGTTTGAGCATGAAATGGACCTCCGCGACGCTTGGCGTGACGGTTGCACGAACCCGGAGCAAGCTTGCCTGGAGCACTCTGAACCGTTAAAGGATGAAACGCGTCTCTCGGGCTATCTAACGATAACCCGAGGGACGCGCCAAGGGCCAGCACAGCTCTTGCAAACGGCAAAGACCAACACCAGCCCGTCCGGTGGACGCCCTGGGCCGTTTACGACCGCTGCTCGTAGCGGTATTGTAGAGAGTTGCCTTGAGCTTCGCCCCTCCCCCCAAGCCTCCACTGGTTCGTAACGGTTACGATTCTTTTATGCGATACCGTCAAGTTTGTTTGGAAGCGGTGGGATATACGCTGCCGGAAGAGATGGTCTCGTCCGACGAATTGGAGCGGCGTCTGGCGCCTGTCTACGATCGGTTGCGGCTCCCGTACGGCCGGCTGGAGTTGATGACCGGCATCCGCGAGCGACGGTTCTTTCCTCCGCAAACCCGCCCCAGCCAGGTCAGCAGCCTCAGCGGCGAAAAGGCGATCCGCGCTAGCGGCATCGATCGCCGACAGATTGGCGCTTTGGTCCACGGCTCGGTCTGTCGCGACTTTTTGGAACCGGCGTCCGCCTGTGCGGTACATCACCGGCTCGGTTTGCCTGCCGACTGTTTGATCTACGATCTCTCCAACGCCTGCCTCGGTATTCTGACCGGGATGATCCAGGTCGCCAACATGATCGAGCTGGGGCAGATTCGCGCGGGATTGGTCGTGGGCACCGAGTGTGGTAGAGAACTAGTCGAAAACACCATCCGCCGTCTCAACACCGACCAGACCCTCACGCGACAAGATGTTAAACACTTTGTCGCCTCATTGACGATCGGCGCGGGTAGCGTCGCCGTACTGCTGTGCGACCAGCAGCTCAGCGAAACCAACAACCAACTTGGCACAGCGACTGTGTTGGCGAAAACGGAGCATCACCAGTTGTGCCAGAGCGAAGGCCTGCAAGAATTCATGCGGACCGACAGCGAGCAATTGATGCGCCAAGGCATAGCCGCCGGTGTCGAGACGTTTGATATGTTTCTGGACGAAACGGGTTGGCAGCGGGAGGAAGTCGATAGGACCATTTGCCATCAGGTTGGCGTCGCTCACAGCAAGCTATTGTTCGAAGGCTTGCAGCTCGACCCCGACATCGACTTTCCGACGCTCGAGCGGTTGGGCAATACCGGAGCGGTCGCGCTGCCGCTGACCTTGGCATTAGCGATGGAAGAAGGCCGCCTCAGCCCACGAGACCGCGTCGCGCTGCTGGGCATCGGGTCGGGAATCAACTGCCAAATGCTCGGCGTCCAATGGCAGCAAAGCCGTGTGCTGGGAACGCTGGAATCGAACGATGGCTCGCAGGCCGACCTGCTCGCTGCAAATGATTAGTTGATCAGCGAAACCAGCAGCCACACCAACAGTGCCAGTGCCGCGAACAGACCCAAGCCAATCGACACGTAAGCCGACGTCGACGGGCCATAGGTGGGAGCAGAAAAGCCTGGGGGCCGCAGCGGATTGACGTCGCCCGGCTCGCGAACAAATCTTGGATCGACGATGACCTTCTCTTGCTCGACCGCTTCGAGCTCTTCTTCGATTAGCGAACGCCGCGGCTCGTCGGCAAAGGTCTCTTCCGCGGCCGATGAAAGCTCGTCGGTGGAACTGCCCGACCCGTCGCTGGCCACTTCGTCCTCGTGTTCCTTCTTGGCATCTTCATCCAGCGGAGCCAGGCCGATGTCTTCCTCCATCTCCACCGCGGCTGCTGCTATGGGTTGCACACCGGCTGAAGAGCCCATACTCCCAACGTCCAGTCCGCTTGTTGCACTCGACTCGGCGTTTTGGCCCAACGATTCGGCAAAGCGTCGAAAGACGTTACTCCCAGGGCCGTCCGATCCACTGCCCGACTTGGTCGAGCTATCGCCGTCGGAGTATCCGCGGTCGGCCAGCCATTCCCTTAGGCGCTGAGCCACCTCGTCGGCGGTCTGATACCGGGCTTCCGGTTTTTTGGCCATCATGCGAGTGCAAATGTTGACCAGCGAAGGCGGCGCGTCGGGCCGATCCTGCAGAATGCTCGGTGCCTCTTCGATTTGATGTTTGAGCAGCCGTTCAGAAATCGATCCGTCGGGAAACGGCGGATGCCCGGTCAGCAGATAATAGAGTGTGCAACCCAGGCTGTAGATGTCGGCTCGCAGGTCGGCGTTGTGGCTGTCGAGCGCTTGCTCGGGAGCCAGGTAATCGG
>Ga0315336_1005256_pt1 | contig 14342 bp, 18 predicted proteins | sample ASW5metaG_FD_204512 | JGI IMG/M metagenome (GOLD analysis project Ga0315336, IMG submission 204512) | Ammonia-oxidizing marine archaeal communities from Monterey Bay, California, United States - ASW #5 | ecosystem: Environmental > Aquatic > Marine > Intertidal zone | place: USA: California...
TATTGCCCCTTGCCGGGGGGGGGGGATTCCGCCCCCCCCCCATTGAATCACGCAACCGTGTACCACACGGGTGCCGTGTCGTCGTTGACCGTCGGCTTTACGGTAACCGCGCTTGTGACGGTTTCCTCCAGCGGTTCGTTACGGGGGAACGCCGTGACGATTGAAACCATCCTCAACCCCTGGTTTCCGGTCGTCGCGGACGATCCATCCAACGCCAACATATCTAGAGTCGTGTTATTGAAAAACGCCTCACGCAACGCCGTAAAGTTCGTATCCGCCGCGTCGTACAACACGTCGAATTCTAAACTCGCGTCTTTCAGCGCCTGTAGGTATTCCTTGAACACGCTACCGCGTGACGACGCGTCGGCCTCCCCCGACTCCAGATTCAGCGTCACATCTCTTGCAATCGTGATTTCGGTCCACACGGGGACGCCGAACGTTCCGGTGTTCCGGTATAGTTTGCAGCTTAGCCCAACTTTTTTTCCCATTGTTTCAGCCTTTCAGTTTCAAAGCGTGTCGCTCCTTTGCCGTCGCATTCAATCGCCCAAATCGAGCATGTATTCCACGCGGTCCCCCGCCGGTTCCGCCGCCGCCGGGACGTCAACCGCATCCAGAACGAACGGCAACGCCAGCGGAATAGACACGCCAACGCCCACCAGTGCCGCCGCCGCCGCCAACGTTGCTAATCGCCGTGCTCTTGTCTGCCGTTTTTTTATCGCCGCTTGAACTCCGAACGCGTCGTCCCCGAAATGATTGTGCGTCGTCGGGCTTTCAATGTTAATATCGCCCACGTCGTCGCCTTCCCCGTCGCTGGACAACCCGGCGACGTGTTCCCGGTTGACGGCTTGCCGCAAGGTTTCGTTGTGGTTCGACTGCCGGGCGATCAACGCCGCGACGGTCGCGTTATGCCTGAGCCTGATCCCCTCAATCGCTTTTTTGTAACCCGTCGCCCCCCCGTCCGGGGGTGTTGCCGTCGTCATTCCCGCCCCCCTCCAATTCCGAAAATTCGCGAACCGTGCCGAACGGTTCCGACAATCGCGCCGAAACCCCGCCGACAAATTGCCGCCGGTTCGCCGCGATTCGTTCCGCGAATTCCGCGTCGTTCATTTGTTACCCGCACCGCTTGGCGCGTTCCCCGGTTGCCCCGCCGCCGCGCGTTGCTGGAGAATCCCATCGGCCAGCGCGTTTTTCTCCAATCGCCCCGCCGCCAGCGCGCCAACCAGCCGCGATTCGTTCAGAAACCCGAGTTGCGCTTGTTCTTGCGTGAACGTCGCGGCGGAGTTCCCCCGGATCGCCGCTTGCCGGATCAACTCCGAACGTTCCGCGAACCCCTGATCCAAAACCTTCTCCACCGTCGCGTCTACAGTTCCCGCCATTTGTTTGCCCTTCCGATTTGATAGGAATACGGGGGCAACCGTTGCCCCCCGTTGTTCGTCACGGGGACACGCCCCGCAAAATTCGTTCGTCGAATTTCAGGACGATCGGTTTGAACTCCAATCGCCCGTCGCTGTGTTCCTCGATCGCGAGCGTTTTTTGCCGGATCACAACCCCCCCGGCGGTTTCGACGCGTACGGGCAACGTCAACCCCCGCAACGCCGCGACCGTCGTGTGCAGTCCCGACACGTCTGGAACGGGCGGCGGGGGTTTCCGTTCCAACGCCGCGACGCGTTCCAACGCCGCCGCAAGTTTAACCCGCAAGTTTTCCAGATCGGCGGGCGGTTGCGCGGTCGCCTCCAAATTGTCTAAACGTGCCGCCAACGCGGACCGTTCCGCACGGCACCCCATAAACCCCGCCAGACATTTCGGGCACGCACACGCCGCCCGTGGTCCCACGGTTCGACCTGTAATCAATCCCGCCGCCGCTACGTCGTTTCGGTCGCGTTCGGCGGGGGACGCCGTTGTGGGGCGTTGTGGGGCGTTTCGTCCGCCCGGCAGTTTTCCCAGCGTTCCGCGCACGAATCGCGATATATGGACGCAATCCGTGCCAAACGTGCCCAGCGTCCGCCCAACACGTGAACCCCACAGAATCGCCGCCAGCTTGCCGTCGTGAATAATCGCCCCGCCCGATTCGCCGTCAACCGCCAAGCCCACGCCGTGCACCCCCCACGCCGTCGTGTGGCTGATTATATTTGTTCCCCGCCGCCGCCAGCGTCCGCCCGGATATCCCTCCACCGTTACCGCTGAACCGCCCACGGGACGACGTGTCGCAATTGGCAACGCGTTCCACGTCCGCCGAGATTCCACCGACAGCAACGCCAGATCCACGCCGTCCGTCCCGGTCGTGTTTCGCCCGCCGTGATAAGTCGCGACGAAATCGCCAGCGTCGGGTGTTTTGATTGTGATTCCATGCACGCGGCGGACCGTTTCCCCGCCGACGCCCCCGAATAAGTGCTCGCACGTCAGTAAGTATTCCCGCCCGTCAATCCGTCCAATTGCAACCGCTGAACCCTCCCACGTCGTGCGGACAACGCGGCACGTCCCCGCCGTGCAACGTTGCACCGTGACGTCCACCGCGACGCGGTGCACACGTGCCCACGCCGACGACTGAATCCCCAACGTTGCAACCAACACCGCCGCCACAATTGCTTTGATTATCACGCCGCTGCCCCCCTCACATAATGCAACACGCCGTGGTCGTCGATCCCACGCCGACGCGACAACGCCCGCACGCCGTCCAGAAACAACCGTAGGGGGTGCGGGCGAAATGTCCGCCGCCCGTCGCCGACGTGATAAACAACCCGCCCCACGTGGCGATATATCCCCAAAACACGCAACACGGCGGGCGACCGTGCTACCCAGTCCGAACGGTGCACGTGCCGGAACGTCCGGTCCCCGATCGTCCGTTCGTATCCCTCCGAAAATTCCCGCCCGCCAACAGCGGGCGTGCCGAACACGTGAACCGCCCCCACATTGAACCGCCCGCCGTCGCTATACCGTTTTGCAGCCAACAACGCCTCCGCGCCGCCCTTACTGTGCCCGCCGAAAAACACAAACCCGTCCCGCCCTATAAACGAATCGACGACTTCCAACACGTCGTCCCACGTGTTCGCGACCGACGACGCAAACCCAGCGTGCACCGCCCCCGTTATTCCTTCCGTGCTGCACAATACAACGCGGGCGTCCGTCAACAGGTCGCGCAGCGTGCCCGGTTCCGTTCCGCGCCACGTCACAAACACGTCTTGACCGAACGCCCCGATCAACGTTTCTGTTTCGTCGCGTTCTACAAAATGCGCCCGGTCCGCCCCCAAATACAACGCCCCCGCTATCGCGTCGCGGGCGTCCGTGTAGACATAGTCCGACAACCGCGCCAGGATTTTCGCCGTGTCCGCGTGGTACGCGTGGTTCGTTTTCATTGTTCCAACACCCGGTCCAGCTTTTCCTCAATCCGTCGCAACGCGTCGCCGTGCCGTTTTTCTTGACGGTCAATTCGGTCGGAAAGTTTTTTAACGTCGTCCACTGTCGCCGCGCCCGCGTGCGGTAGCAATTCGTGCTTTGAAACAACCCAGCCGCCCAGCATGCCACACGCACAAACCAGCGAAACGGTTATCGTTGCCAGTTCGCGCCACCGAACAACCGACGCCCCCCAACCGTTTTTGCCGTTTGATTCGCTCACGACGACTTCCAAATTTTCGAAAAGTTTGACATTTCTTCCTCAAACGCTGGTTCCATAAATGGACGCGCGGCAACATATTTTCGATCGGTCGCCCAACCGCGTTTTATCAGAATCATCCCCCCCTCTTGTAGCGCCTCCATGTTTGCACCGCCGCCGAGATTCGGAATTGCGTTTGGCCCGATAATCACGCTTTCGCGGTCGCGATCGAACGCAAAAAAAATCGTCCCACGCAACAGCCCAGTCTGCAACCGGGGGGGTTCGCCCGGTTCGGACACGACCTTTCCGTCGTTGCCCGAACGGTTCAGCATTGACCGCGCCCGCGTCCGCACAAACGCGCCAAACTTCGATAGGTTTCGGCGTTTGTCCTTATCGATTCGCCGCATCACCGTATTGCGATCGAAAAATAAGTCTTTGACGTCCCAGCCAATGCCGCTTATTCCGGGGTTCATACAATCCCCCGGTATGTACACCGCACGACCGACAACGCGACGCGCTTTCGTAGTAAATCCGGGACCACGAGTTCAACTTCCACGCCCAAAAACAACACGTCGCCGCCGTCGCCCGGCAGCGTCAACATTTTGTTTTCGTCATCACGTGCGAGATTTTTTATCGCCTCCACGGTTTCCAGGTTTTTCGCAACGTCCGTTGTTTCGTTTTCTAATCGGCGCGCTATTCCGATTTCCACAACGTGGTCCTCGGCGTCGTCGTGGCGGCTTGCCCGTGTCAATTCTAAACTGGACGGGAACACGGAGCACTTCGCCGGTTCCGCCGAATTCGCCAAGTCGTCCGGGTCGAATTCTGGGATAAATGTACGCGCCGCCGTCACGGTTTCGCCCGCCAGCGGTTGCGCGTCGTTTAGCAATTGAACGACCGCGTCCGCGACGTCAATTGTATTCTGGACAGCCACTTAACCCCCCCCGTCCGGGTTCCACTCATCACCCTCCAATACATCCCGTATTTCCGGCAACGTCAACACGTCGCCGCGCGTCGTCAATGCCGACACGCTTGCGGGCATGTCGTCGCCGTCCCACTTTATGAACGTCGTGCTGCCGTCGTTCGTTTTTCTTAGTGTTGCGGCGCTTGTGATTTTCAGATCCGCGAACACGAGCGCGGGAATCTCCGTGGTTGAGATTGTGCAAAAATGCCGGTTATCAAATGGATTGTGTGCCATTGTTTCAATGTCCGAACCGGGAACTCTGGGCGTCGTAGTTTTCTTCGACCTGTGCACCCGTCAGCGTGACATCGTACATTCGGACAACCGCGACTTTGCCCAGCGTCGGCTGGTTTCCTGATTCGTTTCCGCTCATCAAATACGTATTCAACGCACTCTCGAGCATCGTGTTGGCACCGGCGTCCCATGCCGCTGTATAGACCAAAACGCCATCCATATATAGTTTGCCGTCCCCCGTTGCGCTGTCGTAAGTGTGCGCCCAATGTAACCACGGCGTGGGCGGGTTCGGGTAAGTGTCGTTGCCGGTTGTGTTCTGTTTCCAGCCAGAATCAAATTCCCCGCCAAATGACATACGCTGACGCGCATAGTACGTGTCATCGCGCCCGGCGTGGTCCCACCAGAGCAGAACATTGTCCTTGTACCAGAGAATGTTGTTTGCCCCACCGCCCACGTCGATGGTCGTCCAGATTTCAAGCGTGTATGTGTCGCCGTTTTCAATGCTGGAATCGGACGGAATTTTCACGACGTCGTTTGTTCCGTCGAACGAAAAACTCCCCCCGGCTTCATCCCCGTCAAACACCGGACCATTTATCAACGTCGCATCGTTGCCGTTCGGCGTCAAATCGGACCACGTCGTGCCACTGCCGCTGTAGCTGGATGCGTCCCCCGCGTCTAAGTGGAGTTGCAGCCCGGTTTCCACTCCGCCCCAACCGCCGCCCGCCGCCTCCGCCGCCGGTTTCATACTGCCGCACAACTCCGCGCCCGTGCACAATCCCCGCCGCAATTTTCCCGACCGGTCAACAATGCTCGACTTGATGTCCCCCGCCGCCGCCGGGTCACCCCCGCTATAACTTTGCGTCGTGCAACCCGCGCGTAAATTCCCGTTACCGTCATGCCACGCACGCCGTAGGTTTCCCGGTTTGAAATCCGTCCACGAGACCATGATCACGCCCCCGCCGTCGTCGTCGTTATCTTGACAGTTTCCACCGTGTGCACGCGGATAACCTGCCCCGACTTATCCCACCAGCGCGAAACTTCGCCCGCCAGTTCGAACACGTCGTGCGTCCGCGTATAATCGGCGACCGTTTCGTCGATTTCGTCGCCGCGTTTCGGGTTTTTCCCGGCACCGACTACCGCTTCAAAATCCGACCGCAACAGAATATAGTCCCGGACTTTCAATCGGACGGTTCGCCCGTCGTCGTCTTCGCGCGTCACCATTGTGTCGCCGGGAACCGCCGTCGCTATTCCCGACGACGCCCCCCGGCGAATTGTAATCGCGACGCCCGCGACGTTTCGTAGCGTCCGAAACGCCGCCAGCGTTGCCCGTGATTCCAGCGACATACACGCCCCGCGTTACAAAACGTCACGCCCCGCGTTACAAAACGTCACGCCCCGCGTTACGCGATCACAGCCTCCGTCGAATTGACTGAATCCGTCGGGATAATTCGGATGCCGTGGGCGTCCGTTGGAAACGGTGCCGGTGCGCCGGTTCCGTTGGTCGCCGTTCGCGACTTCCGCAATTGCCCGAGCGACGTCTGGTTCATAACCAGTAAATTCGGTTTGCGATTCGCGGGAAAAAGCGTCAGCAAATCGGCGATCCCGTCGTCGTCCAACGTCGCCGTCGCGTCAACGTTGCACAATCGACCGACGGAAAACGCGCCGCCAATTTGAACGCCCAGCCAAGCGAAAATTGGTGTGGCATACACCGGGTAACGACCGGTTGCGCCGTCGATCAATTGCGTGATCGTTTCGCCGATTTCTATGTTCCCGTCCATTCCGGCAATCAACGCCATGTCGCGCAAGTCGTTTCCGGTTCGGATTCCCCAAACCGACGTTTGCACGTCCACGCCGACGCCACCGTTGCCGATAACCATTGAATCCGCCAGACCATTCAACCCGGCGTTGTCCGCCAGCCCGGCGTACCCGTCCGAATCGCCACCGGTTCCGGTGCCATACAGAATTTGTTTTTCTGCCGTTGAAAAACCCGACCGCAAATGGCGTGCGGCTTCCCGCGCCACATACGCCGCCGGTCCGTTTTTGAATTGATCGGCGATCGCCTTGTCCACGACGAACGTACAATCCAACAACTTCAGCGTCACGGTAATCTCACTGTCGGCGCTCTTGGTGTTTTCGCGACCGTCGTTTACCGATCTGAACCCGACTACAGGTGCCCCCGTTTGCTTCAAATACTTGTGAGTGTCCCCGTCAGTTTCCTCCGCCGCAAGTTCGCCAATCACCGGAGCCTCGTCCAGTAAATCCGAAATCCCATAATCAGCGTTATTGGCGTCGTTCACTTTCGCCAAATCTGTTAAGTCCAGAAACGCGTCAGCCATTGTAGGTTTCCCCTAATCGTCAACTTGGAAACCCCTTTGCGTCGTGTGTTCGTGTCGGTTCGCCGCCGACGTTTGCGTTTAGTTTTTCGACGCCTTGCCGTTGACGATCGTTTCGCCATTGAACCGCCCCGAAATCGGCAGACCGTACCCCGCCTTGCGACGTGCCCGTTCTTGTTTGTCCGTCGCGGCGTCGGTGTATGTCGTCGCCGGTTCGCCTTCCCCCCGGTCCGTTTCAATCGTGGCAAGCTTGCCCTTTGCCTCCGCCAGTTCAGCGGACAACGCGTCGGAAAATGACGTCCCCGCCGACAGATATTGTGCCGCTTTAGCCGCCCCGAATTCGTCAACGTATTGCTTGAACGTTTCGCGGTTAATTGGTTCCGACGCCGACGCCGACGCCGTCGCCGGTTCTACCGGTTCCGTTTGCGTTTCTTCGGCGGGCACGTCGCCGTCGCCGTCGTCGCCGCCGCCGTCGTCGTCTGGATCATTCTCCAGCGTTTTCAGATCGGCATCATCGGCAACCACGCCGCCCGGTTCCGTGGTTTCGTTTTCAAGTGTCATGTCCGCGCCTTTCGTTAATTGGAAAACGACGCCCCGCGCGTCGCAAAATCGCGTAAAGAAACCCCGCAACCGTTCCGCCGATACCCCGCCGGTTTCGCTGGGATTCGGTGCCGTGTCGTCCAGTCCCAACACATAACCAACGACAGTGTCCGCCTGTTTCAACATTGACGCCGTCGGTCCCCGGTGAAATAAACCGTCCGGGTTCGCCGCCGGTTCGTCCACAAAATCCGCGCCGTGTAATACAGCGAGCCGGATATGCGGATAATTTTCCAAGTTCCCCGCGTCGGGCGATACGAACCCCGCCTCGTCTGACGTGTGGCCGTCAACAAACGCCTCCTCTGCCCCATGATCGTGATCAAACACAATACTCATGCCGAACGCGTCCGGGTCGTCCTCCGCCAGCGTCATTACATACTCTGCCGAATCGCCGTCCGGTGTGTTGTGCGCTGACGGGGAAAAATGAACGTCGCCCAACACGCGGTCGCCAGCGTCGTTGATTCGCAACGACTTAGCCCGCCCCATATACGAACCCAACCCGTCCCCCGACATACTCGGGTGCGTGAACCGAACTTTCACGCCCGACGGCGCCGCGTTCCCTAGTTCCACGACTTGCCCCAACGCTTCGCCGTCAATCCAAACTCCATGCCCCAACGCTTCGCCCGACGCAATCAACGACGCCCCACGGATCAATCCCGCCTTGCGGGTTCCCCCGCGACGAATCACCGGGGAATCATCGCCAGTAAATCCTCCGCGCAACGCGGGCGTCCGGTCGCGGGCGGGTTCCGTCCCAATAACTTGTAACAGCGTTTTTAGTTTTGACATGATCAACCTTCGGCGTTGTTATTTTCGATTTCGTCCACCGTGGCAACTTCCGTCGCGGGCGGTTCAACGCGAACGCGAAGTCCGGCGCGTTCAATCATCCGTTGTTCCTTTTCCAACACCGGGAACACGTCGCGTTCCCACGAATCGCCGAACCGTTCCCGGCGGCGTTCCTCACGCGTCGTCAACCCCCCGTCCAGCGCGTCCAAATCGCCGCGAATGTCCCGTGGGTCGAACCACGGCACCCCGGCGGGCGTCCATTCAAACCGCAACGCGTCCAGCGTTTGGATTGAACGCGGCAAAATCACGTCGCCGTCTTCGATCGCCAAACGCAACCGCCACAACGTCAACCGCCGCAACAATTCCTTGAGCGCGTCGCGTTTGTCGCGCGCCGATTGCAAGTACAACGTTAGAGCCGCCTTGTTCCCGAAAAAGTTCCCCACGGATTCGTCGTAGAAACTGTAAGGAATGTCCAGGGATTTCAGCGCCGTTGCAATCATTGTCGACGTGAACGACTGAAACTCTATTGCGGGTGTCTTGTTTTCCAGGAACTTCGCGTCTTCGCCCGGATCCAGATCGAAAATTAGCGGGCGCGTTCCGAGCTTTACGTTGAATTTGTCCGGGTCGCCGTCGCCGCTTGTATCCTCGCCCGTCGGGGCGGATCCCATCCCCGTTTCGGTCGCGTCCCGGAAAAACACTAAACCAAATAGCTGCGCGACTTTTGACCGCGCTAGTGCATAGTCAAAGTTTTCGTAGACGTCTTGATACCGGTTGAGCGCCGCCAATACTGGCGACACTCCCCGTTGCTGGTCGAACCGATCCCAGAACCCGTGGCTGAACACACGCCGCGCGGGGAGCCATTTGTCGAACACTAAGCCGCCCGCCCCGCGTTCGCGGGCGTGCAACGCGTATCGAAGCGGGCGACCGGCACCGTTAGTTTCGATTCCGTTGAACGTTCGGTCCGTACTGAATTCGTTGTCGCGTGTTTTGTCGGGAGTTCGGATTCGGTCCCCCTCAATCGCCTGAATCCGCCCGGTTGCAATTTTCAGGAAATGGACGTCCCCGTCAATGCACGCCATTTGTTCGGCCAACCGGATCGACTTTGCCAACCCGTGCCGCCCCGACACGTCAAAGTTCGCCGGGCGCGCCCACCAGTCGACGAATCCCTCCACGTCCCGGTCAAACGACGCGATCCCGGTTCGCATCGAAAAACCGAACTTTGAAACAAAATCCAAATGTTTTCGGATCGCCCACGCGGCGGATTCAAAATTGCGACTAACGTTCCGCGCCGTCAGCGTCGCGTCGCGGCGTTTGTTGTCCGGGAATTCGTCGTCCAGTGCCCGGACTTTTCCACGCGGTCGCCGTCGTTTGCCGGTTTGGTCCGTTGCGTCAATTCCGCCGCCGCCCGGCGTTCCGTCGCCCGTATTGTTCCAGTCGATCGCAAGCGACGTTACGGCACGCACCGCACGCGTTAAAAAGTTCGGCATTGAACCCCCGTTCAAAATCCCGACAGATCCGCGCCGAACGCACGCGGGCGCCGTAACGGTCCCAGCGTGTCGTCGGTTGCCACCAGTTCCCGCCGTTCGCGCCGCAATTCGCGGAAGTCGTGAGTTATTGACGTTCCGTCATTGGAGACCTGCTTTGCACCACTTCTCAGGATTTCGTCAATCTCGGAAATCCGGGTCGTGTTGTTTGCCACGGCATGCCCCCGGCGTCGTTTTCAAACCGCGACGCGCGGCGAACGCGTCGCGGTCGCAAAGGAGACGAAACCAACTCCAGATAAGGAGTGACCAGTTCCGCGCCGGTGATTCTTGCCGCGTGTCCGTTTGACGTCAACGTGTTGAACTGACGTTGTCAGTTTGACCGCTGGTTGTCGTCGTCCAATTCCGCGTCCCACTCATAGGATTTTGCGGATATCGACTGCCCGCAATCACGGCACGACGTCCACCGGAACACGACGACATTATACCGTTCGCCCGTAATCGGCGACCGCCCGGACGTTTCGACGCGGCGGGCGTTCCCGGTGAACTTCTCGCGCTGTTCGGATTGACACGACGGGCAACGTACGGGGATCCAGATCGCCAACGCCCGGTCCAACGGAACCCCGGAACCGGTGCGGGGGCGGTCGCCGTCGCCGACGACGTCCAGCAATGGCAACCCCCGCCGGTGCCGGTCGCCGTTGCGGCACGTCTGGCAACAATATAGTCGGTTCCCCGAACGGTAATACGGTGCGGTGATTATCGGGCGGGCACAATACCTGCAACCGTTGTCGCCGTGAACCACAACGGGAACGCGACCAGTCCGTTCTATCGTTTCCAATTCCTCCGAATCCGTCCCCGGTGCCGGATCCGCAACCGGTTTCGCCGTCCGTTTCTTCGCGCGTTTTTTTGCCATCGTCTGCCCTTCCCAGTTTCAACCGTAACGAATCCGCCGCCGTCGGCGTTGTTTCGGACGGGCGGGGATTCCGTCCACGCCAGACGACAACTCTACGCCCATAATCGACGCGGCGACCGCCGCCCCGACGACCGTGTCCAACAGGTGATTATCCGGGCGGGACGCCTTCAGTTTCCACTCGTCCACCGTTCGCCCGGTAGCGTTGTTGGTCGTGCGGACGCGGTATTCCGATATGAGGTGCTCCGCCAGCATCCTATGCCGCGTCGGCTCGGAACCCCAAAACGTCAACGAACCACGGTCGCCAAACGCAATGCCGAGCCGTTCGTGTATAAACGATTTCCAAAGATTCGCGTCAAATAACACGTGTTTTAGTCGTTCAATTGTAGACGACTTCCAACCCAACCCGACGCGTTCGCCGCGTCCTTTCTTGTATTCTGTGATCGGCTTATTCGACGCCCCCACGTACCGCCCGTGACACGGAACAATTGTCGTCGATCGTAGCCGCCTACAAAAGTCTCGGACCGTCGCCGTTTGCCAGTTGGAATCCACTAGAATCAACGACGGGGACAACTCCGCGCCGTCGTCTTCGCGCCTATACGTCCGCCCGCAAAGCCGTGCAACCAGTTCCGACAGTCCGCCAGTTATTGCCCCCTCAACTCCGCGTCCGGGGAATTTTTTTTGTAGCGTGTGGCTACAGTCCGCCAGCGTGTAATAATCCCGCCGCTGTTCCGGGAACGTGCCGTAGTCCAAAACTCCGCCGGTAAAATCGGCACGCCATCCGACCAGCGTGTAATACAGCACCCGCTGTTGAACGTCGATCATACCCGTAACAACTTCCGTGCCAGCCATTGCGTCCAGACGGTCGCCGCCGTTTCCGCGTTCCGCAATCGCTTTCGCCGTCTGTAATTGTACGTCGTCGCCCCCTTCTTGCCGGGGGGCGTTTTGTAGTTCAGCCCAAAACGCGCGGGCGTCCGAGAATAACTTGTTCATCCCGAACTGAATCGCCGACAATTCGTCCGGTTCGTAACGTGATTTCCACGACACGACCGCCCCCGCGTCCATAGCCGCCCGGTTCGCGCGGTAGTATTTTGTCGCCGTCCTAATGTCTTGATGTTCCCGCAACGATTCCGCGCGGAGTTCCGCGTACGTTTCCCAGCGGTCGCGATCGTCTGGAAAAGCCTTAATAAACGGAACACGAACGCCGCCCCACTCAGGATGCAAATCGAGCGACAACATACGGTCCGCCATCGAACCGTCCGCGATTACAGTACACGGCAACACCGCCGCAATTTTCTTCCCCGGTCCCGCCAGCCCCAACACCGCGCCCGCTATAATCGCCTCCCGGTCCGCGACTTGTGCGGGAGATCGCGCTGATTCGTCGGTTTCGGGATCGTCGGGAATTGCCAAATCCGGGCGGATCGTTTCACCCGTTGGGAGTTTCGCCTTTGCCCCACGCAATGCCCCCGTGATTCCGCGAACCTGAATCACGGCACCCCCGCCGACGTGTCGCCGTTTGCCGTCAATCCAAGGCAGGTTTATTTCTTTCCCCGTCCACTTCAGCCGCACGCGGTTACCATCACAAACCAGACGCCGCGTTGTCACGCCCTCCAGTCGTCGAACCGGCAAGCAAACCGCCGGAAAATCCGCCAGCAATTCGTCGTTCGATTCTATTTCTGTTTTGATGGACGCCAGCAAATCCTCCGCGTGTGTTTCCGTCGCCCCGATAAGGAACACAAACCTCCGAAACCCGAACAACACCGCCCACAACGCCGCCGCCTCCGTGATTGACGTCTTGCCAGAACCGCGCGGCATTGCGACGGCAAAACACCCCCCGTTGCATACCGCCCGTTCCATTCGGTCAATTACCAGTAAGTGATCTGGCGACCACGGACGGTCAAATGTTAGCGGCAAGTACCGTTCGCAAAACACGCGCAACGATTTTTTAGCTGCCGCCTTCCGTTTGGGATTTCCGATTTTCGGCAGTTTGCCGAAATCGCGGGCGGCAAGCGTTGCCCGGCGGTTCGCCTCCGTTTGTGACGCCAACCGCCGCGCGTATGATTCCGCCGGATCAACCCCGTTCGGTCGTCGTTTGCGTTTCCGTTCCGCAACCACGTTCGCCCCCGTCAAAACAACACCCCCTGCGATAATCGCCGGGCGGTTGTTTCGCAATAATCAACGGACGCCTCAACCCCTATTGCACGCCGTCCCAATTCCCGCGCCGCCATCAAGGTAGTACCCGAACCGCAAAACGGATCCAGCACGGTTTCCCAATCGTCGCGCGTTCGTAGGATTTCGGCGCATAACCTCCACGGTTTTTCGGTCAAGTGCTGTTTTTCCTTGCCGACGATTCGCCAACGGACGACAGATTGTAACCCGTCGTCCTCAGATTCCCCAACGTTGAAAAATCCAGTCTGACAAATGCCGGGGGCGTCGCCCCCTTGCGTCAACGCCCCAACCGTTCCCCCGACGATATATTCAACTTGAGACCGAAACCAGCCCTTGTTCGGACGACTGGAACCCGTTTTGTCCCACGGAACGACCGCGCGGTACACGAACCCTGCAACTTGTATTGCGTCGATCACGCAGGGCAAATTCCGCCAGTCGATAAAACACAACAGCGCGCCGCCCGGTCGCATGATCCAGAAACACGACTCCATCCAATCCGACGCCCACAACGTAAACGAACGCTGGTCGCGGTTGTCGCCCGAAAAGTCATGGTTGATTTTGACCACGTCGGACCGCCGGTATTTTGTCGTCGTGTCCATGTTTCGGTCTGATCGCATAGAACCGCCCGACGAATACGGCGGGTCGGTTAAGGTTACGTCGATCGACCGTTCGGCCAGTTGCGGGACGACTTCGCGGGCGTTCCCGTGAAATAGCGTCACCCCGTCCGGGCAACCGCAAATCACCCCGTCCCACGTGCCGCACCGAAAACATTTCACGCGAATTGCCCCCCGTGTTCGCGCAGCCATATCCGGGCGTTCGGTCCCACCAGTTCCTCGAACGCACGGGAACCACACGCAACACACGGGCGGGCGACGTCGGCACCGTTCCAGTAGACAACCGGTTTCCGGCACCCGTCACGGGCGCAAAAATACACGCGGGCGGAACCGAACCGCGTGTCAAAAAATTCCGCTGATTCGTCGTCGGCGAACTGTTCCCACGCAACGCCGCCGCACCGCATGCAACCGTTTGCCGGTTCGCCGCCCGCCGGGATAATCCTGATATCATCCCGACAATCAGCACAAAACCAAACCGCCGCCCGGTCGCGGTCAATGTTCGGGATCACACGCACCTCCCCCTCCCAACCGCACCCGCCGCCCCCTGTAGACGGGGGCACCACTCAATCAACAAAACGCGCTATTTTCACTGTTCTGCTTGGCTGCCCCCCCCAACGTCTACAGAAAGTACCTGCCCGCGCCGTTTTTCCCGTTTTTTTGTTGCGAAATGATAC
>Ga0315336_1005258_pt1 | contig 14339 bp, 10 predicted proteins | sample ASW5metaG_FD_204512 | JGI IMG/M metagenome (GOLD analysis project Ga0315336, IMG submission 204512) | Ammonia-oxidizing marine archaeal communities from Monterey Bay, California, United States - ASW #5 | ecosystem: Environmental > Aquatic > Marine > Intertidal zone | place: USA: California...
CAGCGGTCAGGGTGGTTTTGCCATGGTCAACGTGACCAATGGTGCCAACGTTCACATGCGGTTTACTCCGCTCGAATTTCTCTTTCGACACTTTCTGATTTCCTCAACAGTGCGTGGTTAACTGGCTGCCCGACTCCGTAAACCGTACAGGCGCGTTACTGGAGCCCACAACCGGAATTGAACCGGTGACCTCTTCCTTACCAAGGAAGTGCTCTACCGACTGAGCTATGTGGGCGTAGATCCATGCTGGAGCGGGTGATGGGGATCGAACCCACATCATCAGCTTGGAAGGCTGAGGTTCTACCATTGAACTACACCCGCCCAAAAGGTATTCGTTCCCAAGTTGATTTCGTGTCATCATGGTTTTGCTGAACTGCTAGTTACGACTCGCCTGTCGCATCCACCAATCAACTGGTGGAGGGGGGAGGATTCGAACCTCCGAAGGCTGAGCCAACAGATTTACAGTCTGCCCCCTTTGACCGCTCGGGAACCCCTCCGAAAAGCGCAACAATAAATTCTCACGAAGTCTCGGAATCTGGTCAGTTAAATTTGGATGCCCGGATGGCGGGCCCGATCCCTAGCCATCTGTGCACCGGCAAACCCGCCACTGCACTCGCGGGGGCGCGATTCTAACTGAATCCCGGCGCAGGCGATAGTCCCTATCTCGCCAGATTGGCGTAATTTGGGGAAATTCGGCCCTCTCCAAGATTTCCACCCGCTCATAAGTAAGTTCGAGGTGGGGCACTTGGGTTTCGCTAACATCGAGGCTACTATCCCCCGCCCTACTACCCCGGATGCTCTTGATGACCCTGAATTCCACCAGTTGCGGCCGGATTTTCTGGCTCTTTGGCCTGACGCACGTCCTGCTATGGACCCTACTGCCGAGCCTTGGCCGGCACGAGATGGATACCGACAGCATGATGCACTTCGTGTGGGGTCAGGAGTGGATGGGCTCGTACCACCTGCACCCCCCCGTTCTGCCGTGGGTAGTTGCCGGCTTCCTAAAAGTGTTTGGGAGCAACAACTGGACTTACAACCTACTGACACAGCTTAATTTTCTACTCGCCTTCTACTGCATATGGCGTCTTGCACGGGAAGTACTTCCGCCCATGAGCGCCCTAGCGGCCGTGTGCCTGCTGGAATTTGTGCCCTATTTCAGTTTTTTCAGCATGCGCCTTAACCACAGCTCGATGTTGATCCCAATCTGGGCGCTAACGATACTGCTTGGCTATTTTGCCATTCAGCGTGGTCAGTATCGTTACTGGATTGCCCTTGGTCTGATCTCGGGCATCGCGATGCTGACAAAGTACTACTCGGCAGCGATGCTTCCGGGGATTGCCCTCTATCTACTGCTCTTCCCAAAAGGCCGCGAAACCCTAAATACCGCCGGCCCCTACCTATCGTTGCTGGTTTTCCTGGTCATGATGGGCTGGCATCTTTGGTACGTGGACAATCAACAGATTGGAACAGTGACTCACATTGGTGACTATGTTGCCTCGGATTTCTCATCGCGCATTAAGGCTATTCGCTTTCTGATTGCACAACTTCTCTACTTATTGCCGCTATTTTTAGTGTTTTTCTTCGTTTTCTTTCTCAGCCGGTACAAAACGGGACTGCAGCGAGCGGGCGGAGAACCCCCCGGTCAGGGTCTTCCCTCCTTTATATACTGGATGTTTCTTTTTCCGCTCATCGGCACCGCCTTGGTGGGCTTTCTTTTTGGAATTGGCGCTTCCAGCCGATGGGGCGGCCCGACATTGAATCTTGCAGGCATCGTTCTGCTTCTATACTGGCCGCTCGCGACAGACTCGCCTGCGCGAAAACACCTGATCCGCGCGGCCTTTGTATGGCTTGTCCTCCTGCCCCCCATGCTGCTTTTCAGCGGGCTGGTGACTTCGGATCATGATATGTACCATTTTCCAGGCAAGGAACTCGGTCGCAAGATAACCACAATGTGGCGGAATGCCTACCAGGTACCGCTTCGAATTGTGGGTGGAGGGCATGACGCACCAAACAGTATTGCATTTCATTCCACCGATCATCCCTCTGTGCTTCAGCATCTGAGTCACGAATGGAGTCCCTGGATCAACAAAGAGGATATTACCCGGGACGGCATTGCCGTCATCTGCCTGACATCTGATACAAGGTGTGCCGAAAACGCGAGGACGCTCTTTCCAGGCTATTCGCTCACCCCACTTACGGTGAAAGCCGAACCTGGATTGTTTTTCCCCGGCAGCGAAAGAGACTTCCTCTATTTCTTTGTGCCGCCGGATTCTCTAGAGGTTAATCTGGAAACCATCGAGCCGCTGCCGATGCGGGCTGACCAGCAGACCGAGTAGCCCTAAGACCGAAAATCAGCCCGGCGCCGGCAAGGTTTCCGGGGATATTCTGAAGCTCAGGGGGCAAGTTCGCGGGCCCAGAGCAAGACATCAGTACTGTTTCAGGGAAAAGCCCGCTTATTATCTCTATACTTGAATGTCGGAAGTCCGACGGGCGACCGTGGTCAAGGTGCTGAGTATGCCTAATCCGAACCGGCCCAATAACACACCGCGCGGGTTCTGTTCTGCAGATTTATCTGCGGATCCAGGGCAACGCCCAACACGAATTGTTGCAACGCTCAGTCTCGGTTGGCTTCTGACGATCTCCGGGCCGCTTCTCGCAGCAGGCCGGGCAGGAGATGCGGATATGAGCACGCCGACCGCTATCTCAGTAGAAGCGTCCAGAACAATCGCGGTAGACCTGGCCGACACGGGATTGGTGCCACCGCCACGGACTATCTGGGAGGTCACGGTTGTCCTTGACGGCAGGCGCGAAGAGAGTCTAGCTGAGATCGAGAAACTTCGGGCCAGGGCTGATACGCCACCGCCGGATACGATCGATTCAGACGTGCTCTTTGAATTCTATCGACTACGGGCAGATGCCGCGCAGCTAGTCGGGCGCTCTGGTCAACAGATTGCGGATCTCCAGATCGCCGTCGCGCAGGGGCGAAAAAGCTTCAACGCCGGGAACACCCGGGCACAGGTATTCGGCCGGGTCCTAACCAGTGCCGCAAGTATCGAATGGCAGATCGGTTCCCTGCATAGGGCCAAGGCTCTGGTCGACGAGGCGATGACCGTCGCGGCGCAATCGGAATACCCCGAATCAGAACAACTGATCAACTACATCCTTCTCACCGACTATCACCTTTTCCGGGACGACCTCGACAAAGCAGAGCAGTCGTTGCAAAAAGCAAAAGCAGGCTGGGCGCAGGAGGCGGAAAATCGCAGGTTCTGGCCAGTCGCGGTATGGGACGAGATACAGAGTCAGATCTATTCCACCGAAGCGATGCTGCTATCGACTTCCGGGAAGCTCGAAGAAGCGGAGGTTCTACACCGCAAAGCCATCGAGAATTTTCGCCAGCACAAGAATTCGCCGAACCAAGAAAGTCATCTTGTTCCCAAGCTGAATCTCAGGGTCTATCTTTGGTATCTGCAGAAATTGGGTAACAACCTGATACGCCAGGGGCGACCGGTAGAAGCCGAGATCAACTGGCGGGAGATGATCGCAGAGTCAGTAAAGGGGTTTGGACGTTATTCGAATGTAACCGCTGATGCGACTACCGGACTTGCGCGGGCCTTGCTGGAGCAGGACCGCTTTGACGATGCCGCGACTCTGGCGCGAACAACTCTTGAGATCTGGCAGGCTATCGCGGCGCCACCCGGCTCAGTATCACTCCAGGCGACACGGCGGCTGCTGGTCGATGTGGCAATCCTGCAGCGCGACTGGGATGAGGCGAGGCGGATGTACGCCATGATCGAGGCGGCGTTAGCCGACGACACGGCATCCCGGTTACACCTGCTTGAGCAGGATCCGGGTTATGCATTGACACTGCTGAATACCGGTGAGGCCGATCAGGCTCGCAAGGTTCTCGCCGGCGCCTATGAAGTCAAGCGCCGCAGTCTTAGCGGTGTGCATCAGGAGACCGCCCAACTGGGAGGCCTGTATGCTCTCGCGCTCCAGGCAGGTGGCGACATGAACTCGGCCTTGGACCACTATCAGGCAGCGGTGCCGGTCCTGCTTAATCGCTCGCGGCGTTCAGCGGGCAACCTGGGCACGGTATACGAGCAGCGTCTGGCGGTTATTCTCGAGGGCTACATTGAACTGCTGGCCGATCTGTACCTGCAGAATCCTGACGGAGATGACGCTGATGCGTACCTATCCCGGTCTTTTCAGTTAGCCGATCAGGCACGGGGCAGAGCTGTGGAGGCCGCGCTCAATAAAAGTGCAGCCCGTGCCGCAGCCAAAGACCAGGAGTCAGTGGAGCTGGTACGGCGCGAGCAGGATGCAGTTCATCAGATCGGCGCGCTCTACAGATTGCTAGCAGAGCATATCGCCCAGCCCGCAGATGAACAGGACGCACGAATCATCGGCAGCTTGCAAACCCGCATTGACCGGCTCCGCAATGCCCGCGCGGTATTGGTGAAGAGCATTGGGGCGAGGTTCCCCGAATATGCTGCACTGGTGAATCCTGAGTCACCGGATCTTGAAACCACGCAATCCCACCTGATGGATAACGAGGCCTTGCTATCTGTCTTTGTTGGCCAGCACCGCACCTTCGTCTGGGCGATTCCGAATACCGGATCACCTGCATTCTCGGCCGTCGCGCTGAACTTCGAGGAGATCAAGAAGAAGGTTGGCCAGGTCAGGGGGTCCCTCAACCCGAGGGCTACCACACTCGACGAGATCCCACCGTTTGATCTAGTGGCGGCTCACGAATTGTACGCGCGGTTGCTGGCACCTCTTGCATCGACCTGGGGGTCACATAAACACCTCGTAGTTGTGCCCCACCGGTTTCTGGACCAGCTGCCGTTTGCGCTTTTCCCAACCCGCCCTATTGCGCAGCCGCCCGCCAGCCAGCCGTTGTTCTCAGAGTACCGGGAAATACCATGGCTGGCACGTAAGCACAGCATGACGATGCTGCCGACGGTGTCGTCTCTGGGGACGCTGCGGCGCATGCCGCCCGGTGCGGCAGAGCGGCGATGGTTTGCCGGGTTTGCGGATCCGGTGTTTTCTAGGGACTCGATCGAAATCGCTTCGGCGATCACTGACGACCTCGGGAGTACCGACCCTACCGCACTCGGGGTAACAGATATTCCGGTGCGGCTCCGCGGGCTAGCCAAGGTCGAGACGATCGAGAAACAGACAAGCGCGGGGCTTTCGGCTCTGCCGCCGTTGCCGGATACCCGCGAGGAGGTCAGTCAGATCGCCGAAACCCTCGGTGCAGACCCCACCCGTGACGTGTTCTTCGGCAAAGCGGCGAACGAAGCGCAAGTCAAGGCCATGAACCTGGCGGCTTACAAGGTCGTGGCGTTCGCAACCCACGGCCTGATGCCCGGCGATCTTGATGGCCTAATGCAACCCGCGCTGGCGCTATCAGCACCCCAGGTCACCGGCGGAAATCAAGATGGGCTTCTGACCATGGGCGAGGTGCTGGGCCTGCGGCTAGATGCAGACTGGCTAGTGCTGTCGGCCTGCAACAGCGGCGGGGGCGACGGGGCAGGCGCAGAAGCCATATCCGGGCTCGGGCGGGCGTTTTTCTATGCCGGCGCCCGATCGCTGCTCGTCAGCAACTGGCCGGTCGAGACCACCTCTGCCCGACTCCTGACCACCACGCTGTTCAGGGAACAGGTGCGCGCTCCTGAATTGGGTCGAGCCGAACTCCTGCGACGAGCGATGATCGAAATGATCGACGGGCCAGGCTACATCGATCCCGATACGGCTCAAACCGTGTTTTCATATGCCCATCCGATTTTCTGGGCGCCGTTTACGATTGTCGGCAAAGGCTCAATGGACTGATCACAAGCCGCGATGCTGACCCTTGCTGTCTTCTGAATCTGGTAGGCCGGAAAACTCTTCGGAAGCTAGGCGCCAAAAAGCCCGCGCAGTTCTGGATGCTGATCAAAGCAGGATATGAACTCTTCAAAGGCATCTACGCGAATCCGGCCATCTTCATAAAGTTTTCGGCCATCCAGGGTTAGCGTCGGAAACTCCACCATCCAACAGATCTCCCCCGGTGGATACTCCCCGCAGGTATGAAAATGAAGATATTGCGGACTCGTAAATAGAGTCTCGCCCCAAAGACATAGGTCATCGGCTGGATCAGGGCTCGCATCGGTTCCCGGATGCAGTCCCTGATGCCAGGAGTCCACGATCATGGGTTCAATGCCAAAGCGGCTTGCCACTCTCTCGTAGTGCTCCCGAACTCCCTGAACATCCTGATCTCGACCTTCAAATCGGTCAATCCGGCCATTAACGACGTACGCCGTGACAGGCTCTGCAATGGGAAGATTGGGTGGGTCATAGACTCTGGACCCGGTCGACGTCAGCCCGTATCTGAGAACCACCTGGCCTGAGAAGGCCTTGGCTGATACCGGTGTGCTGACGGCAGCTGGAAACCTGACCACCGCAACATCCTTGCTCGCAGCGCCTTCACCCTGCTCCGCGTTTGGATCTGACTCGGAAACCTCGCCATTGTGCCCGCCGGTCAGTTCGGTGCCGTACGGACAGGTGATGGTCGTCGTCTTCGCTCCAGCAATGAGCCCGTCGACAACCGACTTGAGCGAAAGCATCGCCGCCTGCGATACCGTACCAAAAGTGCTCTCAAGCTGCGAGACCCGGCGTGTATAGACCATGAGTTTGCGCGGACCGTCGTGGTCTTCATCAAAGCGTCCCTGATCGCCCAGGCGGGCAAGAAAAATCACCCAGTCGAAGGTTTGCGCCTGAAGCCGCTCCTCCAGAGGCGCAGATGGCGTGTTCGCAGGCAGCCCAACCTCAACCGAATCGACCTCAACGCCAAGCGTATGACGGCAATATTCAATCACCCGATTTTTCAGTTCCCCGTCATACCACCCAAGCGAGGCATCCTCATAAGCGACGAGCACCTTGACGCCGGGCTGAACCTGGATCGCATCCTCCAGCATATTCGAAAGTCCGCGGTTAAGTGGACTGACGATATCACCGTGGGACAGGTCACCCTGACTCATGATGCATCACTGGAACTGTAATAACCCACAATATCACCTTCCGTCGTCACGCCTAATCCATTAAGGCAGCGGTTAACATAGTTAAAGTAACCAATGATCTGATTGGCCTCGAGGACCTCACCATCATCGACGCCCGCATCAGTAAGCGCAGTAACATCTTCGCGCACCACATCACCCGGATTTACCGTCAACTTCTCAGCATATCGCAGCAAGGCCAGCACCTTGCCGTCGAAAGCGTGCTCAGGTTTTCGACTTTGCAGGGCCTTTTCGGCCGCATCAGCTTTAGTGTCATCGTCCATCAGGTGCTTAGCATTGGCCCAATGATTCGAATACGAATAATCACATCGATTCAGCAATGATACATACGATCCAATAACTTCCTGAAGCCACGTAGGTAGGGTATTAGCATCGTCATGAAGCGCCGCACGATAGAGAACGACGTGGCCTTTCATGGTGTTCGGCCGGAGCGAGTGAACCCGCATAACGTTATCCACTGTCCCGTGAGGGGTGCGTGCAAGTTTCAACACCTCAAGCAACTCAGGATTCGCGTCCTGATCCTCGATCATCCTGATCCATGCGGTCATAGTAGTCAGTTCCCGTTTGTTTTATCCTGATCCGAATCAAGGCGCTGTTATATTCTGGTAAGCGCCACTGAAAATTGTGCAGATATTGTCTCAACCCATCACATTATATGCCGTGCCCGAAAGCACCTACTGCGCTCGGGTCAGGCTCGTGCTCGAACTCAAGTCGGTGGACTACACCGAAGAGCGACCCCCGGGGGGCACTTACCGAAGTGAGGACTATCGCCGTCTCGTGGCCGCAGGCTCTGTGCCAGCGATCAAGATCAACAGCACGATCCTTCACGATTCGGACGCTATTGTGGAACTGCTGGAAGATCTTTTTCCAAAGCCCGCAATGCGGTGTGCCGATCCTTTCGAAAGGGCTTTTCTGAAGTCGGTCACCCGCTTTCACGATACCCGGCTAGAACCCGCCCTTCGATCCCTCTTTCCTATGGTCGGCAACTCCGACAAGACGCACAGTGCCGCCCTGGCGGTTGATGCCATGAACGGGCATCTTGAACGGCTCGACCGCCTCATCAGTCCCCGGCCGTATCTTGGCGGTGAGGCGCTTTCACTCGCAGACTGCGCTTACGCCACGACACTCTTCATGATGGAGGACATTGCGTCCTGCATGAATCTTGAGGTCAAGTGTTCTGAAAAGATCCATCACTGGCGCAACGCTCTACACCACACGGACACCGTTCGGGAAATCATTAACCAGAACCGCGCTGCGATTGCGGACTGGATTGCTTCAAAACTGTCTCCTGCCTGAACTGAGCAAGAAAGTCTGCCCCTACTGACCAAGGAAGGGCTCGGGCGAAGGCTCAAGCATTCTTTTGCGGATTTTCTCCGGGAAAACCATGCCGGGCTTTCGGTCATAGCTAAAGAGCAGGGTCTGACGGGATTTTTGTGTATTACCCACCGGGGCTACCCGATGCAGTGAGCGTCTACCCATGAAGAGTATAAAAGTGCCTGCCGGAGCATCTGCAACCACTGGCGATGTACGGCCTGAAAAAATACGACTGACCCGGTCGTAATTTTCATCTTCTTCACTGCGAATCAAAGGGGCGTACTCGAAGGCGCCGCCCTCTTGTGCGTCTTGCAGCACCAGTGAGACCGCGCCATCGTTAGTATCGTAATGCCAGCCAAATTCATCTCCCTGCTGCATGATGTTGAGCCTGACCGAAATATTGGGGCAAGCCGAATTAAAAAGGCTTTCGTAACCCAAAAGCCGGCGGACAAATTCCGTCAACTCTGCAAATTGAAACAACTGGGTACAAGGGCCCTTTGGATTCAGTTGATCAGCTGTCAGTGCGCCACAACGACGATTGAAAAGGCGGCTTCTGGGGTGATCTTCAGCAAATCCCGAATTCTTCAACCAGCCATAAGGAGTCGCCCGAAAATCTACTCTTCGCATAGCGTCTTCAAGACTTGCCACTTCATTCGAAAGTGCCCGAACACTAGCGGGACGAAGAAACCCTTTCAAAGCGCAGATGGCGTGCTCTCGCATCATCTGTTGGCAATCCTCAACTAACGTGCGGCCCAAAGGTGAATCCAGGTTGTTGAGGGGATAACGATCGAGATCGATGAAATCGGCAATAGATTCCATGTATGTGACGCCCTGGCTCGAGAATGAATTAAGCTTTCTTACGTTAATGATAATACAGGCCCAGTTCCCCATTCTGTTAGTGGGGTTTCCAGATAAGAACGAGTCGAACTGGATATAATCCCATTCCCACGACAGCGGGCATTTTCGTACCCGTCAACCGCCCGCGCAAGACCAACCTCATATGAGTATATTTTTACGAGCACTGCTGATTCTCGCCGCCTTGATGCTGGTTACCGGCTGCGCCGGATCTGGTGGAAACGGCAACTGGGGATGGTACGTGATCTCGCCCAGCACATCGCAGGGAATAACAAACATCCAGTTCCTGCTTGGCGGATTAAAGGACACGATCATCCTCTCCTTAGTTTCCATCGTGGTGGCAATGGTGCTGGGTTTTCTGATCGCCCTGCCTGGGATTGCGGCCAACCGTACGGCACGGGCAATCAACGTGACCTATGTCGAACTGGTTCGGGCAGTCCCACTTCTGGTCTTGATCCTGTGGGTGTACTACGGCCTTCCCCAGGTTGCCGGGATGAGCATCAGCATCTTTCTTGCGAGCGTACTGGCCCTCGGCATCTCTGACTCTGCTTTTCAGGCTGAAATTTTCCGGGCAGGAATTCAGTCCGTTCAGCGGGGGCAAATCGAAGCGGCAGATGCACTGGGCCTTAAATACAGCCAGAAAATGCGCCTCATTATTCTTCCCCAGGCGATCAAGGTAATTTTGCCGCCGCTCGGCAACCAGTTCGTCTATATGCTCAAGATGTCGTCTCTCGCTTCAGTTATCGGAATGCAGGAACTGACCCGCCGCGCCAACGAACTGGTCGTGACTGAATACCGTCCGCTTGAGATCTATACCTTTCTAATCCTTGAATACCTGGTGCTGATCCTGATCGTTTCGGCCGGAGTCCGATGGCTAGAAAGGAAAATGCAGACAGAAGAACACTAACCCCGCAAGATACTCAAACCCCGCGCACCCTGCCTCCTAGTCTGACACAAAGGCCAGGAATTCCTCGACCAAAGCGTTGGCCGCTACCTCGACCAGCCGAGCCCCGTGCTCCGGTTCGGCAAGCTCTGAATACGACCCTACCCTGCCATCGGCAAATGTCTTCCTGTGTTGGCTTGCGGGTCCATGGTAGTCACCCGCCGCTTCGCGAAGCTCATCGACTGAAAGTTGCTGTGGCGGGCTAGCGTTCGGCCGCGTGATAGTGCGCACCGCATCCTGTGTGATTGCTACTTCTGAGGGAGTACCGTGCAAACCCTCCCAGTCGCCATAGAGTTGCTGCCTTAGAGCGTTGACCTGTGGGAAGTCCCACCAGTTACGAATCTTCACTGCGGGGGAAGCATCATCCAGTTTGAGATAAAGATCATGCACAGCACTTTTGAGCGGTGCGAGATTGGCGCCGTGGCCGTTAAGAACATAAATCCGGTTAAAACCGCTTCGCATCAGAGAGGTGGTAATTTCCGTAAATACTTTGGCAAAGGTCTCCGCCGAAAGTGAAATCGTACCTGCAAATCCGAGATTGAACTGTGCCGGTGCATAGCTCAGCACGGGCGCCACGAGCATACTGCTTTGCTCTGAGGCGCTTTGGGCTATCGCCTCCACACAAATCGCGTCAGTGCCAATAAGACCCACCGGACCGTGCTGCTCAAGGGAGCCGGTTGGCAGGACGATCCCTGTGCAGGACTTCAGGTAGTCGGCAACTTCCTGGCTGCTTGTGGTTTTAAGGTTCAACAGACTCAGCCTTGCCGCGTGGTGACGATCGACTCCATGAGAGGAGTTATTGTCAAAACAAAAAAGGCCCGTCAGAGCGGGCCTTTCTCGTTGATCTCATGATCCAGAGCCGATTACAGCCCCCACTTTTTCTTGAGGCCGTCAAAAAAGCCTCGGGCCTGCTGTAGCGAGATCCAGTGGTTCACATAGTTGATCCAGACCTGATCACCCTGCGGCAGCAAGACCGCAAGCGGCGTCCTCGCCTTGGCCTTGTCTACGGGGACGATCATCATCTGGTCGGGATACTTCTCAACAAGTTTGTGCGCCTCGATATTTGAAGTGATACTGGCATCTGAACGCCCAGCTAGCACATCCTGCCAGTCTCTTGCCGGCGACTCGACCACCACATGCGTCGCATTGGGGAAGAAAGTTTTGATGTACTGTTCCTGAGTGGTCCCAAGGTTCGCCGACACCTTAACACCTGCCTGGTTGATATCGTCCCAGGACTTAAAGCGCTCTGCATTCTTTTTGTGAATCATCGGCAGCTGGCCAACCTCTACATAAGAGATCGAGTACCCAGCAACTTTGGCGCGCTTGGGGTTAACCGAAGCTGAGCCTGTCATATGATATTTATCAGCGGTGACACCGGCGACCAGCGTCTTCCAGTCGGTCGGCACATATTCGATTTCAACACCGAGATCTTCAGCGAGCTTGGTGCTGACATCGATATCAAAACCGGTGTACTTGTTGGTCGCCGGGTCGCGCATGGTCATGGGGTTCCAGTCCCCGGTGGTGCCAACTTTCAGCACGCCCTCTTTAAGAATAGTGTGAAGCACCGAGTCCTCGGCCTGTACGCCGGTTGCCAACAGGGGCGCCGCCAGAACAAAAATACTTCGTGCAATAAACCTCTTCATCTGAATCATCTGCAAACCTCCTCAGTCATTTTCTTTGTGGTTAAAACTGAAATAAATTCCATAATGTGATCGTGGGAACTTAGTTACTTCCCCTCAAATGTGTCACAGGTCTGCTTCACCATCAACACCCGTTCTTCAGGAGATTTTTTACCGCTGCTAATAACGGTTTTTGCCACCGCCTGCCCAAAGGCTTTTCGCTGATCAGCCCCGAGGCTAACCCCAAATACCGTATCCTGCGTATAAGTCGAGACAATCTCGCCCTCCTCTAGAGCCTGGGGGGACGGTTCATCCCCCGCCTGAAGTTCCGTCACCCGCTTACGCAACAGACGTCGAAGACGAGCCACGCCGGCATCAGAACTTGCAAGATTCTCACGCTCATGGATGGCAATCGCGCCCTGGGACACCTGTGCTTCATAGTCGCCAGGATACCGCTGCGCCTCCTCGTGAGAGCGCTCGGTGGCAGTCTGTCCAATGAAGTCGATGCTTTCCTTACCGATTTGGGATCGGTCACCCTGCTGATCGGGGTCCAGTTCGGCACTGAGGTAACGCCAGCCTATCGTGCGTGCTGACGTGTTGTCTAGGGGTACCACCCAGCGCAACAAAGAACTTCTCTGAAAGAACTTCTCGCTTTGGGCTTCTTCCCAGATCGCACCGGTCTGGTTAGCATTGGGCAGGATGGATTCGACGGTACGGTTCCAGACAAATTCATCTACTTTGCGAGTCTGAATATTGATCATACCGAGTGGGCTGTCCTGGTACTCAATGATCTGATCCACCCCAGACGCCACACCGAACTGAATCCCACTGACGTTAGAGTGAAGATGAACCACGTGCACCGGGTCCTGAGTATTCTCGTAGATCTGAAGCCAGTTGCACGGCGCGGAGAGTGAAAAAGGAACTTTCTCCACGACACAATCGGCCTGCGTATCAAACACCGGGAAAGGCGGTCGCAACTCCGGCGGGCCGAGATATGCGAACAACAGGCCATCCTTTTCGATCACCGGATAGGCGCCGTGAACCACCTTCTTGCAGATGGGTCCATCTTGGCGTTCCGAGCCTGCGCGAATCAGCGTACCGTCGACCGCATAGTGCCAGCCATGGTAGCAGCAGATGATCCCGTGATCCGCCACAATACCGAACTCCAACGAGGCGCCGCGGTGTGAGCAGTGTTTGTGTAACAGGCCAAACTCACCGCTCTTATCCTTGAACAGCACAAGGTCTTCGCCCAGCACCTTAATTAGCAGCGGCAGATCAGTGACTTCCTCAGTCATGGCGACCGGATGCCAGTAACGACGCAGATATTCCCCGCACGGCGTTCCACGATCAGTGTGGGTCAACACCGGATCCTCGGTCCAGTCCTGCTGGCAGTGGTAGCCGGAAAACCCTTGTGGTCTTTCAGTCGTCATCTTTGGCTCAACAATTCATAAAGGGACTGGACGATGCCACCTCAAGTGCCGCTATGTCTTTCCTGTTTCCGACACTTACTCTATCTCACCCTGGTCAGTGGCTTTATGGACGTAAGGAATCGAGTTCCAGGTGGCAGGCGACCGTATGTCCCTGACTCGCCTCCCGCAGGGGTGGGTCATGGCGGTTACAAACGTCCTCAACCGCTGAGGTGCAACGATTGAAAAACGGACACCCCACTGCGTTGCCATCAACCGACTGCCCGAGATGATCAAGATGAGTTTTCGAAGCAACCACCCCATCGAGCCAGTCCGTCCGCAGTTCCGGTACCGAGGCTAGTAGCAGACGCGTGTAGGGATGAAAAGGTGGCGCCAGGACCGATGCCAGCGAGCCCTGCTCAACCACTCGGCCTGCGTAAAGCACCACGACCTGGTCAGCAAAGGACGCGACCGTGGAAAGATCATGGCTAATGAAAAGATAAGCAACCCCGAGGTTGGTCTGCAGTTTTTTGAGAAGGTCAATAATTGCCTTTCCCACCACAGTATCAAGAGCCGAAGTGACTTCGTCACAAAGGATCAGTTCTGGCTCGGCAGCGAGCGCGCGGGCGAGATTGATTCGCTGCTTCTCGCCACCAGATAATTCTCCCGGGAATCGGGTCTTGTAGGATGCCGGCAATTCCACGAGTTCCAGCAATTCATCGATCCGGGACTCTCTAGCACCGGCATCAAGACCCATAAAGAGGTGCAGGGGCCGGCCCAGGATCTCCCGCACCCGATGGCGAGGATTGACCGCAACGTCTGGCATCTGAAAGACAATCTGGATGTTCTTCAGAACATCACGGGTTCTGCGTTTTGCAGTGTCACGAAGATTCTCGCCATGATGGTAAATTTCACCCGAAACTTGAGGTAAAAGGCCGGCAATAACTCTCGCCAAGGTACTCTTGCCACACCCCGACTCGCCAATTACCCCGACTACCTGCCCTCGTGGGACATCCAGACTTACATCCCGCAGGACAATTTTTTTCTTCGTTCCCAGCCCGTAACCTGCTGTCAAGGAGTTCACGCGAATGATCGAATCGCTAGCTGCCTGGGTGTCCTCCGAACCCTCAAAGGACATTGACTTGGG
>Ga0315336_1005259_pt1 | contig 14337 bp, 11 predicted proteins | sample ASW5metaG_FD_204512 | JGI IMG/M metagenome (GOLD analysis project Ga0315336, IMG submission 204512) | Ammonia-oxidizing marine archaeal communities from Monterey Bay, California, United States - ASW #5 | ecosystem: Environmental > Aquatic > Marine > Intertidal zone | place: USA: California...
CCATCAGGTCCTTCTGGATCTATTATCGCAGGCATGCGGTTATTCGGTGCAATCTTTAAGAAGTCAGGCTCAAACTGCTCACCCTTGCCAATATTGACCATTTTCACAGTGTACGGCACGCCAAGTTCTTCCAACATGATCGAAATCTTGAAACCATTTGGTGTTGGCCAATAATGTAGTTCTATTGGTTGTTTTTGAGAATGGGTCATTTTTTGCTTAAACCTAATTGATTGCAACAATAGATATATCGTACATCAACGATAGAGCGACAAGGCTTACTTGTACAACTTTTTGTGTTGGCACATTGTGGCTTTCGTCACCACGGACAATCCTTTAACCTGAGCTAATCACCACCAACCGCCGGAGCGCATAATTGGACCTCTTAATTCTTTTTGTCTCAGGTCTATTCGCCGGGGCACTAAACACACTCGCCGGTGGCGGTTCATTTGTTATTTTCCCTGCACTAATGTTCGTGGGCGTTCCGCCAATTATGGCAAATGCGACAAACACTTTCGCATGTCTTCCTGGATATGGCAGTGGCGCAATCGGCTTTTGGTCAGACATTCAAAAGCATAGGGACAAACTGCTTCAGTATTCTGTCATTTCACTAATTGCAGGCTATTTGGGCGCAGAAGCATTATTGGTGGTATCAGATGCACAGTTTTCATCGTTTGTGCCTTGGCTGATGGCATTCGCAGTTGTCGCATTTGCATTTGGCAGCAGATTAAATGATTGGCTCACTCAAAGAGCCTCAATTAAGGGCGAAACTTCGCGATTTACGGTTCCGCTTTTGGCTGGACTGCTCGCTTTGATATGCTTTTACGGCGGTTTCTTCAATGCAGGTCTTGGCATAATTCTGCTGGCGTATTTTGCGGTTGCAGGCCTGAAAGACTTGAATGAAATGAATGGCTTAAAGCTCTACATTTCATTTCTAGTTTCTATTACTGCAGTTATACGTTTCGCGTTTGGCGGCAATATTGCATGGCTGGAAGGATTTGCAGCACTTGTTGGTGCAACATTAGGTGGATATATCGCAGCCCGCCTAGCCTATTTGATACCAAACAACGTTTTGCGAATTGCGGTTCTGATCTATGCAATCGGTTTGACTGTCTATTTCTTCTACAAGCAATACGTTGGATAACAAAAAAGGCGCCTCAAATTCAGAGGCGCCTTGAAACAAGTTTTAGAGTGTTGACCGTTAAACGTCCATATCTTCTTCAACTTCTTCTACTTCTTCTTCCGGCTCAGCTTCTGCAGGAAGCCCACCGATAAACATATCCAAACCGAGATTGCGTGGATCGTCTTGACGATGGCGTGCAATAAGTGATTTGTCGTTTTCGCCAAAGTACGACTTGAAACCAATCGTGGCTCGTGTACCAAAACCTTCATCCCATGCAATCTTGCCAGTCAAAGAAAATGGAACTGGTGTTTCTTCAAACGCGTGCTCAATCGCAAGTTTCACGGTCTCCGTATCGAGTATTGTGCCACCACCAACGCTTATGCGCGTATTGTCAGTTGCATAGAATGCAATGTCCGCCAATACGAAAAAACCATTTTTGTCGGTCCTTAACGCCGACGTATAATCCATGTTTGCCCAACCGGCCCATGCTTCAATAGTCAATTTGTCAGCGTAGAATTCGATCTCAGGTCCAACGGCGAATAGGTTAGCTGCATTTGTTGTTACATAGCCAGCTGCGGCACCTGCTAGATAAGCGTCAGGATCACGAGTAAAAAGGTGAATTGCTGCACCCGATGTTGCTGCGTTTGTGCGATTGTGCGCGGCGGCGTCAACCTGCAAACCGAGTGTATCGCTTAAAGGAGCGGCAAAGGATGCACCAACAGCATACTGTGAAGCTGTAGGGTTGATATAGCTCCCGCCCTCAGCTTCAATTTTCGCATTCGGCTGAGAAACAGCTTGTTGTGCAATAGCAGAGGCAGAGGTTAACAAACCAATTGCCAACGATGTTAGGCCTAACGCAACATACTTACGCATCGTTATATCGCTCCCAAAAGCAACTTTTGTTTTCTTTTAGGTGTAGCAAGAATTAACGAAATGTGAACATGCAAACATAGTTAAATCCGCATGTAAGCGAGATACATGGCGCCATAGAATCAAATTGTTGCGCCCACGCAACACAACTTACGTGTTTACACTAAGTTCGTGTCCGCAACCAAACCGCACAATCATGGAAAGCAGCGCCGCCAAATGGTGGAACTGGCGCAGAGCTAATAAGCGTATTAATGCCTTGTCCGTCTTTATGTTCGGTGTTTTTGTGAAGACCCTCAACGATCAGAACACCTCGCTGGATGCCGTCAAAGATCGAGGCATTCAAAGTGACTTCGCCGCGCCTATTCCCAACCACGACTTCTTGTTCGTCTGCAATATCCAGTTCTTTAGCGTCGGCTGAATGAATGAATACTTTGGGGGCGCCTTCGCGCTTTTGCGATCCAGGGGTCTCATTAAACGAAGAGTTTAGGAACGCCCGAGCAGGACTAGTGGCTAGACGGAAGGGATGTTGTTCGTCGCATGCTTCAATCACGTCCCAGTGGTCAGCAAATTTCGGCATGATTGCTGGGTCACATACCCATTCAACTTTCTTCGTTTCCCTGGTCTCAGCCCATAGCGGCGCAAAGCGATATCTTTTGTCTGGCCATGCAAAGCCGTTTCGATAGTGCGCTTCGTCATTCGGTTGTTCGCAATCAACGACAGGATCAACTACGTCTTTTTGCTGTTCTGGAAATCCCGAGGCTTTGTAGGTGTGCTGGACCAAGGCTTCATCGGACATTTCAAAAACTTCAGAAGAAACACCCAAGCGCTTTGCCAGTTCAGCAAACAACCAATGATTTGATTGTGTTTCTCCCGGCGCATCGATTACCTTTGGTCCATACAAAATGCGAGTGTGTCCGCCCCGCGTGTAAAAATCGTTGTGCTCAAGAAACATTGTAGCTGGGAGCACATAGTCAGCCATCTGCGCGGTTTCGGTCATAAATTGCTCATGCACGACGGCGAAAAGGTCTTCTCTTTCAAAACCTTCGCGCACTTTCGCTTGCTCAGGTGCAACAACTACTGGGTTGGTGTTTTGTATGAGCAGCGCCTTAACCGGCACTTCGGATTTCAACGCTGCTTGGTCCCCCAACAAAGCAGGCCCAATCTCGCACATATCAAGTAAACGGGTTGGCTTATAGCTCAAGTCGGAACCTTCAAGGTCCGCCTTATCCATGCCCCAAGTGCCTGAATTTGAATGAAAAGCACCGCCGCCTTCTTCAAGCCAAGCACCTGTCATGGCTGGAATGGACAAGGCTGCGTGCATTGCAGTTGCACCGTTTCGTTGGCGCGTGAACCCGTATCCTAAGCGGAAATAGCTCTTTTTGTTTTGGCCGACGAGTTGAGCGAACTCTTCGATTTGAGTGACACTCAGACCTGTAATATGCGCTGCCCAATCAGGTGTCTTATCCTTTAGATGAGATTCAAACTCTGGGGAGAAGTCTGTGAATTCATTGAGGTATTCTCGATCTGCCATCCCGTCACGCAATAGCACATTCATAACAGCACACGCCAATGCGCCATCGGTACCCGGCTTCAGAATCAATCCCATATCCGCCTGATTCATTGTCGCTGTTTGGTAGATGTCGACAACGACGATCTTGGCACCACGTTCTTTTCGAGCACGCATGGCATGTGTCATAACATTGACCTGCGTATGTACCGGATTTGTACCCCAAATGACCACCACGTCGGACTTGGCCATTTCTTCTGGATTGACACCCATAAGTTTGCCCGTGCCAGTGACAAACCCAGCCCATGAGATCATCGAACAAATGGTGCCGTACTGACGCGAGTAAGATTTTGCGTGACGCAAACGGTTAAGCCCATCACGCATGACGTGCCCCATTGTTCCAGCATAGTGGTATGGCCAGATTGCTTCTGATCCAAACTCATTCTCGATTTCAACGAAACGCTTCGCTATGTCATCCAGCGCGGGTTCCCAAGACACACGTTCCCACTTGCCCTCACCTTTTTTTCCCACGCGTTTTAAGGGGTAGAGCACACGATCCGGATGGTGAACCCGTTCGGCGTAACGCGCTACTTTCTCGCAGATGACGCCAGCTGTATATGGATCATCCTTTGCGCCTCGAACGCGGCCAATTGTCTTCTCGTCGATAATTTCTACGTCTAAAGCGCACGTTGACGGACAATCGTGAGGACACACACTGCGCGCAATGCGCTGTACAACTGGCTTGTTCATATCGAACCCTAATTGAAGATCTGGCAAGTCTTGTTATCAGCAAGTGATGACACTGATTTGTCAAGCAGAGCTGAAACCAAAAAGGCCGCGTTCAGTTAAGAACACGGCCTTCAAATTATTAGTTCGCAGAGTGCGAATTAGCCAACAAGTTCGTTGTCAGCGAAGAAGTATTTGATTTCTTCTGCAGCAGTCTCAGGAGCATCTGAACCGTGAACTGAGTTTTCGCCAATTGAAAGAGCGAACTCTTTACGGATTGTGCCGTCAGCAGCTTCAGATGGGTTAGTTGCGCCCATTACTTCGCGGTTTTTAGAAATCGCGTCTTCGCCTTCAAGAACCTGAACAACAACTGGCTCAGAAATCATGAAGTCAACCAATTCACCAAAGAATGGACGCTCAGAGTGCACTGCGTAGAAGCCTTCAGCTTGTTCGCGTGTCATGTGGATGCGCTTTGAAGCAACGATGCGAAGACCAGCGTCTTCGAACTTAGCAACGATTTTGCCAGTTAGGTTGCGTTTAGTTGCATCAGGCTTGATGATTGAAAATGTGCGTTCTAGAGCCATTTTTGGATCCTTAGAGGTTTTAGGAGAATTTGGCGGCGTTTTACGCGCACTTTCACAACTATTCAAGCATTGGTTTTGCTCAGGGTTAGCGCCTACTCGAATATCTCTTCTTCTTGAGACTCAATCCAGAGCTCGTTGGTCTCAATTGCCCCCGATAATGGGTGCTCAACGACAACCTTCAAAATCTCAACTTTGGCGGAAAGATCTAGGTCACGATCAAATGTAAGGGCAACTAATGCACTGGCGCATTGTTCGGTCGAGATATCCGGGACAATCGTTAGCAATGCCGTGTCCTCCTCAATCTTCAACTGCTGATTGTCACCAACGGTCCAACAATAGTTAGGTGCTGTGTATGTATATTGAAGGTGAACTTGCCCGTCATCCGTCCGCCAAGCCCTTTGGATGGCTTCTTTAGGAGCCTCAGTCGGGTCAAAATCGGGATTTCCGAAGATCACATGGTTGATGTTTACCCCGCCAACCGTTAGAGCTGCGAGCAACAGAAGCACTGTGCCGAGCAATATCGCTATTAGTTTGTTCTTCATGCGGTGTTTTGCCCTTAATTTTTTGCGATTTAGCGCAACATTCATTCGTTGAGTGAGCCCGCTAAAAACGCCAATTGTCCAGTCGAGTTTTCATACGATGCTTAAGATCACCAATCTCACATATCATATCGAAGGCCGACAATTATTCGATAACGCAAATTTGACCCTGCCCGCAGGCTCAAAAGCTGGGTTCGTTGGACGAAATGGTTCTGGCAAAACCACACTCTTCAACATTCTACGTGGCGAACTTGCATCTGACGGCGGATCATTCTCAATCCACCAACGCGCCAAAATTGGTTCAGTGGCACAGGAAGCGCCAGCTACTTCTGATAGCGTGCTAGATATGGTGTTAAGTGCAGACACCGAACGTCTTCAGCTTCTTGAAGAAGCAGAGAATTGTGAAGACCCAATGCGCATTGGCGAAGTCTATACGCGACTAGCGGAAATCGAATCCCATTCTGCAGAGGCGCGCGCCAGTTCAATTCTAAAAGGTCTTGGCTTCACGCCGGAAAAACAACTTGATGCATGTGCGAACCTTTCTGGTGGTTGGCGTATGCGGGTTGCATTGGCAGGCGTATTGTTTGCTAAGCCCGATCTATTGCTGCTCGATGAACCGACCAACTATTTGGATCTCGAGGGCACCCTTTGGCTTGAACGCTACTTGGCAAATTATCCCTATACTGTGTTCATGATTAGCCACGATCGTGACTTGTTGAACAAAGCTGTTTCTTCAATTGTGCACTTGGATAAAGGTGGCCTCTCCTTCTATCGCGGCACTTATGATCAGTTTGAAGCCAATCGCCGTCTGCAAATGGAATTGAGCAATAGGCAGCGCGAAAAGCAGCTTGACCAGTTGGCGCATATGCAAAAGTTTGTTGAACGCTTTAAGGCAAAAGCCTCTAAAGCAAAGCAGGCGCAATCTCGACTGAAACGTATGGAGAAAATCAAACCAGCTGCGGCCATGTTTGACGAAAACGTTTCTCCATTCACGTTCCCGCAACCCAAACGCGCCGTTTCAGCTCCAATTATCAGTTTGGACAATGCTTCTGCTGGTTATGATGGCGTGCCTGTACTGCAAAAAATTGATTTACGTATCGATCCGGAAGATCGTATCGCACTCGTTGGTGTCAACGGTAACGGTAAGTCGACTTTCGCGAAACTGCTGGCAAGCGAGCTAGAATTGCTAAACGGCAGAATGACCAAATCGCGCAAGCTTGAAATTGCCCACTTTGCCCAACACCAGATGGATATGTTGAAGCCGGAGCAGACGCCGCTTGAGCATGTTGAACCGCTAATGCCATACGAGAGCGAAGCCAAACGACGTTCTCGTGTTGCGCAGATGGGTCTTTCTACATCTCGAATGGAAACGCTAGCGCGCAATCTATCTGGTGGTGAGCGCGCACGCTTGCTGATGGGTCTGATTACTTTTGGTGGCCCTAACCTTTTGATCCTCGACGAACCAACCAACCACCTTGATATTGATAGCCGCGATGCGCTCGTTCAGGCATTGAACGAATATGAAGGGGCCGTCTTGATCATCTCTCACGATCGTCACTTGATCGAAGCAACTGTTGATCAGATTTGGATTGCTGAAGAAGGCACAATTTCAGCCTATGAATTCGATCTCGACACTTACCAGCGCGGTATTGTTAGCAACAAGGTCGACAAAAAAGGTTCTTCAAAATCTCAACCTTCTGGCAACAAGAAGAAAGATCGTAAAGACGCGGCAGCGAAACGCGCAAATCTTTCCCCACTTCGTAAAGAAATTAAGCAGTTGGAAGACGATGTTGCCAAGGGAAACAAGGCAGTTGAGAAACTCGATGCGCAACTTGCCGATTCAGACCTATTTCAGAAAGATCCAGTCCTAGCTGTTGAGCTTGGAAAGAAGCGTGGTGATCAACTCAAAACTATAGAATTGGCAGAAGAGAAATGGCTGTCTAAAGTAGAAGAACTTGAGGCGGCGACCAAGGAACAGTCCGCCAACTAGGGAGCGAACTATGAAAAAGCTATTTTCAATTCTGAGTTTTGTACTGTTTGGTTTTCTAACGACACCAGCGAATTCGCAAGAGCTGACTGATGCCCAAACCGAAGAAGCCATCACATTTGCGCAAAACGCTACAGCATACGTGTTGTATCATGAAATAGGTCACCTATTCGTTTCGCAATTCGAACTGCCCATTCTTGGCAAAGAAGAAGACGCTGCCGACAATATCGCGACGTTGATGTTGCTTGAGATGGGTACAGAGGCCACGGACAATACACTTTTGGATGCAGCCCACAGCTGGTTCCTGTCCAATAATCAAACCACAGAAGATTATACCGACGCAGAGTTCTACGACTCTCATAGCCTTGATATTCAACGCGCTTTTCAGATTATTTGTTTGATGGTTGGCGCTGACCCCGATCTGTTTGCAGAAGTTGCAACTCAAGTCGGCATCGACGAAGACAGACAAGTTGCATGTAGTTTTGACTATCAACAACTTGGTGGAAACTGGGTGAAACTACGCGATGCATTCGTCAATCAAGGCGAAGGTGGCGCTCCTATCACAGTAGAATATGAAGAGCCGAACCCGGATTTCGAATATGCAGCCAACATTCTGATGAACTCTAAAATTATGGAAATAGCTGCAAGCGAGATCGCAACAAACTACGTGTTACCGCGAGCGGCTAAGTTCGTTGGGCGGAACTGCGATCAACCAAACGCCTTTTATGATCCCGAATTGGAAGAAGTCGTCATGTGCTACGAGTTAACAGCTATGTTTGCAGACTTCATTGTCCAAGATATCTTGGACTACCCAGAAGGCTAAGCCTTCTTGACCCATTTCCCATTTGGCTCTTGTTGCCAATAGGTAAGTTCATGTTTGCCGGAGAGTTCTTTCCAAGACTTTCTGGCAGCGGTGACCATTTCAGGGTCGTGCCCGTCAAACAAGAATACTAACCTTTGATAATCACCATCGGCACTAGGCACCGCCCCTTTTGCAAAGAACCGCAATTGTGCTTCATTTGGGTTTGAGTTGTCGCTGACCAATGCCACAGGCAAGTCTTGCGCTTGTTCGGCGTCCCCTCGCCCATGCGGCAAGAAGCTTTCTTCAGAGTAAGTCCAAAGCTTTGTATCCAACTCATTCACAGCTTCATCTGTGCCAAGCTCGATCGTAGCACGCCAACCCCGCTCCAAAGTCTTTTCAAGTAAAATGGGCAGCACCGCCTCAAGGGGGCGCTGCTCCAAATGGTAGAATAGGATCTCAGTCATTTAGCTGACTTAACTCCGATTATGATTGTTCGTAGTTGTCACGAATGAACTGATCCAGCAAAGCCACACCAAAACCTGTCCCCCAACTTTTACAAGTAGGCGTATCAGGAATGCCCATGGCAGTTGATAGATCAATATGGGCCCAAGGCACTTCGCCAACAAAGCGTTTCAAGAATTGGGCGGCTGTTATCGCTCCAGCCCAACGGCCACCAATGTTTTTCATGTCAGCAAATTTCGAGTTGATCAGTGTGTCATATTCAGGGCCCATTGGCATCCGCCATACACGTTCGCCCGTTGTCAGACCTGCAGCAGTGATGTTTTGTGCCAACTCATCATCATTGGAAAACAAACCAGCGTGTTCATTGCCCAAAGCGACCAAATTAGCACCAGTAAGCGTTGCTAAGTTGACCATGAACTTAGGTTTGAACGTCTCTTTTGTGTACCAAAGCGCATCAGCAAGAACCAAACGGCCTTCTGCATCGGTGTTAAGGACCTCAATGGTCTGACCAGACATGGAAGTGATGATGTCACTTGGGCGCATCGCATTTCCGTCAAGCATGTTCTCGACCAGCCCAATCACGCCAACTGCATTCACTTTGGCTTTGCGTAGACCAAGCGTTTTCATTAGGCCCGTCACTGCAGCAGCGCCGCCCATGTCGCCTTTCATGTCTTCCATGCCACCAGCAGGTTTGATTGAAAGGCCGCCACTATCAAACACAACGCCTTTGCCTACGAAAGCTATTGGGTCATCGCCCTTTTTGCCACCGTTCCATTTCATAATAGCTAGTTTAGAAGGCCGGCGAGAGCCATAACCAACAGCAAGAAGAGCGCCCATTCCCAGCTTTTCCATCTGTGCTTCTTCAAGCACTTCCACTTCAAGGCCAACCTTCTCCAGATCTATTGCTGCTTGCGCAAACTCTTCTGTTCCAAGAATGTTTGCAGGCTCATTGACCAAATTCCGAGCGGCCAATGTTCCTTGTGCGATAGAATCCCTATCAGCATCCGCAACAGCTATCGATTTTGGATCTGCCATAGACAGAGCCAAATTCAACTCCGCAGCCAGTTGGTTGTCATCCTTTTTGGGTTTGGTTTTGTATTTGTCAAAACGATAGTGGCCAAGACGAATGCCAGACGCGAACGAAGCAACTTGTTCCTCGCTAACATCTAGATCAAACACGACTTCAGCGTTTTCACCTTTTGCTGCCCGAATACGATTTACAACACTACCACCAGCAGCCGCAAAGTCTTTAAGCGCGCTTTCGCTAGATAGTTCGCCAACACCACACAGCACAACCACATCGCTTTCAATGCCAGCAGGAGCGAACACATTAAAAAATGAGCCAGCCTTCGCCTTGAAATCTGCTGCGCTAGCCAAAGCAGCCAAGTCTTGGCCTGTTTTGTCCCAGATCTTTTGCGCCTGAGCGCCCAAAGCGAGCTCTTCGCCTACTAGAATGTATGTAGAATTTGCGGTACCCGCAGAGAAATTTTCAAACGTAAGATTGAGGTTCTGATCCATATTTCCGTTCCGAGTAATTTGTGTGGCAGTGCCAAAGGCAGGTGGCGCAATATCGCGCGTTGAATTCATCCTGCGTTGTCAGTAAAAAAAGTTCAATGCCGTATTTTGATTATCAACTTGTGCGATGAATGAAGCAAACGCTATACGAACGTACATTGCTGTGGCAAAAGTGACTTTATGAGCTTAATTGCTAGATATATTTTTGGTCGATATGTAGTTGCAACTGCTGGGTTTGTTGCACTTCTAGCTTTATTGGGCTGGATGGTCCAACTCTTGCGCTCAATTGACCTGATTACTGCCAAAGGCCAAGGCATGTTGACCATGCTCAGCCAGTCACTTCTTGTGGTGCCAGAAGTCATAAGCATCATCCTCTTTTTATGCGTTGCGCTCGGCATTTCTAGGACATTGCAGGCAATGCAAACCAGCAAAGAGTTATTTCCAATTCATAGCGGTGCTGGTGTCGGGAATCTATTTCGATCGATTTTGGTATTCGTTGCAGTTAGCGTCGCCTTTGATGTGATCCTTACCCATCAAATCGTGCCAATCGCCAACCAAATCGCGGCTAAACGTTCTGATGAAATCAACGCTGATTTGATTGCGAACTCATCTAAACCCGGCAGGTTTACTGAAATAGCTACCAACCTTACGCTCATGATCGAGGGACGGGCAGAAGATGGTACAGGGTTAGGCTTCTTCTTGTTTGACAAAAGAGACCCAACACGCAGCCAAACAACATATGCAGAAACCAGCCAACTCTCGAAGTTGGACGACACCTTATTTGTTAAGCTGACCGACGGTGCCATTCAGTATTTCACATATGAGACAGAAGAGATTTCAACTCTCGAATTTGGCACCTACCAAGTTGCTGTTCGCGAGCTAGCGCAATCAAATCTTTTTGCAGCCGTAGAGCCAACGAGCATCGAGTTAATCGGTCTAATTGGTTCCGATCTGGGCAACCAAGGCCATATAGCCTTACTTCACAGTCGCCTTTCATCCGCACTTTATGTGCTATGCATGGCCGTCTTTGCATTCACGATGACAATGCAGCCTAAAACTATGCGCTCTAAATCATGGTTGAGCATAGACGTGATTATTTTAGGTCTTGGAATCCTTATTAAAGTCATTGGGATCAGCGCTAAACAGCTTGCAGCAGCTGGCGGCGCGCCGATACTTTTACTCTACGCGGTTCCATTTATTGTGATTTTTCCAGCGATCGTAATTGCATCAAGTAACGGCTCATTCTCTAGAATGCCGAAGCATCTTCGAGGGGCAATTCAATGATGATGCGTCTTGGCCAACATTTCACAATCAGCATCCTTCGATCTGTATTGCTTGTTACATTTCTATTTTTCAGTCTGGTCGGCCTCATTGAAGTTGTCGAAGTGGGCAACCGTGCTGGCTCCAGCGTTCTCGAAAACCCAATTGCAACATTGGGCCCTGCTTTCTTTTCGGCCTTGAAATGGGCGCTTGACCTTCTGCCTATATCGTTTTTAGTCGGCGCTGTTCTCGGACTAAACGAACTTCAAAACAATCGAGAAATTATAGTTGCGAAGGCAAGCGGTGTATCCATTTGGGGTGTCGCATTGGCACCGATCCTTGGTGCAACACTTCTTGGAATCATCGTTTCATATGTTGCTGATCCACTGGTGCTTTTGGGCAACAAAAAGATACAAATGTTGGACAAAACCGAACAAGGCCAAACCATATTTCAAACTGGAAACCTCAAATGGGTTCAGCAAGAAAATCAAGAAGGGAAGTTTTTCCTTAGTGCAAAAAGCATTTCAGAAGATGGCCTACAACTCAAAAATGTGTCAATATTTCAGTACGATGCATCTAACGGCATCAGCAAACAGATCCATGCTGAAGCAGCGCATTTCACTCAAAACAACTGGTTACTGAAAAACGGCAAATCCATCGAAAGTGCCGCAAACACTGTAGTTTTTGAGCAGCTTTCTTTTCCAACAAATACATCTCGACAAAATGTTGCTTTGCAACTGGGCTCAGTAGATCAGCTGAGTGTAGGGAAACTTCGCGCATTCTTGTCCACCGCCAAAGAAGTCACGAAAAACACTTCTGCCGCCGCCATGCGTCTTCGTCGCATGGAAGCGCTTCCTGCATTGCTTGTTGGTTCTTTGTTAATCGCATTTGCTTTTACCTCGGGATATCGTCGCCATGGCACCTCTGGATCGCAGGTTCTTTATGGAATTGTTTTAGGGTTTGTGCTTTATGTTGTTACGAAATTGCTGGACCGTGCCGGGGGCGCGGGCAGCATGGACGCAACAGTAGCGGCATGGGGCCCTGCAATACTCGCGATTGTGATTGGAACAAGCGCGCTGTTGTGGAAGGAAGACGGATGAGCGTAACGCGTATGAACGCGCATTGGAGTAGTTGGCGTAAGAAGCTGCGCAATACCGTAATGGTGTTGGGTTGCGTTGCTGTGTCTACTTCGTTTTCATACGCTGAAGCCCTGCTCCCTGCAGATTTCTTTGACAGTCACCAGATTTCGAACACTAGTCAAATGTTGGTCACCGCTGACTTTCTAACAGTCGACAACCTGACATCAATTGTGACAGCCCGCGGTGGTGTTCAGATGTCCACCGAAGGATACCTAGTTTCGGCGGACAATGCCGTTTATGATCAGAAAACGGGCAATGTTAAGCTCGTTGGCTCTGTTGCAGTTAAAGACTCCGAAGGCCAGCTTTACACTGCCGATGAAGCTGACCTTAAAGGTGGATTCCGTGAGGGCTTTTTGAAGTCGCTGGTGTTCGAAACCCAAGAAGGCATGCGCATAAGCGCAATTGATGCCGAATTGCGCCCCGGAAAAACCATGTTGCTAGACAATGCGTCACTTACGCCATGCGGGAACTGCGTCGATGAAAAAGGGCGTACGGTTGGCTGGCGAATAAATGCTGCGAAAGTTGTTCGCGATACCGGCGACAAGATGATTTACTTCACGCACGGTAGCTTAGAAATTGTTGGCATCCCAATTGCCTATTTGCCTTGGATTGCAATTCCTGATCCTTCACTTACAGATTTTGAGGATGTTGTAACGACACGGATTTCCTACTCGGAAGACAAAGGCTATGCCATCGCATACCCTGGCTTCCTTTGGTATAACTCCGATCTTGGCTTGGCGACGTCTGCCACAGTCTACTCACGACAAGGTGTTTTGGGTTCAGCCAACTGGAAAAAACAGTTCGGCACAGGAGCCTACGAAGTAAACGCCTGGGGAATATATCAGTTCAGTCCAGACGCATTTGCTGGGAAACTTGGCGACCGCAACCTTCGTGGCGCGGCACAGTTTAAGACAGACCATGAGTTCAAGAATGGATGGAAGGCTGGCGGTCAGTTTACCACTTTCTCCGATCGCTCATTCATGACCGACTATTCTAGAGGCGCTCGAGAAGGCAGTTTTGCAGTTCAACGCGTTTATGCCAACAAACTAGATGACGACATTTCGATCGACGCTCGCATTGAGTATTACACGGGTATTGGTGAATCAGGTTCAGCTAATGAATCCAAACAAGGCCACCTCCTCCCTCAAGTTGAAGCACACTATGTCGCCGAACTTCCGACGGGTTCTGGACAGTTGGTCTTTGACACCAAAGTTTTGCATTTGCAGCGGTCCGTTGACAGCTCTTCCTCGGTGGGTGGTACAGATTATGTTGATGGCTACGCCGGCACAAAATCTCATTTAATGGCGCAAGTCGCATGGCAAGATCAGTATACACTTCCTGCTGGCATTCTGGTTGCACCATACCTGGGCGTACGTGGTGACTTTGCTGAGTACTCAAATACGAGCAGCATAGGCTCAGCACCAGCTTCAACTGTCGCTTACTCCGCAACACCAATTGCTGCTCTTGACGTCAGTTGGCCACTTGTTGCCAGTACCGACGGCTTAACACACTATTTCACCCCACGCCTTCAGGCAGTATCTCGGGGTGGTTCGGCGTCAACTGGCATTACAAATGACGACGCGCAAAGCTTTGTGTTTGATGACAGCAACCTTTTCAGCCTTAACCGCTTCTCTGGGTCCGATCGTCAAGATACCGGTACCCGTGTCGCTTATGGGTTTAACTATCACGCCGACTTTGAAGATGGCCGCTGGATAGATCTAACAATTGGACAGTCCTTCCACCTTGGCGGCACCAATGCTGCTGGACTATCAAACAGCTCTCAAACTGGAACCGGCTCGGGAGCAGATGCAGCTGCATCGCACATT
>Ga0315336_1005260_pt1 | contig 14334 bp, 9 predicted proteins | sample ASW5metaG_FD_204512 | JGI IMG/M metagenome (GOLD analysis project Ga0315336, IMG submission 204512) | Ammonia-oxidizing marine archaeal communities from Monterey Bay, California, United States - ASW #5 | ecosystem: Environmental > Aquatic > Marine > Intertidal zone | place: USA: California...
CGCCAACGTTCCTCCGCAGGGAGGGCGAAAGCATCCCGAGCAGCAGTACATCCAGGTGGATACGACCCACGTACTCTTTATCTGCGGCGGTACGTTTACGGGCCTCGAAGAAGTTGTCGCCAACCGCGTGGGCAAGAAGATGATCGGCTTCAACCCGGTCTTCGGGGATGTCGGCAAGGAAAACGTTGACGAAAGAAAGCGTCTGCTTCACCAGGTGGAAGTCGAGGACCTTATCAAGTTTGGCATGATCCCGGAGTTCCTCGGACGCCTTCCCCTCGTTGCGATTCTCGATCCGCTCGACAGTGACGACCTCGTACGGATTCTGACAGAACCGAAGGACGCGATCGTCAGGCAATACCAGGAGTTCTTCAGGCTCTCCAACTCGAAGCTGACGTTTACCGACAAAGCTCTTCGAGATATGGCGAAGCTTGCGATGCAGAGGGGAACGGGGGCGCGCGGACTTCGAGCCATCATCGAGGACGTGATGCTCGACGTCATTTACGAGTTCCCGGACCACGCCGAAGACATCGCAGAGTACGTCGTCACCCCGGATGTCGTCCGCCACCGCTCTTTCGGCCGCGGTAAGAAGATCGGACATAAGGGCGGCCCGCGGCGCGAAACGGCGTAGAGACGCGGCATCGGCGGTCCCGCCAGCGGATCTTCACATTGCGGTAACGACGGAAAAAAGTAACCCGAAGCGTCAGCGAGGCTTGCGCCACGTGAACGACGGAATGCCTTCTTCGCTGACGCTTCGGGTTACTAGGAGCGTGACTTGGACGGCTGATTCGGCGATGTGGCAGGTCGGCACCGTCAACGCGGCATCGGACACTTGACCCTGTGGGGACGGTCCGGTAGTCTATAGGGTCCGTCCGGGTACGAGACAACCCGTCTCAGGTGCCAGCCTATATACGAAAGAGCCGTGCCGTGAAAAAAGGAATCCACCCCGAATACCGCGAAGTGGTGTTTCAGGACCCCTCTGCAGACTTCGCGTTCCTGACCCGTTCCACGATCAAGACGAGCGAGACGATCAAGTGGGAGGATGGGAACGAATATCCGCTCGTACGTGTCGAGATATCCAGTGCGTCCCACCCGTTCTACACGGGTAAGCAGAAGTTTGTTGACACCGCTGGCCGGGTCGAGAAGTTCCAGAAGCGGCACTCCTGGAACAACTCCACGCTGGGCAAGGTTCTCGAGAAGGAGGCGCCCAAGAAGAAGCCCCGGAAGGTCGAGAAGGTGACCGTTGGTCTGCCCAAGATGAAGAAGAAGAAGGGCGAAGAAGAAAGCGAGGAGGCCCCCAAAGGTAAAGGGCGCAAAGGCGGCAGGGGCGATACGCGCGGTAGCGCCAAGGCGCCTTCCGGCGGCGCCGCCAAGACACCCGCTGCGAAGGCTCCTGCTAACCCGACGCAGGCCGGCGAGAAACCTGCCAGCGATAGCGCGCCAAGCAGTTGAACCTCGACCTGCTCGAAAGCTGACAGCGTTTCTGAACGATGCTTCCTCCCCTGATTGACAAGAAGCTCGAGCAGCTTGCGGCGCGGAAAGCAGAGCTGGAAGAGCTGATAGCAAAGCCGGAGATTATCCAGCAGGCTGCGAAGTACAGGGCCCATAGCCGGGAACTCGGGGCTCTCTCGAAGAAGGTCGGAAGGTACCAGGAGTACCTGCGCACGTTTCGGGAGCTCAGCGACAACGAAGAGCTGAGCCGGGCGAGTGGCGAAGACCCCGCGCTCCGCCAGCTCGCGAAGGAGGAGATGGCACGGCTCGAGCCCATTCAGCAACGGCTCGTGGATGAGCTGACCGAGATGGTCTTGGTGGAAGACCAGGACGCTACCAAGAACGTAATCATGGAGATTCGTGCCGGGACCGGCGGTAGCGAGGCGGCGCTTTTCGCAGCGGACCTCTACCGCATGTACACGAAGTATGCCGAGAAGCGGGGCTGGAAGTTAGAGGTGATGGATGCCTCGCCGACCGAGCTGGGCGGTTTCAAGGAAATCGTTCTCAGCGTTAGCGGAGAGTTCGTCCATCGGGACTTGCGCTACGAGATGGGGGGACACCGCGTTCAGCGCGTACCCACGACCGAGGCCAGCGGCCGCATTCATACGTCTGCTGCCACGGTAGCTGTCATGAGCGAGGCAGAGGAAATAGACATCGAGGTCAAGGACGCCGACATCAAGATGGATTTTTATCGCGCCGGTGGGCCTGGAGGGCAGAACGTCAACAAGACCAGCTCCGCCGTGCGCCTCACCCACCTTCCTACTGGGGTTGTTGTCGCCATTCAGGAAGAATCGTCGCAGCACAAGAACCGGGCGCGGGCCATGCGAGTCCTCAGGAGCCGACTTTACGAACTCTACGAGACGCAACGCAAAAACGAGGAGCAAAGTATCCGCCGAAACCAGATCGGCTCCGGAGATCGAAATCAACGGATCAGGACCTACAATTTCCCCCAGAATCGCGTTACCGATCACCGCATCAACAGCAACTTCAATCTCGAACGTATCGTGGAGCAAGGGGACCTGGAAGCCATCAGTCAGGCCTTACGAGGTTACGACCGGGATATGAAGATGAAGGAGCTATAGGCCGTCCGCCATGATTATCCGTGAGGGCGAGTCCTCGAAGGTGTGGACCGTGGCGGAACTTCTGAGCTGGACGGAGCGGTATTTTGGAGACCTGGGCTTGTCCACGCCGCGTCTCGACGCCGAAATCCTGCTCGCGACAACGCTTGGGTGTACACGAGTCCAGCTTTACACCAGCTATCAGATGGTGGCACAGCCGCCGGAGCGCGTTCGATTTCGCGGCCTGGTCGAGCGGCGCGCGCGCCGGGAGCCCGTGGCCTACATAACGGGTAAGCGCGAGTTTTTCTCGCTTTCTTTCGAGGTGAGTAGGGCGGTGCTGGTGCCGAGGCCGGAGACGGAGCACCTGGTGGAGGTCGTGTTGAGAGAGCTGGGTGCTCTGGAGACTACCCCCGAGGGTCCTCAGCCCGCCGCTCGCGTCCTCGACCTCGGAACCGGAAGCGGCAACCTGGCCGTGGCCATTGCCGTCAACACGCCGGCCGTACGCGTGGACGCAGTGGATGCGAGCAGGGAGGCGCTAGTACTCGCCAGGCGGAATGCAGAAGCCCACAGTGTCGCCGGTCGAGCGCATTTCTTCGCAGGTGACCTGTTTTCCGCTCTACCTGTCGAAGGCCGACGCTACCGAGTCATCGTCTCGAACCCGCCGTACATCTCGCGCGCGGAGTATGACCGGCTCATGGATGATGTCCGTCTCTATGAGCCACCTGCTGCTCTTCTCGACTCGAAGAGTCCGTCCGCGGATGGGCTTGGCTTTTACCGGACCTTGGCAACGGAGTCACCGCCATTCCTCGAACCCGGTGGGCTGCTCGCCGTCGAGGTCGGTGAGGGAAAAGCCGAGACGGTGGGGGACATCTTCGCCGTCCAGGGCTGGAGCGTCGAGGAGAAGATCCGGGATTACGGAGGTGTCGACCGGGTCGTGACGCTAAGACGCTGTTAACGGTGGTTGGGGTTGGATCTTGCCCTCTCTCGTACTCCGTGCTACCATTCGCGTTCGTTTCGGATAACGAATTCGTCTTGGAAAAGAAGTGACGGTGTTTGGCCCGGGGGGCTGCTAGCTTAACTTAGCGTAACTGCCTGGGCTGAACGTCCGAGAGAGAACACCATGGACAAGTTCCTTATCGAGGGGGGAGTCCCCCTCAAGGGCACCCTTGAAGTCTGTGGAGCGAAAAACGCGGCGTTGCCCATTCTTTTCGCGACGATTCTGACGGATTCCCCTTGTCGGATCCGCAATGTTCCCGATCTGCGGGACGTCACCAGCACCCTGGAGATTCTCAAGGAGCTGGGGATGATCTGCGAGCGCAGCCAGGATCGGTCCATCGCGGTAGAGGAAGAGAACCCGGACGTCTACACGGCCAGCTATGAGCACGTACGCAAGATGCGTGCTTCGATCTGTACGTTGGGGCCCTTGCTGGCCCGTCGCAAGCGGGCCAAGGTCTCTGTGCCGGGAGGCTGCGTCTTCGGAGTACGCCCTATCGATCTCCACTTGAAGGGCTTGGCGGCCCTCGGGGCTGATATCCGTATAAGCCATGGCTACATTGAAGCCGAAGCGGATGAGCTACGGGGAACGACGATTTACCTTGGAGGCGCCTTCGGATCGAGTGTCCTCGGCACGGCCAATATCATGATGGCCGCCACCCTTGCCCGGGGCACGACCGTCATTGAGGCTGCCGCCTGCGAGCCGGAAATCGCCGATCTGGCGGGGTTCCTGCAAGCGATGGGGGCCCGCATCGAGGGTGTTGGAACGCCGCGGCTCATCATAGAGGGGGTGCCCGCCCTCGATGGGGCGGACCATACGATCATTCCCGATCGCGTGGAGGCGGGCACGTTTCTCATCGCCGGGGCGATTACGCATGGCGACGTGGTAGTAAAGGGGGCGCGGATTGAACATCTCACCGCGGTCACCGACGTACTCAAGCGGATTGGACTGCTGATTTCTGTCGAAGGGGACGCGATCCGTTTGACCACCAACGGCGGATTCTGTCCCGGAGACGTGACGACCCTGCCCTATCCTGGCTTCCCGACCGACCTTCAGGCTCAAATGATGGTGCTCCTCAGCCTGGCCGACGGCATAAGTGTCATTACCGAAAAGGTTTACCCCGACCGATTCATCCACATTGCCGAACTGGCGCGCATGGGCGCTCAGATCCGCAAGGAGGGCCCGAGCGCGATTATCAGCGGTGTCAAGACGCTCAGCGGTGCCCCCGTCATGGCTTCTGACCTTCGCGCCAGTGCCTCCCTCGTCATGGCCGGCCTGGTCGCAAAGGGGATCACGGAGGTGAGTAGGATCTATCACCTGGACCGCGGGTACGAGCGGATCGAGCACCGGCTCAGCGGGCTGGGGGCTCACGTCAGGCGCGTTGCCGGAGATCCCAGCGAGCCGCTGGACTAGCCGTCAGCCCGAGCAGTGCTTCTCGTAGAACGTGACTTCTCGGGCGGGCTGCTAGTCTCTGCTTACGCTTCGCGACTCTTCCTGCGCTCCGTCGTCCTCGGGGAACGAGATGTCCAGTTCGAGGTCTCTTTCCACCTCGCTCTCGCCGTCGTCTGGAAGAATGATGATGGGGACGTCGATCTCTTCCTCGGTTCTCGGGCGCGCGAGGCGTACCGGCTTCGGGCGCACCTGGTGTCGGAGCAGAGCGACTCCGCAGCCTGCGAAAAATCCCAGGGCAATCACAACCAGGAGCTTGAGTCCCCTGTGTTGCGGCATGGGGAAAGGAGGCACCCCCGCCTTCTGATGCAGAGCGATGTTCTCCGAGACGTTCTCATTGACGAGCTCGTCGTTAAATTCCTTCACAGCGTTGAGTTCCTGCTCAGCCTCACCCAGTCGTGTCTCAATGACGCCCTGCGCCAGGAAGTGCTTGGCGTACTTGGGAGTAACCTGCGTCAGGAAGGAATCGTTGACGAGTTCTTTGATTTTTTTTTCGAGCTCCTCGATCCGGGCTATCACGACGGTGATGTCGCGCTTGAGCGACGCCGCCGTGCGCTCCCGCATATGCGTCACCATCTGCGTGAGGAGGTCGTCAAAAAACCCTGGGTTTTCTGGGGCTGCCTTCCGCTCCTGCTCGAGAACCATCCGCATTTCAAAGTACTGACGCTCGAGTTCCCCTCGGAGAATCGGCGTTTCGAGCGGTAGCTCCCGATCGTAGGGGATGACGCCTTGCTCGAGCAAGCCCTTCGCGAGCCTCAGCTTATCCCTTCTGTCATTCAAGGCCGCGAGGGTCTCGTATTTTTTCTCGATGGCCCCCTCGAGCGTCGGGCTGCCAATCGCATTGTTGATGTTGAAGAGCTCCTTGCGATTGTCGACCAGCGCATCCATGGCCTTCTCGACGGCGAGCGAAGCCTCGGTTTCGTTCTTCCTCTTGACCTTCTTTTTTTGAAGCTCGATGAACTCGAGGCACAGGGTGTTCACCATCTTGGCTGCGGAAATCGGGTCCATGCTCTGGAAGCTTACAGTGATAATGTGACTGGCCTCGGTACCGCTGGTCACATCCAGGCGATTGATGACCTGCATCACCCGCTGCTCGCGTTCGGAGATCAGCTTGTCTCCTGTCATCAGGATAGCGTCGAAAAAGGCGAGAGCGCTCTTTCTTATGCCGTAGTACATTTCCAGAAACCGCGCGCGAAACTTCTCCGCAGCCGTAGGTTCAAGGGCGGGGTCTCGGCTCGACGGGGAGGACTTATCGATGGGCAGAGCGTCCAGGACCTGGTTGATGAACTGTGGATCGTTAATCTGCACCATGTAGGCCTTGACTTCCTCCTCGAGGAGCGGAAGCCGAAAGTAGTTACCGCCCTCGCCAATGCTGCTCAGGGCCATCGCTTCGGAAGTGAAGCGGACGGCGAGGCGCGCGGTTGCTTCGTACAGGCTGGGTTGGGTAACAGTCCGCAAGTATCCGCCCAGGATGACAAAGCCCGCGACCGCGAAAATGGTGAATTTGTAACGAAGGAGGACCCCTAAAGTGAACGGTTCCCTGGGTGCTGCCTGGGTTTGCATGAGTCTACTCTATTCTGGGACGCGGTATTCTGGGACGCGGTATTCTGGGACGCGGTCCCTCGCCTGGGAAGGAGGGCGGCTAATCTCGCCACAAACTGCGTGTAGGGTAACCCACGGAGATTGGACTTTCTATTCTTAACTTTACGGACAAAAAAGGGTCGATTTCGAGGGTCCCGATAAACTTTTTGGCTTATTCGACCGACCTTCAGCACAATCATAGGACGTATCAGGACCGGTCTTCAGGACACGTCATAGACGTATCGGAAGTATCGGGAGACGGCTTGACGCGAAATCGGCCGATAGAGGGAAAGCATACGGAAAAAAAGAGCCGTGGACGCTCATGCAAAAGAGTGTTGTTTCAACTATCGGAACTGAAACGTGGTGTAGGGCGAAACGAATCTTTAGGATCATGAAATGAAAGTCAGTATCTTCGGTCTGGGATACGTTGGGACCGTCAGTGCAGGATGCCTCGCCAAGAACGGTCACGAGATAATCGGGGTCGATACGAACCCCGGGAAGGTTGAACACATTAATGCCGGCGAAAGCCCGATTCTGGAGGAGGGGATCGGCGAGCTCATCTCCTCGATGGTCGCCGAGGGACGCCTGAGTGCTACATCCAACTCCGCTGAGGCCGTGGCAAAGACGGAGCTTTCCATTGTATGCGTCGGGACTCCTGGTGCACCCACCGGGAAACTTGACCTGTCCTACCTCGCTTCCGTAAGCCGCGACATCGGCACCGCTCTTCTCAAAAAGAGTACACCTCATACGATCGTCATACGCTCCACGGTGTTGCCGGGAACGGTCGAGAGTCAAGTAATTCCCACTCTCGAGGAGGCGAGTGGCCGTAAGCTGGGGGATGGCTACCGCATTTTCTACAACCCCGAGTTCCTCCGCGAGGGCTCCTCCATAGCCGACTTCTTTGCGCCCCCGCTGACCCTCGTCGGTGTCCTCGAGTCGGACGAGCCCGATATTATCCGCGAGCTCTATCGGGGTATCGACGCACCTTTTCACATTGCCCCGGTGCGGGTGGCGGAGATGCTCAAGTACTCGGCCAATGCGTTTCACGCGCTGAAGATTTCCTTTGCTAACGAGATAGGAAGGATTGCCAAGCGCCTCGGAGCAGACAGTCACGCTGTCATGGACCTGCTCTGTCAGGACTCGAAGCTGAACATCTCCCGGGCATACCTCAGGCCCGGTTTTGCCTTCGGAGGCTCTTGCCTGCCCAAGGATCTCCGGGCGCTTACCTACGGGGCGAAGGAACTGGACGTTGCCGCACCGGTCCTCGAGTCGATCGTTCGATCGAACGAGCTCCACGGTGAGTCGGCCATCCAGCTGATTCGGGAAATCGGCCGTAGGAAGATCGGACTCCTCGGACTCAGCTTCAAGGCCGGCACGGATGACCTGCGCGAGAGTCCCTGCGTGACTCTTGCCGAGAGGTTGATCGGCAAGGGGTATGCGCTTCAGGTTTACGACCCTCTCGTGAACCTCGAACGCCTTGTTGGAGCTAACAAGGCATACATCCTCAGGGAAATTCCGCATATCTCACGCCTCATGGCCCCGTCAGTCAGCGCTTTGCTCGAGTCCGTGGATGTAGTCGTGATCGGCAATACGTCGCTGGAGTTCAAGGTTCTCGAGAACCATAGGTTTGCACCCGATCAGGTGGTGATCGACCTGGTCGGCATGCTCAAAGGAAAGGCTCCGGCTACACTTGAGTACCATGGCCTGTGTTGGTAAGGCTCTCATCCTCATCGAGGACGGCAGCTTTCTTTTCGACAATCGTGTCAAGCGTGAGGTCAAGACGCTTCAGAGAGCGGGCTTCGAGGTTAGCGTGATCTGTCCCCGCTACCCCGGGGAAAGGTGGGCTGACGACGTCGGACAGACGCACGTCTATCGTTACCCCAAGTTCGCGATCGGTGGTCCCGTCCTGGGCCATATCTGTGAGTACTCCTGCTCGCTTTGCTTCGGCGGCCTCCTGGCGCTCTGGGTGGCAGTGCGCCGCGGTTTCGGAGTCCTTCAGCTCTGCAACCCTCCCGACGTGCTCTTCCCGATAGCGGTCTTCTTCAAGCTCTTCGGCAAGCGCTACATCTTCGACCATCACGACCTTTGCCCCGAGCTTTTCGAGACGCAGTACCGCAAACGGTCCGGAAGCCTTTACCGCGTTCTCTGCTGGGCAGAACGCCGGTCTCTCGGAGCTGCTCACGGCGTTATCTCGACGAACGAGTCTTACCGGCGCGTCGCCATGGAGCGCGGCAAGGTGCCCGCCACTCGCGTCGTGGTCGTTCGCAACGGTCCGGATCTCGAGCGTTTTCGACGCTGGCAGGAGCCCATGCCGAAGCCGGACGTCCGGGTGGGCTATATAGGGAACATGAATCCGCAGGACGGTGTGGATCAGCTGATCCACGCGGCCAGACACATATGCATCGATCTCGAGCGCAAAGACATCGACTTCGTGCTCGTCGGGAAAGGGGACTCCTTTCCAGGCCTGAAACAACTGTCGAGGGACCTCGGTGTCGAAGGAGCGGTTCGCTTTACCGGCAGAATCTCCGATGAGGAGGTATTCAAGGAACTCAGCGCTTGCGATATAGGTTGCCAGCCGGATCCCTTGAATCCTCTGAACAATGTCTCGACCATGAACAAGGTCATGGAGTACATGGCGCTGGCGAAGCCCGTGGTCGCCTTTGACCTGGTGGAGACGCGTGTGTCGTGCGGCGAGGCAGCCCTTTACGCAAGCGAAAACACGCCGGAAGCGCTGGCGCGAGAAATTCTCCGCCTTGCAGACGATTTCGAGTTGCGCCGGAAGATGGGGCTCGCGGGCCGGCGGCGGATCGAGGAGAAGCTTGCCTGGAAATACTCCGAAGAACCGTTTCTCAAGCTGTATCGCGAGGTGCTGAGCCTGCCGACGACTGAAACGGAGCCGGCTAGTTTGCAGACGGAATGAGGCATGGTCAAAAGAGGGGTGGCAGTCGACAGCCACGATACCAAGAAGCGACCGCTGGACGGGATCTTCGTTTCCTGGGCCAAGCTGCGCCGAGCCGATGACATTGCCGAGCGCCTGGGCATGTCGAGTTGCACGGTGCAGTACTTCTACCGTGGCACCCCGCTGCTCCTGACCCTGTGGAAGTACTCCCTCCAGGCCGCACGCACCCTCCTCTTCCTCCTCCACCGGCGGCCACGAGTCGTTGTCGTCACGTGTCCGCCCATCTTTGCGGTATTTCCGGTCTATCTCTACGCGCTGATCTTCCGCGCCAGGTATGCTATCGACTTCCACAGTGGCTGTTTCCTCGAACCGCAATGGCAGCGATTCGCGGGGCTGCAAAAATTTTTCGCGAAAAGAGCGCGTATGAACCTCGTCCACAACCGCGACAACGCGAAGCTGATCGAAGGGTGGAAAGTGCCGTACATGGTTTTCCCGAGCTTGCCTCCGGAATTGGCCGCCGAGCCCGTGCAGCACTCCGCGCAGCAGTCTTTGGAGGAGCCCGCTAGCGGGGAGCGGCCTACGATCGTCTACATTTGCTCCTTCAAGGCGGATGAGCCTGTGGGGGTCTTTCTCGAAACTGCAGGTCGTGTGCCCGGTGCCGATTTCCTGGTTACCGGGCGTGCCCCGGAGGCGGTGCGGAAAAACCTTCCGGACAATGTTCGACTGACGGGGTTTCTTGGGGAAAAGGAGTACACCGAGTGTCTGCGTCAGGCGCAGCTGATCATCGTTCTAACGACGAGGGCGGGCACGCTGCTCTATGGGGCGCAAGAGGCGATCGCCCTGGGTAAACCCTTGGTCCTCTCGCGTACGCCGACGCTCGAAGCCTACTTCACAGGTGGTACCGTGCTGGTCGACAACACGGCCGAGGGCTTGAGCCGTGGGATTGTTGATGCTCTCGAGCGTGGAGACGAGCTCAGGAAGGAAATGGAGGAGTTCAAGACGAGTTGTCGCCGCAGAGGGGAGGAACGGCTGGAGGAGCTAAGAGCCGCCCTCGTAGAGAAGAGTGAATAATGAATAGTAACGCGAAGCGTAAGCGAGGAGACGCAGCGCTGTGAGCCCTCGCTTACGCTTCGGGTTATGATAGGGCGGCATGAGCAGCCTGAAAGAACTCAGTCAACTTGAGTGAATAGTGAATGATGAATGGTCTTCATTCTAAATTCACCACGGGTTTCGTAATTCATTAGCCATGCTGGACGACAACACTGAAGGTGCCGCTCGCTCCGACAACAGGAGCTTCTCTAGCCTCATCGTCTCCCAGTCGCTCGGCGCCTTCAACGACCACTTCTTCAGACAGTTTCTGATCTTCTTTGTTCTCCGTGAGGTCGCACAGAAGGCTCAAGGCGCCAGCCATCCGCAGGAGAAGGTCTGGCTGGCCATCTTCACCACTTTGCTTTTCATCGCGCCGTTCATCGTCTTCTCCACCTACGCAGGTTATCTCGCGGATGCGTTCTCCAAGCGCCGCGTGACCGTATGGGTCAAGGTCATGGAAGTGATTCTCATGGCCCTGGGAGTCGTGGGCTTTCTCGTGGGGAGCTATCCTCTCCTCGTCACCATCCTCTTCTTCATGGCGGTCCAGAGCACGTTCTTCGGCCCGTCGAAGTACGGGATGCTGCCCGAAATCCTGTCTCCGCAAGACCTTGCGCGGGGAAACGGCATCGTCGAGCTGACCACCTTCGTTTTCATGATACTCGGCGTCGTTGTGGCGGGAGTACTCTTCGAGAAGCTTGCCCCGGACCTTTACTACGGCTCGCTTCTGATGACGGCTGTCGCCGTTTTCGGATGGTTCGCGGCGCTGGGGATCCGAAAACTACCTGCTGCAGCACCCGAGCGGCCGTTTCACTTCAACCCTCTTCCCGAGCTTCGCTCTGGATTCTCCGCCATTTTCTCAACTCGAGTCCTGCGGCTGACGGTGCTCGGCATCGCCTATTTCTTTTCACTCGCGATCCTCTTGCAGATCAATATCGTCTTCTTCGGCGACCTGTTCATGAAGCTCGACGAGCACGAGATTGGCTACCTTCAAGCTGCCGTCGCCGTTGGCATCGGGTGTGGGAGCCTGCTCGCAGGTCTTCTATCGCACCGTAAGGTCGAGCTCGGGCTCGTGCCGCTGGGCGCGGTCGGCATGGCCATTTTTTCGATAGGCCTCTTCTGGACGGGAAGCATGCCCCACGCGTTCTGGTGGACCATCGCGGACCTCACTTTGCTCGGGCTTGCCGGCGGCTTCTTCATCGTGCCGCTCAACACCCTCCTCCAGCAGGAAGCGCCCGCGGACAAGAAGGGGATTGCCATCGCCATGGCAAACTTGCTCGCTTTCACCGGCATGCTCATTTCCCTGGGCTTCCTCCTGCTGCTCTTGAACGTTCTCAGCTTCGACCCGGCCCAGGTTTTCCTGATTGCCGGGATCGTAACCGTTGCCGGAACGGCCTACATACTCATCTTGCTGCCCCAGCCACTGTTGCGTTTACTGATCTGGTTCCTGACGAATACCGTGTATAGGATTCGCGTCGTGGGGCGGGAGAACCTACCTCTGCATGGCCCTGCGCTTCTGGTCGCCAATCACGTCTCGTTCGTGGATGGCCTGTTGATCCTGGCGACCACGCACCGCTTCATTCGCTTCGTTGTCTACAAGGGGCTTGCGCAGTCTCGGGGCTTGCGCTTCCTCTCGGCGATCATGAAAGTGATCCCCATTTCTGCGGAGGACGGCCCCCGGGCGATCGTTGGTTCCTTGAAGGAGGCGGGCAAGGCGCTCGAGGCTGGAGAGCTGGTTTGCATCTTTGCGGAAGGACAGATCAGCCGCACCGGTCAGCTCTTGCCCTTCCGTGCGGGCGCCGAGCGCATCTTGAAAAACTCGCCGGCTCCCGTCATCCCGCTGCACCTGGATCAGGTGTGGGGCAGCATCTTCAGTTTTTCGGGGAAGCGCTTCTTCTCGAAGCTTCCCCGCCGCATTCCCTATCCGGTCACGGTTAGCTTTGGTAAGCCGCTCGCGCCGGATACGCCCGTCGAGGAGATTCGCCAGCGGGTTCAGGAACTCGGCAGCGACGCGTGCGTGTTCCGAAAGAAGGCGGGACGGTCTCTTCCGTGGAGCTTTGTCCGCTACGCCCGGCGACACCCTTTTGACCTTTCGATGGTGGATTCGACTGGGAAGCGGGCGACCTTCGCCAAACTTTTGGCGTCTGCCAGCCATCTGGCGAGGCTGATCCGTGCGGTCTCGAAAGACGAGAAATACGTGGGGTTGCTCTTACCGCCGTCCGTCGCTGGCGCGGCGGCCAACGTCGCCGCGTCTCTCCTCGGAAAACCGGTCGTGAACCTGAACTACACGGCTTCGGCGGAGGCGATCCGTTCCGCCCTGGAGCAAACGAGCATCAAGACTGTTATCTCCTCGCGCGCATTTCTCGAGAAAGTCAAAGTCGACGTTCCCGCGAAGATCGTTTTCCTCGAGGACCTCGTGGAACGTCATGGAAGAATCGTAAAGGCGATGGATACCCTTGCGGCATGGCTCCTTCCGGCGCCTCTCCTACGCCTCTGGATTCGTGGCAAGCGGATCGCGGTGGACGACGTCGCGACCGTCATTTTCTCGAGCGGGAGCACGGGACTGCCCAAGGGAGTGATGCAGACCCACCACAACATCCTCTCGAATGTGCAGAGCGTTTGCGAGCTCCTCGAGCTGGGGGGACGGGACCGCATCCTCGGCGTCCTCCCCTTCTTCCACTCGACGGGATATACCGGCGGTCTCTGGAGTCCGCTGATTACGGGCATGGTGGCCGTGTATCACCCCAATCCGCTCGACGCGCGTGCCGTAGGTAACCTTGTGAAGCAACACGGGGTAACGATCCTCTTCGCGACACCGACCTTCATTAACGGCTACGCCCGGCGCTGCGATCCGGGCGACTTCGGTAGCGTCGAGGTCGCGATCGTCGGTGCCGAGAAGCTTACCGAACCCGTGTCGCGGCTTTTCCGCGAGCGCTTCGGCATCGAGCCCATGGAGGGCTACGGTTCTACCGAAGCGTCGCCCATGGTGTCGGTCAACATCCCCGACTACCGCGGACGCGGCGTCTATCAGGTGGGCGTCAAGCGTGGCACCGTGGGGCATCCACTTCCGGGGGTCAGTGTGCGGGTCGTAGATCCCGATACGGGGGGCCGCTTGCCTGCCGGACAGCCAGGAATGCTTCTGGTCAGGGGCCCGAACATCATGAAGGGTTACCTCGGAAAGCCGGAGCTCACCGCCGAGGTGCTCCAGGACGGCTGGTACCGCACGGGCGATATAGCCAGGATCGACCAGGATGGCTTCATCGTGATCACTGACCGTCTCTCCAGGTTTGCGAAAATCGCCGGTGAGATGGTGCCGCACATCAAAGTGGAGGAGGCCCTCCACGCGGCCCTGGACTTGGTTGACCCAGTCTTTTTCGTCACCTCGATTTCCGACGCGAAGAAAGGCGAGCGACTTGTCGTGGTGCACACCGCTACCGAGGAGCAGTTGCGCGAGCTTTTTGAGAAGTTGCCCGCGCAAAAACTCCCCAACCTCTGGACTCCTCGCCAGGATTCCTTCGTGCGTGTGGAGGAAGTGCCGCGGCTGGGTACGGGCAAGGTGGATCTGAAAGAGTTACGGCAGACGGCGGAAGCGGCGATGGGCCGTCTCAGCTAACTTTGTTGTGGGCGGGTCTCCTGACCCGTCCACTCCGACGACCGAAGAAATCTGAGCTGGTGTCAAGGGGGTCGGGGATTCTTTTTCATGATTCTTGCTCGGGGACTCACGAGTGGGATCCAACGAGCTGCGCTAGCGGGGAACGTCTTTTTGCCAGCTGGTGGAA
>Ga0315336_1005261_pt1 | contig 14333 bp, 5 predicted proteins | sample ASW5metaG_FD_204512 | JGI IMG/M metagenome (GOLD analysis project Ga0315336, IMG submission 204512) | Ammonia-oxidizing marine archaeal communities from Monterey Bay, California, United States - ASW #5 | ecosystem: Environmental > Aquatic > Marine > Intertidal zone | place: USA: California...
CTCTCAACGGTGCCGGCACTACCATTACTTCCGTCGGCTGCGACGTGGGCGTGATTGGCCAGGGAGGACCTGTTGGAAGCTTTTTCGGGGTCGGGATCAGTTTGCTCGGCGGAGCACAGATTTCGGCCGGTGGATCGGGCGCCGTCAGTATCAGTGCGGTTGGAGGCGGGCTGGGCGGTTCGAATCACGGGATTGAGATCGGGGGAAGCACAACGCGGATTACGTCGTCCGGGGGCGATATCGATATTTTGAGTTCAGCCGGCGCGAGCGCCGGCTCCGGGTTGTTCATCCAGAATGATGTCGTTGGGCCGGGTGTGGTCACCACCGGGAACATCCTTCTGCGACTTGATGATCTTTTCTTGTCGAATGCGAGCGGCGTCGAAGCCTCGGGGCCGACCTCCATTGTCAGGATCATGACCTGGCCGGATTCCCTTCCCATCAACCTGGGTGCTGCCGATACCGCGGGCACGCTCGGCCTGCCCGATGCCCAACTGGATCTGATCACGGCCGACGAACTCATCGTGGACGCGCTGGCGACGAACCTCACCATCGCCGGGCCCATCAGTCCGGCCAACGTCGGCGGCCTGACTCTAAGCTCATTGGCGGGGCTTGATCCGGCAGCGTCGGGCGTCGACGTTACCGTCTCGGGGAGCCTCACCCTGAATGCAAACATGATCAGTGATGTGTTTGGCACTACGCCGGATCTTGATTATCCGCTATTGCGGGTGGCGGGCGACGTCGATCTCAGCGGTGGAACTCTTTCGGTCAATCCGTTTTTCCCGGGTGCACCGGGCGATTCCTTTGTCCTGGTTGACAACGACGGGGCCGATCCGATCACGGGATCGTTCCTCAATCGGCTGGAAGGAGATATCTTCAACTGGTCGCCCGGCATCAACGCCCGCATCACGTACCTGGGGGGCGACGGAAACGACGCGGAGCTGACTCTTTTTTCTGCGTTAACAGTGATCACGACTGGTGACGCGGGACCCGGTTCGCTTCGAGCGGCCCTGTCGGTTGCCGCCACGAACCCGGGCCCTGACGAGATCGTGTTCGATGCCGCTCTGTTTAATGGCGAGCCCGGCGACACCATCTTCCTCGCGAGCGAATTGACTGTAGACAGCGGGGTCACCATTTCGGGGGCGACGGAGCGGGTGGTGATTGATGGCGGTTCCGATGGAGATGAATTTGCCGGTCCCTTCGAGACCCGCTGCTTTGTCATCAGCGATGGGAACGCCGGAACGCAGCTTCCGGTGGTGCTTCGCAATCTGGTGGTTCAGAACGGGGTATTCTCGGGCGGCAATGCGGGCGCAAACATCCACAATCGCGAACACCTGACCCTTGAAAATTGCGTCATTTCCTCAGGACGCGGCATCGGCCCGTCCGCTCACGGGGGAGACATTTACAGCAGCGACGGATGGTTGAGGCTGGTGAATTGCACCGTCAGCGACAACCGCACATTCGGGGACGCCGCCGACGGGGGCGGAATCTACAACGCCGGCGGAGATCTCGCGCTCGATAATTGCACTGTGTCCTTCAATGAGGTCGCCTTCACCAACTGCAGCGGCGGAGGAATCTACAGTGACACGGACCTGTCGGGCCAGAGGACCACGCTGACGAACAGCACGCTGCACGGCAACGCGGCAACCCTGCGCGGCGGCGGACTTTTCAATTTTGACGGCTTCAGCCGATTCATTCATTGCACCGTCACGGACAACAGCGCCCCCGCGAGCATGGGCGGAGGAATTGCCAGCTTCGGCGATGCGTTTACCGCTACCGAACTCACCGCCACCATCGTCCGCGATAACGGCGGCACCGATGTCGATTTCGTCGTCGGCGTTTCCAACTCGTTTGTTTCCCTCGGATCCAACCTGGTAGGCGACGGTGGAGGGCTTCCGGCCTTGAACCAACCGGGCGATCAAACCGGAACCGGCATCCCGGCAGGACTTGCTATGCTCGGCGACTTCGGCGGACCTACGCACACCCGGCCGCCGCTGTTAAGTTCGCCGGCACTGGATGGGGTGGTCGCCGCCACGGGCGTGACCACGGATCAACGCGGCGCGGCGCGGCCCGTCGCAGCCGCGGAAATCGGCGCGGTGGAAGTCCAGGTCCCGCTGGTCACCAACGCCAACGACGCAGGGCCCGGCTCCCTGCGCGATACGGTGCTGTTCGCCAGTCCGGGGCAGTCGGTCATCTTTGACGGAAGCGTGTTCGACGGCGAACCGGTCGACACCATTGTGCTGTCCAGCCAGGTTCTCATGAACAAGGATCTCATTGTTGATGCGTCCACAGTGACTGGCCCGGTCATTGTGGACGGCGGTTCGAACGGCGATACCGTGTTCGACCCGGGGGAGACCCGATGTTTTTCCGTCGATGACGGCACCCCCACCAACCTGGCGTCGGTGACGATGCGCCGTCTTACGATTCGTCGAGGAGTGGCTCAGGGACAGGGCGCCAACGTGATCAACAGGGAGAATCTCACGCTGGAAGACTGCACCGTCTCGGAAGGCCGCGCGCTGAATGCCGGCGGCGGAGGAATCTGGAGCGAGGCCGGCTCTCTGACCCTGGTGCATTGCACCGTCTCCCACAACCAGTGCTCCGGCGGCGGGTCCCATGGAGGGGGAATTTTCAGCAACACCGACCTTGGCGGATCCTCCACACATCTCGTTAACTGCACCGTACACGGAAATATCGCGGGCGGAGACGGAGGCGGATTCTACAATTTTGACGGCTTGAGCGAGCTCGTGCACTGCACCGTTTCGGACAATACCGCCGTGAACGGCGCGGGCCTTGCCAGCTATGGGGATTCGTTCACACGCACGGAACTCACTGCCACCATCGTGCGCGACAACAATGTCAGTGACGTCGACTTTGTCGTGGCGGGCTCCAACTCGTTCGCCTCGCTCGGTTCCAACCTGATCGGCACCGGCACCGGGATCCCCGCTTTCAATGCACCCACCGACGTGCCGGGTATTCTCAATCCCATCCGGCTGTCTCCCCTGGGAGCTGCGGGTGGATTCACGCAGACCCGGCTTCCGCTGCCCGGTTCACCCGCCATCAGTGCCGCGGTTCCGGTGCCCGGCGTGAACATGGACCAGCGCGGTGTCCTCCGCGATGCCAACCCGGACGCCGGCGCAGTGGAAGCGTCGACACTGATTGTCAACACCACGGTGGACGAAACAGACGGCGTGGGCGCGGGGAAGGTGTCGCTGCGTGACGCGGCGGTAGCGAGCAGCAACGGCGCCACGATCACCTTCGATCCGTTGGTGTTTCCAGGAACCATTACCCTCGGCAGTCAGATCACCATCACCAATTTGACGGCAGTGATTGATGCGGCGGTGATTGCCGGTGGCGTTACGGTGGCCGGCTCGGGTACCCGGCTTTTCGGCCTGGCCAATTCCAGTGACATTACATTCAGCAATCTCACGTTTCGCGATGGCGTCGCCATTGCGCCCTCGGATGACTCCGGCGGTGCGCTGAGCGTCGAAAACAGTACGGCCAATCTGTACGATTGCCTCCTCACCAACAACACCGCCGCCAATCAGGGTGGAGCCATCAGCGCCACATTCAACTCCACCATCAATCTAACCGATTGCAACGTCTCCGGAAACACGGCCACCAAACGGGGGGGCGGGATTGCGCTGGCAGCGGACCCGGTGCTTGTGACGCTGCGCACCACCATTTCGGACAACGAGGCAACCGACAGTTTCGGCGGCGGAGTCGTCAGTGACGGTACCAGCGTAACCCTCGTCAACAGCACGGTGGCAAAGAACCGCGCGGGCAGCAGTGGGGGGGGCATCTACAGCTTTACGGGGCGCGGTCTCACGTTGCGGCATTCCACGGTGGTGGGCAACACGGCGGGAATCGTCGATGTATTTGGGGCGGGAGGCGGATTTTCCGGGGGGGCGCCGATCGTGGTGGAGAACTCCGTGGTGGCGAGCAACACCGCGGCTTTCGGCGCGCAGAACGACGACGGCACCATCACCACACTCGATGGCAATAACCTCATCGGTGGAAACCCGCTGCTCGCTCCGCTGGGATTTTACGGCAGTACGGTGCCGGTGGCCCCGCCGCTACCCGGTTCGCCGCTGATCGAGGGGGCGGTCCTCCTGGGAAGTACTCCGCCGACCGATCAACTCGGGAACAGCCGTCCCTCGGGGGCCCTCCCGGACACGGGTGCACTGGAAGCGCTGCCGCTCGCAGCGCTGGGCCTGCCCAGCAACGACGGGGACGCCATCCCCGACATCCTTGAAGGTCCCGGCGCATCCTACCCGCATCTCGATCCCAACGCGGACGATTCCGGAACCGACACGGACGGGGACGGGTCTACGGATGAGGAGGAGATTCTGAACATGACCGATCTTTTCGATCCCGCGAATCATCTACGCCTGGACGGGTGGGAATTCGTGGGCAAGGATCCCTCCGGCGATTTTCAATTTCAGGCGGCCTGGACTTCGTTTCCCGGTTTCAACTACAGCCTTGTAGGGAAGGGGTCTCCCGACCAGGCCGGGAGTGTTGTTTTGGGTCCGATCGTCGCAAGCGATTTCAATGAGGGAACGATCGTGACCCTCGGCGCCGGGCTGACGGGATTTGTTCATGTCCGACGCGATTGAAGATGGAGCAACCTGGTTTCATTCGGCGGCGTAGCAAGGTTCGGATCTTTTTCAACATCCGGGCGATCGAAAGATCGCGCGATGAGCCGGGTTCGTTTTCCGGATGCACGGCGGAAGGAAAGATGCGGAATTGGGCGGGTCAAACACGAATCAGGCTTCAACGCGCCCCTGCGGCTTTTTGGCGTTGAAATTTCCGGGCTATTTACTATAAAGGAGCGACTTGCGTGAATCCCCGCTCCTGGTTGAAACCAATTCATTCCGCTGCGGCCACTTTCCGGGGCGGGGAGAGCGCGGATGCAGGAGTGGAGCTTCCTATGAACAGAAAAGAGATCCGTCAATCCTCGTTCCTGACTTTTCGTTCCAAGGGGATGCCGGCCGGGCCGTCCGTTTCCATGCGGATGTGGGTGGTCATGGCGGCCGTCACCATCTTCCTGGCCGGTCCTTCTTCCCTGCAGGCGCAAGTCGCGGGTCCGCCAACCATTATTGATTTCAATCCCAAGACCGGCGATCCCGGCACCGTCGTGAGGATTGACGGCCTGGACTTCATCGACGGGGAACCCGACGACCATTGTATTGTCATCAATGAGCAGGGTCGGTATGTGAGTGTAGAATGCGTAGCGGCGACCAGCAATCAACTCACAGGCATTCTGGGAGAGCCCGCGCCTGCCGCCATCGGTCAGCCGCACCAACTTATGGTCGGGTTGGGGGACGGCATTCGGCAGCACTTTGATCTGGGCAGGCCGGGCACTGCGGTCAGCACCAACCCGTTGCCCTGGATCTGGAGCGGATTCGCCAGCAACTCCACCGTCGCCCAGGGCGTGTTCACACCAACCTCCCCGCCGGGTCTCCTGGGTACGTCCCTGCCAGGCTTCTATTCCGGTTTCCCGCTATTCGGGAAGATCGGCATCGTCATCGACGACGACTGGCCGGGATGCGTCGAGTACAAATTCAGCGGCCGATTTCACAGCAATACCCAGAACTCCGGTGACACCACCGTCTACATGTCCTTCGAGAAGGCGGGGTCCCGCTTTGAATGCGCCGAAGTGATCTGTGATTTGCTCATTACCGCTTTCGCTCAGAAAGCCATCGATATCACCTGCATGGTGACGACCAATATCTCGGGTAATCCCGTGCTCTCGCTTGGATTTGCCGATGGATTTCCGGTCAACGGCGGCAACGTGTCCATCAACCCGGTTTGCAATGATCTGCAGATCTGCTGCCCGACCAATCTAATTGTCGAATGCACCGGACCCCTGACCGTGCCGCTCGGCGAGTGCTTCCCCACCGCCACCGCGGATTGTGAGATTGTTCCCGTAATCTGCACTCCGCCGCTGACCAATGGATTTCCCCTGGGCACCAACACGGTGATGTGCAGCGCCACGGCGGGGGGGGACACCGAGAATTGCAGTTTCGACGTGATCGTCGTGGATACCCTACCCCCGGTCATTATGACTCCCGGCGTTCTGGAGATGGAGTGCACCAATCTGGCCGGCACCGTGGTTTCTTCGTATCCCGTGACCGCCACGGATCTGTGCGACACCAACCCGGCTCTGTCTTTTCTGCCGCCGGCCGGCTTCGCGTTCCCCTACGGGTCCACCACCGTAACCGTGACGGCGGCGGATTCCTCGGGCAATGCCACCAATGCCACCTTCACCGTGAACGTCGTGGACACCACGCCGCCCGTCATGAACTGTCCTACCGGAATCGTCATGGAGTGCAACAGTCCGCATGGGACGATGGTGGAATTTGAAGTGACGGCGTTTGACGAGTGCTGCCCAACCAATCCGGCGCCGGGGGGCTGTTTTGTTCCGGTGACCTGTGATCCGCCGTCCGGAAGTTTCTTTGCGGTGGGAGTGACCTCCGTGGTTTGCACCGCCACCGACTCCGCGGGAAACACCAACGCCTGCAGCTTCGACGTCACCATCATCGACACCACGGCGCCCACCATCATTTGCCCGACCAACCTGGTGCTCGAATGCGACAGCCCGGGTGGCGCGGTCGCCAACTATTCGGTGATTGCCATCGACAGTTGTTGCCCGCCCTATACCAACCAGACGGGAAGCGGACCGATCGTCTTCAACGAGTGGATGGCGGACAACCAGAGCTTTCTGGCCGACCCCGCGGACAATGATTTCGAGAGCTGGTTTGAGATCTATAATCCCGCCACCCAGGCGTTCGACCTGACCGGTCACGTCTTCGTCGATAGCCCTCAATCCCCCGTCGGCAGCGTCATTCCCCAGGGCACGGTTGTTCCGGCCCGGGGACATCTGTTGGTCTGGGCGGATGGCGAACCGGGACAGAACAATCCCGGCTCACACGAAATCCACGCCGAAGTCAGCTTGTCTCCCCAGGGCGGATACATCGGGATCGAGTCCGGTCAGGGCCAACTGGTGGCCTCGGTGGACTATGCCTCGCAGACGCCCGACATCTCCCACGGCCGGTCCCCCGATGGTTCGCGAACCCTCGGATTGTTGACGGTTCCGACGCCCAACGCGATGAACGCGACCATCGGCATCTGCCTGGTGCCGGTGACCTGCAGCCCGCCGGAGGGTTCCCTGCTGCCTTTGGGAACCAATCCGGTCACCTGTATCGCCACCGACGGAGCGGGCAATTCGGACACCTGCATGTTCTCCGTGGTGGTCATGGACACCACGCCGCCGCAAATCGATTGTCCCTCAAATCTCGTGGTGGATTGCACCAATGTCCTTTTCAACATCGTGGATTTCAGTGTGACGGCCACGGATCTTTGCGATCCAAGCCCGACCATTCTCTGCACGCCTCCGCCGCTGAGTTCGTTTCCGCTGGGAACGAGCACCGTCAACTGCCTGGCGTTCGACGGCGCGGGCAACACCAATACCTGCAGTTTCGATATCATCGTAACCAATGCAACGCCGACCACAATCCTGTCCGTTCAGGCCGGGTGTGATCTCGAGAAAATAACGGTGGTGTTCAGTGGGCCGCTCGATCCCGGCACTGCGACCAACTCCGCTGCGTATGCCATCAGCCCGTCCGGTGCATTATCAAACGCGCAGTTTGGGGAAGACAGTTCGACCATCTGCCTCGATGTGTCCGGTCTGGATGGCGGCACGAGTTACGAGCTGACCGTTACCGGGGTCAAGGATGCGGCGGGCAAGGAGGTCGTCGGCGCGATCTCCATCCCCATCGATTACACGGGAGATTTACAGGACCTGGGCGTGGATGTGACCGCCGTGTACCCCGATCCGTTCACCGCGCCGTGTTGCGGCGAGGAGATGACCTATATCATCACCTACGACAACCATGGAACCGTCGCCGTCTGCGATGCCACGATCCGGTTCTTGTATTCCCCGCTGATGACGAACATCAGCTACACCGCGGTCCCGCCGGTGCCTCCGCCGACGCCCTGCAGCGCGGGCACGTCCGTGCACTGTGTGGACTGGACGTTGCCGGAGATTCTCTACCCGGGAGAATCCGGGGTGATCTATGTCACGATGCTGATGGACGACTGTCCGCCCGAGAATCCGGACTGGATGCCCGACGTGAATGCGAAGGCAACGATCAAGCCGTTCGCCCAGGACGACCACAAGGACGACAACATTGCCATGCATCATGTTACGGCGGATTGTTCGATGGATGGCGGCGACAAGGAAGTCACACCCACGGGCTGCGGGATGGAAGGTTTCATCGGCGGCGACCAGTCACTGGAGTACACCATTCAATTCAAGAATCCGGGCACCGGCACGGTCGGTCGGGTTGTCATTGATGACGCATTGGATGCCGACCTGGACTTGTCGACGTTACATCTTGTCGCATCCAGTCATCCCTACACGTTCCGTCAGCAGGGACCGGTCATCACCTGGACGTTCGATCAAATCGAACTGCCGCCGGCTTCGGCCGGCGGGGCAGCCGGCCACGGGTATGTCAAGTACAGGGTGGATCCGTTGCCCGGCCTGACGCCCGGTGACTGCATCACCAACGAAGCAACCATTGTCCTGGATCAGGATCCGCCGATTCAAACCAGGGCGACCACGAACACCGTGACCGATGCGCCGTTGCCGGCGGCCGGCTTCAGCGCGCATCACAACTTCGAGCCTTCGCCGGCGAACCATCTCATGGATTTCTTCTACACGGGCGAAACCATGGGCGCCACGTTCGATTGGAATTTCGGTACCGGAGCAATTCCTGAAACATCCACCAACCAGAATCCTGCCCAGGTGGCGTTTCCCGACGGCAGTCGATTTGTGACTTTGAAAGTTGCCCTGGGGGGGTGCATTTCCGACACCGCGCTCCGTGTCATTACGCCGGGCACCCCGATCATTCATATTCGACCGGAACAGGGGGAGACGGAGATCTGGTGGCTGGAGGACAACAAGATCCTTGAAGGAACACCGGTGATTGATGGCGGAGCCGTGTGGACACCTTCCACGCTGCCGGTGCACCACAGTACCGGCCGTTGTTCGGTCGTCGTTTCTCCACAGGATCCCGATCGATTTTTCCGGCTGGTGGAGCCTTGATCCGGTTCAACCCGGAAACTTTCATCAAACGGGCAGGGATCCGACATGATTGGCGGAGAGGATTCCCTTGGTCTTGTGTCTGGGCATCCTTGCCTCCGGGAATAAACACTACGTAGCATACTACGTAGTGTTGCCGCATGAACGCAGACAGGACTCGGCCTCGTTTCGTAGGGATAGTGTTCGACATCCGTATCTCCTTCAAGTAGAACTGCCCTCTCATTCCCCAAGAGAGGAGTTTCCGTGCTTGCTCAATCGACTCTGGACAAACTGGCCTCGGTAGATTCGTCGACAATTTCAAATCTGATCGAGTTGTTCGATGTGCAGCCGCGTGTCGCGGGATACGCCAATGAAACCATCAAGGCCCTCTATCCGGATCTGCAACCGGTGGTGGGCTATGCGGTTACTTCCACCTTTCGCGGAGGGTACTCCACCGGTACGAGCGTGTACGGCAACACAGGCGGGCTCTTAAAAGCCGCGGAGCAAATACCCGCCCCCAGGATCCTCGTCGTCCAGGATCTGGACGATCCGATCCGGGCAGCGGTATACGGCGAAGTCATGGTGAGCTGCCTGATCGCGGGAGGATACAAGGGGCTGGTCACCAACGGCGCCGGCCGCGACTTTCTCCAGGTCAAGGAGTTGGATTTTTCCTGCTTTGCCTCCTCGGTCATCGTTTCGCACGGCTATGCCAACATCCTCGACGTTGGCGTGGAGGTGATGATCGGCGGACTTTCCGTTGCCCAGGGCGACCTGGTGCACGCGGACGCCAACGGAGTGGTCCGGATTCCGCATGATCTCGCGCCGCACATGACCGACCTCATCGACCCTTTCATGAAAACCGAAGAACTCGTCATGGCCGCGGCCCGGGCGCCGGGGGCCACCGCGGACAGCATTACCGAAGAGATCAATGCCCACTACGGCCGGCTCGACAAGCTGAGAGAAGAGGCGAACAGGCGGATCCGCTAACCTCTGAGGTCCGCATAAAAATGCCTGGTAAAGCGGATCAAACGGTCGACGCAAAGCGAAAACAGAACAAAATAGAAAGGATTGGTAAGGAATCGAAATCGGTTGTTTTCCCCTAGATCGAAAAAGTTTCCTACCAGCGCGACAAATGCAATCGTGAAGAGCGAAAATGCGCAAACCACTCGAACTTCCGTTCGCCGCAATCCGTACGTTACGCGTCTAATGAAAAGAAAAATGACTCCGGCAACAAACACCAGCGGCAAGCAAACAAGCCATGGCCAGGGATACGACACGGAAATCTGTTCACCGAAAAGAGCCCGATAGACGGATGATAAATCGACTTTTGCCGAGGAACCCATTTCGTTCCACGACGTGACATATTGTTTCATTTGCGCAGCATTCCCCTGCAGATACCGGTAGTGAGCAGACGGAGAGAAATAGATCAGAAATCCGTCCGCCACGGAACGCAAGTAGGATCGAGGAAACGTTCGAACCGTCAGCACCGAAGCGCGGCGATACTCTTTCTCCAGTAGTATGTATCCATAGTGATTCAAATTGGGATGACCGCTCTGTTTCAACTCAAGTGTGAGCGCGTCAATTCCCGCGAAGCGGTCAGGAACCTGGTTATACCGAGCCGGGTAGGTAGAGAGCGGCTTGAACGTCGGATAGTTTACGACCTCTATCAATCTTTCAGATTCCATCAATTGTATCAATGGACCTCGCGGCGCGTTTTCCCGCGCCACATTCCACAGATTCATTCCCAACCAGGAACTTGCGCCGAATGTCCCGAAGAGAATTGCGTTCTTGAGATATAACGAGAAGACCAGCAATAGTGCTGGCATCGCCGCCATGCAGAGATTGCGCCACTGGGACGGACGGAGCATTGTAATCAATGCCAGGCAACCGAGCAGATAGACCAGATGGAACATGCTTCGAATGCAGCAGACCGCCGCAAGCACAAGAAAAAAACCAAACACGTATCCGGTGCGGTTGGTGCGAATATACGAAGCAAGCAGCGCGGTGGCCAGGGAGAGCAATGCAGCCACGGGATACGTATAAAAGAGGTAGTTCTCGTACAGAAGTACCGGAGGGCTGATCAGGAACAATACCGGCAGGAGCACGGCAAGGTTCCGGTTGACTCTCAGCGTGGCTAAAGTTGAATAAATGGAGATTGCAAGCGTGAGACCACACCCAATGAATAGAAGATGAAAAACCAACGTGGAGTGTGCCGGCGCAATTTTCAGGACCCATCCAAGCAACAGGTTGAATCCGGGAGGCTGGGAGTGAAGGTAGAAGCAGCTCGCCAGCAGGTTATCCGTCAGTAGCGGCACATCCAGATATTGCCAGTGCCAATCGAGGCTCGAATCATCGAAACGAGTGCCGCACACCAGGCATAGGATGCGCGAAACAATGAACGCAGACAGGATGACGGCCACACCAACGCAATGTCCGCGGTGCGGGCCGGCTAACTTGACGTTATCGCAAACCACATCCAATGCCGTTTAAGCTGTCGCTCCGATATGGTCATTTCATGACCTTTCCATTCTCAGTACGGCGGGGACCGCCGTCTCCATATTCATATCTTCGAGCTTATCAATATGTTGTCTCATTCCTGGAGACGGCGGTCCCCGACGTTCCCGAGAATGAATTGACCATGATAACGCACTATGTCAGTGCCATCCGAGTGTGCCCCCACTTCTTTACCGCAGCCCTTCCGGTGCAAGATCGCCAATGGATGCTGCCATCGAATCCGGCTCGTCCTCCGGCACCGTCGATACCTCAATCACTGCAGGATGTGCGGACTCCGGCAGCGGTGTCGTGAAGACGTAGTCCGGGTCCTTGTTCTGCCGGTGCCAGGTATTACGCATTTCGCGCCAGGCGCCGACGAGGGATCGCGGCGCCGGCATGTCATCTTTGAGGAGATTGTGGAGTTTTTTGAGGTTGTAGCAGGGAACGGCCGCGAACATATGGTGCTCGGTGTGCCAGTTCATATGCCAGTACAGGAATTCCGAAATGGGGTCGAGCCGGATCGTCCGCACGCAAAGCCGGAAGTCCGGCACATTGTCGCGAAGTCCGCAATGCATCGGCAGCCCGACGAAATACTTCAAGGCGTTACCGATAAACAGATGGCCCGAGAACAGGAGGATGATGATCCAGTGCCCAAGGGCAATGGCGCCCGCCGCGACGACGATGTGGACCAGCAGCACAAACCGCATCCAGTTCACGGCGCGGCGGCGCTCTTTCGGCTGGTCGTCATAACATGCGATCAGCCATTCGTCCTCGTACTTGTTGAAGACGGTCATGAAAACTTTTCGGAATGTCGGTAGGATGCCGTTTGATTCCGGGCCGCCGAAAATATTGACCGTGAACAGTTGCAGCAGATACAGGACATGCAGGATCGGCGTACGCGGCAGCAGCACCTCGCGGTCGCCGTCCGGGTGCAGCGTGTAGCGGTGGTGATAGGTGTGACTCATCGCATAGTCGTGGAAGTTCCACCATGCGACGACGCTGTAGAGCCGCAGGAAGAACGCATTCAGCCAACGAGTCCGGAAAACGGTCCCGTGACCCAGTTCGTGGACGGCGATTCCTCGCAGAAATGTCCCTACGGTCCCGTGCAGGAAGAGGCCGATTGCGAACAGCACCCACAAGCCGTGCTCGAACGCCAGGAACGTGAGGATGCCGGTGCAGCACCACAGACCGAAATGCCCGATGGCCTGAAAGGCGCCACGCAGGTTGCTGCGCTGCGTCAGCGCGCGCAGGTCATTGGGATCGATCGGGCATCGATACCATTTGATCCTGAGCTTTGTGCGGACTTCGCTGAGAGGTGGATAGACTGCAGCCATGGAGTTCACCTTTTCCGTTTTGCTCGCGCGGGAGATTCGCCGATGCCTCGCAGGCAGTCCTCGGTTTCCCATCTGCGTACCGCGTCAGCATCGTCGGCTGCCAACTCGCCACCTGCCGCCAGGTCCCGGATCTCCTCGCTGCCGCACCACCGGACTCCCGGACCGGACACGCGCGCGGCCACAGTCCGATCGGTGTCGACGTAGGCATACACCCGGCAGATTCCTTCTCCGTTTGGATAATCGGCAACATACGTCATCCACGGGATTTCGAGACCGTGCGCCTCCCGGATCGCGCATTCCAACCGCGCAATAATCTCCGCCGTCACAGACTGCTGCTTCACCTCTTCCCGCGGCAGAGTGGTTCCGGGCAGTTTCCAATCCTTGGAATCGCTTTCCATGATCAGGAAATCCCCGGCGTGCTCAACAATCAGCCTGGCTTCGGCGAACGACTGGTCGCCGTGGTGCGGGACGAGTCGCCTGCCGGCCTCGCTGAATGCCTCGTAGCTTTTCTCACGAAACAGTTGTGGGCCACAGCCGGGAGGAGCGTTGAGTGCCCGGTACTTGTTGTAGATCCCGTACCGATCCTGTTGAGACCCGTTGCGCCTGCCTTCGTGCCAGGTGAACCCGTGCATGAAGCAGAGATCGCCGCGGCGGAGTTGCGTATCGATCAGCGGCGCGATGTCCGAGGATTGCGCGCGGTTGACGCGGTTCACCTTGTCGGTGACGGGCACGATCTTCGAAGCTTTGTGGGAGCCGGGCGATACAAGCAACGAACCGCTCTCCACGTCGAGATCCGTGAGGGGGATGATCGTGAACAGCCAGTTCAGGGAGGAGCCGGCCTGCTGATAAGTCTTGTAGTCGCAGTGCCCCGTGGAATGACTTCCTTGGTAGTCGCCCGCCGTACCGGTCGCACCCGGCGTTTTCAGGTACGAAATGAATGCGGAAAGGCATGCGGGCCCGCCCAGCAACGATTCGACCGGCCCGGTAACAGCGGGATGCTCGGCGATGAATAGCAGGTCCGGATCGCCCTGGTATTGACCCTCCACGGTGTACTGCGTAGCTGGTGTGGGGTAACTCTTCCCCCCATTGAGGCACGACCCGGATTGAACCGCCCGCAGGACGCCAAGATCGAGGCGCTCCAGTTCCTCATCGGCCAGGGCGCCTCGCACCACCAGGTAGCCGTTCTGTTCATAAAACTGTTTCTGCTCTTCGGAGAGAGTCATGCACGGGAGTGTACCCAATGTTCCCACTCGGGGCAATTATGCAAAAGGGGTGTGTTCAGATGTTCAGTTCCACGGAGATCACGATGTTGCCGCCATTGGTTTCCGTGGCAGAGCGGTCTTTCGTGAACGTTGTTCTTCACCCTTTGCCACGGAAGTGCCCCTCACGGAAAAGATCGCAGGGCAAGGATGTGGATCGGGCGATGA
>Ga0315336_1005262_pt1 | contig 14333 bp, 15 predicted proteins | sample ASW5metaG_FD_204512 | JGI IMG/M metagenome (GOLD analysis project Ga0315336, IMG submission 204512) | Ammonia-oxidizing marine archaeal communities from Monterey Bay, California, United States - ASW #5 | ecosystem: Environmental > Aquatic > Marine > Intertidal zone | place: USA: California...
TATTAAAATCAAAAGTTTTAACTTTATTTTTTTTTAAATATTTAGAAGTAAGTGAATCTAATTTTATTCTTCCTGCCGGTGAAATATGGTCTGTTGTAATAGAATCGCCTAATAAAGCCACGACTCTAGCATTTAAAATATTACCTATTTTTCTTTTTTTATTATTTATTCCTTCAAAAAAAGGTGGTTTTTTTATATAGGTACTTTTTTGTGACCATTTATACAAATCAGACTTATTAAATTTATTTTTTTTATTCCAGTCCTTTTCTCCTTTAAAAATTTTAGAATATCTTTTTTTAAAAATTGTAGGAGATAAAATTTTATTTAATATTAAATTAATTTCCTGTTGTTTTGGCCAAATATCTTTTAAAAATATTTTTTTATTTTTTTTATCAATTCCCAAAGGTTCTTTATAAAAATTAATATTAATATTTCCAAAAATTGCAAATGCTACTACTAAAGGTGGGGAGGCTAAATAATTTGCTTTAACTAAGTAATTAATTCTTCCTTCAAAGTTTCTATTACCAGATAGAATTGAACAAACTGTAAGATTTTTTTTTATAATTTCTTTTTCAATTTTATTTTCTAAAGGTCCTGAGTTACCAATACACGTGGTACAACCGTACCCAACTAAATTAAAACCTAATTTATCTAAATATTTTTGTAAATTTGCTTTTTTTAAATAATCAGTTACTACTTTACTTCCAGGTGCTAATGAGGTTTTTACCCAAGGTTTAGTTTTTAAACCTAATTCAAAAGCCTTTTTTGCAATTAATGCTGCAGCAATCATTAAAGTAGGATTGGATGTATTTGTACAGCTGGTTATTGCTGCAATTACAATACTTCCATTTTCAAGATCTAGGTTATTTTTTTCTTTTAAATTATAATTCTTTTTAAAGTTTTTTGATATTTCTGATAGTTTAACTAAATCTTGTGGTCTTTTTGGTCCAGCAACTGATGGTTCAATTTTATCTAATTCAAAATTAATTTTTTTATCAAATTTTATTTTTTTATTAACATTTTCGTTGAATAAATTTTGTAGTTTTAAATATTCTTTTACAAGACTAATATGTTCATAACTTCTCCCTGTTAATTTTAAATAGTTCAGTGTTACATTATCTACTGGAAAAAAGCCGCAAGTTGCTCCATATTCCGGTGCCATGTTTGATATTGTGGCTCTATCTGGTAAAGATAAATTTTTAATTCCCTCTCCATAAAATTCAACAAATTTCCCAACTACGTTTTTTTTTCTCAAAAGACTAGTCAAACTAAGTACTAAATCCGTAGCAGTTACACCTTCTTTTAATTTTTTCTTTAAATTAACGCCAATTACATTAGGAATGGTTATTGATATCGGTTGGTTTAACATGGCAGCCTCAGCTTCTATGCCTCCAACACCCCATCCAAGAACACCCAATGAATTAATCATGGTAGTATGACTATCAGTTCCTACTAAAGTATCTGGATAGACTAATATTTTATTATTAATTTTCTTTTTACTTACAACTTCTGCTAAATATTCTAAGTTTACCTGATGACATATACCGTTTCCTGGGGGGACTATCTTTAAATTTTGAAAGGATGCTTGGCTCCATTTTAAGAAATCATATCTTTCTGAATTTTCTTTAAATTCCCTTTTTACATTCATGTCGAAGGCATTGCTGTTTCCATAAAAATTAACATTGATTGAATGATCTATAACAAGATCAACGGGAACTAATGGATTAATTTTTTTTATACTTTGGCCCATTTCGAATACTTTGTCCCTCATAGCCGCTAAATCTACTATTGCAGGTATACCGGTAAAATCTTGCATTAATATTCTAGAAGGTTTAAAAAAAATTTCGGACGAATTAGAATTTTTAATTAAATTTTTAATTTGGTTATTGTTTTCAATATTTTCATTTTGATTACGTAATATGTTTTCTAAAAGAATTCGAATAGAAAATGGAAGGCTTTGAATTTTAAAATTAGTTTTTTTTTCAAACTCTTTTAAGCTGTAGTAATAGTAATTTTTGTTATTTAATGTAAAATTTTTTTTAATATTTAAATTCATAGAATTTCTTTATTGATTACAATATAAAACTTAATTAAATAAAATTAATGTCTTTTTTTGAAATAAAAAATATTTCCTGTATTAGAGGCAACAAATTATTATTTAAAAACCTTAATTTCAAGCTAAATAATAAAGAACTACTTGTTATTAAAGGTGCTAATGGTTCAGGTAAAACAACTTTATTAAAAATCCTAAGCGGATTATTAAAACCTATATATGGTTCAATAATTGTTAACAAAAAAGATATCAATCTTTTAAAAGATGAATATTTCAAATATTTTGAATATATAGGCCACGAAAATGCAATAAAAAGTGCTTTAACTGTTAGAGAAAATTTAAATTTTTATCTTAAGATTAAAAAAGATTTAACAAAAAAAAATTTTGAAAAAGCTACAAAAATTTTTAATTTAAAAAATCTTTTAGATATTAAAATTGAAAACTTATCATCAGGTGAAAAAAGAAGAGTTTCTCTTTCAAGATTAATATTATCAAATAGCAAAATATGGTTTTTAGATGAACCAACTAATGGTCTAGATAAAATAAATACTCAAAATTTTTTTAAAATTTTAAAACAACATTTACAGATTAATGGTTTAGCAATAATTGCAAGTCATGATGAAATAAAAATAAAAAATAAAAATATTAATTTATCAGTTAACTAGTTTTAAATATGTCAAATTTTTTTAATTTAATAATTTTAGATATCAAAGTTTCATTAAGAAAAAAAAACGAAAGTATAATTTCTATACTATTTTTTTTATTTTCAATATTAATTTTGCCTCTTATTTTTCAAGGAGACCAAGATGTTATTAAAAGATTTTTAATTGGAATTATTTGGTTTTTAACATTGTTGACAATAATTTTTTCAGTAGAAAAACTTTTTGAAAATGATTATGAAGACGGTATATTAGATCAAATATATATATCTGGCATACCGCTAGAGACAATTTTTTTATCCAAGTCTTTATCTATTTGGATTATTACATGTCTTCCTATTATTATTTTATCTCCTTTACTACTTTTACTTTTTAATCTTCAAACTGAAAAATTGGTAAACGTTTTTATGTCTCTTTTGATTGGAACTCCAATTTTATGTATGATAGGAGCAGTTACATCAGCCTTGGTACTTGGTTTTAATAAAGGAAGCTCAATTATATCTTTAATAACTCTACCACTTTATGTCCCTGTTTTAATTTTTGGAATAGAAGCATCAAATTCTGAAATTATTTTTAATCAAATTGGTCAAGAATTTAAAATATTAATTGGATATTTACTAATTGTTATTGCTGTATCACCATGGATAGGAGGATTAGCTCTTAGGCTAAAATATAGATAATGAAAACAGCAGTAATTCATTCTTATAATGGTATGGGAGATCTTATTTGGCACTTACCATATATTCACGCAGTAGCAAAACAAACTAAAGAAAAAAGAGTTGTTTTATTTTCAAAAAAAACTACTAATGCACATGAATTATTGAGTGCTGATCCCTATATCGAGAAAATAATTAATTTAGACGATAGTAGAGGCATTTTTACAAATTTATTTAGTTTTTTTAAAATTTCAAAGTCTCTAAAAGAAAATAATATTGAAAAAATATGGATATTTCATGAAAGTATAAAATATGCATTGGCTAGTATATCAGCTGGGATCAACGAAAGATTGGGATATGAATATGGATTACAAAAATTTTTTTTATCAAAAAAAAATATTATGCCTAAAAGTTCTAAAATGGAAAGACCGTTTGAAAAAGCAAGAATATTTTTAGACTCTCATGAAATAAAAAAAGACAAAATAAAACCAAATTTTTTTATTGAAAAAAAATCATTATTAAAAATAAAAAAAAAATATAAAAAAACATCAAAACCATGGATTATTATTTCATCAACAAATAAAGCCGATTTTAAAAAATGGCCCAATGAAAGATTTTCGAAATTAATAAATTTAATATTAGAGTCTTTTAACGGAACAATTTTTATAATTGGTGCGCCTGAAGAAAAAAAATTTATAAATGAAATTACTGATAATTTAAAAAAATCAAAAAAAATTATTACCTCCTGCGTACCATTGCATGAAAATGCAGCTATTATTTATAACGGCTCACTTTTTATTGGTTTAGATTCAGGTGCATATAATTTATCAGCTTTAATTGGCACTCCTTCTTATGCTATAATGGGTGCTTCTCCGCCTTTAAAACATCTTCCAACTTATAAAGCTATAATCCCACCTAGTGGTGAAGTTAAAAATATTGTGGGAGCAGATAAAATTCCTGAAGAAAAAGGTATGAAAAGTATAAGTGCTGAATATGCTTTTGATTGTATAAAAAAAGAAACTAGTTTATTTAAGTAAAATTTTATTTTTTTTATTATGACTAATTTTAAAATATTTAAATATGCAAATCCTGCAAAATTTTTACATCTTTGTGAAAAAACTTTTATTTATTTAGTGCTACTAACAATTATTTTTTTATCCTTCGGTTTATATCAAGGTTTTTTTAATTCTCCAGAAGATTACCAACAAGGAAATTTAGTAAGAATAATGTATGTTCATGTTCCTTCTGCATGGATGGCTTTAATGATTTATTCATCTATCGCAGTAGCAAGTTGTATATATTTAATTAATAAACATTTGCTAGCTAATATTTTTTGTAAATCCGCGTCGTTAATAGGAGCAAGCTTTACCTTAATTGCTATTGTAACCGGCTCAATTTGGGGCAAACCTACTTGGGGCACATGGTGGGTTTGGGATGCGAGAATTACGTCAATGTTAGTATTATTTTTTTTATATCTTGGACATATGACTATTTTTAACTTTTCTGAAAATACAACAAAATCAGGGCAAGCTGCTGCACTTCTTGCAATATTGGGTTTTGTAAATATACCAATTATTAAGTTTTCGGTCGATTGGTGGAATACATTACATCAGCCAGCAAGTGTAATAAAATTATCAGGACCAACTATACATTTTTCAATGTTAACTCCTTTATTAGTTACTGCTTTAGGTTTCTTTTTTTATTTTTTAGTAGTTTTGATAATTAGGATGCGTTCTGAAATAACAAATGAGAAAATTAATAATTTAAGTTTTACAGAATGATGGATAATTTATTTTATATAATTTCAGCCAGTTCCTTTGCATTACTCGTAATGGTTTTATTAATTATAATTTCTTTTACATCTTTAAAAAAAAGAGAAAAAATTTTTAATAAAATTTCTAAAAATAGAAAAAATGATTAAGAAATATTATAATGACACCAAAAAAAAAACGTTTTTATATACTATTTTCAGCTTTTAGTTTTTTTTGCTTTATTGTAGGTGCAATTTTAATTGTATTACAAGATAACATTTTATTTTTTTATACACCTTCTGAAATTTTACAAAAAAATTTAAAACAAAATGAAAAAATAAGGCTCGGAGGCTTAGTAGAAGAAAATAGTGTTGTGAGGAATGATATTAAAATTAATTTTATTATTACAGATTTAAAAAAAAATATAGAAGTAAGTTATGTAGGGATTTTGCCAGACTTGTTTAGAGAAGGGCAAGGTGTAATTGTCAATGGATACTTAAAAAATAACATATTTGAAGCAAGTGAAGTACTGGCTAAGCATGATGAAAATTATATGCCTCCTGAAATAAAAAAAAAACTAGAGAATTAAAATAAATTCGTATGGTAGCAATAATCGGAAATATATCTTTAATTTTTGCAGTCTTGCTAAGTTTTTATCAATTTTTAAATATCAGAAATATTAATAAAATCAGAACACTTAATCCGGATAGAAATATATCTCTTCAATTTTTTTTTATTTTAACTGCTTTTTTTTGTTTAATGTTTGCTTATGTTGTTTCTGATTTTTCTATATTAAATGTTTATCAGAATTCGCACACTGCAAAACCTCTTTTATATAAAATTACAGGTGTTTGGGGAAATCATGAAGGATCAATGTTGCTTTGGGTATTGGTTTTAGTTTTTTTTGGTTTTTTAATTTCAAGGTATGATAAAAGATTGGACCTACCTTATAAAACTTTGACTCTATCATTCCAATCATTAATTACTTTTATTTTTCTATTATTTATTTTACTAACTTCTAATCCTTTTATTGTAATTTCACCAACTCCTGTAAATGGTCAAGATTTAAATCCTTTATTACAAGATCCTGGTCTTGCGTTCCACCCGCCAAATTTATATTTTGGCTATGTCGGACTTTCAATTGTTTTTTCTTTTACTATGGCAAGATTTTACAAAGGAAGTTTTGATGCTTCATGGGCGAAATTAATTAAGCCCTGGGTATTATTATCTTGGTCCTTTTTAACATTAGGAATTTCTTTAGGAAGTTGGTGGGCATATTACGAATTAGGATGGGGAGGATTTTGGTTTTGGGATCCAGTAGAAAATGCATCTTTAATGCCGTGGCTTTGTGCAACTGCTTTGCTTCACTCAACTTTAGTTTTAGAAAAAAGAAATACTTTAAAAAAATGGACTGTTTTTCTCGCATTTTTAAGTTTTAGTTTCAGTCTAATTGGAACATTTTTAGTTAGATCAGGAATTGTTACATCTGTTCATGCTTTTGCTAGTGACCCAACAAGAGGAGTTTTTATATTAATGATATGCGCTTTTTTTATTTTCAGTTCTTTTATTTTGTTAGCAAAAAAAGCAGATTCTATTAAAGAAGAAAAATTAATTTCACCAATTTCTAAAGAAGGGGCAATAATATTTAACAATTTATTAATGATTGCGTTGCTTTTAACAATTTTTATAGGAACAATTTATCCAATATTTTTAGAAATTTTTACAGGCGATCAAATCTCTGTCGGACCTCCCTATTTTAACCTAACTTCAACATTAATTATGGGTCCAGCAATACTTATAATGTCTTTTGCACCTATGTTAAACTGGAAAAAAGATGATCTTTTTGGATTACTATCAAGACTAAAAACTGTTCTTTTTTTGAGCTTATTGGTAACTTTCATTTTCTTTTATATAAACTTTCAAGGACCGATTATCGCTTTAGTTGGAATTTTCTTAGCAACATGGCTTTTTTTTGGAACGTTATTTAATTTTTTTGAAAGAACAAATTATCTAAAAAAATTTAAATATTTAAATAAACCATATTTAGGAATGACAATAGCACATCTAGGATTTGCTATTTTTATTGCTGGTATAACTGGATCTACATTATGGAAAGTTGAAAAAATTAAAACCTTAAAAGTTGGGGAGAAAGTTTTATTAAATAATTATTCTTTGAATTTTGATAAAATAAAAAAAATAAGAGGAAAAAATTATATAGGCCATGAGGCAGAATTTAATCTTTATAAAAAAAATAAATTTATTAAAACATTAAAACCTCAAAAAAGATTTTATCCTGTTCAAGAATTTCCTACAACAGAGGCAGCTATTTATTCAAGAGGTTTTTCAGATATTTATATAGCTATGAGTGAGCCAGTCGGAAATTCTTGGCTTTTTAGATTTCATTTTAGCCCATTAACACCTTGGATTTGGATAGGTTCTATTATGGCTTTTATTGGGGGAATCTTAAGCTTTTCAAATAGAATGTTTAAAAGAAAATGAAATATATTACATTAATAATTACAACAGCTTTTATTTTTATTTCTTTATTTTTTGGATTAAACAAAAAAGACAAAACTTTAAATTCACCTCTTTTAAATAAACCAATACCTGAAATTAATTTGGATAGTTTAAAAAACGAAAAATTAAATGAGAGTGATTTTAAAAAAGAAATTCTTTTAGTAAATTTTTTTGCTAGTTGGTGCGTTCCATGTATTGTCGAACATGATTTTTTATTTGAGCTAAAAAAACAAAAACCAATAAAAATTTATGGGATTAATTACAAAGATGATATTAAAAATTTAGAAATATGGTTGGAAAAATTAGGAAATCCTTATTCAAAAATTGGAATCGATAAAACTGGAATAACTGGTATTAATTGGGGAGTAAACGGCATACCTGAAAGTTTCTTAATAGATAAAAATGGAATAATAAAACACAAAATAAATGGTGTTATCAATGAGAAAGAAATAAAAATTCTTTTAACAAAAATAGAAGCTCTTGAAAAATGAAAAAATTTTTAATTTTAATTATTATAACTTTATTCTCGCAAAACATATTTGCTGATGAAAAATTAGAAAAAAAAGCAAGAGAAATTAACAAAAAAATTCGATGTGTTGTTTGCCAAAGTCAAAGTATTGACGATTCAGATTCACTTTTAGCAAGAGATTTAAGAGTATTAATTAAAGAAAAATTAAAAGAAGGTAAAAATGAAAAAGAAATAACAGATTATTTGGTAGAAAGATATGGAGAATTTATTTTACTCAAACCTCGTTTTAATTCTAAAACTTATTTTCTTTGGTTAGCTCCTATAATAATATTATTATTTGGACTTTTTTTGATAAAAGGCATTTTTAAAAAAAACTAAGATATTTTATCTGATAAAAGGTTAATGATTTCTTTAGTTTTTTCTCCAAAAGAAAATTTTTTTTTAGATATTTTTATAACTGGCCAAATTCCAAAAATTGAATTGCAAACAAAAACTTCATCAAATTTTAAAAGTTCTTTTAACGTTATTTTTTTTATTATGTATTTTTTTTTATTTTTTTTTAACAGTTTTAAAATAACTCCTCTCATTATACCTTCAACTCCCGAATTTTCGATAATTGGTGTATAAAAAATATTTTTTTTTATTCCGAAAATATTGCTCATTGTTCCTTCAATTACATTATTGTTCATATCTAACATTATAGATTCAGCAATATTTCTACTTTGCCATTCTGATCTGGCAATAATTTGCTCTAGTCTATTAATATGTTTAATTTTAGATAAAAAAGGTTGGGCAGAAATTCTTGTTTTACAGATATCCATCATTATTCCTTTTGTAAAATTTGTTTCAAGATAATTTGGCCAATCATAAATTCCTAAAATTCTGGTTGGCTTTGAATTTCTTGGTGGATTATATCCTCTTCCACCTATACCTCTGGAAATAATTAATTTTAAAACAAATTTATTTTTTTTTGTTTTTTTTATAAATTTATTAATTTCTTTTTTTAAAAAAGTTTCTGATGGGCATTTAATTTTTAAGATTTTACAGCCTTTGTTTAATCTTTGATAATGCTCTTTCCAAAATTCTAATAATTTTTCCTTAACTGCTATAGTTTCAAAAACTCCATCCCCATACTGAACAGCCCTGTCTTCAATACTTATTTTATTTGTTTGTTTTCCATTTATTTGAAACATCTAAATTATAGTTATATCAAAGCATTTATCATGCCTTTTGCTTTTGCTCTTGCTTCTTCCAATTCTCTCTTTGGTATTGAATCAGCAACAATCCCTCCTCCCGCTCTTATTGAAACATTGTTTTTATCTTTAATTATAGTTCTTATTAAAATATTCAAATCCATACTTCCATCATTATTTATATAACCTATGGATCCTGTATATGGTCCTCTACCAGTTTTCTCGATTTCACTTAATATTTCCATACATCTAACTTTAGGGCACCCAGTAATCGTTCCCCCAGGAAATACTGCCTCTATTATTTTCCCTGGAGTTATATTTTCTTTAATTCTTCCGGTTACATTAGAGACTATATGATGGACGTGTGAATAAGATTCTACAATCATTAATTCATTTACTTTAACAGACCCTTTAATTGTTACTTTAGATAAATCATTTCTTTCTAAATCAACAAGCATTATATGTTCAGCTCTTTCTTTTTTATTATTTAAAAGATCCTGCGATAAAGCTACATCATATATTCCACTACCACCTCTTCCCCTAGTACCAGCAATTGGCCTTGTTTCAATATGATCGTTTTTTACCATTATTAACCTTTCAGGAGAAGAACTGATAATTGCTTTATTTTTGTAAATTACTAAACCTGAAAATGGAGATGGATTTGTTTTTTTTAATTTAGAAAATATGTCACATGCTGAGTATTTATTATTTATTTTTCCATGCCATTCTCTCGACAAATTTACTTGGAATACATCTCCTGCTTTAATATATTTCAAAATTTTATTTATATTTTTTATATGATTGTTTGGCGGTTCTTCTGTTAAAGAAGTAATTAAAAATTTGTTTTTTATTTTTTTTTCTTTTAATAAAGATTTTTTTTTCTTTATCAAAGTCCTTATGTCATTTTCAATTTTTTTTATTAAATTTTTATATTTTTTTTCACAAACTATAAAGGTTTCATTATTAAAATTATCTTTAATAATTGCTGCTGGTATTCTACTGGCAAATGCAACAGGGAAATTATATCGGTGCTCATGACTAATTATTTTATTTTCAATTTGTGATACTAATTCATAACCAAGATAAACAAACCAACCGCCAGAAAAAGGGAAGGTACTATTATCTTTTTTTGATTTTTTCTTATTTTTTTTCCATTCTTTATCTAATTCTTTTAAAAAATTTCTTTTTTTAATATCTTTAAAATTTAAAATTATTTGTTTTTGAGGAAATGAAAATAAAATATCATATCGGCATAAAATATTACCTTTCGCTGAACTTTGAAGTAAATATGGATATCTTTCTGAATTTAAACGATGAATACCTAGAATATCCCCGAAGTAATTAATTTTTTTTATGACTATATTATTATTTTTCTGATTTTGAAAATTGCTGTATTTCAATGATGAAATTTAAAAACGATACCCATATCTGATGCCAAATTCATCCATTCCGTGATTCTTATCGCTAAGCATACTTCCATGTGAAACATGGCTAAACATCAGCGAAATTGTATCATTTCCATAAAAATTCCAACCTAATTCAATTGCTCCTCTATGAAGCCATTGAGATCCGAATTGTATTTTTTTATCTCCATTCGCCACCTCGCCTTTTGGAAGTTTTTTTAAACCATTAGTATATGCGATTCCAGTTGTGCCTGTAACAAACCAATTTTTTGATATATTAGCATCCCAGGTTATGCCCCCATAATATAAACTACTTCCTCCAGTAGATGTTTGGGTAAGTCCCATAATTGGTTTTGGAGACCCAATTTTCTTTAAAATTTTTGGTGAATTAAACATTAATTCAAAATTATAATCGGGCCCAAATCCTTCTCTGTTTTTACCAAACCACCCTCTATCGTGGGCTAAAAGCCCTTGTTTTGCTTCATATAAACCCATAAAGCTCTTTGCACTTTTATCTTCAAAAGCTTTTGATTCGTTATAAATTCCAAGAAATATTAATGAAATTAAATATAAAAATAATGTTCTCATATACAATTTTATAAATTATACTAATTTTAAGAAAAATAACAAATATACTATGTTGTATTTTTGCAACATATTTAACATTTATGTATATTTTTACTTGTAGATTGACAAATATTTCATAAAATCTATTTAATATGTTTTTATAATTGAAAGGGATAAAAATGAAAAAAATACTAAAATATTCAACAATCATAGGCACAGCAGCCTTGCTTACTGCATCGACTGTAAGCGCTGATACTGGTGGTTACGTAAGAGTTAAAGGAATGGACAGTCATTTCCATTCACTTGGCTTTAACCAACTTGGTTGTCAAGCAGGCCCAGGGCCTAATAATTGTAGACTTGCTAGTGAAGTCAAAGATGTTGACGGCGCTGCAAGAGAAGGTGCGACCGGTTTTCGTACTGGAAGAAACAACGAACTAAGATTTGGAAAAGACGATGGTGAAGGAATTGTTGTTGGAGCTGATTTTGGTTTCTTCAGATTAGAAGTTGAAGGAACATATCAAGACAGCACACCAACATCATGGAGAGGTCACTCCGCAACAGATGGTAAAGTGTATCAAGCTAGATTATTTGCTAACGTTGTTGCTGAACCTTTCGATCTTCTAGAACTATTAGGAGAATATGGTGGAATAGATCCATTAGTTAGATATAACCCAGCTCACTATGGAATTAGTCCATATGCTATGTGGGGTTATGGTGTTATGGGTGGTTTTGTTCATAACTTGTCATACACAAGAACAAATTCTGCAACATATGTTGGAAGAACAGCTGATGCAACAGAACAAGGTGTACATGCTGGAGGAGCAGTTGCTGCTACTAATGTAGGAGCAGGTGTAAACTTCAGTTTAGATAAACTTGCTAGATCTTTCTCTGATGCAACAGGAGCTTCTGTACCGGAGTATTTCAAACTACCAATTGAAATTTCAGCCGGATACCATTGGCAAGTCAGTATGGACGATCTTCTATTCGATAGTATAGATGAAGATCTAGGTATTGACGATGGCGGATTTACATGGTCTGCCGGACTTAAATGGTAACCTTTCAATACTAAAGAAAAGAAAAATTTTTTTTTCATTTTACAGACCTCGCTTACGCGGGGTCTTTTTTTTTATGTAATATAAATTAAATTGTATTAAATGTTAGCTGCTTTAAATTTATTCAATAATATTGTCGAACTATTTATTTGGGCAATAATTTTATCAGCATTAATGAGTTGGCTCATAGGTTTTAATATTTTAAATATAAATAACAAATTAATATATATTATAGCTGATTTTCTAAACCGCCTTACAGAACCATTTTTAAGTCCAATTAGAAGAATTTTACCTTATTTAGGAGGAATTGATCTATCTCCTATAGTATTAATTTTATTACTTATTTTTTTAAAAGATTTAGTTAATAATAACTACTATTATTTTATCAATTAATTAAATTAGAAAAAAAAAATTATGGCTAAATTAATCGATGGAAAAAAATTTGCTGAAAATCTTTGTAAAAAAATTGCCGAGGAAGTAAAAAAATTAAAAAATAAAAATATAACTCCAGGCCTTGCAGTCGCACGTGTTGGAGAGGATCCCGCTAGCACCGTTTATATTAATATGAAAGCAAAAAAAACTGAGGAGGTTGGGATGCATTCTGTTACAAAAATTTTAGATGAAAATACATCTCAAGATAATTTATTAAAAATAGTAGAAGAACTTAATAATGATGATTCAATAAATGGTATATTAGTACAATTACCTTTACCTAAACAAATTAATTCGGACTCAGTCATTAATACTATTAGTCCAGATAAAGACGTAGATGGATTCCATGCCATAAATACTGGAAGATTATGGACAAACATTAACTCTTTAATACCTTGCACGCCTTTAGGATGCAAAATGTTATTGTTAGATGAATTAAAAGACTTAACTGGAAAAAAAGCAATTATTGTAGGTAGATCAAATATTGTTGGCAAACCTATGGCAAGTTTATTAATTGGTGAAAATTGTACTGTTACTATTGCTCATTCTAAAACACAGGATCTAGAAGGAGAAGTAAAAAAAAATGATATTGTTGTGGCTGCTGTAGGAGTGCCTGAAATGGTAAAAGGTAGTTGGATTAAACCAGGGGCTACTGTGATTGATGTAGGAATAAACAGAATAGAAAAAGATGGTAAAAAAAAATTAGTAGGAGATGTCGAGTTCTCAGAAGCTGAAAAAGTAGCAGGGGCAATTACTCCTGTGCCTGGTGGTGTTGGACCAATGACTATTGCGTGCTTACTTCATAATACTTTAATCGCTACATGTAGAAAAAATAACTTAGAAATCCCAAAATTTTTTTAAAATTTATATCTTTTATCCTTTATAAATCTCTCAGCATTCTTAGAATTAAATCCTTTAGTTCCTTCAAACGAAGCAATAACTTTAGAATAAATGCTTTTTTTTGAGTATCTTTCTAAAATAATAATATTTCCTTTGTACAGTTTTAATTTTACAATTCCTTCAACATTTCTTTGCGTGTTATCTATTATATTTTGTAATTTCTTTCTTTCTTTTGAAAACCAAAAACCATTATAAATAAGCTCAGCAAATCTTGGCATTAACTCATCTTTTGTATGTTGTTGAGTCTTATTTAAGGTTAAAGATTCAATTGCCCTATGAGCATATAATAATATAGTGCCGCCAGGGGTTTCGTATACGCCTCTTGATTTAATACCAATAAATCTGTTTTCTACTAAATCAATTCTTCCAATTGCATGTTTTTTACCTAGTTCATTCAACTTTTTTAATAAATTTTTAGGACTATTTTTTTTATTATTAATTGCAATTAAATTACCTTTAGAAAAAGTTAGAGAACAATTTTCAGATTTATTTACAGCTTTTTCTGGCGAAATTGTTCTTTGATAAATATATTCTGGAGCTGGTTTTTTTAAATCTTCTAAAATTTTTCCCTCTGTTGAAGTGTGAAATAAATTATCATCAACTGAAAACGGGGCTTCTCCTTTTTTGTCTTTAGGAATTGGAATGCAATTTTTTTTTGCATAATTAATTAAATCACTTCTT
>Ga0315336_1005263_pt1 | contig 14333 bp, 7 predicted proteins | sample ASW5metaG_FD_204512 | JGI IMG/M metagenome (GOLD analysis project Ga0315336, IMG submission 204512) | Ammonia-oxidizing marine archaeal communities from Monterey Bay, California, United States - ASW #5 | ecosystem: Environmental > Aquatic > Marine > Intertidal zone | place: USA: California...
GTGGGTTGCGGGGCAGGGGGGTGTGAATCGTAGTGCTGAGCGACTCAGCAGAATGGAACACGGATGAACGCCGATCTGGCGGTTGATCGCCGAGAGACGGCACCTTGGTTTGTCGCACCGGCCTACGCGACGGACTAGGTATTACTTTCCTGCCGCCCAGCTCACTCAGCCATGGTCGCCACGTCTTGGGTCAATCTCGTACCGCTGAGGCAGCGCAAGATCTCTTCGCCAGTGGCGGGGAGCCGCAAGCTGGTACTGGCGGTTGGGACTTGCAACAGGGCGTTCTTGACCGCCGCCCACACGCTCAGGCTGAGCATCAGCGGCGGCTCGCCAACTGCCTTGCTGCGGCGGATGTTCTGCACGTTGTCGCTGTTGTCGAACGTGTTCACGTTGAACACCTCCGGCACGTCGGTGACGGCCGGAATCTTATAGGTTGTCGGCGAATACGACAAGAGACCACCCTGGGCGTCGTACACCAGCGCCTCGGTCGTCACCCAACCCAGACCCTGGATAAACCCGCCGATAATCTGTCCCCGGTCGACACCCGGGTTGATCGACTGGCCGATGTCCATCAGCAGATCGACTCGCGGGACGCGAAGATCGCCGGTGAAACGATCGATCAGTACCTCGGCCACCGCGGCTCCGAGTGTGAAGTAGAAGAACGGATTGCCGCGCCCCGTCTCTCGATTGAAATCGACGCCCGGAGTGGCGAAAAAGCCGCGTGCTCCCAGATCGACCCGTTCGCGACGTGCATCGGCACAGAGCTGATCAAATGGAATCCGCACCTGCGGTCGGCGGCTGTCCAGAACGTGCTGCTCAACGAACTCAATGTGCCTCGGCGACGCATTCAGCCCGTCTTCAGGATCGGCTAGACGCTCCGCGGCAAACTGTTTCAAACCGGTTTTAATCGACTCGCACGCCCGGACCGCCGCGGCGCCGTTCAGATCAGTGCTGGCCGAGGCGGCGGTTGGCGACGTGTTGTTGTTCTTCTCAGTACTGGTGGGCATCAGAATCACGCGGCTGGGATCCAAGGCAAACTCGTCGGCCACCAACTGCTTGATCTTAACGTTCACTCCCTGGCCCATCTCGGTAGCACCAGTAGAAACTTGCACCGTCCCGTCGGTGTAGACATTGACCAGCGCATTGCCCTGGTTGAGAAACTTAGTCGTAAACGAGATGCCAAACTTCATCCCCGTCATCGCCAAGCCCTTCACATGAGTCTGTGAGGTGGCGTTGAACTGGGCGATCTCTTTGCGGCGCAGTCTGTAGTCCGAACTGGTTGCCAACGCTGAAAAGATCTCCGGCAGAAGGTTTTTCTCCAGCACCTGGCCGTAGGGAGTGACGTTGCGGTCGCCGACCCCGTAGAGATTGCGCGTCCGCACATCCAGCGCGTCAAGTTGCAAATGTTCGGCGATCGATTCCAAGACGTTTTCGATCACGGCCATCGCCTGGGGACCGCCAAAACCGCGGAACGCTGTATTGGGAGGCAGATTGGTGAAGCAGATCTGGCCGGTTAACTCCACGTTCGGCAGGTAATACGCGTTGTCGGCGTGCAGCAGCGTCCGTTCAAGCACTGCCGGCGAGAGATCGGTTGCAGCACCACCATTGGAAAAGTACTCACAGCGCAGAGACTCGATCCGCCCGTCGTTTTGGAAGCCTACGGCCCACCGGGTGAGGTAGGCGTGTCGCTTGCCGGTGATTCGCATGTCGTCGTCTTTATTGAAAACAACGCGAGCAGGTCGACCCGTTTTTTGGGCGACCAGCGCGACCATCAGCGCGGGAATGGCGGCTTGAGTCTCCTTGCCTCCAAACGCACCACCCATTCGCTTGCAGATGCAGACGACTTCGTGATACCCCAGGCCTAATGCTTCGGCCACTACTGCTTGGATCTCGGTCGGGTTCTGGGTCGAGCTGTGTACCACCATCTGCCCTTGCTCGCCGGGGTAGGCGATCGCCGCTTGCGATTCCAGGTAGAACTGTTCCTGACCGCCGCTGGAGAAAACGCCCTCCAATCGATGGGGCGCCTCTTCGAGCGCGGCGTCGACGTCTCCTCGGCCGACACGCAGCTTCGATCCCAGAAACTGCTCGCGGCGAATCGCTACTTCCAGGTCTAAGAGCGGCTCTCGCTCGCGGTAGCGAATCTCCACCGCCTGGCACCCGCGGGCCAGTGCCTCGGGTGTCTCGGCCGCCACGACCACCACCGGCTGGCCGATGTATAGCAGCTCTTGGTCCGCCAGGAAGGGCTCGTCAGCGATGATCAACCCAAACAGATTGTGCCCGGCAATGTTCGCGGCCGTGTAACAGCCTACCACTCCTGGGATCGCCCCCGCGGCATCGACGTCAACTCCCAGCAACTTGCCACAGGCGACCGGGCTGCCGACAAAGCCGACGTGCAGCTCGCCCACCAGGGGCCGCAGATCGTCGATAAAGTGAGCGCGACCAGTGACATGACCCACGGCCGAGTCGTGCGGCAATGCTTTTCCAACCGATGGCATCTCGACATTCTCCCAAGCCGAGCCTGACGCTAGACAGGTACGGTGGTGCTCATGGTTTGGTGGTAAAACTTCAGCAGGATGTTACGTGTCAATTGCAACCGATAATCGGCTGACCCACGGACGTCGGTTATCGGACGGACTTCCTGGACCGCGATCTCGCCGGCCTGGTGCATGGTATCTTCGGACAGGGGCGCCCCTTTCAGAAACGCTTCCGTTTGCCGAGCACGAATGACCGTGGGCCCGACAGCCCCCAAGGCAATCGCCGCCTCGTCGATCGTCTCGCCGTCCAAACGCATCCGAATGGCGGCAGTGAATCCCGATATGTCCAGATCTCGCCGCCGCGAAACTTTGTACAGTCGCAGTACCTCTTCTTCTTTCGGCAGTGGAATCCGCACTCGCCACAGCAGTTCGCCCGGCTCCAAATTGAGTTCTTTGTAACCGAGGTAGAAATCGTTGATATTGACCAACCGTGAACCAGCTGTGCTACGCAGTTCAAGTTGAGCCTCGGTTACACACAGAAACGGCAGCGAGTCTGCGATCGGCGAGGCATTGATGATGTTGCCGCCGATCGTCCCGACGTTACGAATCTGTGGCGATCCGAACAGGGTCAGGATCTCGTAGAATTCGGGGACCAAGTCTTCGCAAGCGCGCTCGATCTCCGTCCAACTCGCCCGCGCCCCCAGCACCAGTTCGGCCTGATCAAGGCGAATCTCCTGCATGTCGGCGACTCGATTCAGGTCGAGGATCGTCGAGGGAACGGTCTGTGATTTGTTGATCTGTACCCCGACGTCGGTAGCCCCCGCCACGACGGTCGCATCGGGATGCGACTCCAGGACGCTGGCGGCCGAAAGAACATCGGTGGGCGCGGACAGCAGATGTTCCTGCTCGTCCCAATCAGAGCGGATTTGGATTTCGTCGGGTGCATGCAGTCGAAAATCTTCGAGCATCGCTCCAGAGGGATAGAGCTGCTCCACGCGGAGATGGGCGTCGCCGTCGACCCCGATGCCTGCATCGAGAATCGGTGTGTAACCGGTGCAACGGCAGAGGTTTCCAGTCAGCCCGTAGCGCAGATCGGCTTCGTCAAGCTTAGCTTGCTCTTCGAGCATTCCGGTCATGGCGACCACAAAGCCGGGCGTGCAGAACCCGCACTGCGAACCGTGGCAATCGACCATCGACTGCTGCACGGGGCTGAGCGTGCCATTTCGCCCCAGACCTTCGACGCTCACCACATGCGACCCGTCCAACTGAAACATGAACTGAATACAGGCGTCGACCGAGCGGTATTGCATCTGCCCGTCGATCGGCCGACCGATCAGCACTGAGCAAGCGCCGCAATCGCCCTCGCTGCAAACGATTTTCGTGCCAACCAGTCCCAGTTTGCGACGCAGAAAATCAGAGAGCGAGACAAAGGCCTCGCGGTCGGAGACCTGACAACGGCGGCCATTCAGGTAGAGGAGAATATGATCGCGCATAGGACGATTTCGAGCCTTCGCCCCCCCAACGCTCGCGACACACGCAGACGGCTTGGAAACGGCCTCGGCGAAAAGCCTCGCCGGAAACCCTAATTCTCGACGAAACCGCGTCGAGGGTCAAGCTAAGTTGGGCCCCCTTAATCACATAAAACAGCTTGGAAATAGTGGTTTAATGCAACCTGCCCCTTGGGGTTTCGGCGTCATTACGGCTCTAAACGGTAACCTCGCCATCGGACTGGATAAGCTTGCCAGTTTTGATCAGTGCCAGCCCACACGGCGATAACTGGCAGTTCCACACGTTCGCACGAGGAAATCCATAAGGTGGCAACACCGACGCACCAATGGCGTCAGAACTCTGCGGCAAGCCGTACCAAAACACGTGATACTTGTGGCGTCGTCAGCCGTCGACTCTTGGTCGTCTGTCCCTCACTTCGCGTGCAATGGAATTATTCATTGTCGAACGCACCGCCATGACGGATCTCGACGCGCGAAACCTGCACCGCACTGTTTTGGGTTTCGGAGGCGGCAGCTTCGTCATCGGAAACGCGCTGCCCACCGTCTGCGGATAATTGAAGATACATGATTCCCGGCTCCCCGAAACTGCCGGTCAGTTCCACGGGTCGGTGGTATCCATAGTCATTCTTCGCGGTTGGCGCTGCCTGGCGTTCGAATTCGCCTGTCTGAAACGTCTGACCATCTGCCGAACAGCGGATTGTTACGTTCGGACAGTTGCCCTCGCAGAACAGCAGTATCCGCCAGCTGTTGATCGAATCGTCGACTCGATAGACGATCGAACTACCGGGTGCGAGTCGGAGCCGGTGGATGTCCTCTTGGGTTTTGCGAGCGTGCATAGAGACCGAGAGTACGTCGCCGTAGTGACTCTCCAGTCGAGAGAGATCAGCCCCCTCGTCGACGATCGTTCGCCACTGTACTGCGACAGGCCCCACGACATTCGACGGAGTCGACCGGCCAGCTACGTTCTGGGCCACAACACGGTAATAGTACGTTTCATCGATCACTCCTGCGGTGTCATTGAATATTGGGCGATACTGCACGTCGGCATCGGAGATGCCTGGGCCGACGGTTTTCCAGGGCCCCGACGGCTCGGCCGCCCGTTGGACGTCGTAGCTTTCCGCCCCTGCCGAGCCTTGCCACGAAATAGCGCCGGGATTTTCGATCAACAGCAGCTTTGGCGGTGCAGGGGGCCGTCGCTTGGGCGGGTTTTGGTCGCGAATCGCATAGGCCTGCCGCCGTATCAACGAAACGACCGCCCGTTCGTCGTATGCCTCACCCGCGGCAAAACCGGGCCAGTGGTAGGCCTTGACCACCTCGCCACTGTCGACCTCTCCGTGCCAGTAAAAACCGCCATCCCGATTGTGAAAACGCAAGCTCCACAGCAACGCGCCGGATATGTCTTGCTCGATCACCGTTTCCAGCACGCGCTCGAATTGGTCAGTCGGCACAAAACCAAACTCGCCGACGAAATACGGTTTCTTTCCTCGCGTCGCCTGTTTGGCTTGCAGGATCGCTGCCACAAATTTGGAATCGACGCTTGGATAGTGGTGCGTGGTGATCACGTCGATGTTTGGGTCGTCGATCGATTCCTGCCGCACACCGTGCAGACTGTAGCCGTCAATTACCAGATGGTTGCTGTCAATACTCTTGACCAGCGCCGCGATTCGCCGCGTCCACTCCGGCGTGCTGTCCAGCTCGTTGCCGGTCTCCCAGCCGAAGATCGCCGGGTCGTCCTTGTAGGCGACTCCGGTGTAGCGGTTGACTCGGTTGAGCGTGTAGCGAACGGTCTGTTCAAAATCGCTGATGATCTGCTCATCGGTCCAAAACTCTTCAGCTTCTTTGCCGCGAAAGCGGGCGTACTCGGCGCAGCCGCCCCACCAGTGCCAGTTGTCGACGAACGGGATGATCACTCGTACCCCTTTTTCCCGAGCGATCTGCAACACACGGTCGAGCACCTCGAAAGCTTGCTCGTTGAACTGGCCTGGGCCGAGGACGTGCACGTGGTCTCCCATGTCGGAGCCGGGTCGCCGGACGCTTAGCACATAAATGCGGACCACCTGGCCCCCCATCTGCCGAACCGACTCTAGGGCGTCGGCGATTTCAAAGGCATCGGGCCAACGCCAGGGGTTGGAAGTGAGAAACGAGTAGTTGTCTTCCACCACGTGCAGGTTGGGGATGTTGAACGACACAAAGCGAAATTGCCTGTCGCCTTCATAGAGTTGATCACCTTGAGCGGTGATGAACTGGCACATGGCTTCGGGCTCTGTACTCTGTGCGTAACAGGCCGCTGTGGCGGCGAGCATTAACGGGGCTATCAAACTGATCTTTCGACACATTCAAAGGGCTCCAAGGACTTTTGGAAAGAATTGGCCGGTTTCGGGCATAAACCTATCCACAAGATTGGGATCTAGGTTATCTCCTCGGCCGCGGGCAGATCGGCCGGGTAATCTTCTAGCTTGTCCAACCAGTTCCACTTCAAGAACAGTGTTGCCAGGACGACGATCGACACAGACCAGGCCAACGACCCGTACTGCTGGATGACGATAAAGATTCCCGTGGCGGTGAGCGCCGTCTGCCAGACGATACCGACAGTCACGTTGACCATGTCACGACGAAAACTGGTATTGGCTTGCACGTCAGGATGCTCGGCGACGACCTGCTCGTGCACCGGGCCCCAAAATCCCCACGGGCGAACTCTACGGTAAAACTGCTTGAGAGTTTCCATGTCGTCGGGACGCGTGAGCAATGTTCCAGCGATGCACCCCAGCAGCGAAACTCCAAATATGATCGGAAATAGATAGATCGCTGCGATCGGTTCGATGATTTCGCGTGTCGCCAGTTCACCGGCGACCTCCGGAATGATTCCCGCAGCCGCGATTCCCGCTGCCATGCCCCAGAAGTATCCATAGCTGTTGAATCGCCACCAAATCCACTTCAGCAAGTTCGCCGCCGTGTAGCCGCCATACAGAGCCGTGACAATCCATTGGACGATGGAGTTAAGCGACTCGACGACCATCCCGATCGTGGTACCAATCACCACGACGACAATCGACACGGCGTAGCTCATCAACACGTAATTTCGATCGCTGGCGTCGGGGCGGATATATCGCTTGTAAATGTCGTTGACCACATAGGCCGGCGCAGCATTCACGGTCGCGGCATAGGTCGACATGAAAGCCGCCAGCAGCGCGGCGATCAGCAGGCCCAACAGTCCCATGGGCATAAACTCACGCATGGCGAAGGGCAGGATCAGCTCGAAATCAACCTTGTCGCCCATCCCGTTAAGCTGGTCGGAGAAGAATGCCAGCGCTAGCACTGTCAGCCCGGCGACCAACATGTAACGTGGAACGAGCAACACAACATTGACGATCCCACTCATGTAGGCTGCTTCGCGCGGCGTGCGAGCTGAGAGCACCCGTTGCATGTCGTAGTTGGGGGCCGGTCCGGCGACGCTTTGCATAACGCCTTTGAGCAACATCAGACCAATGAAGAAAGAAAACAGCTCCCAGCCGTCGGAGGCGATTTCACTATCCGCCGCCGGCATCAGCGCCGACCAATCGAGGTCCAGATGCTTGCCAAAGAAGATGTTTCGCCAACCGTCGGGGACCACCGCATCGAGCATCTCCGGCGAAACGGCCTGCATCGCGATGACGCCGACCCAAATGCAGGCGATCGTCATGATGCCGAACTGCAGCACCTCGGTGAACACAACGCTAAACATGCCACCCTTGACTACGTACAGGGTTGTAATCGCCGTAACGATCAGGCCGTAGAGATTGATGTTGGTAGCGGGGTCGTCAGATAACTGCCAAGGTAAGAAGGCTGCGGAGAATTTGGCAATGCCGATGAAACCATAGGCCAGAAAACCGACGACATTGATCAACGCGAACAGTACGACGATCAGATGCGCCAGTTGGGCGCCGCGTCCGTCGCCGAAACGAAAGCGGATCCAGGCAGCCCCGGTCATCACGCCGGAGCGGCGCAACCAGATCGAGAGGAAGACCATCATGAAAATCTGATTGAATACGGGCCACAGCCAAGGAATCCACACACTCTTGAGCCCGTAGACAAACAGCAGATAAACCATCCACATCGTGCCGCTGATGTCGAACATACCCGAGGCATTGGAGAGCCCCAGCATGTACCAAGGGATGGTATTACCGCCAAGGAAATAGCTGTCGAGATTCTTCGAGGCGCGCTTCGAGATCCAGAACCCGATGCCGATTGTCACGAGGAGGTAGCCGACGATAATCGCTTTGTCGATCAGGTGCAGAGACATTGGCATCCCTTCAGCCGGCTGAAGCCGATCCACTGTGCCTTTCAAGACGCCAAGCGTATTTGGAAACGGTTGTCTCTGGTCTGCCGGTTCGTGACTCTTCGCTCCCCCGCCTCAACACTGTCGCGGCAGGCACAGCTCAAGCGGGGAATCTCAAACGACAATATGGTTGGTTGCCAAGCAACTCAACAACCACTCGCCGTAGCAGTTCAGAAGACCGACGAGTTTTCCTTAGTAAACGAAATCAACTCGCTCAAGTGCGCGTAAGCGACGCACGAAGAAGTATCCGCAGCACCGTAGTAGATTGCAAGCCGGTCTTGTGAGGCGTCGCACAATGCCGCGCAGGGGAAAACTACGTTGGGAACGTGGCCAGAGACCTCGTAGTCTGCTTCCGGCGTGAGAATGTGCTGGTTGGTGCGGTAAAGCACTTTCCACGGCTGGTCCCGATCCAACAAGGCCGCCCCCATGCTGTAAACAAAGCCGTTGCAAGTATCCATCACCCCATGGTAGAGCATCAACCAGCCTTCGTCGGTTTCGATGGGCGTCGGCCCGGCGCCGACTTTGGTGCGTTGCCACCATTGGCCTTGTTCGGCGCCTCCCTTGCGCATTACCAGTCGATGCATGCCCCAATGGCACATATCGGGGCTGCGGCTCAGATAGATGTCGCCAAACGGCGTGTGACCATCGTCGCTGGGACGGCTGAGCATCAGAAAGTTGCCCTGAATGCGACGCGGAAACAGCACGCCATTGCGATTGTACGGAAGAAACGCGTTTTCCAACCGTTTGAACTGCTCGAAGTCTTCGGTGCTCGAGACGCCGATGGTCGGTCCATTATGCCCGCCACACCAGGTGATGTAGTACGTGCTATCGATGCGGCAGACTCGCGGGTCGTAAGCGTACTCCGCCAAGTCGGCTGTGGGATCTTCGCCAGCGAACGCGATCGGCTGAGGTTCAATATGCCAATCGAGCCCGTCGTCACTCCAGCCGACGTGCAGCCGAGGAAATCTTGACTGGAGCTCAACGCGAAACACGCCGGCAAAACCGTCGCCGTAGGGCACGACGGCGCTGTTGTATATCCCTTGCGCGTTGGGCATGTGATGGCGCCCGATGATCGGATTGGACGAGTGCCGCCAGACCAGCGCAGCCGTTCCGGCCGGGCGCTGTTGCCACGGGATGGCGCCGCTGTCAGCGGTAGGCTGATGGATCGATGTTTCCGTTGCGGCAGGGTCGCTGACAACTGTCGCGTGCCCCACGGCCTCGGGTTCGGATTGTTTCTTCATGGAGAGTTCTTCGGGAGCGTGATCAGATCAAACGCGGCGTGAAATCTCGTGAAAGGTGGCAAGGTGGGACAAAGGCAGGCGCTATTCGAATCGAGCCAGCCCGTAACAGACTGCTCGATCAAGGCGCTGGCGGAGTCAAAACAACCATTCAAATAGTTGAGCAGATTGGGTGGACCTAAATGATGGGTCGCTTTCAGTCTCCTCCCCAATCTGACAACCTGTCCAGCTTCTCCCAGAATAATGAAGATTAGAAGACTGTTCAAGTATTTGAGCAGTTTTGTTTGCAATTCGTGCGAAAACTGCCAATTGTGGAACGTGGAGATCTATCGCATGATGAAGGATCGTCCCTAGAAATGCCGTCTGTTTCAGCTGCCAGCCACGCCTATGTCCGGATCGACCGCCCCTCGCCTGAAAGATGTCGCTGAAGAGGCGCAAGTCTCGCTCAGCGCGGCTTCTCGTATCTTGCGGGGAGAGCGGGACCGATTTGGCGAAGAGACCTGCGAGCGGGTGTTGGAAGCCGCACGCCGCCTGGGCTGGCGACGCAATTTGCTGGTCAGTGGCATTCAGACCGGGCGGACCCAAACGATCGGGGTGATGATTCCGCCGTTCGACTCGTTTTGGGTCGATGTTCTGGCGGGCATTCATGTCACGCTGGCCGCGGCCGATTATCTGCCGATAACCGTGTGGGTGGGAGACTGTCAGGAAATCCCGCATTTTGAGGAAGATCAGCATCAGGGTTTCCGGCAGATCAGCCGGCTGTTGGATCGTCGAGTCGACGGGCTGATCCTATGGCCTTCGTTCGCGGTGGCCTATTACGAACACTTTCGCGAGCTGATCGAACGGCAGGTCCCGGTGGCGGTGATCGATCACGAGTATTCCGACGAGCAGATTGCCGACTCGATTGAGACCGATGAAGAGCGTTGTGCACGGGCGGTCGCCGAGCATCTGTTGGCCCTGGGACACCAGGAAATAGCCTGTTTTTCCTCGCGTGAAACGACCTGGCAGGCCTGGGCGAATCGGCGGCGGGAGTCTTTTGAAAAGGCTGTTTTCTCGCTGGCCGAGGTGGAAGTGAGAAGCTGGCGGCTGAATCCTTGGGGCACCGACGGCCTGGAGGTAGCGCGCGAGATTCTTTCGCAGGACCCAAGGCCGACAGCCGTCTTCGCGGTGACAGACCACGAGGCCCTCTATGTCTACGAGGCCGCCGGGGAGATGGGATTGCGAATTCCTGAGGACCTGTCAGTCGTCGGCTTTGCCGATCTGGATTTCGCCGCGGCCCTGCGTCCGCCACTGACGACCATGCGCCAGCGGCCGAAAGAAATCGGACGTCGCGCGGCGCAGCTGATGCTCGACCGGCTCGATGGCGAGTTCGGCGACAGCCCGCCTACGACCATTCGGGTTGGGGCCGATCTGATCGTGCGGGGCTCGACTGCGGCACGCGGCTGACCCAAGTGCACTGCCAGGCAGGTACGGCTTGCTTGAGATAGTGGGAAGGTCCCCCGCAGCTTTTCAATGGAATGCCGCGTATGGCAGCCCAGACAGACCTTCGTCTGCGGTCGCTGACAGGAGTGATGCCCCTCTGTCGGGGTAGATTGCCGCGGCTGATGCTCGCCTCGCAGGGCGTCCCAAAAAGCAGGAAACTGAACTAGGAAATGCTGGACAAGCTCGTAGAAGGCGAATAGACTGGCGCAGGGGTAAAGTAGTTGAGCAGATCGTCGAGCGATTTGTCACGGCACCCAATTCAAGTATTTGAGCACAATCAAATAGACGAGAACCGAGGCCCAGCATAGGATCAAGCTAGAGTGATCGGCAGATTTTTTCACTCTAACGATTAGCGAGGATAGAACAGGTCGGGCCACGATCCGAAATGGTCGCGGCGACCGATTCGGTATTGGAAGCTATCAGTCCACAGAGTTTACAGAGGAGTTACGAAACGGCTTGTTTCGCTTTGTTTCTTGGAGAAGCAAGTACGTTTTCAATTGTCGTTTCATTGTTGTCCCTAGATCTCAGACGTTTTCTTTTTTAACGAAGGGGGAGTCTAATGAATGTGAACCGTTTTACGATTTATCTTTTGGTAGCGGTGTTGGGGTTGGCCTGTTGGTCGACTGCCTACGCCCAGGCGCCCGATGTGTTGTACACCTGGGATGGAACTGGTGATATCCGGGATTGGAAGAAGAATTTTGGCACGAACGATGCCTTGTTGGATAACTCGATTGCTGGCGAACTGACTATTTTTGAAATCGGCGCTGCTGGAGAGGACCTCTCGATTAGCGATAACAGCAACCGAAGGTTCGAATCGCCGTCGAATGCTGGCAGCGCTGGCCTTGATTTAACAGGACTGGATTTCGTTGAATTTGACTTAGGACACAGTGGCGCCGGCGATATCGATGTCCAGTTTTACGTCCAAGCATCGACCGGTTTTACGTTTGTGGCATTGGCACCAGACGTTGCGGTGAGTCCGGGTGTGAGCACCTACCAAGTGCCGTTGAGCGGGTTGAGCTTCGAGCAGCAGGTTTACATTCGCACGATTGGCTTTTCCGCCCGCGACCATCTGGGTGAAGGCAACGTGACCTGGACGCTCGAGGAAGTACGAAGCGGCGGCACGCCACTGGTGATCCGAGATTTAGCAACGCACGACGTTGGCTCCTCAGACTCTGGGTTGCAAGGCGCGATTGCCAATTTTGACCTCGACGCTATCGTCGGTAACGATGGTGGGCAGAACCAGAGCGGCCTGTCGCATAACGCGGGCGACGGCTCGTTGCAGTGGACTGACTTGGGCGACCATGGAGCCGGCGATCCTAGCGGTGGTGCCATCGCCTACGGCAACGGTACCGCGTGGGGCGGCAACAGCTTCAATGAGCGGCACACCTCTGCCGGAAATTACAACTTCGTAACGTTGCGCATGAAGGCGACCGACGTGGTTCCAGGCGGAGGGGGTAGCGTCGACGTGCAATCCTACTTCCAGACCGGGTCAGGCTTCGATTTTCAGACGCCGGGCACCTTGGGCCTGCCAATCGACGGCGCCTATCACGACCTGACATTCCCGCTGGGAGCGATGACGAATATGCAGAATATCGATTTCACGGGGATCAACCTGGCGGCGCACACGAATGACATCACCGTCGATGTCTCTTTGGTGCGTTTCTCTGAAGTTCCCGAACCCTCCAGCTTCGCGCTGCTGGCTTTGGCCGTCGCGGGCTTGGGTCTAGGGCGTCGTGAGAGAAAGGTTTGCTGAATTCGCTGAATTTGTTGCAGGCCAATAAAATGAAAGAGAGAGGCAGAAGGTTCTGAGTCGGCCCGAGCGGAAAACGTTCGGGCCGGCCAGAGGCTTCTATCGTAGGCCGCGGGCTGAGCGCCCAATTGCCGGCGCGGAGTGTTCGCCGAGTTCGTTAAGAGGCAATTCATCACGGGTTGAAGCCGTGAAGGATGCGAGCGATCGCGATTGGAAAAGATCGCTGAGAAACTATTCGGAGGTGAGTTGAGGATGAGTGAACAGAAGAGACAATCGTCCGACCTTAAGCATCTTTTTTCATCGACTCTGGTTTTACTTCTGACGCTCGCTAGCGCGACGGAGGCTCCGGCTCAGCTGCTCTATTCTTTCGAGGAGCCGGGGGGATTGGACGGCTGGTTCCTTAACACGGCGAACGCCGGAATCGGCGTCGCGACTTCTACCAGTGGCGCGACTCTGGACCTGCAGAGCATGGAAATCGAAACCGGGGGTACACCCGGGTTTAGCTGGGACGCCCGAGTGGATTTAGGCATTGGGACTGCCAACTACGACGCGTTTAATGCCGTCGCAGCAGACTTGTCCAATTTTTCGCTCGATTTCGACGTCACCTTCACAGCGGATAGCTTCGCAGACGTCACTTCCGTGGGCCCGTTTTTCCTCGTCAATGTGGCCGTTAACAGTGACTCGCCGAATTTTCCGAGTGTAAACAACGTCATCGGCAACGTGGCGCCTTCGGGAACTCCAGAACTGGGCACGTACCAGGCAAGTATTCCGATGTCGCAGCTTCCTGTCGCGGTGGATTCCAGCTTCTACCAGATTAACATTGGCTCCAACAGTCCTCACATCGACGGTCCTCTTGGTGAAGGGGTGAAGTACTACGTCGACAATATCCGCTTCGAGCAGGAGCCCACTTTTACTGAAGACCAGCTCTTCTCATGGGAAACTCCGGATAACCCAGGAACGCCGGAGGTGGACGAGCGGTTCGAAGGTTGGACCGAAGGATTCGCTGCTGGCCACGCCCATTCGATTTCGACCCTCGGAGCGACTGATGGAACCAGTTCGCTGCAAATCGACCGTACAAGCATTCCAGTTGGTTTTCAGTGGGGCAGTCAATATGCAATCACGTCGGTCGTTGAACCGGATCCGAACGATTTGGACGCCGATTTTGATGAGAACCTACGCGTCAATGGCGCCGATTATCTGATCTGGCAAGAAGGCTTGGGCACGACCAGTGGAGCTACCAAGGCTGACGGCGACGCTAACGGCGATGGCGCGGTCAACGCTGCTGACCTGGGAATCTGGGAGGACGAATTCGGCAATGAGCCTGGTACCGACCCAACGATTCAGGCGACGATCGACGACCTGATCGAGCGCGTCGAGGGGGCTTCCAGGATTGCCTTCGATGTAACCGTAGACGATCTCTTTGGCTTCGATCCACCTCCCGGTGAGAGTGGGTTCTTGAATTTTGCGGTCCATTTTTCGGATGAAACCGGCGTCTTCTATCAGAAAGCTGCTCCGAACATCAGTATTGAGCTTATCACCGAACCGACAACGATGACTTTCGAAATT
>Ga0315336_1005264_pt1 | contig 14323 bp, 15 predicted proteins | sample ASW5metaG_FD_204512 | JGI IMG/M metagenome (GOLD analysis project Ga0315336, IMG submission 204512) | Ammonia-oxidizing marine archaeal communities from Monterey Bay, California, United States - ASW #5 | ecosystem: Environmental > Aquatic > Marine > Intertidal zone | place: USA: California...
TAAAATATAAAAATTGGCTATTTTCTGCATCATCTTTAATATGCTCTGGTAATAAATTTATTAACCGATTTGGATTGTTTTGGTCATAATATGAAGCAGAATATATTTGTCCTCTCTTAGAAGCTATTGAACCATACCAAGTAATAAAATCAGCATTAGATCTACTTACTGGTTCAAAAGGAATTGCGAAAGTACCACTTCCTGTTTTAGGCCAAGATGCTGTTGGGAATTCTCCTAAAGAACTTGTTATATAAGAAGAACTTACATTATACAAATAATCTTCATAACCATCAAAATTAGCTTTAATATTTCTTATTTTTTTATCAAGTTCTCTTAAATCAGATCCAGCATAATTAACTCCTACTAAAGAAGAACTTTCTGCTTTATAGTCATCTATCAATTTAACTTTATATTTAAAATTATCTAATCTTTTTTCAGCGGAAGAAAAGTTAACATAATTTTCATAATTAGAATAATCAAGATTTAAATTAATTGGTTTTTCACTACCACTTAAAAATTTATCTTCTATTTCTTTTTTAAGACGAGCATCTGAAGTTACTAAATCGTCATAACTTTGAAATGCAGTTGACCTCATTGTTACTGGGGAATCCACTCCAGCAGAATCTGGAATTCTTAATACTAATACATCTTCATCTTCTTGAGCATATGGTACTAATTCAATTGTTTCAGTTAATTCTGGTAACATTTCACGAACAACATGAACCATATCTTTTTCTTCTACATCATCTGGTAAAGGTTCATATAATTTATATAAAACTGAAAACGGTGAATCTGGAAATGTTTCTGTATCTGTTGTAAAATTTGTTGCTAACTGAAGATTGTCATCGCCAAAATGCAAATAAGTGGATAAATCCCTTTTTTCCTGATTTTTAAATTTTATTGACCATTTTGTTATTGGATTATCAGGTGTTAGTACTGTAACTTTTTGACGAGTTCTATTTTTAAAGTCATTAAGTGTTTGATTTAATGTAAGTTTAGCCCCATCTACATTTAATATCTGAGCAACATAAGGAGCATACTTTGGAATTTCCATTCCCTCATCAACATCTTCTCCAGCATCTGGTAACAGTTGAAACTCAAAGGAAAATATATATTTTTGTTCAGGAGTTGTCATCCCCATAAAACTAGATGCAGGATCTGTAACTGTCATTGTAGCAATATAAGTACCTGGTTCATCTACAGGTTCTCCCATATCAGTTCGAAATCTCTCTAGATCTAATCCAGCATTAATTACAAAAGAAGTATCATTTTCACTTCCTGGTAAAGCAAATAAACTTGAATAATTAATATCTTTAGTTAAAATAGATTGATTATCAGCATCAGTATTATATAAATCCCACCTATAAGTTCTACCTAATCCAAATGACCCAGCAGACGGTAAATTACTAAGAAAACTATCAGAAGTATTTAATACAATTGGTACAGTAACAAACCCTACATTTTTCCCTTCAAGTTCATCTAATCCTTCTTCTATTATAATCGAATCAAATTCTACTTCTTGAGCAGTTTCAGCAAAAAATTGAGGTAGTTCTGTAAATGCTTTAGCCATAATATCTCACCTAATCTGAAGGATGGTATGCTTGTGTTGTTATTGCTCTTGGAAGAAATATTTTTTCAGTAAATCGTTCTCCAGCTTCAAGTTCAATCTCTAATAATATATCTAAATAACACCCTTTAGCCAATATTGTAAAAGTAATGTCTTTAGCTTGATCTTGAGTACCTGTAAATTCTAAACCGTTTACAGTACCACCATTAGGATTTTCTATAAGAACTTGACTTTTAGAAAGACGAGTCCAATCCCAATGATATGAATGTTTTACTCCTAATGTAGTTTCATGGTCTCTTGTTCTCTCAACTCCTTGTATAAGCCACCGATATTTTCTACCTACATCTCTAAGAATTGAATTACTACTCAATGTAATTTTATAATTTTTAAGAGCCTTTAAAGAATATTTACCAAAAGTATCTGCAAGAAAATCTCTAACATCCTTACCATCTCCTAATTGAGTTTTACTTATTTCTATTAACTCATCAGTACCTGGTATCTGAATTGTTTCTCCTTTGTTATTTTTCATCATACCAGCTTTTATTAAATTTTTATGTTGTACAAATTTCCTATTTGCAACATTTTTAATAGCACCATCTTCAGTATCATCTGTATTTAATAAAAAACTAGGAACGAAAACATCAGGATCTTCTGGGTGAACTTCTGTGTCAGGGCCTCCACCAAAACCAGGATCATCTAATTGTACTTTAGCTGGTTCAAAAGATGTGATAAATGCATTACTAACTTCAAATATTCCACCAACTAAATGTTTTGGGAATTCATTACCATTAGGATTAGCTAATACTAAAGTGTTACTATCTGCCTTCGTTGCATCTGGAGTCCCTACAGGTGCTTCAAATACTAAATGACTATCTATCTCTCCAACTGACCCAATTCTTTTCTTCTCTTTTTGTAAATTAAAAAAATCTCTAAGATATTTATCACTTTTTATTTGTTGATTTGCTAATCGAACTTCTTTTCTTGATTCTGATATTTCATGTATAAAATACTTATTTTCTCTTAAAAATAATTCTTTTTTATTATCCCCCGTTGTAAAAATCCTACCATCTGATTGTATTGTAACATTACCATCTGGCCCTGAATCAATAAGTTCATTAAATATATTTCCACCTACATCAACTAAAATAGGTTTATGATCTCCAGCCATTTTTCTAAAAAAGTTATATTTTACTACATACCTACCTCTGTCATAACCTATTTTTCTGAGAAAGGTTCCTGTTTTTATTTTTATAAAATTATTTATATCTTTATCTATATATTCTCTATTTACTACAGCACTTTCTAAAAAATTTTCATTAGTATCAAAAATATGAGCTTCTACATAATCTCTTTCATTACCCTCAACACTAGCATCAAATCGTGGAAATAAATAAGCAAATTCAGGATTAGTAGGATCTATTTCTTTTTTACCTTTAACTTGTAATAATTCTAAATCTTTTTCTGTTAATTTATTTTTCATAATACTAATCTACTAACTCTCCCTCTGGGATTCTTTTAATTATTTTAAAATCAAAAATTTTAAATTTAGCAAAATTAAACTCTCCAGCAAATAAAGAACTTAAATCGGCAAATCGCCTTCTTTGATTATTTTCTACTAACCACTTTCTCGAGTCATTTGGATCAGTTGTGGATAATAAATCACCATTTACAATACCCTTTGGTAATTCATCTGCAAATTTAACTTCTTTTAATTCAGAAAATTCTCTATCAATTACTTTATCAAGTAATATTTCCTGAGTGTATAATGGAACTTCATTTTCAGAAGTTACTGATTGTTTTTTTTGTTGTTCTTTGGTCATTAGACCATTATAAAGTGAAGTTGGTATATCAATATTAACATCTTCTATACCATCGCCTGTATTAATATCTTCATATGAATATAAAACATTAAACTTATCTCTGAAACTACTGGTAGCGTGCCCAGCTAATTTATTCAAATATGTTCTTCTAAGTTTATTTACAAATTTATCATAAAACTCGACATTTCCGCTTTCTAATTCTGTTTTTGTATAAGGCATTTCTAAACTACTCTTGTTTATTTATTTTAAATGTAAATCCCTCATCAAAATATTGGTCAATCTCATCAACAGTTCCACTACCACTTCGAACTCTATATTCAATTTTATAATATCTTTCTGGTTGATAACCATCTAACCAAACATTAAAATAATTACTTGTTGAATCACAACTCAATTTAGAACCACTTCCATATGGTACTACCACTTCATCAGTTTCAGCATCTACAATTGAATAATAAGATGAACCACTTGGTAAATATTTTACCTCTAAGGTAGAAGGTGTTGTAGCATATGTTTTAGCTGGAAATCTTCCACGACCAATAACTCTAAATCTTGCTTTAGATTTTTCTGTATATTCTGGCCGTAATCCTCTCATATAAATTCTCATATCCTCTAAATCAGAACCAGTAATAGGACTTAGACTACCACAAGCCCATTTTCCAATTGAATCATCCCAAACTGTTTCTAATGTAGGCGGATATTTTGTATGAGTATCGGTTGAGAAAAATGAAAAGTTACCAAGTGATCCAGAACTACCTTCATCAGTAGTTGTATTTATAGTTCCTGCACTTTTATCAAGAATACTACCACTTCGTTTAACTAAAAATCCCTCATTTGATGCACTACCTTCTAACCACCATCGAACTATATCAGTTACATTCATTCTAAGATCTTCAGTTTTTGTTGAAGCAAATGAATAAGATGCTTCAAGTCCAGTTCCAGTTGTTAAGTTACCACCTGAAACAGCTGTTGTACCACTACCACTATACCAAGTTGCTCCTGATTTACTAACCGCAGAATCCCATAATGTGCCATCAAGATATCCCTTTCTATAAGTCCAACTTGATCCTTCGGTAGTTATAGGATTATCATAAGAACGGCCTCCCCCTAATTTCCAACTTTGACTTACTGGATACGCATATATACTTTGAGAAGCAACTAACGTAGATGGGTTTGCGTCAAAAAGATTTAAATAAAATGAACTCGAAGCAGTGTGACCATTTGAAGGTTTTGGTATTACACCATTGACAATAGAAGATGATATAAATTCTAATGGAAAATGTATCAATATTCGAGAAACATTTATTGAAGTTCCTGTTTGACTTACATCTTTTCTTATTTCTAATACTTCATCTTGTCCAGCATTCAAACTACTACTTTGTTGATAAACTGTTGTATCTTTATCTGCGAATGTAAAATAATGCATTGTCTTACTCCATTACTCCTAAATTATCACCGACAACTCTACCTTTAATATCAGAGCCAGGAAATTTAACTTCAAAAATACTTGGGTCTAAAGCAGGATATAAAACTCCTTCAATAACCCCACTTTCTATATCATAAAAATTACCAGAATAACCATCCTCTATTTTATATTTGTTTTCAACAACAACTGTTAAACCTAAAGGATTATTTTCTTTTGGTGCAACTACCGAAGATACACCATCTACTAATGATATTTCATATGCTATATCTGATAGTACAATAGGTTGACCTATTTGCCATCTATCTATATCAAAGAAGTCTTGAACTGCTGCTACACACCTAAGAAGTACATCATTTTTATTAAATCCAACTTTAGTTAATATCGCAAAATTTACTCCTATATTAATAACATAGGCATCTTTAATATTAACAGCATCAGTAACCAATCTATATTGTGATAGATATGTTTTTATATTTTCTTTAACCGTTTGGTTTAACCTAGATAATTTTTTTCTAGTATCAAATCCAAGTGTATACATATCCATAGCTAATGGATTTGGTATTCTTCCTACTTGAAATGATTTTAAAGTTCTTTCGTTATCAACATCTTCTTGTGTTACTTTTCTTTCTAAATCATCTGTTTGAGCTGATTTATTTAATTGGTCATCTTGTACCATATGAACTTTCGCAACATTTCCATATTTAGCTGGAAGTGAATAAGCCCTTACTATATAATCCTCTTTTGTAACCGCTCTTTGTTGAGCTTGAAAATGTCCTAATGCACTTTCACGAACTTCTCTAATAGATTGTCCAGCAGAACCACCTGTAGCTGGTTTTGGATTTGTTACTGCTACTGAACCTTTTGCATCATTTACTAAAGAAGTTGTTAATAAATCATCTTGAATTTCATAACTAACACTTGATAATTCTGTAATATCATCAGCATTAACATTATCATCTATACCACCACCATGAGCGTATTTTACTGTAAGTGTTGTATTTGATGGTGCTAATCCAAAAGCTTTTGTTTTTAAAAAATTTGACGGATCAAATGCAGTTGTAAGATAAGTAGGACTTCCTGGTAAACTAGACCCAACCATATCTGGGTTTGGTATTATTTCTTCATCTGGATTATCTGATATACCAGCTCCAAATCTTAAAATTGTGTTATCATTTTCATCTATATATGTTGTAAACCTACGAGAAGTTTTTCTTAATTTTAAAATATATGGTGCTGTATCTCTATTAATTACAGATGTAGGATCATTAGTAGAATTATTTTCCATATCCTCAAAAATTGTATCTCTAGCAAGAGAATCAACTTCATACCAAGTATTATCAACACTATCGGTTACTGAAATTATTTCTATAACATCATTATTCGCTAACTTAACTTGTGAATATTTTGTAGCTGTTCCAAATGTAAACGCTTCAGATACTATAGTACCACTTTCAGCTTTTACTTTTTTCTTCATTAAAAATTTTGTTGGTGCTCCACTATCCGTTTCAAAAACAGTAACTATTCTTGGGTCATATGAACTTGAAAATTTAAAATTACAATCTTCTAATGTTCTAAAAGTAGTACCTGTAGCTGAAGATTTAGCTTGTGAACCAGCTTTTACAGTAAGTGCATATCTGAAATCAGGTTCTTGATTTAATGCTGGAACTGTTTGAAATACATCTAATACTGTTGACGCTGGTGAAGTAACCTTTGGTTTATAACCAAATGATTGTGCTATATTATAAATATTTCTTTTCTCTTCAGCATATGCTAATAAAGATTCTCTAAATGAAGAATCAATATAATAAGAAAGTACATCACCGACATATGCAGCCATTTCAATAAACATCATTCCAGGTGATGCTTCATTAAAATCATTGTATGTATTTGGAAAATATACTTTAGCAAATTCTATAAGATTATTTCTAAAATCATTAAAATCTTTGTTAAGATAATTAACTGATTTTACCATATTCTTTTTTACACTTGTACGTGGCATTTAATTACTCCAATTACCCAATATTAAAATTGAACATCCTGTTGAGTTCCAATTGTTGACGAACCACCAGTTCCTGTAGTTGCATTTATTGTTATCGCTTCTTTTGATTGTGGACTCAATGTAGTAGAAAATTTTATTTCCACATGAATTTTATTTTGATCCTGTTCTTCAGTTAATGTATTAACTTCTTGTATATTAATATACGGCAACCAAATTTCAACTGCGTTTCTAACTTCTTTTTCAATTGTTACTGGTAAATTTTTATCTACTTGTTCAAAACATATTGCTCTCATATTACTTCCAAATTCAGGTTGCATTGCTCTTTCACCTGGAGAAGTTAATAATAAATTTTTCAAATTATGTTTAGCTTGTTCCAATGAATTTTTTGTCATTGCAAAATCATTAAACTTATCTCTCCGCAAAGGAAATGAAAGTCCAACATATGTATTAGGGTTTAAATCTGTTTCTAGAGCATTTGGCATTTATTATCCTTTTTTATCTATCGCTTTCATCAAATCAGAATAGTCCCTTGTTAAAGCATTTGTTATATGTTCTGGAACATCATTTACAGATTTACCTGCTTTCCGTAAAGTATCTACTGCTACCATATCTCTTTGAACTTCTTCTGATTTTCCATAACCTAAAAGTTCCTGCATTCGATTTGTATCAAATGTACCATCGCCCAAGGTAGGATATTCTTCTGTACCTGGTGTTGGTATTCCACCTTTTGTTTCATTTAAAACTTTATTTAAAGTTTTATTTTTAGTAAAATATGTTTCTTCTTTTGGTTCTGAAACTTCAGGTACAATATCTTTTAATTTAGAAGAAGTTTCTTCTTTTATAAATATCTTTTGTACCTCTTTTTGTACTTCTTTACGAACTACTTCTTGTATTATTCTTACAAGGTCTTTTTTTGTCATAACAACTCCTATGCTGTTTTTACTTTATCACTCAAATATCTTGAATTTTGTATTGCATCGTTAAGTATTATATTTTGTTTAACTAATTCTGCAATTTCTTTACCTAAATCTATGGTTTCTTTTGTAGGTGTTCCACCAGCAGCAGTTAATTTAGTTGCAGCTTCCGCGGTTTTTAAAGTTATTGTTTCTTCATTTTTAGAAACCTGTCCTTCAAATACCTGGTCGAGTAATGCTTTTAAATCATCACCTCTAACAACAGACTGGTTTGCTCCACTACCTAACTCAACTTTCTCTGAATTTAATCTAATATTATTTGTTCCAGTTATAAATATACCATTTGATTTTATTAGTATTTTTTTATCCTCTTTATCAGCATTACCAAACGCACCTAATAAATGTATAGAAGAATCATCTTTATCTATATTTTCTGTTGTACCTCTATGACCTGCTACTATTTTTATTTGAGGTTTTTGTTCAGTTTTAGAATTAAAGCGATTAATTTTTCGTATCACCCTCTCTGAACCAAACTTTATTGATTGTCCAAACCTACCCTCAAAAACAATATCACCTTCATTTACACGAATTCGTTTAACATCTTTTCTTTCAAATGTATCACCATACTTAGTATTCTTTTTATATGTACCACTCGCACCTGGAATTGCATTTTCATTTGGTGAATTTTTTCTGTTTATAATATCTGTATAAAAATGTTTTCCATTATATTCTATAACTGCCACTTGCTCGCCAATTAAAGGTATATTAGTTATATTCGGATTTATAGGATAAACAACACCGTCAAAAATTGATTGATTAGGATTATTTAAAAAAGTACCTGATACTACACCATGTTTAGTAGAATCATTCAAAATAACATCTTTCACTTCAAATGCTTCTGATTCGTGATATTCATATTGAGAAGCTTTTATAAGTTGTTTTATATACGAACTTATTTTACGCCACGATGCTAACCCCGTAGGAAGTGATGTAGTTGTATCTACACCTGTCTTGCGTTTCCAAGCCATTAATTCGCCTTTTTTGTATGTTCTATTTTATTATGTATTTTATCTGATTCTAATTGTATATCTTTTATACTATCTTCTATACCTGAAAGTAACTGTTGTTTTTCTTTATCTGATAATCCAAACTCATCTTCTGCTCCACCACGACTTTCTGCAGAAATAAGTCGTTGAACGATACCAGCCATCTTAACAAGTTGGTCATCGTTCTTTACATTGATTTCCAAATACTCTTTAATCATTGGAACTATCTGAACCGCAGTATCACCATCCTTAATAAATTGTACTAATTCCTTAGTCAATACTTCAAGTTGTTTGCGATTAAATTCTGTATTTTCGTAAATATCTTTAAATAATGATGATAGTGATTTACCATCAAAGATTTCATAATCTATAGCCATAATTCACCTTAAATGTTATTACTCAATAATAAATATAATACAACCTAAAAACTTCAATATATAAATATATATTGGAATTTATTATTTGTTTACATATATAGTTATTATTGAGGGTTTCTTGGTTGCATACTAAGAACCCTTTTTTTCTAACTAACGGGAGAAAACCAATGAAGGAAATCATAACAACGGTCAAAGGGTGGTTAGATGACTTAGCTCATTTAATGTTATCTTTTGTAGCTATAGGAGCTGTTTCTGAAGTAATATTCGGAAGTGGTATCTTTGGCGTCAATGTTATAGGTAACCTGACATCCATCATAAACAGTTTCGGCGAGTCGGGATTCGCTGGGCTTGTCGCATTGTTGGTGTTGGTAGGTTTATTTCGTAAGTAGGAGCGAAATAGTACAATAGTATTCCTACACTATTGGACACGAAAAAAGGGAAGTGAAAACTTCCCTTTTTTTATTTTTAGAGCGGGTGGACGGAATCGAACCGACAGCATCAGCTTGGAAGGCTGAGGTATTACCATTATACGACACTCGCAGAGCCAGAGATAAGATTCGAACTTACGACCTGAGGTTTACAAAACCCCTGCTCTACCAACTGAGCTACTCTGGCGAGTGGAGCTGACTGGATTCGAACCAGCGACTTCTTCCGTGCAAGGGAAGCACTCTCCCAGACTGAGTTACAGCCCCGTAACCGATAGCAGAATCGAACTGCTGTTGCCAGGATGAAAACCTGGAGTCCTAACCACTAGACGAATCGGTCAATTCAAAAAATAGAACCAGTATTTGAAGTATCTATATTACCATCTGCTGTAAATTCTGTCATCATATTAAAATAATATTTTTTCATTTGATTTATTACTCTTGTAATATGTTGTGTATTAGAACCTGTCATTTCTCTAATCATAATGTACAAAGCTTTTTTATTAAAATTTTCAATGTTTAATCTTCGTCTAAATAATTCTAATACTGCATCAGCTACTAAAATATCTTTTTGCCTACGAAATATATTAGTTAAATTATTTTCCCAATATTCTAACATTTGAAGTACAAATTCTCTATTAAATTCATCTGCGTCATCTTTTGAATTTTCAACAAATATTTTTCTTTTGTAATCCAACCTACTGATATCATCGTGGGTTTTCATTTTCTTATAATTGTTATTATTATGTAGAATCAAATAATTTTTACCTACTACTGAAAAATAAGAAAATGCTCTTCCTTTATCAGCTTGATATTTATGCATATTCATTACAAGAAAAGAAACCACTTCATGTTTTACTTCGTTAAGTGGAAAATCAAAATAATAAAACTTAAAAGTATGAATTAAATTTTCTGCTAATTTATCAAACGCTTTTGCTATATGTTCACTATATATTCTATTTTTTATAGCGGGATTCGGTGTTGCATTATACCGTATTATAGCATTCTGGACTGGTGTACCAAAATACATTTTACTTTTCTTTTTTCTTTTTTTCTTTATAACTCTAACAGGTTGCTTTATCGCTTCTATCATCTTTTTCGTTTGTTGTTTAGTTGTTGGCATTAATTTCTTCTCCGATCAAATTATCTAATTTATTTACAGTTTCTTTTATTTGTTTAAATATTGTACCTACTTCATCATCTGCTTCGAAAGCTCCCTTAGCATCAATAACTTTCAAATCAGTTTGAACTGTTTCTATTCTTTGAGTAAAATTTTCTACCCACGTTTCTAGCAACTCAGTTTTTTTCATTAAGTTCCAAATTATATAACCTTCAGCTATAAACGCTACGGTTTCTATTGCTAGTATTATTTCTATAATCATTATTTATCTCCAAACAATTCATCAAACAAATCTTTTGATTTTTGTGAAAGTTGATCAGAAGTTTCATCCATTGTTACCGCCTTTTTAATATTTTCTACATTTTGTTCTACTCGAATTTCTTCTTGTTCTTCACCACGTTTCCACTCATCATACTCAATATGTGTAGCCATTGAATCTGCCTGATGTAGAATATAAGCAATATTAGATTTTAATTGCCAAGCTGGATTGTAAGAAATATAATAAGATTTATTTGCTTCTTCATATAACCCATCGGTAAGTCGTAAACCAATATATTCATTCTCACTCATTACTAAACCAAACTGATTAAGTAAGAATATTGCTCTATCTGTAACTGTCATATATTGTAACGCGTCATTATGAGTAAAAATTTCGCCTTTGTTTTTACGATGCCACTCTGAATCTTGTGGAACATAATAATCTTTATTCATATCACCAACTTTACCTAAGTCGTGATGCATAGCTGCAAAGATAACTTCTTCTGTCGTAAAGTTTATTGTAGCACCACTCGCTTGCCAAAGATTAGTTATTTTAAGTGCACTATCAATAACGTGAAGTACATGTTCTACATAACCACCAACATGAGCATTGTGATAATGTTCTTTACCACTTGCTGGTGCAATAATCATTCTATCTTCAAAATAATCATACATCTCACGTAATTTAGTATGTCTTTCATTATCTTCAGTATCTACAAATGTATTATCTATAATTTGTATTAACTGATTCCAATTCTCTTGGATTTGTTCGGGAGTTAACTGTTTCATTTTATAACCTCTTATTTATAATTTTCTTAATTTTTCTTTTTTAACTTTCATTCTATGTTTGTAAATTTTTTCTTTTTGTACAACCGTATAATTATCACCATCAATACTCTCTACCATATAGGGCGGTTCATTAAAATCATTAACACCTACTATTAATACACGAACCCAATCACCTATTTGTATTTCTTGATCTTTCAAATTACTTCTTTCATTCTAAAGTTTTTTCTTTATTCTATCAAGAACTTTAATAGTTCTCTTAGTTGGAATTTCTGGCATTCTCATCATTCCACTTGCCTTTCCTTTTCTATGATATGGTACAGGAGTTTTAAATTGACCAGCAGTTACATCTATAATATCTCCATTCATTTTATGTCTTAAATACCAATGACTAACTTCCTCATGCTGAATATGATTTGGCATATAATCATTTATATTTTGTTCTTTAAGCAGTTCCCATAAAACTTCCGTCGCAACAAAACAATGGCCTGTTAGAAAATTTATATCTTCAGTTTCATGCATTTTTTTATATGAACTTTGTAAATCATCTACTTCAATATTCTCCAATGTTTTTTTAACTGCAGCATTAATTATTTCGTTTTTCGATAAAGGCGGATTATTTTTATCTAATACGATAATATCTCTACTTTTCTCGTCTGTAAAATAATATATGGTTTTTTCTTTCATCAATTAATATTTATTTATTTTCCCTTTTTCTTATCAGATATGTAATAGGGTAATTCTATATATTCAATTTCAAAAGGTAGATTTAACTTTTCTTTCACCAGTTCCAAATATGGTCTTTTATTTATAGCCCATTGTTTTTTATTTAATAACGATGAATGATGAATCAACAGTCTTATTGTATGTATACCTTGTAACCAATCTTGATTTTTCTTATCCCACATAGTTTCAAATATCCTTTCAAAACTATGACGACCAGAACCCATCAGTAAAACTTTAACGCCGTCTGCTTCATATGATTCTACAATCTTTATTGTATCTTTATCCCATTGATGATATTCTTTTTTCTCTTTACCTACAGATAAAGCATCCTTTTTAGTATCTACAATTATCTTAGCTTTTTCCATAATATTAGTACGTTCTATAATAGACAATGATTTATAACCCTCAAGCCAATCATATGCTTCTGTACTATCTGGCTCGACCTTACTATCTTCCCATAACTCAACAAGTTCTTTTACATAGTCAGCTGCTTTTTGAGGTAACTTCACCATTTCTTCGTCATTAAGTAATGATGAAAGTTTTTTTATTTCTGCTTTATTCCAATCTGATAAATCAATATCAATTCTCTTATATTGTGTTGCGTGTTTTGAACTATCAATAGCCTCGCCTGTATGTTTTCCACTTATACCTACTTCATCACCCAATCCTAAAACTTTATCTGAACCTCTAGCTATAACTAAAGGATTGGTTTTATCAAGAGCCCCACCTGCATCATCAATACGCCTTCTAATTTTTATTTTATGTTTTTGGTTTCCCTCAGACCGAGTTTGCCACCAACCAAGTGTATCTATTTCACTTCGAGGGCGAAGTTCAAAACCTAATGTACCAGAAATGATTTGTTCATGCATTTCATTTACTTTTTTCTTATCCCAAAACGGGTTTCTACTATTTGATATATTAGCCATTTTTTCTCCTTTTTGTTTACGGCTTCTTATTCCTAATCCTTCAAATCTCATTGCTTCATCTTCGTATTTATAATAACCTAAAACTTCATATTTCAAAGTCAAACTATTATCGGAAAATTGTTTGTTAAATTTTTTGTGTTTAGAAGTATGATAATAAGCATCTTTAAGTGGAATACCTTTATGATATCCACAATACTTTAAACCAGTTTCTACTACTTCCCATAAATAAACAAAATATTCATAACCATTTATATTTTCAGGTATAATTTTTTCAACTATTCTATCCATCTTTTTTAGCTCCTTAATTAATAGTTACTTTATTGTAACACGCATAAGTATGTGTATCAAAAATAATATTAACAACTTTCTCGCTGTAACTCGCGTTATTGTTAAACTTACTCCACTTCATAAGTTACCACAAGTTACCACAAGTTACCACTACCTACCAACCTCACCAATATATTGTTTTTTAGTTTCTTCCCAAGTCTTTCCTACGATATCACCATAGAAAAGTACTTCGGGTTTAATTCTGTTATTTTCATATAGTTTAACATAACGGCGAATCGCTTTAGGTTTCCACCAATTCATTATGTAATCTATATCATTTTCAAATTTTGGTTTCATAACCAATTCTTTTTCTTTAATTTCTTTTCTTAAATACTCAGAACCATTTTCATACATATTTGCAAAAAATACTCCTCTATGAAATCCATGTTCATACTCTTTACCTTTAATACCAAGATGTTTAAAGATACGAGCAATAGTATTTTGTTTAGGTCCTGTTTGATTCTGAGCCTTATCAAACTCTTCTCTATGGTTTTCTTTTAACCAATTAGCCCAAACAAAATAAGCATCATCATCTGGTTTAATTGCAATCTTACCAGCTGATTCACCTAATGTTTTCCAATGTGGAATTGCATTATATTGAGAATG
>Ga0315336_1005265_pt1 | contig 14321 bp, 20 predicted proteins | sample ASW5metaG_FD_204512 | JGI IMG/M metagenome (GOLD analysis project Ga0315336, IMG submission 204512) | Ammonia-oxidizing marine archaeal communities from Monterey Bay, California, United States - ASW #5 | ecosystem: Environmental > Aquatic > Marine > Intertidal zone | place: USA: California...
GTTGGGCATTGACGTTGACAGTTCTGTTGGTCGTGATTTCCGGTTTGTTTATCGTGGGCACCCGGTCCATGAAGAAGACTGACTGAACCAACACTGACTTTTGAGTCGATCAATTCATCCGCGCCGTTCAGGCGGGGTTCATTTTTCCTGAAAGACCTGGAGTTTTTTTAGCTCATCGGTCTCGCGATTGTTTGTGTTAGGTAATTCGAGGACAATTCCGTTCGCGTGAATTTCGCGAAAAAGAAATGCTTGGGATGACTCACACATAAGCGCCAACGGCGCGACATTCTCCAGCCTAGGGTGCCCGAGCGTCGCAAGGTGACGACGCGAGTAAGCCCTAGGTACTATGACCAGAAAAAATTGAAACCCTGAAGGGGTGGCATAAATTATCGTCGGAGCTATGCCACCCCTTCAGGGCTAAATTTTCGGTTGGGCCGTTTTCCTAGGGCTACATCGCGCCGTCTAATACGGCGCGCCTCCACCCTAGGTTTTACTATGTCACCCCTTTCGGGGCTGCATAGGAGATCAGATTTCGTCCTCGAAATGCGTGACACATACAGTAATAACATTTAAGGCATGGACTTCTATCTGATTACCTTTCGTCTCGGTTCATCATCCGTCCTTCACCTTTTGAAACGGGTTGGGGATCCCCCTATACTGGGACAATTGTGATTCTAATTCTTCGAGGGGTTTTCAACGGGGTTGATTGGATGGTGTTGAGATGATTGGTGTGTTTGTCGGGTATATCGGTGTGATGCTGGTGTTGAGTCTGCTGGTGGTCGTGTTGGTGCAACTTTATTTGCGGCGGTATCCGGAGAGCGTGGGGGACGCGGGGGAACGGAAGGTTTTTCGCGTAACGCTGGTGGTGTCGCTGGCGGTGGCCTTTGCATTTCAGGCGAGCACGCCGAAGTTGTTGGAGGAATTATCGACGGACCGGGACGCGCAGGAAAATCTGTTTCGATACAGCGTGGCGCATTTCACGAAGGTGAGTGATGCCGGTGTGTTGGTGGTGGACCAGGCGAAAGTGGTTGGGAACGCCCTCGTCAAATTTCAAAAAGCCCATCCGGAAGAACAGTTTATTCAGAATTTGGGGGCGATCACGAGTGACGGTACACCGTTGGCGACTTATTTAGTGATTCACCATATAGATGCAATGGGTATAGCGATCGACCGACAGACCGGCCGGACAGCGATCGATGCTGAAAAGGTTGAATCATTGAAGGCTGAGTTTTTGGCCTTGGTGGTGAACGAACGGTATGTGTCGGTGAAGGATATTTTGAAGTACCAGGTGGAAAAGGAAAGGGCCTTGCCGAAGATCAATATTGGAGTTTGGGGGCGTAACCTGGATTTTTATGTGGAACGGCCTTCGCGCACAAAGAGTAAGAGCGCCATCAAGCGCGTGCTCACGCTGGATTTCCCATTCGCGAATGTTCAGGTGGAAAACGTGTTGGGTACGTTCGTGACGGCGTTGCTGTTGGGATACGCGACACGTTTTATCAGGTCGTTTTAGGGGGCCGAAAAGGGTGGGTTAATTGATTTCGTTTCGATTCTTATGGTGATTCGTATTGTTCGCACTTAACGAGGTGTCAGTTGGTCATTTTTTGCTTGCGTAATTTTGGGGGTTGTGTAGACTGGAATAAGTGAAGAGCGATTGCCGTATCGAATGAATGAGGTGTGGGCATGAGTGACGAACAGCCAGTCGAGGAAAAGGGGCCGGAAGAAGTTTCGAAAAATCCGTTTTCGCGGTTGCTGCAGCTGGGTGTGATGGCCGTTTCTATTTTCCTGGCTCTCTGCGGCGTTGCCTTCGCTAGCTATATCCTCCTGATCGTCATAATTGAGAGTCTTGGCCGCACCGCTCCGGCGTTACAGATTGCGATGGTTATAACCGGCGGTGTCGCATTGCTTCTGTCGTTTCTGACCTTCAAATCACTCAAGAGTTCCGGCAAGTCCTTAGCCAAAACATTTGTAACCATCGGCGTAATTGCTCTGTTAATTTATTTTATTCTCCCCTTGGTGGCGCGAACCCGCACCAATGAGGCGTATTCCCATGGCTCGAACGTTCACGTCGAAATTGCCCGAGTCGATGACGCGCGTTACATTCCCACGAATATCTCAGATTGACGGAGGTGCTGGCATGAGTGACGAGATTCCTGATGAAGAGGAAGATGTTGTAGAGGAGGCTGGCGCGGGGCAACTTGACGATCGATATTCTTTCAGTGAGATCGTGTTTGCGATGTATGTGGCGTTTGGATTGATCGTCACGTTTCTGGTCACGTTCACGTTTATGTCTACCATCAGCGGCGGTACGGCTGGATTGTTGGTTGGTGCGATTGCGTGTCTTATGGCGTATTGGTTTTTGAGGACAGCGAGCAGCGCATCGTTGCGCGGCCGAAAGGTCGAATTCAGCATTCTGAGTTTCATCTTGCTTTTTCTTGTAGCAGGTATCCTGGTTCCCGCGCCGACGTGAGACCACCATTACGAATTGTCCAGTTTGGACGATGAAATGAGTCTGGAACATATGGCGTTGGCTTTCGAGAGTTACGCAGAGGAATCGCCGGACGGTTTGTATCCGCCATTGGCGCCGTACGATGATTTATGGGTATTCGATGTGCGCGCGATGTACCCGGATTTCATGGCCATGGAATTTCTGGTTGCGGAGGACGACGCGGACAGCGACGCGTTGCTGAAAGAATTGTGGGCGATGGAGGCATCGGGCGAGTTTGATTGGGAGCGGGTCCATCGAATCGCGGCGAAACGGTTTATGTACTTGCCGTGGGTGGCTACGGACGAGCGGGAACTGTCGCAGATGGTGGCGGCGCGGCAGGGAATTTCGTCTGAAGAGTTAAATGCGGATCTGGTGAATGATGAAACGGGAATAGTTTTTTCTCGCGCCGGGAGTGACGTGTTGTTGGGAGCGAACGAGGACGTGATGAGGCCGGACCCGGGAACGCAGGTGGGGCAGCGGACGCCGTTGTTGATGGAGACGAGCGCGACCGGTGATGATCGTGACTCGGGAGATTCGTTCGTGATTAATTTGAACTTGCGTGTGCGACCGTTTGGAGACGATGGATATCTGTTGACGCCGGATGATGTAATGGCGGCGTTGTATCCGAATGGGTTGAAAGCGGTGGAACTGGATGCGGGCTGGAAAGCCGAGCTGCGGGGAACCATCGTGGCGAAGGAGCTATATACGGAGGCAGAACGGAATGAAGAGGGCTTGGTTGAATGAGTGATGACAATCATGATGAAGAGGTCGAGGCCGTAGAGGAGGCTTCGACGTTGCAATCTCGTAAGGGGACTGGTTTCGGCCAGATCGTATTTGGTTTGTATGTGGGGTTCGGCACGATTGTGACATTTTTCCTCGCGTTCCTTTTTTTGTTCCCTTTCGTCGCCGGCCCGGCGGGCCTGGTGGGTGTTGCGATCGCGTGTGGTGCCGGCTATTTCTTTCTCAAGTGTGCGCGGAGTGTGGCGTCGGGCGGCGGGCAAGTTGCCTTCGGTATCGCAAGTCTCGTAGGTTTTGCTCTTATTTGGGGTGTCTCTATTCCTCGCGATCCGTGAGGTCACCATTCGCCCCGTGCGAGCGATGCCAATGATATGAAGCAATTGGGTTTGTCGATGAAGATGTATGCGATGGAATCGGAGAACGAAATGTATCCGCCGCTGGCGCCCATCGATGATCTATGGGTTTTCGATTTGACGACGATGTATCCGGAATACCTTTCTGACTTGAGGATTCTAGTGTCGTATAAAGACCCGGATCGGGAGGAGTTGGTAGTGGAGTTACAGGCGATGAAGGAATCCGGTGAGATTGATTGGGATCGGGTCCATCGAATCGCGGCGAAACGGTACGTGTATTTTCCGTGGGCGGTGACGAATACGACGGATTTTTCAGCATTGGTGGAGGCGCGTGAAGGGATGTCGGATACGGAGTACGATTCCGATTTGGAGTTGGGCGATGAACGTTTCTACCGATTAAGGGAAGGTATTGAGAGGTTTCTGGTGACCGGTGACGGGTCGGTCTCAACGGGAGAATCCGGCGCAACGGAAGGGACCGTTTTCATACCAGAGGCGGGAGATGCTGACGCAGTCGATGGATCGGAGGAACTGTTTTTGGACCCTGGCCTTTCGGCGCGAGTTCAAAGTGACGTTATGGTGTTGATGGAGACGGACGTCACTTGGGAATTCCGAGGGTACGACGGGTCCAACACGCTGTATATGGATGGACATGTGGAATTTCGTGACGGCAGCGACGAATCGGCTTGGATCAATGACGTGATGGCGGCGTTTTATCCGGACGGGGTTCCGACGGTGGAAGCGCGGTGAGTATTTTTTACACACAGAGGCACGGAGCCACAGAGAGGAATGTACCCGCCTTAAGCACGCTTGACCCATCGGACTATGTCATTGCGAGGACCAACGGGACGTGGCAATCTATTCACGCAAATGACTTCGGTTTCGCAGTTTTCTTCGTACGTCCGATCCAGAGTGTTAGAAGATTGCCGCGTCACTACGTTCCTCGCAATGACACAGTCTGGGAGGCGAGCGATGGAGAAATTGGAAGGTATCGAATCCCAGTTGAGGACTCTGACCCAACGAAGAAAGAGTAGGAGGCCTTTATGAGTGACAAGCACCTGGATGAAGCGAGGAAGCGGGTTCGTGCTTTTTTGATGGGGGACCTGGATCGCGGTGAGAGTTTGGGGGTCGAGGCGTTGATCGACAGCGATCCGACGTGGACCGTGGCCTATGAGATTGAACGAGAAAATTTGGGGATTAGCGTGCCGGCTTCCGCTGACCGGTCCGCGCCTATCGTGAAGAAAAAGTTATCCGTGTTACGGTTCTTATTTTATTTTATCGGGCTGGGAACGCCCGTCCTCCTAGTGGGCGGGTGCGGTCTTATTATGATAGTCCCTTTCGGGATGGCTGATGACTGAGACCATCATGATCCGTTCGGTCCGGACGGCGTACATAGCATGATGGAATTGGATGCGTCGTTGGACGTGTACGAGTACGATTCCGGCGAAGGGCTGTATCCTCCGCCCGTGCCCTACATCAATCCGCGCCTGGTGGAGCCCGATGGGGAGTCGGAATGACCGACGGACACGAACAGGATGAATCGGCGGAAGCCCCGGAACCGCGAGGTGTTGGCTTTGAGGTGCTGAATCTATTCGAGGAAATCGTTACGTTCGTGTTGTTTGTGGTTGTGACGTTTTTCGTGTCGGGAGTCGCGTCGGCTTTTGTAGGAGCGGCTGGAGGATTGGCGTTGGCGGCTGGGGCGGCGATAGTTGTTTTTCCTCGGTTTTGGCGGTCACCGCAAGGCCGAAGTTTGATGGCGGTGTATCTTTTGGTGTGTTTTGTCTTTTTCGGGGTCGTGGCGTTCCAACCCGGGCATAGACCACCGGTCCCGCCCCCGGTCGTACAAACGGACCCGGCGCAACCAAAAAATTTGTAGTGTAGCTAGGGAGAGCGGATACAGGGAGTAAATATGAGCGACGAGAAGAAAAAAATACCGGGTCGTTTTTTTGCCTATGCTTGGGCTGTAGTGCTTTTGTCGGCGTTTACGGCGTTTGTGGTATTCCAGCCGGAGATTAAGGAGTGGCGGTTCCAGCGTTTCATGGAGCGGACCGAGTATGAGGAGTACCCGTGGCACGGATTCGCGTCGACGTTCAACATGGTGACGAAAATGTACGCGATGGAAGACGGGGAAGAGATGTATCCGCCGTTGACGCCGTATGGCGATCTTTGGATGTTCGATATCGAGGCGATGTATCCGGAGTACCTATTGCGATTGGGAAACCTGGTGGCGCGGGATCATCCGCGGAAGAAGGAGCTGCTGGCGGAATTGACGGCCATTCAGGAGTCGGGCGATATCGATTGGGAACGGGTGACGCAGTTGGCGGCGCAAAGTTTTGTGTATGTGCCGTGGGCGGTGGATAGTCTGGACCAGTTGCCGGCGTTGGCAGAGAGACGGTTTGCGTTGACGCCAGAGGAGTTGGATAGCGACATTGTCGTTGCTGGCGCGGAGAAATGGTTTTACCGGTTGCGGGAAGGTGTGGAACGCTATTTGATTACGGATTTGAACGATCCAGGCGCGATGGCGATGTCGCAATCTGATATTTTTTTAGTGTTTGAAACACTGGAAGTGGCGAAGAATAAACGGCGAAGGGAGCGGGCCGCGTTTACGTTGTATATGGACGGCCATATGGAGACGATGTCGGTGGCGGATGTGGAGAAGGCGATGGCGGCGTTGTATCCGGATGGGGTTCCGGGCGTGGGGTTGGATGAATGAGTTTTTTCACGCAGAGGCACAGAGACGCAGAGGGGGGTCGTGGCGAAGTCAATGACACAGTCTGGGAGCGACGCGACGTAGCGACGTGAGAGTTTTGGATGACTGACGACGTATTCGATAGGAAGTTGGTGATGAAGCCGACCATTCCGCTGACGAAGTGGGCGGTGACGTCGGGGTGTGTGAATGCGCTGACGGTGGGAATCGGAATCACGGCGTGTCTTGACGCGCTAGGTTTCTATTCCATTTTCATTCCCATGATGTGTGGATGTACCCCGTCCGGTGGGTGGGCTTTCTTGAATTTGTTGGCGGTGGTTTTGCTGGGTGTGGTGGTGCTTGTCGATATGGTTAGGTTCGGCGCACGGGCGCGTTTCGGTCCGCTTTCAGTCTGTACGATCTTGGCTATCGCTTTTACGGGGTTGATGTCGTCTAGGGTCGATGTTCCGAACATGAATTCGACGGACATTTTTATTTTCAATCGACGCGTTTACTTGGTCGCGTTGATGTATGGGCTTCTTCGGTGGCTGGGAAATGGGTTTAAGTTGACGGTGAATGGAGGGGCGGTGCATCCGGGATTGCGTCGGGAATCGTTGGCGGGATTGATAACGCGGGAACATCTATTCGCCACGGCTTATCGGGTGTCACAATCGACGGTCCTTATTGGTTTGGCGTTGATGTTTGTTATGAAAGTGTTTGTTCCTGATGAAGATTTCACGGGGAAGTATGTGGTGTATTTTTACAGCCTCTTCGCGTTGTTTCTTGTAAGCGGACTGGTCCTGTTTCGGGGTCTGGGTCGAGAGACCCTGGCGAAACAAGAGGAAGGTAATTCATGAGCGATGACGTGTTGCGAAATGGGTCGATGGATGAGGCGCGTGTGCCGGTGACTCGGTGGAGCGTGGTGTCGGGGTGTGTGAATGGACTGGCTTCGGGGTTCGGAATCGTTGTTTGTTTGTATGCGATCGCGTGTTTCATGATGTTGGGTCCTGCGCAGATACACGGACAGACGATGCACGCTTGGGTCGCCTTGAATTTGTTGATGGGGGTCTTGTTGGGGGTGGTGGTCCTGGCCGACATGATCGTGTGGGATAGGGAAATGGAAATTGGCCCGTATACGTTTGTGCTCGCGATTGTTGTGGCCGTAGTTTCGGTGGCGTTGCCAGAATTGATCATGCTTTTGGTTACGGTCGTCGTTCCAGAATTCGATTGGAACTCCTTTAAGCCTCCGGCTGTATTCACGTTGGATCGTCGGGTGTACTGGGCCGGTCTGGCGTATGGTCTGTTGCGTTGGTCGGGGCATGCGTTCAAACGGACGGAAGCGGGAACGGGGTTACATCCGATGTTGAGGCGGAAATCTTGGGCAAAGTTGATGACGCGGAAACATCTTTTCGCGGCAGCGCATCGGGTGGCAAAGTCGACGGCGGTGATCAGCGTGGTGTTGATGTGGATGATTGGGACGTTTATTTCGGGGCGGGATTTCGAAGGGAAGTACGTGGTGTATTTTTACTGCCTGGCCATTTTGTGTTTCGTCAGCGTGATCGTTTTGTTTCGAGGGTTGGTGATGAGTGTTACAGGAGACTCTGATGCAACTACGACGATATGATGACGCTCGACCGATCGCGATTACGCAGTCGGGGCAAGCGGGGTTGTGGACGATTGGCGGCGAGTATCGCATGGGGAATGTGTGGATGGATCTGTATGAACCCGGTGTGGTACCGAATCGGTATTTGGTGTATTTTTTGGTCATCATGATGCTGAGTGTGGTGACGGGGTATGTGTATTGGGCGGCTGCCGCGGCGGAGCAAGATTACTGGGTTTGGGAGGACATGTTGCGTGACAGTTCTTGTTGTTGCCCGATCGAGGAGGCGACGGCGTTTCTGGAACATGATGAGATTTTGGAGCCGGAGAAGATTTCGTTGGATGAGGCGTATGCCCGTTACATGATCGGGTGGTATTTCCCTTCGCGCCGGACCGATACGCCGATGGAATTTGATGCATCGATGATTGGACCGGGCGTGTTTTTTGGTGCGAGGGATCAATAGAATCTGAAAATTGACTGTAGGGAAAACGAATGACTGATGAATTGTTAGAAGACGAAGCCAATTCCCCGACGGAGCCAAGACCGCGGGACGTGCCGTTTTGGGTGTATGTCCTGTTCACGGTTATTGTGGTCGGAGGCGCTTGGATGGCGATCCAGTATCTGAATGGAGCGGAGGTGAAATTGATAAGGGGGGCGAGCGCCAATATCATGATGCATCCGCTGGGTCTTACGTTTCAGTTTTATGCGAACGAAGATCCGAATGGGGCGTATCCGCCGTGTGCACCGTATGAGGATTTGTGGGTGTTCGATGTGGAGGCGATGTATCCCGAATATTTGAGTGATTTGAGTTTGCTGGTTTCGCCGGCCTTGCCGAACGGGGAGGCCTTGCAGGCGGAGCTGGAAGCGATGAAGAGGAGTGGTACCTTCGATTGGGAACGGGTGGCACGGATTGCTGCGGAGAGTTATGTGTATTTAGGGTGGGCGGTGGCCGACCCGGCGGAGATTCCGGAGTTAATGGCGCTGCGCGGTCCGGCGGGCACCTTTGATTCGGATTTGGTTTCAGCCGACGGGAAAATCCATCGACTGGCAGACGATGCGGGAAGACATTTTGTCGAAGACGGCGACTTTTATGTGTACGCCATTAAGGCATCCAGCAACATACCGGTGCTGTATGAATCGAATGCGATAGCGCAACGGTTTGAACCCTTCGGTGCAAACGTGATGTATCTCGACGGGCATGTGGAATTCCATCGCGACTCGCCGGAAGTATTCGACTTCAGCGGAATCGAATCGGCTATGCGGCGGTAAGTCGCGACGCCTGCTTGACCTGCGGATGTGGTACAATCGGCGAAACGTGTTGAATGAATGGAATGTCTCATGGATGCAGTAAATTACCGGACGATTGATGTACCCCGGGGGTACAATACGGAGAACCGTCGGATGTTGGGGGAACTGGTTTCCGGCCTGGTGTTTTTGGGTATGTCGTATTCGTTCGTCCGTCCAACGGTCTTAACTCATTTTTCGGAGTGGCGTTGCTTTGTGTCGTTTTGGACGTTGCCGTGCGTGTATGCGTGGTGGTCGTTCAGCGTTCTCTTACGAAAAGAGTCGGTGGGCGAAGGAAAACATTTCCTGTGGAATTCTGATCGGAACAATCCGGTTGTGTTGGTGCGCAAATTGGTGGAGTCGTTTTACTCGTTTTCATTGATCGCGCTCCTGATATTGCTGAATGCTCACGACGGAGAAACCTTTGTGTTTGGATCGAATGGGTTTCTCTGGTGGCTAGTCGCATTCTTTTTCTTTACGCTCTTCCACTTAATTTATATGGTCTTTCCGTATCTCGAGCCTTACCTTGAACAGGGTGCCGATAATATGGACAAACGGTTCGAACGACAGTTATTGGACTCCAATGACGAATGGACGGTAGTGGACGAGGACGAGCGCGAATCGTAGTTCAGAATACTGGGGGGAAACCAATGCTGATTCTGGCGATCGCGGGGGTGTATTTGTTTCGCGGGGGTTAATTTCTGTCGGTCCTTCAGACCTTTTTTTTTTGTTTATATTTGCCTGGGGCTGCGGCCGCCTTTCGGAAAGGCGCCCTTACCCTAGGCTACATTCTTTCGGGCCTTTGGCCCTTCTTTTTGGGGCAGCAAGATAATTTTCATTTACTCGGCAGATTCTCTTTCGGGTGCATGATCCCATCTGCGTTTATCTGCGTAATCTTCGGAAAAAACCCTTCCTGGTTGTGGCAGGGCGCCTTGGCCCACCGTCCGAAATTGACTCGGGGCATCGAGTGGTTTGTTTGGTCTTAAATACGTAAAAATATATTTGAACTAACTATCTAACTATGGTACAACGTAATACGTACTTATTGCGGTCCAACTTGGGCCTATTCAATTGGGAAGGAATGTACTTATGTTTAGAATTTCGAAATCTGCTTTCTTGGCCACACTTCTGATGGTGTTTGCCACTGGGGTCGCATCGGCTCAAACGGTGTTTTGGACCGAAGGCCTCTTGAGCGGGCACGCGATGAAGCGCGGTTCGGCTACGGGAGGCGGCGCGCCTTTGACCTTATTCGAAGATGCCGATTTTGCCGCCTTTCCTCCTTCGGCGGTGATTATGCAGTCCCTCGCGGTAGATGGATCGGGCGGGAAGATTTATTGGGGTGACTTTGCAGGCAGAATCTTTCGCGGTAGTTTGAGTGGCTACGGTGCGCCAGAATTACTGTATGAAGTGCCGAGCGTGGGGCCCGAAGCTTCGACGGAAGGGATCGCCATCGACGTGGCGGCGGGGAAAGTGTATTGGGGGGTGGAAGTAGATGGCGATTTCAAAATTCAGGTCGGCGATATGGACGGCACCGGTCCCATCGTCGACTTATTTGACCAGTCGGATGGTGTGGGCGAGGCAAGAGGAATTGCGCTGGATATCGATGCCGGAGAAATGTATTGGGTGGAAAACGCGAAAGTGTTGAAGGCGAATATGGATGGATCGGGTACGGTCACCGAGTTGTTCAACGCGGGCAATGGATTTGGTGGAGGCGGGACCGACATCGCGTTGGATGTGGCGGCGGGCAAGATCTATTTAGGCACCACCGTCCTCGGCGTAAAAGTGGCCAACATGGACGGATCGGGGATGGCGACGTTTCTTTTCATGACCTCCGGTGCGGACGGAATCGCGGTGGACGCGGACGCGGGAAAAATCTATTGGGTGGTTGATGAAGACTTCGAGGTTCTCGTGGGTAATCTGGATGGTTCAGGGACGCCGACGGTTCTGTACGACCCTTCGGATGGAGTGGACTGGCCTCGACGGATCGCGGTGGCCACGATTCCGTCTGCCGCGATGCCTGCATCTGGAACGAATGGGTTGTTGTTGACGATGGTGTTGGTGATTGTGGCGGCGGGTGTGTTCGCGAAACGGCGTTTGTTCGCGCGGCGGTGAGTTCTGTCGGTCCTTCAGACCTTTTATCCCTGGGGATTTTTTGCCTAGGGCTGTGGTGCGTTGTTCTTTAACAACGCTCCTCACCCTAGGCTACATTCTTTCGGGCCGTTGGCCCTTTTTAGGGTCCTGGTTGGGACTGGGTCGGGAGACGCGGGTGCGATTTGCGAAAACTAAACTTCCCGGACTGTGTCATTGCGAGGAACGTAGTGACGTGGCAATCTATTCGCACCAGAGACGTCGGTATCCTGTGTTACTTCGAACGTCAGATCTTGGATGTTAGAAGATTGCCGCGCTGCGCTCGCAATGACACAGTCCGGAAGGGAAGCGATGGAAGTGGCCGTGGTTTAGGCGCTTGTGGCGGAGACCTCGGCGCACCTTTGGATATTCCCATCTGCGTTTATCGGCGCAATCTGGGGACTAGATTCTTACCGTCGGGGTCGTTCGAGGGCGGCGCGGCGTTCGAGTTTTTTGTCGAGGAATTGAAGTTCGATTCGGTGAGGGTCGTTGCGGGAATCCTGGGTGCGCTTGATGTAGATCTCGAGGGGGGCTTTTTTGAATGTGGCTATCGAATCTTCTTCGCCGGTGAAGGCAGGGATGAGGCCGGTATCGTCGGAGATTTTTTCGATCCACCGTTTGACGAGTACCTTGGGTGCGCTACGTTTATCGACGTCGGCCATAGCAGTGATTTTAAAGATGATGCGTGATTTTGGGGTCAGGTATACGTTGTACAGTTTGAAGGGCGGAACGGCCTGGGTGGGTTTGAGCATGTACATGACGACGCCGCCGGGCAGATCGACATTGGGTTCTTCGCCTTTGGGTTTGAATTTGTCGCCCAGTTTAAAATCGAAATCGCCTTCGATGGCCGTAGCGGGTGGCGGCGGCTGGTTTCTGCGGGAACGCTGGGCGAGTTGGAATCGTTCAGGAAGATCGACGGTGTTGGACGTTTCGACTTGGGGAAGACGGGATTGGAATGGTTGATTCTGTACGAAGTCGCTCGGGCTGACACCCTGGGCACCGACTGAATAGAGGCCAAGGGTGAGAATTCCTAAAACGAATAGACTACTACCGCGCATTGTAATTTCCTCAATTAAGTACGGCCAGTAGTTCCTTTATACCAGAGGTCTTTCGGGGAGTCAATCGGTACAAAAAACAATGGGTTTTTCACATGTGGATTATGCGGATTGTGTTGAAATCTACTATTGCGATCCGTGGGACTATTTCTGTAAATCGCGAAGCGCACTGGCACTCGAAATTGAGACGTTGACACCGAATGGTTTTCCGGTTTTCAGTTCCAATAGGTCGATTTGGAATTCGGAGTTTTCCTGTAGGATGACGCGAGAATGTTTTTTGTCTTCAACTTGCGTGGTCGGCCCGTAGATGGGCTCGAATTGGTCAACGAGTAAGTCTCGTATTTCTTGTCCCTCAGCTAAGGTGTCGACTTCGATTTGTCCGGCAATTTTTATGATTCGGTTGTTTCGTTTGGCGATGATGACGACGTAGTCATCGATGCCGGGTGTTTCGACAGGCGGGGTCACACGGTAGGTGGAGAAGTTGTCGGTTTCCCATAGGGGTTCGTCCCCGATAACCTTGATGGTATCGCTGGAAGCATCGAATTTCGTCCCAGTCTCGATACCGAATAAGGATTCGATTTTTTCGTAGCCGTACGCCGTTCGTTTCAATTGAAAGTCGAGTTCTGATATAAACCAGTTGGCTTCTACGAAATAAGCGCCGCCATCCATCTGCTTGATGTCGATTGAGAATCGGACCTGGTCTTGTTTAATGGCGCGACCGTATTGTGTGTCGTTCAGTTGTTGGGAAGGTCCCCAACGTTTTTCGGCCACCTTAAGATATTTTTCGAGATCCTTGCGTGCCGTGTCTTTGTCGATTGAGAAAATCATGGCCGATAAGCCTAGTACACGATTGGAAGGCTGGCGTAGATACGCAGTGTAGGCGACTCCAAATACTGCTTCCGGTGAAGGAGGCAGGATCGTCTGACCGACGGTATATTTGTCGACGACATGGCGCGCGTCGGGGTCGTTCTTGGGAATGTACTTGGGGTCGAGCCTTTGGTCCAGTTTGATCCCCGCGATCGATTCAATCGTTTCAAACTTCGACGTTTGCGCGACGGCCGTAAACGAAAGGACAAGAGAGACGAGCAGAGCAATGGAAGACGTGAGGTTCATTGGAAATTCCTTGGACGTAATACGATTGTCATCCATATTAAATTACGAGCCACACGAAGTCAACGTTTGCATTGAGTACTGGTTTTCTAGTGCAATGAGAATGTTTTTTCTATGGGCGGCTCATTACAACTTGCCCCGACCGGTTTTGTAGGCGGCCAGCATTTCCTGCCGTTCCTCCGCGTCCTCAATCCCGCAGGCGTCGAGCGCCTTTCCGAGCGTTTCGTCGGTGAGGTTGCGTTCGCCTTGGAGGATTTTTTGGTAGGGCTCCTGGTTGATGCCGCATTGGCGTTGCCAGTCGAGGAGGGTGAGGTTGGTTTCGAGGCGGCGTAGTTCGAGTTTGAGGCCGAGTTTGGTGCGGCATAGGTTGGAGATTTTGTGTTTGGAGGGCGCGGGGTTGAGGCGTTGGTGGAGTTGGACTTCTTCGCGGGCGCCGTAGGTTTCCTGGAACCCGGGTTTGAGGGCTTTGGGCCAGCGGCGTGCGATGGTTTTGTCGAGGGTTTCGGTGCGGGTCTTCCAGCAGATGAGGTCGCAGTAGGCCGGGTGGGCGGCGTAACGGATTTCGCCATGGGGTTTCCCGCAGGATAAACACCGGACTGCACCACTTTCTTTTGAGGGAAAAGAAAGTTCGCAAAGAAAACTGTGCGAAGCGGTCACGGACCGCTTCTCGAGCGACTGCGTCGCGGCATAGCCCGTTGAGGCGGGGGGGTGGGTTGTTGCTGGTTGCATGGGCTAGTTTCCTTTTTGGGGGTCGAGGTGGCTGGTGAGGAGAAGGCGGGTGAGGGGGTAGAGGTCTTTCCAGGTTTGGGTGTATGCGCGCGTTGGCTTACGCCAATGCGTTTGGAGTTCCGATGGAACTCCTGCTGGTTTCGTTCCTAAGGCGGGG
>Ga0315336_1005268_pt1 | contig 14318 bp, 14 predicted proteins | sample ASW5metaG_FD_204512 | JGI IMG/M metagenome (GOLD analysis project Ga0315336, IMG submission 204512) | Ammonia-oxidizing marine archaeal communities from Monterey Bay, California, United States - ASW #5 | ecosystem: Environmental > Aquatic > Marine > Intertidal zone | place: USA: California...
GATCGGCGGAGCGAGTGAAGGACCGGGTTTCTTGGGCATGGCCTATGCGCCGTTTCAAGTCGACTCGAACGGTCGTGTTCGCAACGTCGCGGCGGGCGTCGAAGAGTCGCGGATGATGGACCGGGTTAAACTGCTCGGTTTGCTGGAAAAACGGTTCGAACGCGAACAGCGAGGTGAAGCGGCCGCCGAGCACGCCAAGGTGCTGCAGAACACGCTGTCGCTGATGACCAGCAGCCAAATGACCGCCTTTAAGATCGACAGCGAGCCGGAAGCGGTCCGCGAGCGCTATGGCAATACCGGCTTTGGCCGCGGTTGCCTGATGGCCCGACGGCTGGTCGAGACAGGCGTGCCGTTTGTCGAGGTGAACCTGGGCGGCTGGGACTTGCATCAAAACTGCTTCGACGGCTTGCAGAACAAGCTTCCCGAGGTCGATCAGTCGATGAGTGCGCTGGTGGAAGACCTGGTGCAGCGTGGCCTCTTCGAGGACACGGTTGTATTGTGGATGGGTGAGTTCGGTCGCACACCACGGATCAACGAAAACGCCGGCCGCGACCATTGGGCTCGCAGCTGGAGCGTCGTGGCCGGTGGCGGTGGCATCCTTGGGGGACAGGTTATCGGCGGCACCAATGAAGATGGAACCCGAGTGGTTACCGAGCCCTACAGCTCCGAAGATCTGATGGCCTCGGTCTGCCAGGCGATGGGCATCTCATTGAAAACGATGTTCACCAGCAACAGCGGCCGGCCGCTTAAAATCGCCGGCGGCGGCAAGGTCATCACCGGTTTGCTGGCGTAGCTTGGAGCTCAGCCTGCCGCTACCGACTCTGAGGCAGGGTCTTAAAGGCGCGTCGAGATCGTCAGAATGATCACAATCCCTACGGGGTGCTGGGCGGGGGTGTGATCGGGCGGCTGGGCTGAGGCTCGGCACTGCGGGCGGGCTAGAGTTTTCTAGCTACTCCGTGCGATGCGTTGCATCGCGGCTGAGAGACCGCTCGAGCCCCCGGGTTTCTGTTATGTCTGATCCAACAATTGCCGGTTTGCCGGCGCCTGCGGTTGCGACCGCTTCTACTGGTGACTCGACCGCGCCGCGGACTGTCTCTCACCGACCGGCGACCGATACTTTTCGAGTGCTGCAAGTGATCAATGGCGAGCATTACTCTGGCGCGGAGCGAGTGCAGGATCTGTTGGCCCTGGAGCTGCCGCAGTTTGGCTGCGAGGTCGGCTTTGCCTGTCTCAAGCCAGATCGCTTTCCCCATGCGCGGCAGTCTTTGTCCGCGGCGCTCTATCCGACGCCAATGCGAAACCGATTCGATTTGCGGACCGTTCGCGCCCTCGTCGAACTGATTCGGACGCACGACTATCGCCTGGTGCACGCCCATACGCCCCGTTCGGCGTTGGTCGGCGGCCTGGCTGCTCGCAAGGCGGGAGTACCGTTGGTTTATCATGTCCATAGCCCAACAGCGCGCGATTCAACGCGGCCGATCCAAAATTTTCTTAACGCGAAGTTGGAACGTTGGAGCCTGCGTCGGGCGGCGCGGCTGATTACCGTTTCGGCGAGCCTGCAGAGCCAGATGCGGCAGCAAGGGTTTCCAGCTCCGCAGCTGTCCACGGTGCCCAATGGCGTGCCCCCACTGGTCGGACCGCCGCGGCAGACGCCCAGCGGCAACTGGCGACTGGGAATGACCGCTCTGTTCCGACCGCGCAAAGGGGTGGAGGTGTTGTTGGAAGCGCTCTCGGAGCTGCGCGGCAGCGGATTGGACGTGACGCTACGTGCCATCGGGCCTTTCGAAACACAGCAGTACGAAGCCGAAGTCAAACAGCGGACTGAGCAGCTCGGATTGAGCGACGCAGTGACCTGGACCGGCTTCGCCGAAGACATCACGGCCGAGCTACAGCGGATCGACGTGCTGGTCTTGCCGAGCCTGTTTGGCGAGGGGCTGCCGATGGTCGTGCTCGAAGCGATGGCCGGCGGCGTGCCGGTCGTGGCAAGCCGGGTGGAAGGCGTGCCCGAGGCGATCCAACATCGCGAGCAAGGCCTGCTGGTCAGTCCGGGCGACGTTGACCAGTTGACGATGGCGATAGCCGAACTGGTTGCCGGGAAAGTTGACTACGCCGAACTGAGTAGCAACGCCCGCCAGCGGCACGCCGACTGTTTCTCCGCCCGCGCGATGGCCGCCGACGTGGCGAACATCTATCGTGAGGTGCTCGGCCGCGAGTGATCCAGTCTGCTCCGAGAGACCGCTTTCACAGTATCTATCTCTGCGCTGTCGGCTGAGGAGCTGAAGCTTGAGGCTGGCCGGGGGGCGGTTGTTGGACGATGCGTGTCCAGCCCAGCGGTGTCCGAGGCGATTTGAACAGCGCACCGAACAGGGCGTTGAACTTGCCGTTGATGGACTCGTTTTCAAACATGTAAACAGCCCGGCTTCGCCCGTTGGGCATGTGAACCTGAATAGCCTTGGGCAACATCGTTTTGCGTTCGAGCATGATCTCGACGTGGTGATAGTTGGCTGCGTCGGCCTGGAAGCGAGGAAAGGCCTCTAGCTGCAGTGTTGCCTCGTTCCCTTGGGTGCTGCGCATCCAGTAGCGGCTCTTAAGTTTGGCCGCCTCGGCGCCGAACAAGAAGGGCAACGGGCCGTCGACGATCGACTTGCCGCGCATGTCTTCTGGCAACGGCTGCACGACAAGCTGTTTCTTGCCATGCTTGTACTCGTAGACCGCCTTGCCGTCGCAGACCCAATGCTCGCCAATTTCTTGATCCTGCAGTAGCCAATCGCCCTGCACGTTGGGATTTGCCTGGGTCCAGCGACGGATCTCGTCAATCTTGAAGCTCCCTTTGTCTGGCTTGGAATAGGTGAGCGAGCCGCGGCTTTTGAGCAACGGGATATTGGCGCCGGGGCCGAACACCGGGTCGTACTCCCAACGCTCGAACTGGCAGTCGAATGTTTTGATCTTTGCGCTTTCGTTTTCCCACATCATCAGAATCTGGTCGACAAACTGTTGCTGCACCGGGGTGAGTTGAAATGGAGGACCGACTGGGACAGGCGGTTGGCCCGTGGGGCCGGCGCGACCTGCCAAGGGCTGGTTGGGCAATTGGGCCACTTGCAGCGGAGCAGCGGTTTCTGCGGGACCGGTTGGAACGGCTTGGACAGCTTCGGTCAGAGCCGGCGGTACGGCGTCCGCAGATTGCTGCGGTGGACTTTGGGCCAGGGCGGCCTCGAAGGCCAAGGCGGGCGCGATGACAATCGCAAGCGCTATCAGCTGCCGGAGGGTGGGATGCATCGCATAGGTTCTCGTCGATTTACGCTGGGCGGGGAAACCGGATCAATGGCTGGCGGGCTGCCTCGATGTGCAGACCGACCAGTCCGCATCCCGAGGGTGCGGACTCGCAGGACCACTGCCGCGGCGGGCTGCCCCGTTTGGTGACCGCCGCGCGGCGGGGAGCATAGCAAGCGCCCCGCAAGCCCACTAGGCCGGCTTCAACGCATTGTTCGGCCAATTCTGCTTGACGCGGCGCTAGCAATGCGCGCACCATGCGCGGCATGATTATTCTCGCACACGTGCATCGACCGATTTCCGGGAGCGGCTGCTGATGGCCATCAATCTCCGCTGGAAGGCGAGCCTGTCGGCCAGTTGCTTGCACGCAGCAGTCTGCTTGGACCAGGACCGTCCAGCCGCCGACGATCAACTGGCCAAGCTGCTGCGGCCGGCTGCCACGGAGCTGATTCGCGAAATCGGGGTTTGCAGGTTTTCGACCGAGCGGCTATTGCCGCAGCTGACGAGTCTCTCGGCCGAGTTCGAAAACAATCGCCAACTGGTCGAGGCAGCCGTTGGAAAACTGTACGGCCCCGACGCGGCCAGCCCCACGGTATTGACTCGGTTGGCCGGTTGCGTGACCGACTTGGAGGCGGCTTTGCTCCGCGCGCGGCCACAGATTGTTGAGGAGCTGGCGGTCCGCGGAAGACCGATCTGTGAGCAGTGGGAAGCCCGCGGGCCGGGGCTGCTACAGCGGGCTGCTCAACTAAGCGACGAGTCGTTCATCGTTTCGGCGGCCGACGTCACGTTGGTTGCACCGTTCGTTGGTGGCCACGGCCTGGCGCACATCATGGAAAATCGGGTCACACTGGAGTCGGTGCTAGCGAACCCTCATGCCGATCTGCCCGAGGTGCTGCGGCTGGCCTGGTTGGTGGCCCAATTGAACTTCGATCTGCCGCGCTACAGCGAGCTGCTACCACGTGACCGTCTGGCTCAACTTGCCAGCTTGGCAACCATCCCGCTGGTGCTCTCGGCCGCCGAGACGGTCGAGTTGGCGGCATACCATCCGGCGAGCCTTGATCGGGCGTTGGTCTGTTGGCTCGGCGACGGGTCGCAGACTCCGGCGTTGGCCGAACGCTTGCACCGTTGGTGGGAGGCCCATCTGGCCGGGGAATCGGCCTGGCACGTTGCGTTGGCGGCGCTTGACGCGATGCTTGATGGCTAACCGCCGGAGTTCAATCAGTGTTGACCCTCAGGTGCGCCCCGTCGATGATGGCCCTCCGCCCGCACGAACTTGCTGCCAGGTGATCAAAATGCTGTCTCATTTCACAGAGCTTCGCGCGAGCGCCTCGCTGTTGGCCGGACTGATTCTCTTGGCCTGTGGGTCGACGTCTTCTGCGCAAGAACCGTCCAGCTCAGTCGAGTTTGCTCAACGACCGGCCGAAGTAGGCGATCGAGTGGTCCAAGACTTGGAGATCCAGCTGGAGCTCAACACGACGATCACCCAGGCGGGGCAGATTGCCTCCCAAGACCAGCAACTCGTGCGTCGCCGCCAAGAGCGCTTGATCGAGGTCGAGCAGGTGGTCGAGGGCCGGGTTCAGCGCGCTCAGGTCGCTTTCCGTCTCTCCCGCGAGCAGTCTCCCAAGAACGACGACCCCACTGAGCTCGCCACGCAACCGGTCGAAGGAAAAATCTACTTCGTCACGCGCGACAACGATCGAATGCTGGTTACCGACCCGCAAGGAGCGATCCCGCCGGAGCCGGAGTACGAAATCGTCATCAACAATCTCAAGACACTAGGCCAACACAACCCGCTGGCCAAGTTCTTGGTGGGTTGCAGAATTGCAGTAGGCGAGCAGCTGCAGCTGCCGCGCGAAATTGCCGAAGAGTTGCTCGGCTTCGGCGATCAACTGGGCCGGGTCGAAAAGTTTCAGTTGGAACTGATGGAAGTGAAGCCGATTGACGATCAGCCCTGCGCCATCTTCCGCGCGACGATCGCGTCGCAGGGGAGGCAGGACGGACAGATGCAAATTAACGTCAGCGGCACGCTCACGGTTCAGACGACCACCTGTCGTACTGTCGGGGCCGAGCTGACCGGGCCGTTGAAACTGTCCGCGATCGAGCGGACCCCGGGTGGCAGTTTTCAGTACGACGCTGCCGGGGACCTGCGGATTGGTGTCCATTCGCGCTATAGCAAAACCCTCAAATAGTTGACCAGGCCGCGGCTGCCTGTGCGGGGCCCGGCGATCCGGTTTGCTCGCTGCACGGCGCGCAGTATAATTGTCCAGCGGATGTGAAGAGGGTTCCTCCGCACCAGTTCTGCGCTCGGCGACGTTTCTACCATGCTACGATCTAGCCAACACGCCTGTGAGAAATCCAGGCTCCGTTTCTTGCTAACGCGATTCTTTCCAACGCTGTGTGGTCACGTAGCGCTGCTTCTCCTGAATGGGACAGGCGGCCTTGGTTGGGCCCAAACCGATAAGGCGCCTGCCGAGCCGCAGGCTCCGGGTCGGGCTGCCTTGCTGCGGGTCTACTTGCCGCTAACCGGCAACGCCGACCAGGCAGTGCAATCCGCGTTGGAGAGAATCCGCGACGAATTGCTCGCCCAAACACGGAGCCACGGCGATCAGCGCCGCCCCTCCATCGTGTTGCAACTCGATCCGGGCAATAGTGCCACGGGAGACGGCCGAGGGAGCCAATTCGCACGGGCATTTGCCTTGGCCCGATTCTTGTGCAGCAGCCAGATGGCGGGGGTCAAGACGGTTGCCTTCCTGCCCCATTCAGTTCGAGGACACGGCACGCTGCTCGCCATGGCTTGCGAAGAGATCGTCATGGCTCCCGAAGCAGAGCTTGGGGAAGCGGGCGTCGATGAATCGGTCGAGGGAACGATTCGCCAAACGGTTGTCGCGGCTTACCGCGAAATTGCCGAAGCGCGGCGCACGTTGCCGGTGGCCTTGGCCGTCGGAATGATCGATGCCCAGGCCGAGGTGTTGCAGGTCGAAACTGAGTCGGGGCTCCACTTCGTGTTGGGTAGCGAGTTGGAGCAATTCTCTGATCAACGGGAAATTATCGACAGCAGTACCATCGTAGCGCGCGGCGCGCTGGCCAATCTGACCGGCCGCGAAGGACGACAGTTTGGTTTCGTAAAGTTTTTGGCCGACGACCGAGCCGGCCTGGCCCGTGCGCTGGAAGTTCCCGTCGAGCTCCTGCGAGAAGACGACCAGCTGGCCGCCCGTTGGCAGCCGATCATGATCGACGTAGTGGGAAAGATTACGCCCCAGTTGGCCAGTCGAATCGAAACGCTGCTGGGCAGCGAGATGCAGCAGGGCGATATCAATTGGGTTGGGGTGAGGATAGACAGCGCCGGCGGTGACCTTGAAGCCGGGTTGCAGTTGGCCTCGACGCTGGCGGAGTTGGACGCCAACTCGGTTCGCACCATCGCCTATGTGCCGACTGAGGCGGCTGCCGAAGCGGCGATCGTTGCGCTGGCTTGCGATCAACTGGTCATGCACTCAACCGCCCGATTGGCAACGCGCACCGCCCTGGCCGATGATGAGCCGGACCGCCAAGCAGATCTGGCCGCGGCCCAGATCACCCTTCGCGAAGCGCTAGCGCCGCAGACCCCTCATGGTTGGTCGGTCTTTGCCGCGATGCTCGACCCTGGCATCGAACTGTTTGAGTATCGTGACAAGACTACCGGTCAGCAGCGGCTGATGAGTGCGGAAGAGGTAGCCGAATTGCCCGACGCGGCGAATTGGCAGCGGGGCCGTCCCCTGCAGGAAGCCGGTCAACCGTTGAGCCTCACCGGACAGCGCGCGCAGGAAGCGGGACTGGCGTGGGAAGAGGTTGAAAGCTTCGACCAGCTGAAGCGCCTCTATGGTTTCGAAGCCGATCCGCCAACCGTCAAACCGAACTGGGCCTTGGAACTGATCGAAGCGCTGGCTTCGCCCGAGCTGTCGATGTTCCTGCTGATGGTCGGCTTCCTCGGAATCTATATGGAGATTCGCACGGCCGGTTTGGGTTTGGGAGGATTTGTGGCGACGGTGGCGTTTCTGTTGTTTTTCTGGAGCAAATATCTCAATGGGACCGCGGGCTGGTTGGAAGTGTTGCTCTTTGGGGCCGGTTTCTGTTGTATTCTGCTGGAGATATTCGTGCTGCCAGGGTTTGGCATTTTCGGGCTGGGTGGCGGCGCGATGATCATCGCCTCGCTGGTCCTGGCCAGTTTGACGTTTATCCGACCCCACAGCCAAAGCGACTTCGAGCAACTGGTCAGCTCGGTCGGACAAGTCGCCCTGGCGGGGATCGGGGTCGCCGTAATGACGACCGCGGCACGTCGCTATCTGCCCAATGCGCCCCTCTTCCGCCGGATGATCCTCGCACCGCCGCCGCCCGAGGAGCAGATTCTGCTGGATCGTCGCGAAGCGATAGTCGATTATTCCCATCTGGTCGGCAGCCATGGTGTGGCTCATACTGATCTGCGCCCTTCGGGCCGTGCCAAGATTGAGCACGAACTGATCGACGTGGTTGCCGAAGCGGAGCCGCTGGATCGCGGCACGCCTATCGAGGTGGTCGCGGTGCAGGCCAATCGAGTTGTGGTACGAGCGGCCCAGGCCTAAGGCCTCCAACTCGCGACCGGCTGAGGTAGAATTCAGGAGACGTAGGCAGGCTCGTCCGCGGGTCGTGCGAGCAAGGTGATTGAGAACGGCTGTCGGGAGAGTTGGCTATGAGCTTCTTGGATCCGCTGACTTGGGCAATTCTGTTATTGTTAATCGGCTGCGCGATGGTCGTGCTGGAAGTCTTTATACCTTCCGGCGGGCTGCTCACTTTTTTCTCCGGTGTGGCGATCTTGGCCGCCGTGGTGACGGCCTTTAGGCGCGACGCGACGACCGGTCTGTCGTTCGTAGTTATCGCACTAGTTGCAGTTCCCAGCATGGTCGCTCTGGCATTCAAGGTCTGGCCAGTCACACCTATGGGCAAGGCTTTTTTGGGCGAGCTCCCCTCCGAAGAAGATCTCCAAACAGACGACCCGCGGCGCGAACTGATCGGACGCGTCGGCATCGCCACCTCCAAGATGTTGCCGGCCGGGGCCGTGCAGATCGACGGCCAATTGCTCGACGCAATCAGCCACGGCACGGCCATCGACGAGGGAGAGCAGGTCGTGGTGATCGAGGTGAAAGCCAATCGCGTGGTCGTCCGCCGAACCGATCCGGACGAAGCCCAACAGGCGGACAGCGCTGCGTCAGATATCCTTTCCCAGTCGATCGACGAGCTGGGGCTGGAATCGATGGACGATCCGTTGGCGTAGCCCGAGGGAAGAACAGCACGGTCAGTTCTCCAGAAACGGCCGCGAGGGTAGCCAGCGGAAATGACAGCATCTCTCACGCCGGGGCGAAGAATCATTGGGTGTGGCGCTGTGCAGCCTGTCCCCGCAACGTGCCGTCGGCTTGCTTTTCGGTCTTTTTCGCGGTACAAAGCGAGCAGGCGCACCGTGACGCAGAGGTCGCTTTGCTGTGCCCCTGCCGCGCTTGAAAATGTCCAGCAGTCTGACCGATACGATGGGGAGATCGACCTGTGATCGAGTTCATGAAACCTCAGATTGGCATCCCACTAGTCGGGGCCATCGATTCAGCAACTTTGTGGCTGATTCTCGGATTTGCAGCGATCGTTGTGCTGCTGATTTTGGTGGCGGTCTTCGCCCGTTACGCCAGGCTCTGGATCCAGTCGGTCACGACCGGGGCGGGCATCGGTATTTGGGACCTGTTGAGAATGTCCTTTCGCAAGGTCAATCCAACGGTCATCGTCCGCAGCAAGATCATGGCCGTTCAGGCGGGCATCGATGAAGCAGAGGGGATGGATACCAAGGCGCTGGAGGCGCACGCCCTGGCCGGCGGAAACGTGCCGTTGGTGATTCGCGCGATGATCGCTGCCCGCAAGGCGAAAATTGTCAATCTTGATTACAAGAAAGCTACCGCCATCGACTTGGCTGGTCGAAACATCCTTGAAGCAGTCCAGACGAGCGTCTACCCTCGCGTGATCGATTGTCCGTCGAAGGATTCGAAACGCCAATCCCTCGACGCGATCGCCAAGAACGGCATCCAGCTGAAAGTCAAAGCGCGGGTGACCGTGCGGGCCAATCTCGATCAGTTGATCGGTGGAGCGACCGAAGAGACGATCGTTGCCCGGGTGGGCGAGGGAATTGTCAGCGCGATTGGCTCGGCGGATCGGCATACCGACGTGTTAGAAAACCCCGACAGCATTTCCAAGGCGGTACTCTCTCGCAAACTCGATTCTCAGACAGCTTTCGAAATCGTTTCGATCGACATCGCGGACATCGACGTGGGCGACAACATCGGCGCACGCCTGCAAGCCGATCAGGCTGAAGCCGACACCCGCGTCGCCCGGGCCAAGGCAGAAGGACGTCGGGCGATGGCCGTTTCTCTGGAACAGGAAAACTTCGCGATGATCGAAGATAACCGCGGGCATCTGGTCGAAGCTGAGGCCGAAGTTCCCAAGGCTATGGCCGATGCGTTTCGCACCCGCAAGCTGGGCATTCTCGATTATTACAAAATGAAGAACGTGCAAGCCGATACAGAAATGCGCGCGGCGATCGCCGGCACGGGAGATAGGCGGAGAACGTAGCTGGCGATCGATCACTCTAGAGCTGAATCAGCGTAACTGTTCAGCCGTATAAAGATAAGTTTCACCACGGAGCCACGGAGGTCACGGAGAAAACAAAGAGCAGAAGTCGGAGCTCGTAGAGAGGACGAATTGTTCCTCTGACCTCTCCACCATCTCTGTGCTCTCCGTGGCTCCGTGGTTATTCGTCGGCTCGCGTCGCTGCAGACGGCTGAAGTATTGCGAATCAGTAAGAAGAACACCGAACGTAGAAACTCGGAAAATCACTTTCTAGAACACGATCTGACCCCGATTAATCAAGGTTCACGAGCATGGAGTTGTGTCAGCCAACAATCTTGGCAGCTAACGACATCGTATCGGTCATTATCACGATCGTGGTGTTCGTTGTCTGGGGCATCGGCCAATTGATGGGCGCCAAAGGCCAGGCTGCCAAGGAACCGAAACTCAAAGGGGTCCGTCGCGTTCCCAAAGGGCCCCAGCCGGGAGCCCAGCCGCCGAATCAAGCCGATGCGCTTCGCCGCCAGGTGGAGCAGTTTCTTCACCGTGTCCAAGGCGAACCATCGGACGAAGCGGAGGCCGAGCCGCCTGCTCGCTCTGGCCGAGTTGGCCGTCCGCTGAGCCAACGGACCGAGTCAGACACAGACAGTAGGAGCGGCGAGGGTCAAAGGGGCCAGTTTTCCAGCTCCCAGCCACTGTCCAAGCCCCTGTCGCAATCTTCGGAGAAGACGTTGCGCAGCGAAGGCGTGGCCGAGCACGTTGCTCGGCATCTGGGCGGATCGCAGGAGCTTGCCGAACATGCCGAGCATTTGGGCGAGGTTGTCGGTCAGACTGACGAACGCCTGGCAGCGCGTCTGCATCAAAAATTTGACCATCAGATCGGCAGTCTCCAACGTGCCGAGCCGACTGCTGCCGACGCTCAGCCTGAGGAACCTTCTGTGACCGATGATATTATGCAGCTGCTCAGCACGCCCGACGGCATGCGCCAAGCCATCCTAGCCAATGAAATCCTCCGCCGTCCAATCGACCGGTGGTAAGGCGACCTTTGTAGGAATTAGTGATTCGACGGTAAAGGTGGGGCTGGATCCCTAACTGTTCACAACAATAGGAATCTTGACAACCATGCCGCTTTACGAGTTTGTCTGCCAAGAATGCGACTGCGAACAGGAGCTGCTGGTGCGCGGCGAAGAGGCTCCTTGCTGCGAGCAATGCGGCAGCAGCCGGTTGACGAAACTGCTCAGCGTGCCCGCTGCCCATTCGTCGACTGCCAGCCGCGGCAGCGGGTCCGATCGCCCGCCGCCGGGCCCCTGCGGCCCGAGCTGCGGCTGCATTGGATAGAGGTCAGAGCAATCATTCCCCCCTCCCCTCGCCGACTTCTGAGCGAGCCCGCCCGTTGCGTCCCCCCCGGTCCTTCCTGCCTGGTCGGAACCCTCAGAACAGTCACAATCGGCCCGTTTCGTGCCGTGGGCCCCATTTTACCCTGCCGTAAGTTTGACACTGTTTTCGCAGGGTGATTATACTGCCGTTGTAGGAACTATCTCTTGTGTTGGCAGAGGTTTGCGGCCTTTTCGTGGCGACAGCAGTCGTCTCTCGGGGCTTGGGGTCTCTGCCGAACCCATACCGTCGGTGAGACGGGGCATCGGATGCTCATCCAACCGAAGCTACCTCCACCGGTTCGCTGCCGAGCCCGAGTGGAGTGGAAAAGTCCCTGGCGGCGTGCCAATCTTGCGATGGTCATGCTTGCCTCCTGATGAGGAAAAGATGCGATGAATCTGGTCGCCAAGATATTTGTCGTCTTTATCACGTTGGTCGCGTTCGGGCTGATGCTGCTCTCCGTGATGGTCTACTCGACGCACACGAACTGGAAGGCCGAAGCTGAGGCGGTCAACAAAGAGCTATCGGACGAAAAGGTGAAGAACCAAGAGCTGAACAGCGAAAAACAAAGGCTCGAAAATCAGCTTACCGCCAATTTGGAAGCTTCGCTGCAGGAAGTTCGCAAGCTGGAATCCGAACTCACCATTCAGCGTGACGAGAGCAAGGCCGACCAGGAAGAACTCAAAGCTCTCCGCCTGGTACATCGCACCAATGATGAAGCCATCGAGGCAACGCAAGCCAATAACGAAAAGCTGACCGCCGAGGTCGAAGTGCTCCGCGGCGAGATTCGCTCTCACCAGCAGTCCCGCGACGAGGCATTTACTACTATGCTCGAAGCAACCGATGCCTTGCATCAATCGAAAAACGAGCTCTCTGCCGTGCGGGAACGCAATCTGCAGCTCGTGCAGGACTTGGGCAGATCGGCGACCGTACTGCGAGATAACGGCATCGATCCCAACACCGATCCCACAGCCGTGGTGCCGCACGTGCGGGGCGTGGTCAGCGCCACCCATCGCTCAGCCGGCAAGCAGCTGATCGAAGTAACCGTCGGAGCCGACGACGGCCTGAAACCGGGCCAGACGATCGAAGTCTTCCGCGGCGACCGCTACCTGGGCCGGGCCGAGATTCTCAAGACCGAACCCGACCGGGCCGTGGGTAGAATTTTGCGACGTTTTCAACAGGGACAGATTCAGGAGGGCGACCATGTCGCAACCAAACTTAGAATCGGTTAGCATGCCGAGCGTTCTGAAAAAGAAGCCGGTGATGAACATCTACACGATGTTGTTAATCATCTCGCTGGTCTCGCTGCTGCTAGGCTGCTTGTTCCTGTTTCTAGAAATCCGCGAATACGGCGGCTTCGGGCAGATCAAAGGCAAAATCTCGGCGGTCAGTCCGTCGGGCATCAGTCCAGTCCACGCCTTCTGGGCTTAGTTCGGGATTCCCTTTCTGGGACCCCAACCTTCGGATATCAGAGACGCAACCGCGCCTCACTGGTAGGCCTTGTCAGTTAAGGTTGCCCGACTGACGCGTTCCGCGGGCAAATTGCTAGTCGATTTCTCATCAACCAGCTCTGGAGTTACCAGAAAAACCAGCTCCATTTCGTCGGTCTGTTCTCCTGAGCGAGCTTCTCGAATCAACCCACCAGTAGCAAAGGTCTCGCCCAGGTTGACCTCGAAGCTGAGATCGGTCTCCCGCGCGCGAATCTTGGGAATTTCAGTCTGTTCGATACGAACCATTTCCTCAAGAGTTCGGTGGCTCATACGAATATCGATTTTTACTCGATTGTTTTCCACGAGCTGCGGCGCAACATCTAACTTCGTACCGATGAACTTCGATTCGTGCTTGATGTCGTCACCTTGGGGGACGTCGATCTCAATTGTCGAGCCGACGGAGAGGGAAGCGGAAGATCCGTCGGGCACGATCACCGTGGGGTCTGCCAAAATACGGGCAAGCCGGTTCTTGCACAGTGCATCGACGAAACCTGTGAACCCTGCTGGGACCGTCGTTTTTCCTGCGCCGTCAATGCTTAAGATGCTGTCAGCAGGTTTCCATCTACGAACGTTCCCGTCACCTTCATAGGTTGCAAAGTCGAACCCCAGTTTTCTCATTATAGTGTGATTGATTTCAACAAGCTGTGTCCGAATGATGACCTGTTGGCCACTGGTCGTGGCGTTGCGGTTAAACTGTTGTTTATGTTCGTCTGCAAGTGCATTGGTGAGAAGCAACTGGCAAAAAGTCACAACCATGGCGACAACAGCGGTGGCTAACGACGTTCGTGACATTGTGATCTCCTTGCCGTGCAGGTGCTAAGAAACGGACGGCTTATACCATCGCGCTGAAGTATATGCCAATGCAGTTTCAGTGCTGGCTGCAGTGCTTGCAGGTGCATCTGTAGTCCCACCTAGAGGCATGATTGCCAGAAACGGCGAGAGAAGCGTTAGGTGGCACTTTACTCTGCAGACGCTAAGTATTGTGCCGCTGACAGCTACTTCCTATTCGTCCCCACGGTCCGCAAGGATTGCCATGACCACCAGCACCCAACACGCCACGTCGATCAACACAACTAAGAATCGTTGTGACCACAAAAGAACAAGGAGTTCGGGCTGTGACCAGCCGCGCACGAGCCCCGAATACCCAACAAGTGGCAATATCACTTTCAAACAAGAAGAGAACATCAAGCCGCCGATGCCAATCGACGCGTATCTCCACATCGTGGGATGTTTCTTCCGCTTTCGTTGGACGACCGCATAACTGATGACTAGGACGATGAAAACCGGCAGTGTTGAGGGACTGGAATAGAAGAGGTTTAGAAGGGCTCTACCGCCCCCAACACCACTGAATGTCCCGCCCAAATAGATGGCTGCCACAGTAAACGTGATGAATACGACAGCCAGTGGAGGGACTGACAAGATGAGGCGAGGCGATAGTGCAATTCTGTGCCGATCGGTCTGAGCACGAAACGAATGGCCAACCACTCCAACAAGAATCCAGACCATAAAGATGACGAATACGCCAGCCAGGATTATGGAGTGATCGACGTTCCACAGATGGCGGACGTAGGA
>Ga0315336_1005269_pt1 | contig 14314 bp, 9 predicted proteins | sample ASW5metaG_FD_204512 | JGI IMG/M metagenome (GOLD analysis project Ga0315336, IMG submission 204512) | Ammonia-oxidizing marine archaeal communities from Monterey Bay, California, United States - ASW #5 | ecosystem: Environmental > Aquatic > Marine > Intertidal zone | place: USA: California...
AATCACGACTAGAGAACAGTTTTCGACTGTTCTAAATTTATACGCTCGATTCATGCGTTCAAGAAAGCGCTTACAATCATATCAACGAGAACACGGGATAGCAATGTAGTCACGCGACAACCGCCTTTTCAACCCTTTAATCGAACTTTTTAGCTTAATTCCGCATGTAAGTTGTTTTCTCTGGCGTACCTGGGATTCATTCAGAACCAAATGATTGATGAAACAAATGGCGTTTTTCATGTAAGCGCTTACCCTACAGGAATAAACAACGCCATTTTCGTAGCATTTCTCTCCTGCTGAGTTGAACCCTGCCGAGGAGAAAATGCACAGCGATTTCCGCCGTGAAATATGCTACTGGAGCATGAGAACGACTGCCGAACGTTCAGATAGCGAAAGAGTTTGGCCTGGACTATCCCCTTCTGGGTTTTGTGAAACAGCCGCTCCTCCAACAGAAAACCCGATCATGCTCGTCGGTGCGCTCATGGTTATCGTTTCGTCGGAGAGATTAAATACCACCCACGCCGATTCTTGCCCGAAATTGCGGTAGTAGGACAGAACGTTGAGATCATCATCTCCAGAAACTGAGCTGGTCTCGCCGTGACTAAACAGATTGATATGCCCTTTTCGAAATGCAATGAGATCACTGTAAAAAGAATGGAGCTCCATGTTGGCCGAAACAGGTTGCGCGGTCCTAGCTGATCCGTTTGGGTAGGTGCGTTCCGAATCGAAACTCATCTCAGGCCATAACATGGGCTTTCTATTATCGGGGTCGTCCGCGCCCCACATTCCCATTTCGTCTCCATACCAAATGTGTGGGCTACCAATCCACGTAAACTGTTGAAGCAATAGCAGTCGCTGCGTACGTAAAGTCTGTTCAGTCAAATGTCCGAGATCATACGCTGGGTTGTCTCTTCCAGAAGCTCCTGCTTTGTACTGTGTTTTATTCTGGAGCGATGTCCCGAGTCGTGGAGAATCATGCGTAGCTGCCACGTTCATAAATGACTTCAGGTTATTCAATGGAATTCCGGCTTGAACCGAATCAATGTGAGCCACCCAATCTGACGGCTCGATTTCAGGCTCTGCCCCGGCGAAAAGGCTTCTTGTGGGCATATACCATCGATAGCCCATTACAGCGTCAAACGCTTGGGGCACATAGGAATGTGGCTCTAACATGCGATGAGGCCACTCGTCCCACCACACCTCTCCGACGAAGTAGGCATCTGGATTAATACCGCGAACAAATGCCTTAAAATCCCGCCAAAACCCGAGTGGTACCTTTTCAGCGACGTCCAATCGAAAGCCATCAATCCCGTCGGAGGTATCTCCATCTCCATTAGGGTCTAGCCACCTTCGAGACACGTTGAAGATGTGCGCCTTCGCCCCCTCATTCAAATTCCCTTCGACTGCCCCGCCGTCATATCCTTCGGGCACTCCCGTCTTCCGGAGTTCGGGAAGCTCTCGAACTCCTGCCCAACCCGAGTAACTAAACTCATTCTCCTCAGTCTCGGGATCGTCCAGTGCTTCAATTCGATACCAGTCTACATATTCTGATTCAGATTGCTTTTCCAGGATGTCTTTCCAGGCCCAAAACTCAACTCCTGTGTGATTCCAAGACACATCCAACACGATTTTGATATCTCTTTCGTGAAACGCGTCGATCAACTCAAAAAATTGACGATCGGCAGCAGTATCTCGCCACGATTCGGGATCTGTAGGGTCTTCTGATGCGGTCAATAGCCTGTCACCTTCTGGATCAGGCCCAAAATTTCTATCCACGTGCCGGTACGTTCTTGCGTCGTACTTATGAAGTGATGGAGCGTCGTTGATGGGATTCAGATAAATGGCCGTTACACCGAGATCAGCTAGATAATCTACCTTATCCAACATGCCCTGCAGATCTCCACCAAGTCTGCGAGATTGAACAGTTACGTAGAACGGCTCTCCACTAGCTTTTGCCCAATCTTCCTGGGCGTACCAGTCCTGCGTCCATCTCATTGACTCGAATCCTGCGGGCTGCAAATGCGGATAAGAGCCAACAATGTCTTCGAGTGTTTGATCGTTTTCGGGGTCCCCGTTGTTAAATCGCTCTACAAAAATCTGATACCACACCGCTTCTTGCGCCCACGCAGGAACGGAGTCTACGGACGGCTTGGCCTGATCGAGAGAACAGCTGGCCAGTGAGACCGCTATTGCGACCCAGAAAACGAGCGGTACCACTACTCGAGAGGTGAGCCGGCAAACCACCATATTTAGCCTCGGTCTGGCTCTTTCTGCCAAAGCCAGCCGTCCAGGCTTTTTCTTAAATTTGGTCGGGGGACGCAGCATAATATTTTTCAATATTCGATTCAGGATCGGGTGGAATCAGTCGTTAAGTTATCTTCGACGCCGGCCATATCACAAAACAACTGGAAGTGAGTCCGTAATTGGGAACGAGACCGATCAAAAATAGAGGCCCTAGCAAGTCTGATTCAGCACTTTCGGCCAAAAAGCGAGTACTGTTTTCCATTCTCTCGTTGGCCCTACCCCTCGCAATTCTAGCCCTGATAGAGATTGGTCTACGCCTGGGAGGGTACGGAGAATATCCTCCTCTCTTCAAACCTGTCCCGGGTTATGAGGACTACCTGCAACCCGAGGAAGGCGTCGCTTCTAGATATTTTACCTCCATAGAAAACATCCCCGGGATTCCGTTCGATTCGTTTTTGAAAGAGAAAGATCCGGACGGACTACGCATCTTCGTTCAGGGTGGATCGACCGCTGCAGGATTTCCGTTTTATTTCGGAGGGAGCTTTCCGGACATGTTGGAGCAACGGCTTCTCATGACGTTTCCCGGGCGGAGTGTCGAGGTCATTAATACCGCCATGGCCGCGGTCAATTCCTACACACTGCTCGATTTCACGGACGAAATCCTCGAACACAAACCCGACGCCATTCTGATCTACGCTGGACATAACGAATACTATGGAGCGCTAGGCGTCGGATCATCTCAGCTTCTCGGAACGAGCCCAGCACTCGTCAACCTGTATCTGAAGCTTAAAAGATTCAGGACGATGCAGCTATTACAATCTGCGCTGTCGAGAATAGTCAGAGTTTTTTCTACGACCGGAAACGAGCAACTTGATGGCACCACCCTCATGCAAAACATGATTGGTGAGCAACGTATTCCGTTCGAATCAGATCTTTATTCGGCCGGCCTGGACCAGTTTTCCTTTAATCTGAATCAGCTATTAAAGATTTATCGAGACGCTGATGTCCCTGTTTTTATTGGCACCTTGGGGAGTAACGAACGAGATCACCCACCTTTTCTTTCGGGCTCCCATATTGATGCCGATGCGAATCAGATCGAATCGGATATCAACGCGGCCCGCCGGCTATTTGTGTCTGGAGATTCTGTAGCCGCAATTAGTGCGATCTCGACAGTAATCGACTCCAATCCAAAGTTCGCGTCTGCGTTATACGTCAGAGGCCAGATGATGGAAGCCTCGGGCTCAGTAGATGAAGCCAGACGCGATTTCCAGATGGCGCGTGAATATGACGAATTGCGATTTCGGGCACCTGAAGCTTTGAACCAGATAATTCGCGACGCTGCATCTGTGCATGGCGCCGTACTCGTTGAAAGCGAAAACGCAATTAGGGCCGCATCTCCGGACCAGATCGTGGGATCCGAGATGATGCTCGAGCACCTGCACCCTACAATCCGAGGTTATTTTGTCCTCGCAGATGCGTTTTATGATGTACTGTCTGAGTCGGGCCTTGGCTCTGACTCCGGGTGGGACAGGGTTGTCAATTCTCGAATTGCGGAATCGAACCTTCTCGTGACGCCTCTGGATTCACTCGTGGGTGCCTACCGCGTTCAGCAGCTTACCTCCGTTTGGCCGTTCAAGCCGGCTGGAACGAGACAGGCTAACATCGACACGCTTGGAGCAGGAACACCGGTCGGACAACTCGCACTTCGCCTGTACCAGAGGGATATTAGGCGCATCGACGCTTTGGATGAGCTTCAGCAACAGGCGACCCGCGTTGGTGATTTTGTGATCGCGCTTCAGTCCGTTTTCGCCATCATTCAACGATATCCATTCCTCCCGGGCCCTTACCTCTCTGCTGCCAATATTCAGACAAGGATTGGACGATATGAGGAAGCGGAGCAATACGTTTTGGCCTCCCTCGAGCGGGGAGACAGTGCAGAAGGGCGCCAAATCCTAGGGAGCCTCTTATTGAATAAAAACCTTCCCGAAGCAGCGATTCCGCAACTCGAACAAGCGCTCATCTTAGATCCCAATGACCTTGGAGCGCGCTACAATTTGGCTGGTGCTCTTGCGCTTACGAATCGATTCGAAGAGGCACGCACCCACGCCCAGATCGTCGTAGACCGGCAGCCCGAAAACCAAGCGGCAAGACAATTGCTAGAATCTCTTCCGCGATAATATCGCGCCCAGTGAAATCTCTGCAGGCGAAGTCATTGTCGCGTCGCGCTCTACATATCTTCCCAGTACTCGTCTGGCATCTCTTTCGCGAGGGCAAGGGCGCCTTCGGCCCCTGCAAAGAGCGGATCGTCAATGACGTTAACCTTAAATGCTCCATACTCCTTGAGCGAATCAGCCAGCATGTTGTCGAGTCCTCTAATCTGACTCCCGCCACCTGCTAGATAGATGTTTTTCTTCACCTCTTCCTGGAAATCAGGCTCGTAGCGAGTAATCAGGTCCATTACGGCTTCTGCCATCGGAGCCACGATTCCTTCGCAAACACGCTGCATTTCGGCCGTGATGTCCAGGGTCGTCGAGACGCCTGAGACGGGCGCGTTGACCTTCGCTCTGGAGCGCGCCGCACCGACGAAGCTTTTTTCTTCTTTGTATGAGCGAACCATAGTCTCGGAAAAAGAGGCCTGCGGGTAATTTTCATTCAGCAGATTTAGCAACTGCCGGTCGATATAATCGCCGCCCAACGCGAGCGTGCGTTGGTCATCCTCACCGGGCATGGTTCCATGCATGATACAGAAGTCCACCGTCCCAGCTCCGATGTCAATGATCAACGAATTGTTGAGTGTACCAAGTCCGTACGCAACCGCGAATGGCTCAGAAACTACCATCAGTCTATCGGCATATTCTTTGACCGCATCTCGAATCGCGATCTTATTTACCCGGAGCGCCTCCGCCGGTACACCGACAGCCGCAAACACTTCTGTTGCGGAGCCTGGTTTGATCTGCTCGATTAAAAAGTGAACCAGTTCCCTTACGGCCTCCTCATCTCGCTCCGTTCCGTCTCGGATTACGCCTTGCTCTAGCGGCCTCGACATATTGAGTGAGAGTCGGTGCTCAAGCGCTTCTTCTCCGAACAAGATATCTTTACCAAGCATTTTTTTCGAAACGAAGTCACGGGGCCATCCGACGTAACTCTGCACCCAATCTTTCTTCCCGTTGCTTGCTGCGATCGCACTTCGCGAGGTGCCCAAATCGATTCCGATATAAACTGTGGAGTTGGATTTTTTCGGTGGCATGACACTGTCGGTTTTCTGCTGCCTGCATCGAGGTCAGCGGGTTACGTTATCTGTTCAGAGATCTGAGGTAATTGACCACGCCTTCTTCTAAGAAAAGGGCGAGCTGCTCTCTGTATTCTGGGGTAGCAAGGCGGGCTTCTTCATCCTCATTACTAATTACACCAATTTCAGCAAGAATGCTAGGGGCATCTACACCAATGAGCACTACGAAAGGGGCTGATTTGATTCCCCAGTCATCCACCTCTTCGTTTAACATGCGCGTGTTACGCAATAGACTTGACTGAACAGCGCGGGCCAGACGCCGCGACTCCTGAAGTTTAACCTGATTTCCGAGGCTACCAATCATCCGATTGAACTCAGCAACGGAATAGTCCGAGTTCTGATTTTCAAGTTCTGCCAAGCGAAGGGCAGAGCCGTCCGCCTCGGCCCCGAAATAGAAGGTCTCTAGCGCGTACACCGGTTCGCTCGGAAAATAGTTCACGTGAATGGATACGAACAGATCGGCTTCACTGGCATTCGTCAATTCTGCCCGTTCACGGAGTGAGAGATATTCGTCTGTTTCCCTTGTTTGAATGACCTTCAGGCCATGTTCTGACTCCAATCTTCTTCCAAGACGACTTGCGACGTCAAGTGTGATAGTCTTCTCTTGTAGTCCCTCACTCCCGGATGCCCCCGGGTCTGTTCCGCCGTGGCCCGCATCGATTACTACTGTTCGTACGGTTAGATCGAATAGCTCAGAAAGCGCGACATCTGCGTCTGCAAGCCCAGACAAATCGACCGGGGTATTTTCTTCGAAACCTGAAATTGAATCTTCTGGAACCGCAAGAGAGACAGAAGGAGGTTCACCAGCGGTAGACGCTTGCTCTCCGGCTGTACCGGAATCCATTATCCAGATTCCAAATGCGACTACTGCGAGAATGCCGATTGCTAAAACCCACCTCGGGACTCCTCCTCCATTCGGACGGCGCTGCCAGGAACGCTCCGTGACACGCTTGTTGTCCTCATAGACCTCGCGCAAGATGTGTCCTCTGTCCTCGCCAGTCATCTTTGGATCAAAGTCAGGTCATCAGCGATGTACTATATACTAGTACACACCTCTGTTTCGAACGATTTCGAGTGCGAATACCAATCGCATTTTACGCTTCCGCAAGTGCCTCAGATTCTGCAATTACTGCTTCCTGTACGTGACGTGGCATCGACTCATATCGAGTAAACGAAGAGCGGTGTAATCCCCTTCCTTGTGTCATCGATCTGAGGGATGTAGAGTAGCGGTACAATTCAGATTCTGGAGCCTGCGCTAGGATCTTCTGAAATACACCCTCAGACTCCATCCCCTGAATACGAGCTCTGCGGGTATTCATGTCGCCCATCACGTCACCCGTATAAGAATCTGGTACGAGTACTTCAACGTCATAAATTGGCTCAAGTAGCACCGGGTTTGCATCCCGAAACGCCGCCTGAAAACAAGCTCGAGCTGCAGACTTGAAGGCCGCCTCGTTAGAGTCTACGGCGTGCATGCTTCCGTCAAAAATTACAACCCGAACACTTCCAACTGGATAGCCGGCAATGGGACCCGTGGCACAGGCTTCCAGCACTCCTTTCTGGATTGCTCCAAAAAATCGGCGCATATCAATCACACCACCGACAATTCCGTCGACAAAGTGAATCGTACCACCCCATCCAGTTTTTTCAGTATGCTCTCCTCGCACCTTGATGTCGTCTGGTGGGATGAAATCTGAATCGGCAGGCTCAACCAACATTTTGATATCGGCGAACTGACCCGCACCGCCCGTCTGTTTCTTGTGACGGTATTTAGCTCTGGCTCTTTTCTGAACAGTTTCGAGATAAGCGACCTTTGGCCGAATAAACTCGATATCGACGCCAAATCTCTTCTTCAATCTGTATTTGGCAATTTCGAGCTGCATCTCACCCTGTGCTCCAATCACCAACTGGTGCAGATGCTGATCATGCGTGATAGTCAGTGATGGATCTTCCTCATGTAACTGGTGAAGTCCCTGAGCGAGCTTGTCTTCTTCGCCTTCGCGCACCGTAACTACGGCTGCCTTATAGCTCGGATTCGGAAATTCAATTTTCTCCATTTCGATGTTGCTTCCTTTTTTGTGAAGCGTGTCATTGGTATGCGAGTTCTTGAGCTTCACGAGGGCACCGAGGTCTCCGGCGTACATCTTGTCAACTGCGTCCCTGTCATGGCCGTTGATGGCAAATAACTGTCCGAGTCGTTCTGTGGCGCTAGTATGGGCATTCACCAGGTCCATTCCCGCTGACAAGGTGCCAGAATGAATTCGGAAAAAGGAATAATCGCCCACATGAGCTTCAGCCATTGTGTGGTAAATAAATGCCACTGGTTCGCCATTCGAATCTGGTTTAATTGAGCCACCACCAACCGTTCTGGCTTCTGGCATCTGGTTTGGTGTCGGGCACACATTTCCAACGAATTCCATCAAGCGAGCAATGCCGATATTTTCCGTTGCGCTGGTCAGGAAGATTGGAAACAGCTGATGACGAATCATTGCTTCGCGGAGACCAGCTCTCATTTCTTCTTCGGTCAACGTTCCTTTATCAAAATAGAGCTCCATCAGGCTCTCATCGTTTTCCGCTATATTTTCTATCAGTTCATTGTGTAGCTGCTCAGCCTCTTCCAAAAATTCCTCAGGGATTTCCGTCTGGGTCATGTGCCCGTTCGCATCGAACTTAATATGCTTCATGACCAGCACGTCTATCACGGACCGTGAGCCTCCAGCGACCGGAAGTTGTACGACGGTGGCTCCCCTTCCGAAGCGATCCTGAATCTGCTCGATCAAGCTTCTAAAGTCTGTATTTTTCTTGTCCAGCTGATTGATGACGAACATAGAAGGAGTGCTTTCTTTCACAGCAGCACGCCACGCCAGCTCCGTGCCGACCTGAACCCCTTCCCCCGCGTTGATCACAAATAACGCAGAGTCCACCACGTGTAGTGAAGCTGACACTTCACCTACAAAATCTGGGTAGCCGGGAGTGTCAACCACATTAATCTTGTTGCCACCATACTCAACGTGCAAAAGAGAAGCGAAAATCGACATTTCGCGTTCTTGCTCGCTCGGGTGATAATCACTAACTGTGTTGCCTTCTTCGATCGTACCCATTCGCTTGAGCGCCCCTGTATCCAGGAGCATGGCCTCAGCCAACATGGTTTTACCACTCCCCTGGTGTCCTACCAGTGCAATATTCCGAATGTGATCGGCATCGTAAACCTTCATCGTGTGCCCCTTTTTGACTAACTCTCGACTCTTAAAACAGGGCTGATAAGATACGCTCACATTCTGCATTGTCAAGACAGACAATCTCGCTTTTTGAGTGTCATAAGGCCTATTTTAACAAAACTTGTGAGTCAGAAGCCTGCCTTCAAGAAATCAAGTCATCCGAAGCAAGATTGACCTTCCCTTCGGATCCTTTTTGTTAGGTCAAATGCATTTTATCAGGAATAGTCACCGCAAACGATCGATTCATCTGGAAACCCATGGACCCCATTCTGGCGATCGAAACGACCTCCGACATTTGCAGCGTTGCTCTTATCTCCAATAAAGGCGTAACCACACGACAGACTGAAGAAAGACGAGCGCATGCTTCCATGCTGGTACCCCTGATTCAGGAGCTACTTAATTCTTCTGGCTCGGCTCTTTCCGGCGTTGCAGTTTCGGCCGGTCCTGGATCCTACACAGGCTTACGTATCGGGGTATCAACGGCGAAAGGACTCGCATGGGCGAAATCGGTCCCCTTCTACGCCATATCGACACTCGAATCACAGATCGGTGGATATATGAGGGAGAATATGGTTGGGCGTCAGACAGAAATCGCGTCGGTTATTCGAGCGCGCGGAGAGGAAGTATTTTTTGCGTTCTTTAATCTTGATGGGGGCCGGTTAACACGAACTACCAAACCAGCTGCATGCACTATTCAGGCGCTGAGGCTCCCGGAATCTGCCCTGCTTGTCTCACACGATAACGTGTTGATGTCGGAAGTCTTGCAGGCACATGAGGGAGTCAATACCGCTATTACTCCCCTTCAGGCTGAAAACATGGCACCGCTCCTCCTGAATCAGTCGGATGAGTATCATGTAAAAGACTTATCTTCATTCGAACCTTTTTATCTTAGGGAGTTCATAGCGAAACGAAGCACAAAAACCGTTTTTGAACGGCTTCAGTTTTGAATCTCTTCCCGTTTTAAGCGAATACTCTTCAACCCACTCTGACGTTAAATGGCCTGGTTTAAACGAAAAACTGCGGGAATTAAGACCCAGAGTAGCGGACGAAACGAGATGCCGGACGGCCAATGGGTCAAGTGCGCCGGATGTAGCGAAACCGTAAACAGACGCGAGCTCGAGAAGCAGTTCATGGTCTGTCCCAAGTGCGACTATCATTTCAAGATGTCCAGTACCGGGTATTTCGATCTACTGTATGACGGTGAATACGAGCTTTTTGACTCTAATCTATTTGCAAACGACCCACTGGAATTCACCGATAAAAAGGCGTATTCGGACAGACTAGTGGCGACGCGGGATAAAACTGGGATGACAGACGCTGCGAAGGCGGCTGTTGGCAAAATCGGCGGGCAAGAGCTTTCGATCGCCGCGATGGATTTTTCGTTTATCGGAGGATCTATGGGATCGGTCGTGGGAGAAGTAGTTGCCCGCGCCATTAAACGTGGTTATGAGCGTGGTATCCCGGTGATGGTTATCGCACAGAGCGGTGGCGCAAGAATGATGGAAGGAGCGCTGAGCCTGATGCAGATGGCAAAAACAAGCGCACACCTTACCAGATTATCGGAAGCCGGTCTTCCTTTTGTGGTACTACTGACGAATCCGACAACTGGGGGAGTAACAGCCTCATTTGCGATGCTTGGAGATTTTCACCTCGCTGAACCAGGTGCTTTGATCGGATTTGCAGGACCTCGAATCATACGCGAAACCATGGGCCAGGACCTTCCAGCCGGTTTTCAGACGTCGGAGTTTTTGCTAAAACGCGGTTTCGTCGATCTCATAGTCGATCGCCGGCAACTGAAAGAAGACCTCTCCCATCTTCTGAATCTCATCATGGAGACGAAGAAGAAGAAATAGAAAGCGAAGCGGCCGGAGCCGATTCTCAGGTGCTGGCTCATATCACAGCACTCTTTTACCGGACCAACCCACGCTTGACCAAATTGCGGCAAATCGCGTAAAAAGACGAAAAGCCCGGCGCACCCACTTCGCCGGGCTTTTCTATTTGCAGCTACTGAAGATAAAATGCCTTATCAGAGAGGCCTTGAGTAGCTCACCCGATCCGATTATAGAGGTCATAGGGCCCGTTTTGGACAGTCCATAGCCGAACCGTCGAAACCCGTGAGTGAACCGCATGACAGAAGGGCGGATCGGCTGTGATTGGTGGGACTTAAATCGGGATTGCAAATAGTCGATACAGAGTGCAGAATGATTTTATCTGCACGCACATATTGCCTCGCCCTGCTTCTGACACTGTTTTCAGTGCTAAACATGAATGTCAGAGCATCAGCTTTCGCTGACGAAGTTCGGGTTCATCTGATGGATAACCTGGACATCGACGCCATTTCGATTACTCCCAAGTCGGGATCAGTAATGATCTACGCTGGGTCGGAATCGTTCGCCGTTAAGAATGGAGAACTCATTTCAGTGACTCGACGTGGCAATCAGATTGAACTGAAGGCCGGAAGAAGACGCGTAACGAGCACATTTATCTCAATTGAAGGCCCTTCTGGTGGTTCTTTTGACGTCCAGGTACCTCGAATGAGCAAACGCTCTTATTCAGGGTCTCTGGAAATCCGTACTCAGGGCAACTCTCAAGATTTAAACATTGTAAATCGAGTTCCACTTGAAGACTACGTTGCTTCAGTAATCGGATCTGAATATGGACTCAACGATCTTGAAGGGGCGAAGGCGATGGCAGTTGTTGCCAGAACCTATGCGCTGCACGCGATTCAGAATGGCAAAAGTCTTTTTGACAATCAGAGCTCTCAGGTATACCGTGGATTAAGCCATGCTACTGAGGCGTCACGTCGAGCGGCTCAGCAGACTGCTGGCCAGGTATTGACACACGGCGGGAATCTTATCGAAGCTGTCTACTCGGCTTCTAACGGAGGCTTCACGGCTTCCAACAATAGCGTTTGGGGATCAGCTCAGCTTCCCTATCTCAAGTCTAGAAAGGATCCGTGGGATGCTTCGACCTCACCACATGCAAAATGGGATTGGACAACAGACTCCAAGAAGCTTTTCAACGCCTTCTCAAATGTTTACGGGTTCGATGTGCGCGATATCAAGATTGCTCGCACGGCAAAAGATGGTCGGGTTGAAGAAGTCCGTCTAATCGGAAAAGGACGCGATAAGAATATTACGGGGTCCTCGTTCAGAGCTACAGTCGCTCGTTCATTTGGCGCCAAATCACTGCGAAGCACCTTCTTCGATATGAAGAAAAAGCGGGGCTCCTTTGTATTTGATGGCCACGGATTCGGACACGGTGTCGGGCTCAGCCAGTGGGGTGCACATGGTATGGCTCTCGACGGGCGTTCGTACGGCAGGATTCTGGATTTTTATTATTCCGGAACCAAGCTGTCTCAGCTGCCCTCATCTGGTGCAGGTTCTTCTGCTGTCGAAGTATCCCTTCTTTCAGGTTCGTCCGCGACATTAAAGTCTGCTGTGTCAAAGTCCTCGAGATCTGATCGCTCTTCTTCTTCCGAAGGAGCATCGAGCTCTCTGCAAAAGGTATCGAACAAAAACACGACTCCTAAAGAAAATAATTCAACTATTTCCAGCTCAACTTCCGGAGCCGCTGATTCGGGCGAAAACGCCTGGAATTCGAATAAGAAGAAGGATTCGCGCGAAGATCAGAAAAAAACGAACCGCAAGAAAACGCGCCGTTCCGGTTGGTAGGATTCCCTACCCCCACACGCCCGTAAATTCACTTTATTCCGGTTTACCGAATTCAGGGTCTATATCCACGAGTGAAGCGACTAGGAAGCCGGGTATAGTGGCAATCAGAATCCAGATAAAGAAGTTCTGATATCCCAACATCTCCTGGATCCACCCACTGAACATTCCGGGAATCATCATCCCCAGCGCCATGAATCCAGTGAGAAGCGCAAAATGAGCGGTCTTGTATTCACCCTGGGCTGCGTAGATCATGTACAGCATGAATGCAGTAAACCCAAAACCATACCCAAATTGTTCAACGGCCACAGCTACGTAAATCAACAGCGGATTCTGAGGCTGAAACATGGAGAGCAGCACGTAAACCGCATTTGGAAGGTTGATGGCTGCCACCATCCACCACAGCCAATATTTTAAGCCGTGTTTCGCTGCCAGGAATCCACCCAATAGGCCTCCCAGCGTGAGCGATATCATGCCTACTGTTCCGTAAACATATCCAACCTGAATGGTCGTTAATCCCAGACCTCCCAGCTCGATGCTGTCCAGCATGAACGGCGCTGCAATCTTGACCAGTTGGGCTTCCGAAAATCTGTATAACAGAATAAATAAAATCGTCACCCAGACATGTTTTTTAGCAAAAAACGCTCGGAATGTTGTGACGAACTCGGAGACCAGACTTCCTGCATGCGCCTCCGCTCCTTCTCGATCCGCAGCCGGGTGCGGGAGCGCAAATCGGTGGTACAGCATGAAGACCAAAAACATCACCGCAACGCATCCCATGGTGATGGCCCACGCAAGAGGTAGGTCATTCAGGCTGACCTCCAGTTTACCAGCCAAGATGACGAGAAGTCCCTGGCCCGCGATCATGGCGAGTCGGTAAAAAGTGCTTCTGATGCCTACGAACCATGCCTGATTCGAATCGTCGATACTCAACATGTAGAACCCATCGGCGGCGATGTCGTGGGTCGCGCTCGAGAACGCTATCAACCAGAAAAACAGCAGCGACCAACGGAAGAACCCGGGACCAGGAATTGTGAGCGCGACTCCCGCCATCGCCGCCCCCATAACAAACTGCATCGCCACGATCCAGAATCGTTTCGTTTTCAGAATATCAACGAATGGGCTCCAAAAAGGCTTGATTACCCACGGCAAATACAGCCAACTCGTGTACAGCGCGATGTCCGTGTTCGATATTCCGAGCTTCTTGTACATCACGACGCTAAAAGACATCACGAGTACGTACGGAATGCCCTCTGCGAAATAGAGGCTCGGAATCCATCGCCATGATTTGCGACGTTGTATCTGAGAAGGCGAAAGCTCTTTCAATGTAGACTTGGGTTCGGGTTAAGCAGTCAAAATCATAAGGTCATCTAAGATAGGCGACAATTGCACGCATCAGCTCAGCCCGTGCCCATCCATATTCAATGGTTTCAAACGGGAAGCCCATGACGACCACGCCTCCGGGGCCTTCTCGACCAACCATGGCGCCCATGTTGTTGTCTGAATAGCGCATTAACATTTCGCTTCCAGTTGAGGCCTCGATGGCATCCGGACTCTCAACCCGGTATACATCGGCAGTGGGAAGCGTGTTGAACCGAACGTCCATGCGCTGTTCAAGCCATCCCTCCAGCGAATAGACATCTCCCCTCTCGACTGCGTGGTCCGTTCTCCAGGAAAACCCTAACACCTCGCTCGCAAATTCGCGGTCTTCTTGAGAGGCCTGGGGTCCTGCGAAATCTGTGGCCACATGAGCGCCCGAAATCAAGATAGATGCCCCATTGTCAACGAATCTTCTCAGGCTGCGCTTCATTCCCGGCGTTATGGCCTGGAAATCAACAAGCCTTCCAGGTCCAGCTGTGGTTTTCTCTTCGCCAAGAATGATATCGATAAAT
>Ga0315336_1005270_pt1 | contig 14311 bp, 15 predicted proteins | sample ASW5metaG_FD_204512 | JGI IMG/M metagenome (GOLD analysis project Ga0315336, IMG submission 204512) | Ammonia-oxidizing marine archaeal communities from Monterey Bay, California, United States - ASW #5 | ecosystem: Environmental > Aquatic > Marine > Intertidal zone | place: USA: California...
CATTCGTGGAACACACGCGGGATCATTGAAACGTGCAGACGGCGGGATTCGCACTCATTGCTTTGTTCATTCTGGTCTACGGGGTTGTATCCCGCCGGCTGGAACGCACCGTGGTTACCCCTCCGATGCTATTTGTCCTGTTCGGGGTATTGCTGTGCTCCCATCTCATCGGGGTGTTTCCGGGTGATCTCGAGTCGCCGGCGATTCACATTGTCGCTGAACTTACGCTGGTTCTCATTCTCTTTACGGACGCATCGCGCATATCCCTGCCTGCCCTCCTGAAAGATCATGCCATTCCGGTCCGGTTGCTCACGATCGGACTCCCGCTCACGATCCTTCTCGGGGCGATCGCTGCCGCGATCGTTTTCGATGTGTTGAGTTTCTGGGAGGGCGCGGTGCTGGGAGCGATCCTTGCGCCGACGGATGCCGCCCTGGGCCAGGCCGTGGTATCGAGCCCGCGCGTGCCGCAGCCGATCCGAAGGGGGCTGAATGTCGAAAGCGGACTGAACGACGGCATTGCGCTGCCCATCGTATTGCTTGTCCTTTCGCTGGCCATTGTGGGGGAACACAGTGGTTCGTCCACGTATTGGCTCAAGTTCTTTCTATTCCAGGTTGTGCTGGGACCGGTGGCGGGAGTGATGATCGGGCTCGTCGGGGGGAAGCTTGTCCAATGGGGCATTCGTACCGGCTCGATGAACCACTCCTATCAGCAGCTTTCGGCGCTGGGGATTTCCCTGCTTGCATTTGCGGGGGCCGAGCTCATTGGCGGCAACGGCTTTATTGCCGCGTTCTGCGCGGGGTTGACGGTCGGGAACGCCGCGCGGGAGGTCTGTGATTGCCTGTATGAGTTCGCGGAGGCGGAAGGTCAGCTTCTCACCCTGATAACATTCATGATTTTCGGCGCGCTGATGGTTCCGGTTGCGGTGCATCATCTTGACATGAACATTGTTCTCTATTCTGTATTGAGCCTGACCGTTCTCAGGATGGTTCCGGCGGCGCTCAGTTTGACCGGCTTGAAGCTGGGGGCACCCACGGTAACTTTTCTCGCCTGGTTCGGACCGCGGGGAATTGCGTCTATTCTTTTCGGACTCGTTGTTCTGGAAGGGGCGGACCTCGAGCATGAAGAGCTGATCTTCAATACCATGACGTTCACGGTATTGTTGAGCGTGGTTGCGCATGGATTGACGGCGGTTCCCGCGTCCATGTGGATCGGACGAATCACCGGGGAAGGCTCGCAGAAGTAGCTACGATCCCTTGGGCTGCGGGAGGTAGCCCTGGCGGGCCAGCCAGGTAACCAGGAGGCTGTACCCGAGACCGAGGGTCAGGAACGCAACCACCACTGCATCCATATTCGGCACCCCCGGCAGGCAGGCAATAATTACGCCGCATGCGAACGTAATGATCAAGGTCACGGGAAGAAAGACCCGCGTGCCCTGGATCGGGCTTTCGTAAAAGGTTCGAAGTTCCTCGCGCAGAGATTCCGTGAGGTTTCTATTTCGCATGCTGTTCAGCAGGGCCCGGCCGATTTTCTGAAGCATGTCGGCGTTGGCCACGCTGTACCACATGGACATCCCCAGGCCGAAACTCAGCGGAAGTGCCAGAAAACCGATGAACATCGCAATAGAGCTGGAAGGTACCAGGATCAGGGACGCAATGACTCCCAGTGCCATTCCCCCGAAGAAAAGGAATCCAACGATTGCGGTTGTTCGAAGTGGATGTTCCAACTTCGAGATGTCTTGATTCACACAAATCCTCCGATTTGGGTTTCAGCATGATTCATGCCGTGGGAGGATTTTGGTCTTAATGTGCGCAACTTGTTGATTTAGAGCAGGTTGTCCGTGCAGTCCGCCAGCTGTTGATGGCGGCTCCCCCGCCGGAACTGCAGGGTCATGGCGAGAAGATTCCGGAGTGGAGTGGTTGCGGCCCCATCTTCGATGTTTCGAGCGCCGATCTCGTAGGCAATTCGCCACTGGTTGCGAAGATCCCGGTACGCGTTCCGCAGGGAAGATCCCGGGGCGTAGATGTGAGTCGCTTCCGACGTTACACCGTTGAGTTCGACGATTTTGAAATTACGTCCCGCCTGAAATTCCTCTACCGACGGTGTCCTGATGTCGTAGCGGCCAAAGTAGAATCCGTCGTACGACCTGCTGATTTCGTCGATCGCCAGCAGGAGTTCGGGCGTTTCAATCTCTTCACCATTCAAGAATACCGCGCCCCTGCAATGTGTTCCGACTTGAACCAGCTGAACCCGTTCGTTCTCAGTGGGAATATCGAAGAGGCGGTTCCCGAGCGCGCGCAGATGAAATTTTGCCATGCACACGGCACGGTCGTCGTCGAGAATCAATCTTTCCAGATTCTTTTCTCCGTCGCCGACTACGTGTGGGAATTTTTTTTCGGTGATGGATAGAATGTGACCGTGTTTCTCGCCGGGGTAGCGATAGTAGAAGACCCCGAACTCCTCTCCTGGAGCAAAAGCCTGTGCGATCAAGTCGCCCGAATCCCTTTCCAGGATTTTCGATGCATCCGATTCGTTTTCCGGGAAGGCAACGCCGGTTCCGCGTTGGCCGACATCCGGTTTCAGAACGATAGGAAACGAAAAGCCGATTTCCTTCATCGCCTGTCGAAGAAGGGTCATCCGTTGCGGGAGAGGAAGATTGCCGGGAATGATTGCGTGGGCAGCAACCCGGTCACCGCGCGGGGAGAGCGCGCGCAGGATCCGGCTTTTGGATTCTCCGATGAATCCTCCCGCGGGCAAGGCCGGGTTGGCGGCGGTAAAGGCAGTAAGGGAACGGTGTTTGAATCCGAGATAGAGTAGGTATGGAATCATCGGCGCGTAAAAGATCCAGGGACTCCAGAACTCCCACCGGGTGATTCTGCGCCACCGCGAAAGCAACAGTCGCCGTCCCCGATGCGTAAACAGGGGGAAGACCAGGCGGAAGAGGATCAGGAGGCAGACGGCAATGCCGATGAATATGGGGAGGGCCAGCGACCGGTACAGTTCCAGGTAGGGGAGTATTCCGTGGCCGAGGAGAGCGGAGGCGCCGACGAGGATCGGTGTCCAGATGACACCGGCAAGAGCGAAGAACGTGGCGAAAGTGAGAAAGTGCATATCCAGCAGGCCGGCCGCGACATAGGTGGCGAACCGTGTTCCCGGCAGGAATCGACTCATGAAAACGATTGCGGAACCGTGGCGACGAAACCAATCCGTGCTGCGTTGAATGTCCGCGGGATGCACCAGCCAGCGCAGGGGAGGGTACTGCAGGGCCGGGCGACCGAGAAGTCGTCCGGCGAGGAACAGGAGGCCGTCGCCGATGAAGATTCCCAGAAAGCAGGCAAATACAGCGGGCATGAAAGAGAGGCTTCCATTGGCCACCAGGAGTCCCGCGGAAATGCATGTCAGGTCCTCGCTGACAAAGGTTGCGAGAATGACGATCAGTACCAGGATCGGGTAGGGCAGATTGGCAAATGATTCCAGTGGGGTCGGCGGTATGCCGGAATCGGCGGCGGCAACGGAAGCGATCAGCAAAAAAGAAACCTTCATCCCGTCATGGGGGCTGCGCTTTTCAGGTAGCGCAAAGTCGAGGGGGCAACGCCGAACTCTTCCCCGGGATCGATGCCCTGAAGTTTCAGCGCGACACTGATCAGCGCATAGTGATGCACGGTGTGGCCGAGCAGCATATCGAGTTCCCGCCGAAGGGTCGTGGTGGCGCAGCCCGATTGTGAGGTGCCGTTTTCGACGTGCACGAGAAGTTCCCGCCCTTCGGTCTCGGCCGGAATCTGCAAGAGGGAGGCCTGGATTTCCCGGATTTTTTCGGCGGCGAAGCGCGGATCCTGTTCGAGGCGGGGATCGCGGGTTCGGGCTTCATAGTCGATTCGGCCGGTACGCAGGCCCGCGAAGAGTCCTTCGTAGTAATCCAGCGCGTGCCGCAAATGGCTTCCCACGCCGCTTGAGAACGCGGGGGGTTGGGTGCGGATGTAGGCTGCTGTGTCTATCTGATCCAGAAGGGAAAGACTCTGGTCCAAGCATACAGCGTTCATCTGGGCTAGCGGGGATGAGACGAACATAGAGCCTCCTCGGTAGTGACCGGTGTAAATATGGACTCTACTGCGCGGCGCAGGTCCACGGCGAGCGTTTTCCTGTTGGAGTTTTGCAGAGGAACAGGCTCGAACACGATCGTGCATCGGATCTCGCGTAGTTTCATCAGGTCCAGAAAGTGGCTCAGGAATTCCATTCCGCCCCACCAGCAAACGGCAGTCGATGCGTGCGGATCCGGAGGGCGGGTCCGGTAGGAGATGCTTGCCACATGCACCGGCGCGCCCTGCCGGGCCGCGAAAGCCAACCCGCCTGATTTGAAGGGCAGGATTCCGGAACCATTGGTGCTGGTACCTTCGGGAAATATCACCACCCCCTGTCTTGCATCCAACTGTTCCGCCAGTTCCCGGTTCAGCCGTACCACGTCCCGCTTCCGTTCCCGGTCGACGAAAACAGTTCCCATGCGCGTGGCCAGGAATCCGATGAATGGCCAGGATGCGATTTCCTTCTTGGCGACAAACCGGGCTTCCACCTGGGCTGCCAGCAAAACGATGTCGAGATATCCGAGGTGGTTCGCGACGAGGACAAAAGGGGCAGGAGGCGGTCGACCGATGATCGTGAATCGAACCGCGAAGAGACGGGCGATCACCCGTGCCCACGACCGGAACCAAAAGTAGTGCCACCGCCGGAAGATCGGTTCCGATACGACTGCCAGGGGCGTCCCGCAGGCCCAGACCGCAAAAAATGCGCAGGTGAGGACCCCGAACAGCACGAAGCGAATCATGACACGCAGCAGATTCATCCCGCGGCGGCTACGTCAGAAGAGCAATTTGCGCGTTTGGCCGCTTGCATGAACAGCATCGAAAACGGTGAAAAAATCGATGGTCTTGAACTGCTGGTCTATGGCCGGCGGTCCGCAGATTTTGCTGTCATAGGACAGGTAGAGGCGCATCAGCCTCGGAATGGACGGTTCGATGGATGTATCGGCGACGAAGGAATCGTCATAGCAGCGAAAATTCATCCGGGGTTCGACGTGGAGCGACGGGTGGAGGTGATTGTTTTCGGCGAGGAATTCCATCACTCGTTTTCCCAGATCGGGGCTCTGGCTGGTCAGAGAGGAGCAGCCGAAGAGGAATCGCTTCTCGTTTTCCAGGAGGTACCGGATGAGTCCGCGCCACAACAGATACAAAACGCGGCCGTTCCTGTGGTCCTTCGCGACGCATGCGCGTCCCAGTTCCACGCTGCCGTCGAGAAAAGAGTTCGGAAGAGATGTAAAATCAAATTCGTCCTCCGAATAGAAGCCGGCATGACTCCGGGCCATCTCTGATGTCTGCATCCGGTAGGTGCCGATGACCTCACCGGTGTGTTTTTCGATAATCATCAGGTGGTGGAACCCCGGGTCATAAGAATCGGAGTCCCTTCCGGAAGCGTGGGAAACATCGAGCCCCTCGTTCAGTTCGAGGTTGAAGACGTCATAGCGCAGTTGGAGGACGAGATCGAGTTCGGCGGTGTTGCGGGCGAACCGCGCAAGATATTTTCCCGATTGGATCTCGAAACCCGGGAGCTGATCCGGGGCGGCCGGGTACCTGTTTTTCCTGCCTGTCTGTACGGGAGACACGGAAACCTTTCTACTGGCGGCGTCGCCGGAACGTATCGGGTTCAGCTTTCAAAATGAGATGATTGTCCAATCGTTCGACTTCTCCGGTAATTTCAATCTTTTCCGCGACCATGTCGAGGACTTCTTTGTTTAATTGGCGCCCGTCTGCGCCAACCAGCAGCAGGTATTCGGCGAAGCCCATTTCATCGCGCACCAGCAGGACCGGAGGAATGCCGCCGCTGATGCAGCGGGTGGCGCAGGCGCGGTGGGGCTTCAGGGAGCCGGGTTTCATGACGCCCAGGTAGCACTTGCTGTCCACGATTTCGCCTACCAGGGTCATTGTCCCCAGCGAGACCGTTCCGCCGGGAGAGCGTGTGGCGGGGCCCTGGGAAGCGACCGACCCTTCAACGACTTCGATCATGGTCTGATTCGCGTCGAATACGAGAGTTCCCTCGAGCGTCACCCGGGATCCGTCGAGTCCCGCCACGAGTTCCTGCGCGCCGCGTTTTCCGAATGCAACCAGGTGATACCTTGAAACTCCGTCTTCGTTTTCCGTTGTGTCGGGCCGCGGAACAAGGAGGGCGGGGTAGGGAAATTCACTGATCACGCCGGAGAACGACCTGGTGGTGCCGTACTCGAAAACACCTTTGCCGAAGGGGCGTTGACCGACCAGGATCGTGGCCCCGATGATTCCCACGGTGAGGAATATTCCCGCGACCCGGCGTGAAATGAACGTCGAGATGTCCGGCGAGGTTTTCTTCAGGTACCCGATGTAGAAGTCGTCATTCATGATGTGCCGGATGTTTCCGGAATACGGGCCGGTTCCACCCGTGTCCCCGGGGGATTCGGCCGGGGATGCACCAGCACGCGCCCGTCGCGGATCGTCACTCGGAAGGTGGGGATTTTTTCGGTAAACGGCGGGGGAGACGCCCCGGTTTCCGGTTCGTACTGGTACCCGTGCCACGGGCAGGTTATGCACCCGTCGATGACCCGGCCTTCTCCCAGTGGCCCGTTTTGATGCTGACAGGCATTGGACACCACGGAAATTTTACCGTCATACCTGAAGATGGCAATGCGTTCGCCGGCGAGGGTCGCGATTCGGGCGCGACATTCCTCGATGTCATCGACACCGCACATGTCCACGAAACCGTCTTCTCCCGGGATTGCGCCTGATTCTCGGTCGAGCGCCCGTCCGCGAACCGCGGCGACGGCATGAAGAGAAACGACCCAGGCCAGGCCCGCGGCCAGCACCACGGTGAGGACTGGATTTACTTCCGCCTGGAGGACGCCGAGTGCAACGTGAGCGATCAGCAATGCGTACGCGAGATATACCATCATGTGCAAAGATTTCCAGACCGGCGCGGACAGGTTTGCGAGCCAGAAATCGTGGCTGGTTGCGGCCATGAGAAAGAGGATTACGAGGGCCGCGAGACCGAGCGGCTGAAAAGGGAATTGGGACAGACTCTCAATGCGGGTGTTGCTGACCAGGACGCTGACCAACGGGTTCAGGTCGCCGAGGGCATGAAACTGCACAATGGAAAACAGGCCGTGGGCAAGGCCGAGCACAAACATGGTCACGCCCAGGTGCCGCCGGTTGTACAGGAGCGGAAGAAAGCGGGTGTCGAGGCGGCAAAGAGGTCCGATCGACAGAATAATGTGGAGCAACAGGAATGCGCACGTACCCAACGCGCGGATAAACAGAGTTTCGATGGTTGCGTCCGGATGCGTCCAGGCACCCACTCCGATAAACAACGCCAGGTAGAGGAACACACCGGCACCCAGGACGGTGTCGTAGATCTTTTTCTGCCGGTTCCATCCGACTGCGTGGTAGGCATGGCTCATGGCGACGCCTCTTCCATGGCGGAACCCACGGCAGGCCAATCGACCGATCCTACTGTTTCCTGCGTTGCCAGGCTGTAGGCAAGGAGGCTTCCCTCGGTGATCGCCGCTTCAGCGGGCAGTGGATAGGCGATCGATCGGCCCCGGCCCAGGCTACCGATCAATTTCGCGTCCGACGGCAGCCCCGGGCTTTCCCCGCTGATATTCCGGTCCGGGGTCCAGTACAGGAGGACGTCCGGGTGGCCGATCGCGCCCGATTCCATGATCAGCAATTCCGGCGGCCGGTCTGCATAAACGAGTAGGGAGACATGCACCGGCAGTGTGCCGAGGCGCCTGATTGCAAAGGGGTCGGCTTGAGTGGAGGGAATCGGAAGCTGCAGTTCCTCGGGCAACGTTCCGCCCGTCATGGGGCCGGGGCGGACTTTCAGCGCCGCAAGAAGGAGAACCGGGAGGCCGACGGCCATGAAAAGAGCGGCAACTCTGTGACGCTCTCGGAGGGACCGGATCACGAAGTCTCCCCGGCCGGATCCGCCGCGGCGATGCGGTGAGCATTTTTTTCTGCAGGAGGCTCCTGGATGCCGCGCAGCCGGCGCCACAGCAGCAATGGCCAGAGGGCGATGACTCCCGGAGTGATCAGGACCCGGAAACCGCGGGTCCCTTCCCGCGCGTTGGGATCGATCTTCCCAACGCCCCGGATCACGAAAGGAATCGCGAAGAAAACACCGACCAGCAGATAGAGGCCAAGAAATCGGACCAACCAGGTGGCGACAACAATACTCATAAATCGATGGGCTTTCTACTCGATCGAGTCTATGGGAACTGCCGTGCCCTGCACAGGTAAAAATCAGTCGTAGATGTCCACAGATGGAATAACGAATGCGGACCCGAAGATCCGCGGGCCGGCCTTGTTATCCGTGGGATCACAGCCGCTGCGTCCAAAGATTGAATGGGAAGCGATCCCGGGTCACCCCGTTGCAGGCAGGGAAGCCGGTGGGATTCCTCCCCGGAAGCAATGATTTGTAGTGGAGCCGCGCTTGTGACAGTATGTTTTTGAAACATCAGGGTTCAGCGCTACGCTCGCGAGTCCAATTGTGTTTTTCCTCATTCCATACCGAGTCAACGTCAAGTTCCAGCGATGGCCGATTGGTAATTTTGTCCTGATTGGCCTCTGCTTCCTCTTTTTCGTCCTGAGCAGTTACACGTCGTACCAGAATTTTTTGCTGGAAAACATGGTTCTAACACACTGGAGCGCCGGGGGCTTGATCGGGTACCAGTTTCTGCACGCTGGGCCCGGACACCTTCTCGGCAACATGATCTTTCTGTGGGTGTTCGGGAATCCTGTCTGCGAGCGGATGGGAAACATTCCCTACATTGTCATGTTTCTTTTGGGCGGAGCTTTTGCGGGTGCGATGCATCTCGCGCTTGTCGGTGCCCCGGCCGTGGGCGCAAGCGGGGCCGTTAACGCCGTGGTCGGATTCTACCTTGTGATGTATCCGGAAAATGAAATCGATTGCACCTGGATGTTCTTTTTCCGTTTCGGTTCCTTTTCGACACCCGGTTTCGTCGTCATACTCTTGTGGTTTTCCCTCGATCTTCTAGGAGCGTTGCTCGGCATCGGTTGCGTCGCGTACTGGGCCCACGTGGGAGGATTCTTGATGGGCTTTATCATGGCGATGCTGTTGGTAGGACTTCGTCTTATTCACATGGAGAGCTACGACTTACAGACGCTCATCGACAGGTTTGGCGGCAGGACAAGTGTCCATGAATCCCGGAGACGGAATGAACACACCCCGAATCCCCTTCCCCGCAATCTCCCCGTCATGCCGAACCTCCAGGACGTGTCTCAACTTGACCGGAACGTCGCGCCGGAGGATTCTCCCGAGATCTCTTTCGCGTGCGCATGGTGCGGACAGGATCTGGAGGCGCCCTCCGACATGTCGGGCGAACAGATTGAGTGCCCGGCCTGCGATCGGACGATCGAGATTCCGGGCTAACCCACATCGTTCACACTATTTCTACTGCGCGGATGGATGTCACACCAAATCAAGGAGTTATCCCGATGGGTCGACCTCTACATGTGTCTACATGCCTTCGCCCGCCCAATCGGGATAACTCCTTGATTTGGCGCAACCTCCATCCGCTCGTGACGAAAAAGTGTGAACGATGCGGGCTAAACCGGCCGTTCTGCAATCCTGAAAAGAGTGGAGTCTGATGAAGAGCGAAACGGAACCTGCATTCGTGTCTGAACCCCTCAAGCCCGTATTCGTCTCCGCTGAAGCGCGCGGGATGGACGTGGGGGGGCCAATCTTTCCCCATGCCTTTACCTGGCGCAAGGAGACGTTGACTGTCGCGGAGGTTCTTCGCACCTGGCGCGAGTCCGGGCCGTGCAGGAACGGCAGCTTGGAAAGGTATGTTCGGAAACATTGGTTCGAGGTAGAGACGACCTCCAACCGGAGAGCGAAAATCTATTTTGAGAGACAACCACGCGGTCGCGGTCGTACGAAGCGATGGTGGTTGTACAGTATTGAAAACATCGACGGACGGACTCCGCCTTAATCGCCGATCCCCAGCACTTTCATTCGAGAATAAAGTTTTCGCCTGGTGATGCCGAGGGCTTCGGCGGCGTGGGACTTATTTCCGCCTGCGGTTGCCAACGCTTCTTCGATTCGGCGAATTTCCATCGATTCAAGGGTGTCGTGCGCCGACGAACCGGAGTGTAGCTGTTGAAGCGGTGTGAAAATCTGTTTCAGTTTTTCGGCGTCTACCGGGTTTCCCCGGGATCGGATCACGATGTTTTCCACCAGGTTTCGCAGTTCGCGCACGTTACCGGGCCAGTGATATTGTTTCATCGATTCCAGCGCGCAGGGTGACAACAGGTCTTCTTCCGCGTCAAGTTCGCTTAGAAAGTGTTGTACGAGCCCTTCGAGGTCGGAGATGCGGGTACGCAACGGCGGCACGTTTACCGGGTAGACGTTAATCCGGTAGTAGAGGTCCTCCCTGAATTGTCCTTGCCTGACCAACGCTTCCAGGTCGCGGTGTGTCGCCGCGACCAGCCGGGGATTGACGGCGATGGTCTCGCTCCCGCCGACCCGGATGACTTCGCACGACTCGATCACGCGCAAGAGGTGAACCTGGGTATTTGCGGGAATGTCTCCGATCTCGTCCAGAAGCAGGGTTCCGCCGGATGCACGCTCGAAGGCGCCGGCCCGGCTGGCGACCGCTCCTGTAAACGCGCCTTTCTCGTGACCGAACAATTCGCTTGCGAGCAGGTTCTCGGGAATCGCGGCGCAGTTGATTGCCACGAACGGTCCGTCCGCGTTCGGACCGTGGGAGTGTACGTATCGTGTCAGCAGTTCCTTTCCCGTTCCGGTCTCGCCCCGCAGCAGGACCGTGGTTTGCCGTGGCGCTACGTCATCGAGCGACGAGAGCAGGTTCTTCATCGACTTGGAGTCTCCGACGAGATGGAGCGGCCGCTCGGCAACCTTGTCCCTGCGGCGGGCCCGCCTGCTTTCCAGCAGGGAGCGTCGATCCAGAATGCGGCGCACCAGCCCCGTCAGTTCATCCTTGGTGTAAGGCTTGCGCATGTATTCATATGCGCCAAGACTCATGGCCTCTTCCGCGGTCTGTTCGGTGGGGTGGCCGGTTACCAGGATCACATCCGGAAGGTGCCGCTGGGTTCGGGATGCGGCAAGGAGCTGGAGTCCTGATTCGGAACCCAACACCAGATCACAGAGGATAACCTCCGGTTGGTGGTTCTCCATGGCGCTGATTCCATCCTCGAGTTCGTACGCCACATGCACGGTATGCCCGTCATGCTTCAGCACCTGGAAGTTGGCGTCCGCCAACTTCCGGTCGTCATCAACAATCAGGATCGTAGCCATTTTCGTCTAATGTTTTGCCCCGGGCAGCCGCCCTATAGCAGGAACTGAGCCGCGTGTGAAACTCTCAAGAATCGTGTGTTTCTGACACCCGACGCCGTACCTGCGCGTACAGTTCTGTACCTGTGCGTACAGGTTTTCGGCGCCACTGAATCTCGGCTTTGTGTTGCTTTATACCATATCTCTTTGTTCTGCAGCAAGTTGCGGTATCGCCCCATCCGCTTGGCACGGGGTCTGCAATATGAATCCGGTAGATGAATTCTCGACCCGAACAAAAACAGCAGAGATTGAATCGCGGAAGTGCTGTCCGCACGTACCAGGGAGTAGACCAGACTTTCATCGTTCAATTTCCGAAACCCCGTGAAATTCGCGGGGTGGAGGTAAGACCTGTTGATGGAGACGCGGGTTTTCGGATTAAAGAACTGGAACCGCTTACCTTCTAACCACCCCGGAAGTTCGTATCTTCATAGACAGTAGTGCCCGGCCCTGATTCTCCCCCCAGGGCCGGGCTTTTTTCGGTTTTTGGTTTTGGAAATCGGGGATTGGGAATTGGGTAACTAAGACCGTTCCATTTGTCATTCACTGCGAAACCCGGGCATTTCAAGAAGCCGGAGCCACAATGGATGGCGCAACAAAAAGACCACAATTAAAAGCGATTCTTTGTTCTCTTTGTTGCCCTCTGTTCAAAAATCCGTTTCTTCGGTGCCTCCCGTACCGGCTGTTTTCTCCAACTCCGTATCGAGGATAGGGGCGAGGTTCGTCCACCAGTATGCGCGGGACCGTTCGCGACCGCGCTCCGCATTTCCGTTCCAGAGCGTTCCCGCCGTCTTTCGGCGCGCGAGGTTGAGCAGTTTCGAGCTAATGGATCCGACCGTACCTTCGTGGAAGAAATCGGGATTCTCCTCCATGCCCAACAGTTCGGGGTACGCCAACTGTTTCGGAACCAGTGGAAAGATTCCGGCGGACAGCGCTTCAATGACGGTCACCCCGAAGAATTCGTGCTTTGCGGTCGAAACGATGACGTCCGCATTGCCCAGCACCTCTTCGTACGCCATTCGCGAATCCTGGTATCCCCAGGACGCAATGTCGTCGCCGAACTCAATGCGCGCCGCTTCGAAGCAATCGGGAACGCTTCGGAACTTTTCGCCGATTACACTCATTTTGAAATTGCCGTTGCGGCGCTTGAACTCGCGCATTGCCAGGAAAAATGATTCAGGATCCTTGTCGTACTCCCATCGTCCGGCCCACAGAACGTGGAACGCTTCGCTCCGGGGGTGGGTGGGCATGACGGGGTGTATGCCCTGCGGTAGCACGGCGGACTTGTCGCGAATGCGCCGGGCGACCTGCTCGGGTCCATGATTGGGCATACGCCGGAGAAACTGCTCCACGGCTTCAAGAAAACTATCACGATTGTATTTGGAATTGAACCAAACCGCATCGGCTGCCAATCCGCTCTTCGCGTTGATGAAACCATAGGTGTAGTCAATGGGCTGTTCGGATGTCAGCGGATAGGTGAATTGATTCTCGTGAAAGTAAGCGACCGAAGGAAGACGGCCTGCTTCGGCCGGCGCCAGTCCCTTGAATGCTGCCAGATCCAGCATGTCGGAGCACCAGAGCAAGTCCCAACTCTCGCCCTGTTCCACGCGAACGCGCACGGAATCCGCGAATGTGACGGCTGCATGTTTCATCCGCCACTTCCATTTGTTCGCCGGATAGCCGAGCACCGTCCACCGATGCCGGCTGTGCGCTGTCCATCCGTCCAAAAACGCTTTGTGGCTTCCGCCGTAGTACGGTTCCAGCGCGAGAATTCGAAGCGGTTCTTTGCGTTTTTTCATGTCTTATTCATCTGCAGAGGCATCCTACCGAATCCCCGGCAAACTGATGAGTATATTCAGGAAGGGCGTTCGGTTGTCCTTCTTCAGATGATTTAGTAAGGTCGTTCCGGGATAAACCAGAAGGAGAATACTGCGATGAACTGGAAAGCGTTTTTACTGATCCTGATCGGAACCGGAACCCTCAGCTCCGCGGAGGTTGTAACCAAAGAGATCACCTATTCGGATGGCAAAACCGACATGAAAGGCCTGCTGGCCTGGGATGATTCGGTGGAAGGCGATCGACCGGGCGTCCTGGTGGTTCACGAATGGTGGGGGCAGAACAACTATGCGCGTTCGCGCGCGAGAAAGCTGGCGAAACTTGGCTATGCCGCCCTGGCGGTTGACATGTACGGGGAGGGAAAACTGGCGGAGCATCCGAAAGATGCCGGTGCGTTTTCGTCCGCGGTGATGGACAACATGGATGAGGCGAAAGGACGCTTTCTGGCAGCGAAGAAGGTCCTGGCGGATGAGGAAATCACGGATGGGGAGAAGATGGCGGCCATCGGGTACTGTTTCGGTGGGGGCGTGGTTCTTCATATGGCCCGTATGGGGGTGGACCTGGATGGCGTGGTGAGTTTCCATGGAAGTCTCGGGTCCAATGTCATTGCCGAGCCCGGCAGCATTCAAGCGAAGATCCTCGTCTGCAACGGCGAGGACGACACGTTTGTCTCCGCGGAGGCCATCGAAGCATTCAAGGAAGAGATGAAGACAGCCCAGGCCGACATGACTTTCAAGAATTACCAGGGGGCGGTGCACAGTTTCACGAACATGGATGCCACGAGGATCGGAAAGAAGTTTGAAATTCCCCTGGCCTACAACCGCAAGGCGGACAAGGCCTCGTGGCGGGAGATGAAAGATCTTTTCAACGAAATCTTCGAGTAGGGGCCAAACCCGAGTGTCGCTGACGTAAGGTCGGTTTTGGACCGGTTATCTGAGCGCCTTGGGTGTCCGATCTCTCGGGGGAAATTCAGTACCAGGAGAGTCTAGTACATCGTTCAATAAATAAGTGTACAGTTAGTAGTTGGTATATTATGGTGGGGCATGATGAAAAATGCACCTGCTCTTACCTTACGCCGAGGCGACAAAAAGA
>Ga0315336_1005271_pt1 | contig 14309 bp, 6 predicted proteins | sample ASW5metaG_FD_204512 | JGI IMG/M metagenome (GOLD analysis project Ga0315336, IMG submission 204512) | Ammonia-oxidizing marine archaeal communities from Monterey Bay, California, United States - ASW #5 | ecosystem: Environmental > Aquatic > Marine > Intertidal zone | place: USA: California...
CGACAACGGTATCCGCTCCACAGACGCAAGTGGTAGTGAAAGTCTTCTCCGGCATCCATCGCCTCGTCGAACGGGTTCTGGGCGGCGACTTCGGTGCGGACGAAGTGTCCCATCTGCAGCGTTAGGAAGGGGTCGAACAGCAACAGTTCGTCTAACGCTTCGATGGAGACGACTTGCTCGATCCGTAGTCGGGGCTCGCTTGACTCGGGTGTCGTTTCGACAATCAAGCCCCACACGGCATCGTATTGATGCGACAACGGGCCGAATTGTTCGAACGCCCCCTCAGACATCCGGTCGTCGGCATCCAGGAAAAAGATCCAGTCGGCGGCCTTCTGCTGTGCTTCGGCCACGCCCTGGTTGCGGGCCCGCGAGCGACCGAGTTTTCCTTCCGTGTCATCGACCGAAATGATGTCGATGTGATCGAACGGCCCGGTATGATGTGCGATCGCCCGTTCGATGCTGGCGAGACACGCTGCGTAGTCATCCTGGTGCCCGGGTCCGACGGGCGTCACCACGGCACACGTCAAGAGATCGGCGGGTTCGTCAGAGCCCGCAGTAGCAGATGAGACATCAGTATGTCGATCATCCGACTCCGACCGTTCCGCACCGCCCTGTGGACCTCCGTGGTGATGCGAGTCAGCCCGGAGAAATCGGCCAGTGCTATCGGAATTTGAAGTGTCGCGATCGTTCATGCGGCTTCCCTGCCTGCGCGTTACCAGAACGCCCCGCCGGCATCGTGATGTTCCGACGGCCGATGCCGCGACCGCGCCATCCCAATCGGCGTGTGCGAACATTGTGAGCAAACAACGTTGGAAGTTGTATGTCGGGAGCCACTTGCGAGTCAATCGCGGTCTGTCTCCCGGCCGGCAGCAGTCACTCGACCAGCTATTGACGTCCGTGCGACAATTTTCTGCGCCGTTAAGCGGCGGACGTCGAGAGGGACGGGCTATCGTTTAACTCAACAGTTCGGTGACGACCCGTGCCGGCTCGACGCCCGAGAGCCGGTTGTCGAGGCCCTGGAACCGAAACGTCAGCCTCGTGTGGTCGAAACCCAACAACTTGAGAATCGTGGCGTGCAGATCACGAACATGGACCTTGTCCTCGGTGACGTTGAAGCCAAACTCATCACTCGCTCCGAGCGTCACGCCCGGCTTAATACCTCCTCCGGCCAGCCAGATAGAAAATGCGTTGGGATGATGGTCGCGACCGTCGCCGCCGGACCCTTGAACCATGGGCGTGCGTCCGAACTCTCCACCCCAGATGATCATCGTCTCGTCGAGCAGCCCCCGTTGTTTGAGATCGGCAACGAGTGCAGCGGACGATCGATCGGTGTCGCGGCAGTTCTGCTTGAGGCCGCCCACCAGCCCGCCGTGCTGGTCCCACGATTCGTGGAACAGTTGCACAAAGCGAACCCCGCGTTCGATCATTCGCCTCGCCAACAAACAGTTGTTGGCGAATGACGACTTCCCGGGTTCCGCTCCGTACATGTCGAGAATGTGTTTTGGCTCACGGGAGATGTCCATCAACTCCGGCGCACTGCTTTGCATGCGGAAGGCCATTTCAAATGACTTGATCCGCGTGTCGATTTCGGGATCACCCACAGCCTTGTATCGAATGCCGTTGAGCCGGTTGAGAGTATCGAGCGATTCGCGCTGAAGTTGTTCGTCGACGCCACGCGGATTTGAGAGGTACAAAACCGGGTCACCACCGCCGCGAAACTGGACGCCCTGGTATACGGTCGGCAAGAAGCCGCTGCCCCAACAGGAATTGCCGCCGCTAGGCCCTTTCTTGCCGGAGCTGAAGACGATGAACGACGGCAGATTTCGCGATTCGCTGCCCAACCCGTAGGTGGTCCACGCACCCAAACTTGGCTTGCCGAATTGCTGCGAGCCGGTGTTCATCATGATCTGCGCCGGAGCATGATTGAATGCGTCGGTCACGACCGACTTGACGATCGCGATGTCATCGGCGACGCCCGCCAGGTGCGGCAACAGTTCAGAAAGCTCCGCGCCACTTTCACCGTGACGGGCAAACTTGAATTTCGGGCCCAGCAGTTTCGCGCCCGACCCGATGAAAGCCGTCCGATAGCCGTCGATCAATTCGGCCGGCGGCAGCGTTTGATCGAACTTCGTCAACTGTGGCTTGTTGTCGAACAGTTCAAGATGGCTCGGGCCACCCCCCATGAACAAGTAGATGACGTTTTTTGCCTTGGGTGCAAAATGTGGAACCTTCGGCGCGAGTGGATCGGCGGACGCCGCATGAACGCTCTGACCTGTGAGCAGCTTGAGCGCGACGGCACCCAGCCCCACTTTGCACTGTTCGAGAAACCAGCGACGTTTGTGGAAATTCACGTTGGAGCCGTGTTCGGCGTTATCGGCGTATGTCATGGACATGTCTTTTGTGAATTGGGGGTCGTCCAAACGTCAAAGTCGAGTCCGTAGGATTGATTCACTCTTTCGTGATCGTCTCGTCCAAATTCAGTAGCACGCGCGAAACGGCCGTCCACGCCGCTAGCTGCGCCGGTGCTATTCCCTCGGGCAATTCGGGCCGCTGATTATCTTCGGAAGCGGAAGCGGAAGCGGAAGCGGCCAGCAACCACGGATCGACGTCTCCTCGTTCGAATCGTTTCATCTGTGCCGACAGAAACCGCATTAGCTCGGCTTGTTCCTCAGCGGTCGGATTTCTGGCGATGCATTGCCGAACGGCGAAGGTCAATCGCTGTGCATCGGTTTCCAAACCGGCGGTCACGATGCGCATCGCCAAGGCTCGCGCGCAGGCGACGAACAGTGGTTCGTTGAGTGTCGCGAGAGCTTGTAACGGCGTGTTGGAACGGTTGCGGCGGACGCAAGCCATGTCGGCGTTCGGCGCGTCGAACGCTTCTAACACCGGGTAGGGGACCGACCGGAAGCGAAACGTATAAAGCGCTCGGCGGTACTGTTCGGGACCGGTGTCCAACGGCCAAGGCTTAGGGCCGTAACTAGCCGGCGGCTGAAACAGAAACTCCGGAGCGGGCGGATAAACGCTCGGCCCGCCTACCTTGGCGTTCAGCAGACCACTGGCGGCCAGTGCGATGTCGCGGACCGTCTCGGCTTCCACACGCAGTCGGGGTCCGCGAGCCAACAGACGGTTGTAGGGATCACGCGCCAACAGATCGGAGCTAATGTTCGAAGATTGACGATACGTCGATGACAGCACAATCAAACGATGCAAACGCTTCATGCTCCAGCCGTCGTCCATGAATTCGACCGCCAACCAATCGAGTAAGTCGGGATGCGACGGCGCTTCGCCCTGCGAGCCGAGGTCTTCGCTGGTGTCGACTAAGCCTCTGCCAAAATAGGCCTGCCAAACCCGATTCACAATCGTTCGCGCCGTCGTCGGCGATCGGCGATCGGCCAACCAACGCGCGAAAGTGAGCCGAGTGGGTGCGGCGTTTTGGGGCAAGTCATGTAGAAACTCGGGAACGCCCGGCGTGACTCGTTCCTTGGGCTTGAGGAAGTCGCCCCGGTCTAGCCGATGCGTCGGTCGAGTTTGGTCTCGTTCCCGAAGCACGAGCTGCGTCGCCCCTTCCGGGTGCTCGCGCCAAAGCGACTCGATCTGATCGTTGGCCGCCTTCCACCGGGGCACTGTTGTACGCCAGTATCGGAAAACCGTGCCAACCTGTTGATCGGTGCGCTGATCTTCTGGAATGTCGAAGATTTCCCGAACGGAATCCGGTACTCGATCGGCTTCGGCGTTTTCATCGCCCGTCACTGAAACGCGAAACCGGCCGAGGTTCATCGTCTTGTTGTCGTCGCTGTTCCAGCCGCCATGTTTTTGAACCAAATGAATCGTGATCTGTGTGTCCTCGGAGAGCGTGATCTCGCCCTCAGCCACGAAGACCGCTTCGCGGGCCTGATTACGGCGACCCGGACCGGCGTCGATTCCCCAAGCTGTTTCGAGCTTGTTGTCGAGCGCGTATTCGACCGGCCCCGTGAATCCGCGTTTTCCCTTTCGGTCGGCGTAACGCGGGCCGAGTTGCATTCGTTCGTTGCCGTAGTCGGCCGTTGCCCCTGAGAACTTTATGCCCGACTTTTCGCCCGGCATCGTCGGGTGGGGCACCTCGACGCGGAATTCTGTCAACGCGAACAGACCGTCAAGAGCCCGGCCCGGCCCGGACGCCGGCAGATTCGGATCGGTGAACGCTTCCACCTTAAAGGCACGAATTGTCGCGAGCTTCGTTTGGGCGACGAATACGGCATCGTAACTCGTCGGCGCGTAACCTAATGCCAACAGTGAGCCGTCAGGCTGAGGGAAATAGCGCTGACTCATGTCTCCCTGGTGGTCAATGGAAAGTGTCGTCCACTTCGGTTGATTGTTGCGCACGCCCGCTTCCCATTCGTGCATTAGCCGTCGCCATTTGGGCATCTCCGCACGGAGCTGCTTTTCGATGCCGGCGATCTGTTCGAGGATCTCACGGCGCCGCTGCCGCTGTTCTTTGGTGTAGACCGTGACGCACGCCTCTTCGCAGTTGTTGAGAAAAGCGAACATGCGATAGTAGTCTTGCTGGGTCAACGGGTCGTACTTGTGGGAATGGCACTGGCCGCATTGAACGGTGACGCCGAGAACCGCCTTGCCGATGGCGTCCATGCGGTCGAACATGGCTTCCATGCGAAACTGTTCGGGGTCGATGCCTCCTTCTTCGTTAATCATCGAGTTGCGAAGGAACCCGGTTGCGACGACTTGGTCCTGAGTCGCGTCGGGCAGCAAGTCGCCGGCAATCTGTTCGATGATAAACTGATCGTATGGCAGGTCGCGGTTGAGAGCGTCGATCACCCAATCGCGATAAAACCAAACGCTACGGGGCTTATCTTTTTCGAAGCCGTCCGAGTCGGCGTAGCGCGCCGCGTCGAGCCAATGCCGGCCCCAGCGTTCGCCGTAATGTTCGGATTCGAGCAGTCGTTCGACCTGTTTGCGATAAGCATCGGGGCTTTCGTCTGCCAGAAAGGCGTCGACCTCCTCAATGCTCGGCGGCAGGCCGACGAGATCCAAACTGAGTCGGCGGAGCAAAGTGACTTTGTCCGTCTGTAGCGAAGGATCGAGATTCTCCCGCTTCAATCCTTTCAGGATGAACGCATCGATCGGATTTTGCACCCAGTCCGTCTCACCCGATGCCGGCACATTGGGTCGTTCGGGAGCGACAAACGCCCAATGCCTCGACCAACGTGCGCCTTGCCGCACCCATTTCGCAAGCAGTTCAACCTGTTTGCCGGTGAGCTTTTTTCCCGAATCGGGTGGCGGCATGCGTTCATCGGGGTCGGCGCTCGAAATCCGCCGCAACGCTTCGCTCGCCTCGACGTCGCCGGCAACAAAGGCTGCGTGTCCGTCCTTTTTGGCGAACGCGCCTTGTCGGCTGTCGAGCCGCAGATCGGCTTCTCGCTGATCGGCATCCGGTCCGTGACACTCGAAACAGGCGTTTGAGAGAATCGGTCGAATGTCGCGCGTGAAGTCGATCTCGTCGTCGGCAATCGCGGAAAGCGGCATCAGAACCGCTGCTCCCACAAGACCGATTGTCGCCCAGAGGTGCGTTCGTTTGTTCATCACCATACCTATGCCCACGACGATCGGTGATCGCTGCAACTGAGACGGTGGCGCTTCAATGGCCTGATCTCCATCATACCCGATCTCCGCCCAATGTGTCTCGCCGTGGCGGAGATTCTCGCGATGTGAACGACCTCTCCTCGTACTAGCGAGACTGAGCTCATTTGCATCACAGTAGGCGTTTTGGTAACAATGAGGGTGGCGGTGACTCCCGGTTTTCTACCTGAAACGCTCTTGAATATCTGAAGAGTGTCCCCGTGGGAACGACATAGCCGCGTACTGCGAAATTATCAATTCATTAGCAGACGAGACCCGGCCTGAATTTTTTCTCAAGGTGATCTATCATGAAACAACGTCGACTTCGGATCCCAGCGACACGATGGTTGTGTGCGCTGGCGCCAGCGCTGGCCATGTCAACGGCGCTTCCGGCTCTGCAGGCTGCGACGATCAACTACGTGAACCCGTCGGCTCCGCCCGACTCGCACGTGATTGCCGCGGTCGACATGACCGCATCGGGTTGGACCGTGGGTCCGACGGTGTTGGGGGGCGTCAACGGAACTAGCGTCAGCCAGACGATTCTCGGGCCGGTGCCACCGCCATTCAACGCTCAGACGTTTGGCCAGGCTGAGATTTTCACCGACCTCAATAGCGTTGGACCGGGCGTCAGTCGAACGATTTCCGTTCCCGGTTTCGGTCGATTCGTGGCCGAGGGTCAAGGAACGGCGGCGATCGCTTCTTACACCGGCAACGCCGACGTTTATTCGGGCGACTCGAGCGGCTCGGGTAATGCTCCCTGGACGATTCACGTCGATCCGACGGGAGCCGAAATCGCCGGAACACCGACGACGATTACAATCACCGCGTCCATCGTCGGCGAAGTCGAAGCGGTCGGCACCAGTTCGGCCGACGCGTCGTGGTTTCTCAGTTCGAACTTCGGCACGATCATGAGCGGCTCGGCTAGCCAAGCGACTCCCGGTTTGACGCCCTTTAGTGACAGCGGGACACTCACGTTCGTGATACCGCTGGGCGGCACGTTTCAATTGGACCTGCTGTATCAACTCGATGCCGCCGGAACGGGAATCTCCAACTCCCGAGCCGAGGTCTTTTCCGCGGTCGCCGGGCCGTTTTCGGGCCCCTACTTGTTCGCCGGCATCACAGAATCGATGTTGACCATCACAGCGGAGGTGGGGGAGATCGTGGTTCCCGAACCGTCGTCGATCGCACTGCTCGCAATGGGCGTGTTGGGGCTGCTGGGCTTTAGTCGCTTCCGCAAGAACGCCGCGAGCGTGCCGAGTCGTTAAGCTCGGCCCTGCGGGAACCTCGCTGTACGACCTCCGCTCTGGCGTGTAACACAAAAACAGGGAGCCGAGCTGTTGCCCGACTCCCTGTATCGTTCGCCACATTCGTGGTCTCAAATCTGCGATTAGCTGTCGATATCGAAGCGGCTGTAGGCGGGAGTGCTACTTCCTGCCCGGTAGCTTGCCGGATAGGTCAGTCGGCGAGGCGACGTGTTCTCGATCGACCGGCGTCCGTTGAAGACGGCGTCCTGTCCGCGGGTGCCCCGGTTCTGCGTTCCGTTGCCGCGATTGAACCCAGGATCAAGCTCTCGGCCCGGCGTTCTCAGGCGATCGTTGGGTCGGATGACCGGTTGCCGAGGGACACGCGGCGAAGCCAGAAGTTCGACTTCTTCCTGGAGATCGTGCAGCACGTATCCCATACGGCGGATCATTCTCGCCAATCGACGATTGTGGAAACTCGAATGGTGATCGTGTCCGTAGCGATTGGTCCGTCGCACCGGAGTCATCAACAATTTGGCGACACGCTCGAAGTGATGGAATTTGCGATCGATGTCTTCAAGGTCGTGCTGGATGTGTCGCAGGCTGGCACCGTCGTGAGCCAACTCGTGGATGTGGCGGGCTTGCGTGTAAATTCCGTAGATGTCCGAGTAGGCGTGGCGGTAATTGGGCTTGCCGTCGAAGTAGGCGTTGAGTTCGCGGCAGATATCAGCCGCCTGTTCTTGCAATTCCAAGGCCATCTCATCGACCTGATGAAACGATCGATTCTGTGCTTGTGCCTCGTTGCCTGCCGAGAGGATGAACGGGGTGACGAGCATGACGAGTGTTGTGGCGAACTTTTTCATGACTGTGTTTCCTTTCCAAGGTACCGGCTGAGTCTCTTCGGCCGGTTGGTTTCGGTTTGTCCGTTGACTGTGTTGTCTCGATGGCTAGTACATAAGGCAACGGGCGTGCCAAAGCGGCCGGTGGAAAGCAAGGAATTCTTGTAACATCCTGGTGCCAAATGCGCTAGGGAAAACGTACGGGTTTTGTTCCAAGGATCCGCCGCGGTTCGCCGCTGCGCGGAACTGTGTTCGTTCTGATCACACTCGAAATTCAGAGTGATAGCGCGCGTTGCGGCGTCAGTGCGCGCCAACTTCGGCCGGCGCCTCATGTGCTAATTTGTTACCTTAATCGTCGAGGGCGATTCGCGACGCAAAAACGCCGCCCCATTCGCATCTCTCATGATCGCCTAAAGTCAGATGGCGACGTTTCCGATCGCCGTTGAATGATCGAGCTCTTCAGCCCGTCGCTTCTTGCGAAATGGTCACTTCACACGCAGAATGGGCGCCCGAGCCTTCCCAAACCTGACTCAATTGCCTCTGATAGGCGACGTTTGTCATTTCGGTGAATCGAGAATCGCCATGTCCGGGTGTTGAGATGGTTCGACAGTCGTTCCGACGTTGGCGCCGCATTGAAAAGAAAGTTCGTATGTCGATCGATCCGAAGCCGAGGCAAATCGGCAATCTGTCCTGTCAGATCGTTGACGCTCTCCCGGCCGACGGCAAGCCTCAGCTTGTCGTGATTCTGTGCCACGGCTTCGGTGCGCCGGGTACCGACCTCGTTGGACTGGGGCCGGAGCTACTCGGCGCCAATCCCAACTTGGGTGACAAGGTGCGTTTCATCTTTCCGGCAGCGCCGCTTTCGCTGGATGAGATGGGCATGTACGGCGGCCGTGCCTGGTGGCACTTGGACGTCGAGAAAATGATGCTGGCGATCGAACGCGGCGAATTTCGCAACCTGCGAAATGACTATCCCGACGGACTTGATGAAGCGCGGAGACTTTTGACAGACGTGACGTTAGAAGCGGCCGCAGAAGCGGGGCTCCCGCTCTCGAAAGTTGTTCTAGGTGGATTTTCGCAAGGTTCGATGTTGGCCGTCGACGTCGGGCTGCGGCTGCCTGAGCCGCCCGCGGCGCTGTGCGTCCTCTCCGGATCATTGCTCTGCGAACAGAAGTGGCGTGAACTGGCTTCCGCGAGAGGCCCGCTTCCGATTTTGCAGAGTCACGGCCGGCAAGATCCGATTCTTCCGTTCGAGGCCGCCGGCTGGCTTCGCGACTTGCTCACCGAGGCGGGCATGCAGGTCGATTTCGTTCCGTTCGACGGTATGCACACAATTCCACTGGAAGCCTTGCAGAAGATGTCGGCGTTGCTTGAAGGTCTGACGGACTAAACTTCGGCGACGCGGTTATCGTTGGTAGCGCCACGGCGTGCGAACGCTTTTCGCAGTTTGGACGTCGTACTGGAACCCATCCTGATACCCGGTTGTGGGCGAAATCGACGCTCGATAACAAGCGTGCGCTTGAGCCAACAGAGGGTTTCAGGACTGCATCGAGAGTCCGTCGCGCTGAAATTCCCGTCACTCGCTTCCTTGAAGCGCCACCCAGGATCGATTTTGGTAGCTGCACGTGCAGCCGGCTGAAGCGTCAGGCAGCAGCACCAGACCACCGGCCGGCAATGCGTTGATCCAACAGCCCGGGCGAACGCCGCCAAAATTCTCCGTTCCTGCTTTCCGCGACAGGTCGAAATAACCGAGCGTTGCCGAGCGAAACAGCATCAGATGCTTCGATGCAGACATCTGACCGCAGCCGTACGACTTCTTGAAATCGAAGGCTTGCTCGTCGCCGGTCAGCAAGTCGCGAGCGGCACCCAGTGCGTAGATGACCCGGCCATTGATCAGCGGTCGCGTTTCGTATTTGATCGGTTTGTCCCACGCGCGATAGCCGTCGGAGGCCCGGAACACGGCCATTCGGCCTCCTACCTCCGACGGAAGCCGAAAGCGTGTCGCCTGATAGCTGACGAGCAGCATGTCGAACTCTTCACTAAAGGCAACCATCGTGCCGAAAATGTCATCTTTCGACGACCAGACGGATTCACCCGTTCGTGCATCAAGACAGATGAGCTCGCCGGTCGGGTGTTCGGGAACCGGCTCCTTGGGTTTTTCGCCCCGCCGCTGGGGGGCCTTCGACAGCAAGTCCTTGATCGCCCGCGCGCGATCGATCACGAACACGCGGCCGTCGCCGATGGCAATCGCGTTGTTGCGAATCGATTCTTTGGCGTCGTACCGCCACAACAGTTCGCCGGAGTGTGCGTCCATCGCGAACAGGAACATCGATTCTGTGAACAGTTTCTTCATTTGGGCGTCGGCCCGCTTCCAGGCATGGCGGACGATGTGTTCTTCGTTGACCACCGAGCCGAACAGAATTCCATCGACACAGGCAATGTAACCCCAGCGGCCCGGTTTGCCGTCCGTCCGGGGCGGCGTGTTGAACTTTCCGAGCACTTCGCCCGTTTCGGCGTCGAGGCGATAACAGACGCCGTCCTCACGCACGTAGACGCTCTCGCCCGCCGCGCAGAAATTGCTGCCGGTCTGTGAAGTGCCCACGATATGGTCAGCACTGTACGCGTGCAGAATTCCGGGGAGTTTGAACTCCCACAGCGGCCGTCCGTTGTACGCGTCGACGGCAATCAACGCGTCCATTCCTTCGCAGAAGATTCTGCCGGAGTGAAACAGCGGCGACGGCCCCCGCCCGTGTCGGCTCGGTAAGTCGAGGTCGATATCGCGATACCACAGCGCACGTAGCGGCCCTTTGACTTCGTCCGCCGAACTGAGCGTATTTGCCGCGTTCGAATACAAGTGTGACCAGCTCCCCGCGTTGGGCAGGTCACCGCGCACCGAAGCCGTCATCGCGCCCGGCTTGCCAAGACATTGCTTGCCACCATAGGGGCGCTGCAACCGAGCGATCTCTTTCGAGGGAACGCTCTCGGTGCCATCGATCACCGACCGCCCGGAGACAACTAAATTGGCGAAGAACTTGGGATACGACGTCGCTTTGGGATCCGCCAGGTGGACGGTAACGCGGTTGCCGTACAAACCGGCGTCGTCGAGCTGTTTTCGTGCGACGGCCACGTTATTCGGATCGGAATCAACGGCGTAGATTTTCAGATTGCTGCGCTTCGCTAGTTCGTAGGCCAACGCCCCGTCGCCGCAGCCTAAATCGACGCAGTACCCGGCGCGCACGCCGCTTGTCGTAAGTATTTCCTCGGCCGCCTTGGCGAAACGATCATTTTCTCCGTAAGCAGCTTCGGCGAGCACCGGTTCGATGACCTTTGCCGACTCGGTTCCCTCAGCCGAGAAACAATGGATGCTGCCGGAATCGGTGCTGACGTACAATCGGCCGTCAGCCACCGCGAGACTGTAAGCCTCGCCGTCGACGTCAGCCGACCAGACCTGCTCTTTCGTCTCCAGGTCGATTGCGCTGACCGTGTTGCCGCCGGAGGAGACGATTGTGTTGCCGGCGATGACGATATCAGCCCCGCTGCCGACGTCCTTCACCGACCACTGCTCGACGTGTTCGATTGTGGTCGTCGTGTTGCCCTTACGATCTTTGCCCTGTTTTTCGACCCGCTTCAAGCCTCGCACGCGGCCACGGGCTCCGTGAACGATTCCGTCTGGAAGTGCTGCGACCGCGCCGGCACCGATTGAACCGCTCAAGTCACCGGTGTCGGTCCGAAACGCGTAGCCGCCGTTGTAGACAAACGGCCCGGCAACCGTTGTCGGTGTGCCACCGCGTTTGGTGTTCTTTTGAAGATGATAATAGCGGAACTTACCGGTCGCCCGGTCGAAACAGGCGGGCACGGCGCGGCCAGTCGGAACAAACAGGGCATCGCCGTCTACAACGAGATGTCCCTGCGCGGAGACTCCGCTTTTCGCAACGGCGCCACCGTGCGGTTGCGGCATCGTGATTCCACCCGACGAGTCGTTCGTCCAGAGAACCTTGCCCGTTTCCGGGTCCATGGCATGGATGAACACACCTTCTGATTGCCAGATTCCGGCCGCCCAGTACAACACCCCATCGGCAATCACCGGGCCACCCCGCACCGGCCATCTGCCAACGATGTGACCGTTGCCCAACACGCGGTCATCGGTCGGGCCACCGCGCCACTTGTCGATCAATTCGCCATCAGTGGCAGCGAGACTGTAAAGATAGCCATCATCCGACGCCGCAAACACGCGGTCCTTCCAGGCGACGGGCGCAAAACGCACGGGGGCGTCGGTGAAAAATTCCCATTTCTGCTCACCCGTCTTTGCGTCGAGCGCATAGATTTTCCCATCGGCGGAACTGCCGAAAAACAGCGTTCCATTCGCGATGACGGTCCGGTAGGCGCGATCAAAAATTAGACGTGCATCACGCGGCCAGGCCGACTGCGGACGATGCTGCGACTTGTACGTCCACAAGGGTTTGAGCATGGGCGGAAGCGTATCGGGCGTGAAGCCACTGCGGGCCGCATCACCGCGGTGCATTGGCCAATCAGCGGCCAACGTTGTGTGTATGCTCGAAACAAAAGAAATGCCGGTGACAAGAGTCAGCGCCGCGATCGTGCAACGATACATTCCGAGCCTCTTTTGACTGGGGTCGTGATGAATTCGATCGTGCGGGTATTCCTTGCAACGTGAGCTTGCCGCACATGCTGCTCGGCTCCCCATTCTGACGCATGGAACAAACAAACACAAACTTGCAACCGCATTCGTCAATCGGTCGTTTCAACCGACGAACGGCGAACGCACCGTTTCGTATCGTGGCGGTCGGTCCTGGATATGACGCTAGAGCAGTCAGTTCACCCGCCCAGAGAGCGCGATTCGCAGAGAAAAGCCACCAGATTGATCGGTCGGACGTCGTATTACGTCGTTTCGCTTGGCGTCAGCTTCACGCGGTGTGTAAAATGACTGGGACGCCCTAATGCTTGCCGCCAAGCGTTCCAATGGGACGTTGCACGCCAAGCCTCGCGGCAATGCGAGGCAACTTGATCCAGCCCTGATTCGCCGTTTTACGGTCCCGCTTCTTAGGATGACAACGCAGATGCGAATTCGCACATGTCATGCCCTGCTTGCCATCTTCGGTCTGTGTTTGATCGCCGGCGTATCGACTACCGCGTCCGCGGCTGATGCGCCGGAGAAACCGCCACCCGGTCCAATCGACTTCGAGCGGGACGTCGTTCCCATCTTTAACCGGTACGGTTGCAATTCGGGGCCTTGTCACGGGAAGTCGCGTGGCCAGAACGGTTTCCAGTTGTCGCTGTTCGGCTTTAACCCGGATTTCGATTTCGACGCGTTGGCCAAAGAAGGCCGGGGACGCCGCACGTTCACCGCCGACCCGGCGCAAAGTCTCCTGTTGCAAAAGCCGACCGGCGAAGTTCCGCACGGCGGCGGGAGACGGCTTGAACGAGACGGATACGGCTACGAGGTTCTGCGGCGCTGGATTGCGACGGGTATGCCAAGATCGGTGCCCGGCGCCGCCAAGCTCACGGGAGTGATCGTCGAGCCGTCGGAGCAGGTGCTCGCGCACGATTCGGCGCTACAGCTCAATGTCACAGCGCAGTACGACGACGGAAGCACCCGCGACGTCACGCATTTGGCGGCTTATCAATCGAGCGAAAGCGCAATCGCCGACATTGACGAGCACGGCCTGATCAAATCGAACACGGTGATTGGTGACGCAGCCGTGATGACGCGCTATATGGGAAAGATCGCTGTTTGCACCGTTGCCGTTCCACGCGTTGAGGAAGTCGCCGATGACGTCTACGCCCAATTGCCACGATACAACTTCATCGATGAACACGTGTGGGAGAAACTCAAGCGGTTGCGGATCACTCCATCAGAAGTCGCCGAAGATCATGTCTTCCTGCGCCGCGCTTACGTCGACGTCATCGGCCGCGTGCCGACGCCCGCCGAATCGAGCCAGTTCTTGAGCGACTCGTCACCCGACAAGCGAACGACTCTCATCGACGAACTGCTGACCAGGCCCGAATACGCCGATTTCTGGGCCAACAAGTGGGTCGACCTTTTACGGCCCAACCCATTCCGTGTCGGCATGAAGACCGTGTTTAACTATGACGCGTGGATTCGCAGCGCCTTCCGCAAAAACATGCCCTACGACCAATTCGTACGTAAGCTCGTTGCCTCCAGCGGCAGCACGTATCGCAATGGAAATGTCACGTTGCTTAGAGATCGTCGCGATCCGGCCGAACGCACGACGATCGTGAGCCAACTGTTCCTCGGCATCAGGCTCGAATGCGCGAAATGCCACCATCACCCGTTCGAAATCTGGGGACAGGACGATTTCTACGGCTTCGCTGCCTATTTCGCCGAGATCGGCCGCAAAGGATCGGGGCTTTCACCGCCGATCTCAGGCTCGGAGGAAATGTTCTACCACGGCAGCCGTGGTACGGTGCGCCATCCTCTTAGCAATGAAGTGCTCCCGCCGAAGCCTTTGTTCGGCTCGGCTCGCGAAATCAAGACGGGAGAAGACCCGCGCGTCATTCTCGCTGAATGGATCACCTCGGGTGAGAACCCGTTCTTCGTGCAAGTCATGGCGAACCGAGTCTGGGCCGACGTTAT
>Ga0315336_1005272_pt1 | contig 14306 bp, 14 predicted proteins | sample ASW5metaG_FD_204512 | JGI IMG/M metagenome (GOLD analysis project Ga0315336, IMG submission 204512) | Ammonia-oxidizing marine archaeal communities from Monterey Bay, California, United States - ASW #5 | ecosystem: Environmental > Aquatic > Marine > Intertidal zone | place: USA: California...
CAAAACATCATACACAATTTGCAAAAACTAGTAGTAATTGGGGGTATAGTATAATGCGTATTCCCAAGGATTCACGGACTCCACATATTAAGTTATGTGTTATGAAATTTGTTAAAGGTACCGGAATATCAAAGTATCCAGGAAATGTTTGTATTGACGCAAACCGTAATACTCGTATTGAAGATTTAAAAGAATATATATTAAATACAAACAAACTATCAAAGAAATTACAACCAGCGTTAAATAAACTTGAGAAAGACGACAACCTTTGGAAAAAAAAGTATATGTGCTTTTTATTAGAAGTTTTTTTCAGATACGATAAGGATACTACTTTTTATTCATATGATAAAGTTTGGTTAAAATATATATAAATTTGATTTATATTTAAATAATATGTATAAATAATACATAAATGAGTTATAAATCTACCCAACTTTTAACAACTACTTTGAATATTGAACAGAATAAAATTACAGGTAATATTAATCAACTAATATTAAATAATATAAAAAAAAGATATGAAGGGGTATGTAATAAAGATGGATATATTGAAAAAGGCTCTATAAAATTAGTAAATAGATCTATTGGTAAATTAAATTTAATTGATAATAAAAGTATAATATTATATAATATTACATACGAAGCTAATATTATATCTCCATCTGATGGACTTGTCTTAACATGTATTATTAATTCTAATAATAAAATGGGGCTCATTGGATATATTAAAAATAAAGAAGATGATACATTAGAAGATAGTCCATTTATAATAATCGTTCCACGTGAATATTTTAAAAATGAAGACACCGCTTCAAGTATTAATGATGGAGATAGTATAGAAGTTGAAATAATTAAATCACGGACTAAATATTTGGCAAAACAAATACAACTGGTAGCTAAACCTGTATAATAAATATATATATATATATATAAATGAAAGAAATTATGTGCTACCTAGGGATTTTTTTGATGGGTTATTTGATTGCAAAATTTACTGATTGTAAATGTAATAAGGGGAAGAAAGAAGGTGATGAGTATGTTATAGAAGGTTTAACTGGCTCAGAGACAGGTGGTCTAATATATGTCATTGTATGCGGATTGATTACAGCAGGATTGTCCGTCTACTTCGAGAAGGACAACTTAGAGGAAGGCGTCTTGCCAATTCCATCATTAAATTATTTTATGTCCAACACAAACACAACGATCCAAGGCAACGTGTTGCGGGTTATTGAAGGATTTTTAATAGGGTGGGGATACGTGCCTGCCGCTATTATTTGGGCCTTATTTTATTTAATCTCTGATCTTGTGAAACGGTCAGGAAAGGGAAAGGGAAAGGGAAAGGGATAGGGACACCCCCGTAATTCTACCCAAGAGCGATCTTATAAATGGTAATATATTTAAACAAATAATTATAAATACATACAAATGTATCTTCAGCAATTAATCGATACGAAAAAATATATAGATGAATTTAAGAAAGAAAAAACCATATTCAGGAAATATCCTGATTTAGGATTAATGATAGTTAAACGTAAATATGGATTACCATATTCAGATGATAAACAATGGTTAAATTATTGTCGTGGTTCAGTAATTGATTATGTAAATCATAAAGTTATTTTTATTCCTCCTGTAAAATCTAAAGAAATCTTAACTAAAGATAAATTTATAGAAAATGTGGATAATTCATTTGAATTACTTGATGGAACAATGATTAATTTATTTTTTTTTAATGGAAACTGGTTAACATCAACACGGTCTACCATAGGATGTAATAATAAATGGACACAAGATATGACATTCTTGGAAATGTTTCAAGATTGTTCACTGGATCTAAATTATGAAACATTAAATAAAGAATATACGTATTCTTTTGTAATGCGTCATTCTAAGAATAGGATTACATCTATCATTGTTAAGAATGAATTAGTATTAGTAGAAGTTTATCATAATACAAATAAACTAGATACACTACCCGAAAACGGGGGATATAGAATTATAATGGAAACAGGTAATATAGTAGGCTTACAAAAAGGTTTAACAGGTTATAAAGATGGACACAGGTTTAAATGGTTAACCACTGAACATAAGTTTATAGAAATGATTAAACCAAATACAAATAATCCATGTTTAAATTACCTTGTTTTACGAAATTCAGGACATTTAAGTAATTATTTGAAATTATTCCCTGAATATAGATTTCAATTTGAGACTTATCGTAATAAAGTCCATTCAATCACACAATTACTTCATCAATATTATATAGCGGTATTTGTTAAAAAGGAAGTAGATAAAAAAGATATACCTTTTGCATTAAAACCGCTTATATATGATATTCATGGTCTTTATCTTAAAGATAAAGAATCCATATCATGGCAGCATGTTAAAAATTATATATATGAATTAGAACCGAAAAGACTTCAATTTGTTATTAATAAATTATAAAGATTTCATAGCCTCTTTACCTATTTCTCTATAAATAATAATTAAATCTTCTACAACATCATCCATAAATTTAACTATAGCATTTAATTTAAGTTCTTCAGATTTACCTGTCACGTTATTGGATGGATTTAATCCAATATACAAACTAATATGTTCTTCTAATGGATGTGGTTTCTTATAACCACAGAAATTAACTAATGAACCATCTTCTATAAAATGATTTACAATATGTGATTGGAGTACATTACCTAATGTATCATTTTGACCACATAATATAAATTTGTAATTGTTTTCATTTTTATATGGTTCAACTTTTATAGTGGTCGAGCCATCCGATATCATATTAATGAAATGTTGTTTTAATACTTCAAGTTTATTGATCATAATATCACTGGCATTCATAAATAATTGTTTAGATGAATGATAGTGAATACTTGTAATTCTAAAAGTATAACGATGTGGTTCATTATGAATGTCTCTATAATAATATCTTTCTGATTCTGATAAACGTAGTGATTCAATAAATGCTAGTCGTTCTTCATCGTCTAATAATTTTTTGATACCTGCTTTATCATTTGCTGTTTTCATAAATAATTCATCATTTTTTAAGAATGTATATATAGCATCTGAACAACATTTCCAACGCGCGTGTTCTCTACCATCAGAAACAGATGGAACACCATAACATATTAATTCTTGAAACGAATCATTTGTATCGGTAGATTTAAGTTCTGTAATTAAGATAGGATATTCTTTATTACGAAATACATAGGGTCTAAATATTTCTTTATGTTGTTGTTTGGATAAAGGTTTTTGTAAATCATATTTATCTATATCAATTGTATCAGATAGAGTTACACCTGTTTTAAGGGGATAAATCTTAATATCATCTGTAGTTACAAATTTAAAAGGTTGATTACTATCATGTTTTACATTCAAATAAAATAGATATTGTTTTTCATATGTTTCTGGATCTAAGTATAAGGGTATCATAGATAAGCGATGTAGTAAGAATTCATTATGAAGTGATGTTTCATTGACTTCCATTATAATATCTTTATACTGATCTTCTTCAATTCGGAATCCTACACAAGGTATTTCAGATAGTAAAGTCCTTCGTAAGCTATTTACAATACTTTTCTCTAGACCATATTCATCTGATCCAGATAATTCAAAATCAAGTGTATTATTAGTAACTTCAACATTATCAATGGATACCGAAAAAGTAGTCATTTTTATATATACTATTTATTTATATTTTTAAATCAAATTTTATATTAATTTTATATTGTGTTTATTATTTTTATTATTATTTATTGATTAACATAAATGAGTAATCGAATATTATATATTAGTAGAAATTGTCCCCATTGTAAGAAATTATTAATAGGTGTTCATAAATATGAATTTTTAAGACCTATGTTTGAATTTGTAGATATAGAAACACAAGGTTACCCTGATTATGTAAAAAGTGTCCCCACTCTAGTGGTAGATCAAAATATGATTAAGGCTGATGATGTATTTGGTTATCTTAATAATATGGTGGAACAGATATTTAAAAGTAATCCAGAATTGAAACAAAAATATCATCCTGAACAAGTATCTAATGGCTTATCAAGTGCTCCCCAAAATGGCTTATCAAGTGCTCCCCAAAACGGCTTATCAAGTGCTCCCCAAAACGGCCCTACTAAACCCGGACAAGGATCAGAGTATGATCCGGTAGATGATTTAATCGGTTGGTGTCCTGATGGTGGATGTTCGTTCGCTACTATAAGTGAAACCAATGATGATTGTTCTAATAAAACAGTATCATTAGATGATAATAATATGTTTGCATTTATATCGGATAATAATGATCAGTTATCTCCTTCACCTAATAAAGTTCCATTAGAACAAGATAATAGTCAATACCAAAAAACAGCAAAACAACAGCAGATGGATTCTTCTTATGAAAGATTAATGGCTGAAAGACAAATGATTAAATAATTCATATTGCGTAAAGATTAAATATTTATTTATGTCGTTATTATAAATGGATATTGATACTCAATGTTTTTCGGTTTTTAAGTCATTTATATCTGATATTATAAAGGTATTCCCCGAATATGAAGGACAAATTCAATCTACATATGGTCCATTAATAAAGTTAGACACATGTTCTATCGAAGATCAAGAACTTATTAAAGAATTTTTAGATAGAGTTCATAAATTGAATAAGAAAATAACGACAAAAGATGAATCCATATTTGTAAATGATGAGTTAATTTTAACGAATATATCTTTTAAAAAGATATGGACAACAAATATAAGTTATAAGACCAAAGAAACAGTTTGGAAATACCTCCAAACCTTTTGCTTACTCTCACTTAACCATCAATCCAATAAAGAACTTCAAGAAGCATTAACTAATCTATCAGATGATAAAACAATTGAAATAACTGATAAAAAAATAGCTTCGGATGTTAAGAAAATTAAGAAAATGACAGAAAATATTCAGGAACCGATAGCTGAAGAAATTAAAGAAGACATAAAGCAACCAACTAATGAGGATAACCCTTTTGCTCAAATGGAACAAATGATGAATTCATCTGAAATAGGTAAAATAGCACAACAAGTTTCAGAATCTATTAATATAGAAGAAATGATTGGTAGTGAATCAGATAATCCTATGGACATATTTCAAAACCTCATGAATGGAGATGCGATGGGTAAAATTATGAATAGTATTCATAGTATAGTTAATGAAAAGGTAGAAAATGGTTCCTTAAATAAAGATTCAATGGTTGACGAAGCTCAAGGGTTATATAAAAATATGGGTGATAATCCAATGTTCAAAGCAATGGCAGAAATGCAACAAAGTCAACAAAGTCAACAAGGTCAACAAAGTCAACAAAGTCAACAAGGTCAACAAGGTCAACAAGGTCAACAAAGTCAACAAAGTAATAAAACGAAAGCTAGACTTCAGAAGAAACTAAAAGAAAAGGAAAAAGGAAAAGTCCAAGTAAATAAAATAGAAAGTAAAATAGAAAGTAAAAAATAAATAATATTATCTATTCATATATAATGTATACCCCGTTTTGGTTTAATGAAATAAATATTTTATATGATAAACAATATATATTTGAAATATTTCCTATTAAAGAATATGACATAGTGAGGAAATTAAATGCAATTATACGGTTTAGTATCTATTATTCTATAATAGTATATTGTTATAATAAAAATACAAATATATTAGCAGTTCCATTTATAACTGGTTTAGTTACCTATCTAATATGGAAGAATAATTCATCTGTTCAATTAAATAATTACGAAAATAAATTAAGAAATGATAATCCCGAAGTAATATCAATAAAAAACCATAATATAGGCTGTCAACTACCAACGAAAGATAATCCATTTATGAATACTATGTTTTATGATGTAGCTTCTGATAAAGAATTACCTAAATCTTGTACATCCTATGATAATAAAGGTATTCAAAGGAAAATAGAACATGAATTTGATAAAGGGTTATATAGAAACTATACAGATATTTTTGGTAAAGAAAATTCACAAAGACAATTTTTCAGTGTTCCGGGTAGAGGAGGTGTTCCAGATCAAAGTGCTTTTGCTCATTGGTTATATAGGACACCCGATACGTGTAAAGAAGGGAATGGTTTAGCTTGTTTGTCAGTGGGTGACGGTAATGGGGGTAGTTAAGGAACACCTTAATTTTTTAATATTTTAATTTTTTTATATTTTATAATTTGTGAATTTTATAGATAAATAATATATATATATAAGTATAAATGACTGAAGTTATGAGTTCTAATGGATATGGTTCATTTGCTGATCCGAAAAACCCGAAACGTGATATAAGTTCGTGTACACAACAGGAAGCGAATGCTAAAGAATTTAATTTATTTACGAAAGCATCCTTATTAAGTGATCCGGTTGCGGTAGACCTTAATATTATTCAATCTCAAGGTCCTGGTTACTACACTATGGAAAATATGTTTGGTTGTGGATGTGAATTAAAAGATGCTCGTGCCGTTCAACTATCTCAACCAATGATTAATTTTGAAGGTGGTAAAGGATGGATCGGTGAAAAAGGTTGTTTAGTTGATAAAGATTCAGAATTGAGGGAAAATAAAGACAAATTAACAAATAAGAAATACATTCATCAATTAGTTGAAAGGCCTCATTTAACTTCGGCTAATTTAGTTAGAGGATATCATGATGTGAATGTAGAATCTGTTATTAGATCGGGTATAGATGCAGGCGATGATAGAGCATGCAATAGTTTAAGTGGTGTTACTATCGGTAATTATTTCACACCTATGATCCCTAAACTTCGCGATGAAGTTCAAAACCCTATACATATTATACCAGAAGATTCTATGCAGGCATGGGTTCGTGGAGGCTTACCATCTAGACAAATGGCCCGAAATGAAGATTATTTAAGAAGGTGTCAACAAAAAACACATGAAACAAATCAATAATTAAAATATTTACCTTACATATAATGGAATTCAATAAGGCATTTGATGATAAACAAAATAAATTACTAGATGATCAATCTACTGGTCCCGGACTTTATCAAATGGAAGTATCATTAAAAACGAGTAAACCAGCTTATCCTTGGGCTCCCGGATCAAATACAAGTAGAGAAGGTCAAGCACCTGCTTCCAATTTAGTAGATATTCAATCTGAATTAAATAATTTAGACCGTCCTCTAACTAAAAATATATTTGAAGATTATTCACCTTTCACAGAGAAAACATTCCAAGAACCAATTTACGGAAAAGGTGATTATTTTGAACAAAATAATTCAAGATTATCCGATCCAGCCTTCGACCTTAAAGAGTTTGGTATTAATCGTTGGGAATGGTTACCGATTGATCCTCAAAAGAATTCTATAGAACCCTTTAGACGTATAGGCGAAAACACCGTCTTAGATACGCTTGATTCACATAAAACGGTATGTAATTAGAACCGCTACTTTTTATATTTTAAATTTTATATTTTAAATTTGATATTTTATGTTATGTATTTACCTAAACATAAAATATAATTTACCTATATGTCGGAATATTATCTATCTGAAACTATCGTTATTAAAGATGGAAACACATATTACGATGATAAAGAAATCAAAAAACACAATTGGCACATTAAGTTGGAAGAGATAGGGTGGCAAAAATTAAGTAAGCAATGGATTTCAAAACTCAATAAATTACATAATCCCTATCCAAATAACTCTTTATTTGGGTCTCTAGAATGTGGATCTGATGGAGATTGCTTGTTTCATTGTATAGCTTATGCTTTAAATTCTACGCAAGAACAATTTTATGAATCTAAAGATATACGACTGTCAGTAGCGGATTCTGTTTCTGAAGAACAATTTAATGATATCATTACTTGTTATCGATCTATGAAAGATTTAGATGATTTTGATGAATCATGGGACCCATATTCAATAGATACCCTAGATGAATTTAAAGAACAATTAAATGAATCAGGTCATAATTATTGGGGGGATCATTTAGTCCTTCAATTAATATGCCAAGCATTCAACCTCAATGTATTCATTTTAAGTCAAAATGAATGGACACATACATATGATATATATCCATTTGCAAATCAATATGATAAGTCTAAGAATACAATTATTGTAGTACATGAAAATGAATTACATTTTACATTATTGGGGCATTTTCAAGGTATCATGATTACTTATTTTACGCATGGTAATTTACCTTTAGAAATTAAAAAGTTATATAATATTGTTTAATTTAAAATATAATATATTCTATTAGAATATATGGAAGGTTTAATCTTATTAGGATTGGCTGGTGCAGGATATGTTATGAATAAAAATAAAGATACACACCGTATTAATACAGATGTAAGACCAACAGTATTTCAAAATTCAAATTCATCCATCTATGATTTAAATAATGTGAAAGATGCTCAAAATTATGAACGTGAATTAGTCACTCATAATTTTAAAAAGTCAATGGATCCTCAATCAAATATGGTTAATAATTACGATGCTACTAATAAAGAAATCATTGGATTAGATGGTAATACTATATCACGAAAAACATTTATGACTAATGATCAGGGAATCACAGTGGAACCTTTTTTTAGTGGTGAAGGACCTCCTGCTATAAATTTCAATGATCCCAGAACTTTAAGAGCACACCAAGGTGGATTTAAGAATGAATTTAAATTTAATAAAAAAGAAATTAATTATAAATTACCCCCTCAAAGGAATGTTGGTAATGTATTCGGTATGAGAGATACTGGTAGAGCTATGGATCAAGATAGATATATACCAGGTATGTATAAAACCGATGAACGACCCTTTGAACAAGAAAGAGTCCCTCATATTGATCAAAAAAGTGATATCAATCGGGATGTAGGGAATATTTATGCTCAAAGAAATAGTGTAGATAATATTAGAGCTTTAAGTAATCAAAAAGTATCATTTGGATCTAGGGTGATATCGGGGAAAGGAATTGATGAAAGAGGAAATGAAGGTCAAGTGTTTAAGCATTTACCCGATAGTGATTATGAACAAACACCGAACCAATGGTTAGTAACTAATGGTGCTATTAAATCAAATGCTATTAGGCCTGCTCAAGTTATACCCGATACAAACAGACAATTCCTAAACCGTCAAGAAATGGGGCCAGCTGCTCCTAATGGCTACACTGCAGAAGAGAAGCGACCTATGTTTAAGAAAACGGATAAACAACAATTAGCATCTGATACTATTAGAAATGCTTATGGTACAGAAATATTTATTGATACGGATCACCAACAATCAAGTTATAAAGTATATCCTAATGAACGGGAAGTTACTGAAGATAGAACATATGAAGGTAATATTTCATCACTAGTTAGTGCAGAAACTACACAATTACAAGATAATATTAAAACTACATTAAAAGAAACTACTATTAGCCCTAAAAATCCTAATGGTTTTACTTCAACTGTTACCACCTTCCCTGAAGAGCGCCTACAAGATAATCCTAAAACAAGTAAAAAGGAAACCGTATTATTTGAACATATTGGTAATGGACGAGGATCTACACTTCAAGAAATGGCACAAGATCAATACTTTAGAGCAGATCTTAATCCAAATAAAGAAATTATTTCACAGGGACGTGCTCCAACCACTGAATCAGTTAAAATAGCAAATGGTATGGATACCATTAATATGGATATTCAAAAAATAGAAGATGATTATTTTAATCACAGAATAAATGGTGTTACACATGTATTCCAAGAAATACCTACTGAAAATACTTGTAAATTTACTAGAGATAAGGATACATTAAATAATGATAAAATAGCCCATAGAATAGAAGGTGATTTATTAGATCCATTTAAACATAATCCATATACACATTCTTTACATTCATTTGCTTATTAATTTTTATAATTTTTATTGTCTAATAATATATGACTAAATTTATATTTTTATTATTTACAATTATGATAGTATATATTATTAATTATAACTGTAATATAGATGGATTTAAAAATAAACCGTGCATCGACGATCCTAAATGGTTTACTACATCAAGTGATGGTAAGAAACATAATTGTAAAAGTATAGGTATTACCTCTAGTTGTTATGATAGAGATGAATCGCAAAGAGAAGGATGGAAAGGATGCCTTAAAACGTGTGGTAATTGTGCAACAACAAAGGTAAGTCGAGCACCAATGAATATTTTAGCTACTTATTCGGGTGATCCTATTGAAGATTTTGGTGTAGTATTACATACAGATAAAGAAAGGAAGTGGGTAGGTAAAGGTGTTGGGAAAGGGAAAGGGAAAGGGAAAGGAGATATACGTGGTTATATAGATTCTGATAAGTCAGAAGATATTGATTCAATATATAATAGACTTAATGCTGTAGAAGATATGTTTGGTTTGATCAATGGTAGTGGGACAGTAAAATGTGATAAAAAAGGTATCAAGTGTAATGATGATGCTAAAGAATATCAACCATGTAAAAGTAAAGATAAAGATAATCCTAAATGTAAAGATATACCTAAATCAACCGACAAATTAACACATTCATATATTAAACAATCATGCGATAGTAATAATAATAATTGTTCTGTTGAATTTCCATTATATAAAACTAAATGTAATAAAAAAACTATTAATACATTAATAGATGAGGATAAGGCTCCTGGACTTAAAAATTATAAATATGAAGGTTGTTATGTTGACAAAAAACCATATAGTGGGACCGGATCCACTTACTCGGTAAACATGCAAGGTCTTAATAGTAATTATGAATGTTCGTCGCGTGGAGTCGTTAAGGGTATAGATTTTTGGGACTTGTACTGGAATCTTGGTCATAAAGATGACGATAGTGCAGGTAAAGGTCTCAAAGGAATTGATACTCGCAAAAATAATACCGGTGCTGGTCAGTATCAAAAGGGTGCTGATACAAGTGACCGTGAAAGTTGTATATGGTTAACTGGTAAAAATATAAAGGAACGTGTCAAAGAATGTAGTGATATATGTTCTGGACAGATTAAAAATCATAAATGGAAACCTCTAAGTAATTCTATAGTGTCAACCGCAATGAGCAAATCCGCAAGTTGTTGTGGTGGTTTTAGGACTGGCCTGAGGTTAGACCTTCAGGACGACGACTCTGATGTTGATGGTGTTGGTGTAGGTTCCTGTATGAATAATTCTCACTACGATGATTATGGGATGAAATGGATTGCACCATATATAACGGATAAAAAAATATACAAAAAAGGGGAGGGTGTGCCAGGTGAGGAAAATGGATGGCCATTAGCCAAAAAATTATATTCCCTTACAAATGGTGTATCATATCATGGTACAGCTACATCGGGAGAGAAAAAAGATAATAGGGTTCTCCCATATAATCGAAACGCCACTTTCAACAAATCCACGGAAGATGGAAAGGTCGTCCAGAATAAAGCACCACCTTCAAATATGACTATGGATGATATATTAAATAATTTTTTTAGTCGGCAAGCGGCATTCTACTATCAGGTATCGGGGCAAGGGGAAGCAGATAAAAAAAAAATAGGTCTATATGCCGGAAATTTTAGTCCACCGAAAAAAGTGAAATCTGGGATATATAAAGGTAGATACTATACATATATGAATTTGTCAGGCGACACAACTCTCAAGTTGTTAATAGAGGCGTCAGAAAATTGGGGTAAATGTCAACTTGACGTGAACAAGATCGTGAAAGACAAGGGTATGTTTAGTAATGATCCGATAGGTAAGAATGGTGGATTTAATTACATGGCTGTTCAGAAAGGAAATCAATGTTTTTGTTCGGATAGTATTGAAGGAGACAGTTGGTCTGATAATAACTATCGTTGTGGTGTAGATGGAAGTAAATCTGCTAGCTCGAGTGCTGCGGATCAGGCAAATTCTATTTATTCTTTGAAAGCCGCAGGTTATAATCCTGTAATAAATAATTATGATTACTGGGAAAGATCATTTGATCCTAATATTCAGAAATCTAATAAATCAAGAAGGGATAAATGTAATGATTATATATTATTTAGTCGTTATCAACATAAGAAAAAGAAGAAGAAAGGTAAAGGACCTAAAAGCATGCACCATGCTCATAACCTTCATTCTAAGCAAACTCTTATTACAAATCTAAAAGATAAACATACATTATATGATGTATGTCCTAAAGAATGTAACGGTTAATAATTTATATTAAATATACTAATTAATATAATGACGACTATCATTAACGAGGAAAAACCCGATGATTTTATCCAATATATGTTTGATGAAGAACCGAAACCTAGAGACACGATACAACTTGAATGTCCCGATATAGATGAAGGTAAAAACACACACTTACATATCTTTGAACAATTATTAATGATTTATGTACAAGGATTAAAACATAAATGGCACAATGAAGATGGAAAAGTTGATCTAGTCCAATTAACAGAAGACAATATAAGTTTAATGAAACGATACTTTGAAAGTATTAATTATATCGTTAATATTGATGTCTTTGATTTACAAACCTATCAATTTAAATTTCCTGATTACTTTAAGAATCAAGAACATATCACAGAAAAAACATTGTTAACTGATTTTTTTTATGAAACGCAAGGTAGCGATACAAAGATGTATCGAATATCTTTTGATTTTCTATAAGGTTTCGAATACCTATTAAATTATTTAAACGTATTTCAGCATACTTATATAGAATTATGCCGAAAATACCCAAAGACTATCAACCCTTACATGATGAACCTTTACATGATGAACCTTTACAAACAGAATCATCTGTTGTCCAAGCACAGCAACCTATCCTAGCGCAACCTATAGAGCAGCCTAATCAACCTATTCAATCTCAAGAACCCTTACTCGGTTTAACAATTATTAATGCGTCTACACCTCTTCCTACTCGTAAAAAATTCATCAGTAAAGTGTACTCAATCTTATGGTTTCAACTCCTCGTAACCTCTATTTTTATTGGATGTTGTAATCAAATCAAACCTCTTCAAACATTTATGATGTCTCCAGCAGGTACATCAATTATGTTATTTTGTATGATAGGTGTCATTGCTATGACATGTTGTCTCTATTGTATGCGCGATGTTATTCGTAAGTGCCCCGGTAATTTTTTATTTTTAACGACATTCACTGCTTGCACAACCTACATGGTCGGATCTGCGGGAATCGTTTATAAGTTATCAACCTTGCTTCTAGCGGGTCTATCTACTTTGGGTATATTTTCAGGGTTATCGTTGTATGCGGTTCAAACTAAATATGATTACACAGATAAAGGTGGATATCTACTAGCATGCTTATTAGGATTCTTCATTTTTGGGTTTTTCCTATCATTTACACATTATTCGGTAGCAAGTATTGTGTATTCTAGTATTGGATCACTTATCTTTTCCTTCTACATTGTCTATGATACTCAATTAATTGTAGGAGGTGAACATAGACAAATTATGTTTCATACAGATGATTATGTGATTGCGGCTATCTCACTATATCTAGATATCATTAACTTATTCTTGATGTTACTTGATTTGTTGAGTGGTTCTTCCAGGAACTAGTGAACCAAGTAATTAAGAGTTTCAATTTAATAAATAAAATATTTACTAAACATTAAAAGATGGATGATAGTAGTGTTCCTATATTTGCTCAGGCAAAGTTAGAGTATACGAAGCAATTAGTAGATGTGTTATATATGAATATGTATGATGGTCTAAGATCAATTTATGATGATTCAAAGAAATTATATACTCAAAAATCTACACCTATTATTTATATATTCCGTTCATTACTAGAAAAAGTGCCTACATGGAATACCGAAATCATTGATGCTGAAACAGAACGAATCATGCAATCATCAAAATGTGATTGGCTAGATGATTTGTTAACTGCTGTATTTATAAGTCATACCAGAATATTAATGTCTATAGGACCCAATCAAAATTATAATAAGATTAATGTAACTATTCCTAAAACAACTACATTCATTCATAAATCTTATATTAATATTGCTCGTGAAATATGGAAAAATCCTTATTTATTTAATGAACTTGTGCCAGGACATGAATACCAACGTAATATGAAGCAACTTGAGGATATGATTAAATTAACTATAGAAGATACTATTAGAAGACAACTTCCTATTAAAGAAATACTTAGAGAACACCTCGAAACGTATGATGAACCATCACACCCAACACAAAAACCGATAGATATGCAAATGATAATGAATGAACTTAAGAAAGCTAATGTAAAAAATAAATCAATGGATGGTAATACAAATAGTGATGATAATACAGATGATAGTGTTCATGATGGGGATGATGGGG
>Ga0315336_1005273_pt1 | contig 14306 bp, 14 predicted proteins | sample ASW5metaG_FD_204512 | JGI IMG/M metagenome (GOLD analysis project Ga0315336, IMG submission 204512) | Ammonia-oxidizing marine archaeal communities from Monterey Bay, California, United States - ASW #5 | ecosystem: Environmental > Aquatic > Marine > Intertidal zone | place: USA: California...
GCTGCATCGGCGCCGCACCGGGGTGAGTCGATCGCAGCCTGCCAGTACGGCATCGAAAGACTCAAAGCGATCGTCCCGATCTGGAAAAAAGAGGTCTGGACGGACGGCGAGCACTGGGTGGAGGGAAGCCTCACACCACGTGATGAGGCAGCGCCCAGCCCCGAGCCGTCGACGCGCTAACAGCCTACCAGCGGCGCTTGCGCGGCTGGTTCGACGCGCCGGCCCGAGGCTTGCGGCCGCTGCGGAAATCCGGCGCCGCGATCGCGAACACATTAGAGATGCTGGTGTCCATGAGACGAGAAGCGATACGGTCGGGGAGCGCCTGCCGGTCCATGAGGTTGGCGTTCGTAGTGACGATAGTGGGGAGCCGCTGCAGATAGCGATAGGCGAAGATTTGGTAGAGCTTCTCTTCGGCCCATGGCGTCGTGCTATGTGCACCCAAGTCATCTAGGACCAGCAGCCCGGCATTCCGCACGCGATCGAAGAGGGCGTCGTAGCCCTCCCCACTGTTAGGGCTATACGACGCGCGAAGGTGGTCAAGGAGATCGGGCACCGTGGCGACGTAGACGCTATCTCCCGCCCGCAGCCGCTCCCGCGCAATCGCGGCGGCGAGGTGCGTCTTGCCCCGTCCGGTATCGCCGGTGAACGTGATCCAGCCTTCCGGGTTCTCCGCGTAGGCACGGGCCATGCGCAGCGCGGTCTGGAGGTTGCTCTCTTGATCGACAGAGAGATTGCCGCGGCCCTCCGAGCGGAATTCCTCGAAACACAGAGTCTCCAGCACCTCACGCGTGATGCCGCCGATCTGGGCATAGGCTCCGCTTTCTGCCCCGTCGACGGGAAGCTGCTGCACCATCGGCGCCTCGAGCCGACGGGCGAGCCATTCCGGAAGAGACTCCGGCGGCGTGGTAGTAGTGATGACCGTCGGCAGCTGCGCTTGGCTGCGATGGTTCAGCAGTTGAAAAAGCTTCTCGCGCGCCCACTCCGTCGGGTTGCCCGCGTCCAAGTCATCGAGGATAAGCAACGGAGCGTTGCGGACCTGCTCGAACAGCGTTGCGTAAGGCAATTCGGAGCTGGTGTTGTACGCAGCGCGCAGGTGGTCGAGGAGGTCAGGCACGACCACATAAAGCGCGGGTAGCCCTCCGGCGATACGCTCATTCGCGATCGCAGCCGCGAGCGATGTCTTGCCGCCGCCGGTCGCTCCCCACAGGACCAGCCAGCCCTGCGGCGCTTCGGCGAAGGCACTCGCCGCGCGCGCAGCCTCTGCGAAGACAGCCGAACGATCGGCGGGCAATTGGCCAAAGCGCACACCAGCCAGCGGCCCCAGATTGCTGTAGCGATGCAGCCGGACCTGCTGCTCTTCACGCTCTTCGTCCTGCGCGCAGCGGCAAGGAACCGCGCGGCCAAAGTCTTCATGACCTGTCGGTAGCTCGCGACGCACAAAGCCGGCATCGTTGCACTCCGGGCAACGCGGCGTGGTCGAAACCTCAGACGGCGCCTCAGCGCTGGATGAGGTGACCGTACTCTGAATCGCGCCAGCGGCCAGAATGTCGCCCAAGCGCCTCATCATTTCGCCCTTCGCTTTGCCAGCGCTCCAAAATCCGGCCGATATAGCGCCAGCTTCGTTTATTCAGTTCCGCAGCCTCGCGGAAGGCATCGTCAATCCAACGCCACGGATAGAGCGCCTCAGCCTCGGCAAGCTCCTCCGCCAGTTGTGGCGTGATCGGTCCAACGGTCTCTTCGTAGAGCACGAAGATGCTTGGGGCGCTGTGCGGCGCCGGTTGATGCACGGCTAGCGCCGGCCCCGACGTCAACTCGCCGCGGCGCACGCGCTCAATCGTGCGGCGGTCCGCCGCGCTGTTGATTGTGATGTAGGTGCGGCCTCCCGCGGACCCGCCCACCGTTGCCGCGGCCGACTCGACTCGCAACAAGACCCCACGCGACACAGCCGCCTCAAGCCCTCGGTTGAACGCGGCCGCGACTCCGTCCGAGTCGTCCGCCGGTGCCATGCACGCCAGCGCGTCGACGAGCGGGCGCTCCGCTGCGAGAAGTTGGATATCGAGCAGGCGCGGGAAACGACGCAGCCGTTGCACGGCAGCGATTGCGTAGAGCGAGACGAGTAGCTCGGCCGGGTCTGCCATTCCTGGGATCACGGTGGAAAGGAACACCGCGGGGATAGCCACATTTTTGGCGGAGGCAGGGAACCCTGGAAAAGCGCCCACTCCCGAACCGGAACGGTTACGTGTTGGCGAAGGCATCCAGACTCCACTCAGCGTCAGGCTGACTAACCTCTTCCTGCCGCAGCAAGAGATCTTCGAACTTGGCGACGTTCTTAACAAAGCGCAGGTGCACAGTGCCCGTGGGTCCGTTGCGGTGCTTGGCGACGATCAATTGCGCGACGCCAGCAGGGTAATGAGCGCCGGGCTCTTGAGGATGCAGGTCCTCCCACTCCTCGCGCTGCACATACATATCCTCGCGATAGATAAACATCACCACGTCGGCGTCTTGTTCGATCGATCCACTCTCGCGAAGGTCACTGAGCATCGGAATGTGCGGCTGGCGAGCCTCGACTGCACGCGATAGTTGGGAGATCGCCAACACCGGCACCTCCAGCTCGCGCGCGAGCTCTTTGAGAGAACGGGAAATGTAACTGATCTCCGCGACTCGGTTAGTTTCGTTGCCGAAGCCGGCGTGCATGAGCTGGATATGATCGACGACCAGCATGTCCAGGCCGATATCCATTTTGATGCGGCGCGCTTTCGCCCGCAGTTCGGCGACGCTGAGTCCAGCTGTATCGTCGACGTAGATCTCCGCCTGCGAAAGATTGCCAATGGCGCGGCTGATGCGCGCCTCTTCCGCTTCCGTGTGCCGCCCCCAGGGAAGGCGTTGCGAGTCAACGTTGGCCTCCGCAGAGACAAGCCGGCTAGCCACCTGCTCGCCGGACATCTCGAGGCTGAAGACCGCAACCTTCCCCTGCTGGCCGAGCGCAAGATTACGAGCCATCGCCAGGGCAAGCGCGGACTTGCCAACAGACGGGCGGGCAGCCAACACCGCCATATCAGAACGCTTGAGGCCGTTTAGCAGGGTGTCGAGATCGGAAAATCCAGTACGAGCCGGTTCAGCCAGACGCGCAGCGTCGTCGTCCGCGGGGGGGCCAAGGAACCCTTCCAACAGGTCGCGTAACGGCACGAAGTCACGCAGGCGCTCGCCACCCCGGAGAGCGAGCAACAAGCTTTCGGAGCGAGACAAGGCGTCCGAAAGGTTGGGGCCGCCGTCGTAGCCAATCCGGGCGATCGAGCCGGCCGCATCGATTAGCCGACGATAGGTGGCATCCCGCGTGACGATACGCGCCGCGTGCTCAACTCCCACCGATGTAGGCAGGTCAGAAACGATCTGACTGATATAGGCGAGACCACCAACGTCTTCCAGTTTTCCGCGGCGCCCCAACTCGTGGGCGAGGGTGACCTGATTGACCGCCTCGTTGCGCTCCCAAATAGAAAGCGCCGCCTCGTACATCCAAGCGTGGCGCTCTTCGAAGAAATCGGCCACGTTGACGATCGGAACAACGTGCGGCAGCGCCGCCGCGTCGACCAAGACGGCCGCGACCACCGTCGCTTCGGCTTCGGCGTTACTAGGCGGGGCTTTCTCTAAAACCACTGAACCCCCAAAGGGGCTCAACTAAGCGCCCCCGCTAATCGCTATCGGGCTGCGACTCCGTTTCGGCGGACGCCGCAACCGTTTCATCATCGCTCTCCGGCGCTTCATCAGCGCCGGTCGCCTCAGCGCCTTCCGTTTCGCCATCGTCCGCCGCTTCGGATTCTTCGGCCGCTTGAGCCGAAGCTTTGGGCTCCTCCGCGGGAGACGGCAGTTCTTCTTCGCCGTCTTCGGACAGCACCTTGACCGAGACGGAGGCGAAGACATTGCGCGTAAGGCGGACACGCACGTCCTTAGCCCCGATCGTCTTGAGCGCCTGCCCAAGCAGCACCTGCCGGTGCTCGATCTTTTCGCCGGCCCGCTCACTCAGCTGTTCGGCGACATCAGACGCCGTAATTGAGCCGAACAGACGGCCCTGCTCGCCCACCTTCGCCTCCAACTCGACGGTCACGCCGTCGATGCGGTCGGCGATGAGCTGAGCCGCCGCATCGACTTTGTCTTGGCGCACGGCGTCCAACTTAGCGAGCTTCGCAGCCCGTTCGATCGTCGCCTTCGTGGCCGGAGCAGCAAGCCTGCGAGGCAAGAGGTAGTTGCGGGCGTAGCCGTTCTTGACCTCTTTAACCTCGCCGACGAGTCCGCTGCCCTCGACCTCCTCGAGAAATACGACCTTCATTGCGACCTCTTCCGCGTCCGGATGCGTCGCAGATCAGTTGTGACGGATCTGCGACCTGTAGCCAACTCGATAAGTGCTTATGGGCACGCCCCTCCAGGGAGTCGACACGCCTGTCCACGGTATAAGCGGAACTGTCGCCGAGGCTAGCGCTTCTGTCACAGGGCGACGAGGTACACGGCCGAAATGGGCAAGGACCTCCTCCCGTTAAACCCTCCACAGCACAATAAAACAGATGTTCTAAAATAGCAAAGCCCGCCGGCGAGCCCGTTGCTACCCATCGAGCAGAGAAGGGAGCGCGGTGCGGTAGGCCTCCACAAGGTCACTGATCCGAATATCGACGGCGGAGCCGAGGCGGAGCCGATCGGCGAAGACTCTCCCCAGTAGCGCCAGCGGCACATCACTCTCCCGCGCCAGACCTTTAAGCGCGTCCGCCTCGCTGGGACGCACGCTAACGACCGCGCAGGCGCCCGCCTCACCGAACAGAGCCGCGTCCCAGCGAGGACCAAGCTCTACGGTCGACGCATCGAGCCCAAGACCGCCCGCAATAGCGCACTCGGCCAGTGCGACCGCGAGACCACCATCCGAGCAGTCGTGGGCCGAACGCAGCAAGCCCTGCTGAGCCGCGCCGGTGAGCACCCCAATCAGCGAGGCCTCGGCCTCGAGATCGACGGCGACCGGACCAGCCTCACGGTGATGCAACACGGCAAGGTATTCGCTGCCACCCAGCGTCGACACCGGCTGCGGCACCTCGGCGCCGAGCAGGAAAACTAGGTCACCTGTCGCCTGGAACGGCATGCGGACGAGACGCTCAATATCTTCGATGACGCCGAGCATGCCGACAATGGGCGTAGGCGCGACCGGCACACCGCTGGTTTCGTTGTAAAGCGAGGCGTTCCCCGAAACGACCGGCGTGCCCAACGCGCGGGCGGCGTCGCCGATGCCACGCACGGCTTGAGCCAGTTGGTAGGCAATCTCTGGCCGCTCAGGATTGCCGAAATTGAGGCAGTCCGTCAGCGCCAGCGGCGTCGCGCCGACGCAGGCGACGTTACGCGCAGCTTCAGCAACCGCACGGGCGCCTCCCACCCAAGGATCCAGGTAGGTCGTACGACCGTTGCCATCGGTCGCCAACGCGATAGCGCGTTTCGTCCCTTTGATGCGAAGCACGCCAGCGTCGCTGCCCGGCACGACAACGGTGTTGGTCAGCACCTGCTGGTCGTATTGACGCGTCACCCAACTCTTATCGGCAACGTTGAGAGAGGCCATGAGTGTGAGTAGCGCCCCGTTTGCGTCAGAGCAGTCTGGAAGGGTGCCCGGATCGAAGGCGGCGGCCTCGGTGGCGGCTGGGTCGCGAACGCCCTCGTCCTCGTAGGTGGGCGGCGAGGTGAGGAGCGTCGCCTCGATGGCCGCGACCTCCTGGTCACCGTCAACGACGCGAGCGAGGCCGTCCTCGGTGACCTCGCCGATCACGACAGCGGTGAGCTCCCAGCGCTCGAAGAGCCGAGCCACATCATCCTCATGGCCGCGCTTAACGATCACCAGCATCCGCTCTTGGGACTCGGAGAGCATGACATCGTAGGGAGTCATGCCGGCTTCGCGTCGCGGAACGCGGCTCACGTCGATACGGACGCCCGTGCCAGCCTTGGCGGCACACTCAACGGCGCTGCTGGTGAGACCAGCGGCGCCCAAGTCCTGCAGGCCCACGATCCAGTCAGAATGGTCGGCCACCAGCTCAACGCACGCCTCCATCAGAAGCTTTTCCAGAAAGGGGTTACCGACCTGCACGGCAGGGCGTCTCTCTTCGCTGCGGTCGTCCAACTCCACGCTTGCGAAGGTGGCGCCGTGCAGACCGTCCTTGCCGGTGTCGGCTCCCACCAGCACGAGCGCATTTCCGGGACCGTCAGCGCGGGCACTTACTAGCGTCCCTCGACGGGCGAGGCCGACACACATCGCATTGACGAGCGGATTCGCGGCGTACGAATCTCCAAAGACCACCTCGCCCCCGATGTTGGGGATACCGAGACAGTTGCCGTATCCGCCGACGCCAGCGACGACACCCTCAAACAACCGCCGACTGGCACGATCCGATGGAGGCCCGAAGCGGAGCGAATCGAGAATGGCGATCGGGCGAGCGCCCATCGCGAATATATCGCGGACGATGCCGCCAACGCCCGTTGCAGCACCTTGGTAGGGCTCGATCGCGCTGGGGTGGTTGTGTGACTCGATCTTCATCGCCACGACCCAGCCGTCGCCGATATCAACCGCACCGGCGTTCTCGCCGCCCAGCTCCGTGAGAATGTGCGGCGCCTCAACTGGAAAGTGGCGGAAGAGCGGGCGCGAGTGTTTGTAGCCGCAATGCTCGCTCCATAAAGCCCCGATCATGCCGAGCTCTACAGGGGTAGGGTCGCGGCCAAGGCGGGCACGGGCCTCCTCGTACTCGGCGCGACTGAGGGCAATCTGCTGGAGCGTGACGTCGTCGATGGTCTGCTCTGCTGGCGTCACACCGCTAGCCCCACCGCTCGATCAGCGAGCGCCAGATATAGAGCCCGTCCTCCCCACCCATCAGTGCTTCGCTAGCGCGCTCAGGGTGGGGCATCATGCCGCATACCGTGCCGGCGGCATTCATGATGCCGGCGATGTTGTGCGCGGAGCCGTTGGGATTCGCAGCTTCAGTCACGCCGCCTGAGGCGTCTGCGTAGCGGAAGAGGATCCGTCCATCCGCTTCCAGGTCTGTCAGGGTCTCCGCGTCGGCGTAATAGTTTCCCTCGCCGTGCGAGATGGGAAGCATGAGTGGTTGGCCATCGCTGCAAGCATTCGTGAAACGAGTATCGGCGCGCTCGACCCGCACATGCTGCGGCGCGCAGCGGAACTGCAGGCTCTCGTTGCGGCGGAGCGCGCCCGGAAGCAACCCCGCTTCGCACAAGATCTGAAAGCCGTTGCAGGACCCGAAAACCGGGCGGCCAGCAGCGACGTGCCGCCGAACTGCCGCCATTACCGGTGAGAAGCGTGCGATCGCGCCGCAGCGCAGATAGTCACCGTGAGCGAAACCGCCAGGAACAACGACCGCATCGTAGCCATCAAGGCTATTTTCGCGGTGCCAGACAAGGTCAGTGGGTTGGCCCAGGACGTTTTGAAGAGCGTAGCGGCAGTCGCCATCGCTCCAACTGCCCGGGAACACGAGGACAGCGAAGCGCACGCACCCCTCCTGGGTCGAGAGTAACACCGAGTCCTGTGGAAGCGCTGGCCTGAAGTGGCCTGGACAATCCTGGCTAGCGGGGCCCGGCGCGCGGAATCTCCGGCAGCTCGCTGCCATCGATGGGGAGGTCGCCCACCGGCTCCGGCGGCGCTTTGAAATCTTCAGGTAGCGGGGCGCGAGTCAGACGTTGGCGCTCAGTGGCCGTGGGCTCTGGGTATTCGATGCGGGGATGGTAAACGCCGCGCAGAGTGACCTTGAACGACTCGCCGATGAGGCGCAGATCGCGGAGCGTCATTTCGCTGTCGTCGAGCTGGCGCTCGGCGAGGCGCTCGGCGATGACGCCATCGATCAAACTTTCAATTCGTTGCTCGTCACGGTCACGAGAGGAACGGACCACTGCCTCACAGGAATCCGCCAGCATAATGATGGCAGTCTCGCGAGAACGGGGGCGGGGGCCTTCGTAGGTAAAGGCGGCTGGGTCGACGTCGGAGCCAAACTGGGCGGCCTTGCGATAGAAATACGTCACCAATCGGGTGCCATGATGCTCGGGGATGAATTCCCGCACGCGGTCCGGCAACCGATGCCGTCGGCCGAGCTCCAGCCCCCAACGCACGTGCTCCTGAATGACGCGGGCACTCTCCCACGGGTCGATCTCGTCGTGGGGATTTTTGCCATCGCTTTGGTTTTCAATGTACATGTGAGGCTGTGCCAGTTTGCCGATGTCGTGGTAGTACGCGCCCACACGCACCAAAAGCGGGTGCGCGCCGATCTGCGCCGCTGCCCGCTCACCCATCGTGGCGACCAGCAGTGAATGATGAAACGTCCCGGGCGCCTCCTCTTGCAGCCGTCGCAGCAGTGGCTGTGTCAGCTGGGCCATCTCCAGCAGCTGCAAGCGGGTCGTTACACCGAACGTTGATCCGAGGAACGTGAACGCACCCACAGTGACAATGCCAGTCGCGAACGTGGCGACCGCAGCGGTCAGTGCGAGCCAGGCAAGATCGATGATGGAGCGATCTTCGCTGAACAGCCAGAAGGCGAAACCACTGACGAATACGGTACATCCGATCACGCCGCCAACCACCGCGTACTGTGTGACCCGTTCCACTCGTGTGCTCGCGAAGACACCGGCGACGCCAGCGAACAGAAACGTCACTACTGGCCGCAGCGCCTGTTCCGCAACTGGCGTATTAGTCGCGTCGTAGTCCGGGAACGCCATCGCCGCGAAACCAGCTAATGCGGCGACGATCGTAGCGACGACAAGGCCAAGCGTTGTTTCAAGCAGGACGGCCGCAAGGACGGCCGCAGCAGCAATGGGCAAGATCAACTCCAAGGCCTTGTCCTGCTCCGACGGAAGGACAACCGGGAAATACCACCGAGCGGCGACTGCCGCGACGACAATCAGAGCTGCGAGCAGCACGAGCCGGCGGTCGCTGGCAGCGGAAAGCGGGTGCGCGAGCGCAAGGTAGGCACCGAGCATTACGGCACTGGCTGCTGCGAAGATGAGCATCGCGATCAGCTTGTCGCCCAATACGCCACCCGATGCCGGGGGCAGCTGCTGAAGTGCTTCCGTCGCGACGGCGGACGTCTCGGCGGCGGTGAGGCTCGCACCGCTGAGCGAGGCCGGAAGATCGCAGCGGGCAAGGATGTTGGCGCCGTCCACCTCGGCACCTCGCGGGAATATCAGTTCGCCCTCATCGAACGAGCAAATCACCGGCGAAACCGCCGCCTGCGCCTCGTCGCGGGCGGCAACAGTGGCCGTCTCGTCGATCACAACGTTCGCCATGATCAGCGGCGTCACAAATTCGGCGACAACATTGCGGATGGTGGCTGTAAGGCGAGGGTCGATCTGTTGGGGCAAGTCGAGGCGGAGTGTCTCGACGTCGCTCTCTAGGATGTTCGATGCGAACAGGTCCGCGAGGAGAGAGGTCGCTTCGTCTCGGGCTGCCGCCCATTGGACATCGGTAAAGCTGAGAATGAGAATTTGCCCCTGCGGTCCCAGCAAAAGATCGGGCACGGCAGCCAGCGCAGCCGCGCGCTCGGATTCCGAGGCAGAAGAGCTGCGAATGCTTTCGATGCCTGTGAGGACTGAGAGGAGCGTCTCAGCCTGCCCGCTCTCCACACCTCGATCGACGGTCACGAAGGTTGGTGCGTCCTCGCCGGCAGCGTCGCGAGCGCGCTCGGTGAGGACGGTGCTCTCGAAAGCGATCGCTGCGGGGGCCCGGACATCGTTCAGGGCTGCCTCGCCGACGCGCGGCAGCGGCTCCTCCGACTCGATCGGAATCAGGGCAAGCGTGAGCGCAATGGCTAGCCCTACGACGAAGGTTGCAAGGCGAACCGGTGTAAAAAAGTGATGACGATCCATGCGGGGGCGCTACTATACCGCGCCGCCAACGTCCGGCGCGGGTCGCTAGCCGCCGAGCAGCTCCGAGACGACCTCGTTTACCACCCGTCCATCCGCCTCACCACGCAGCTTGCCCATGAGCGGCCCCATGACCTTGCCCTTGTCTCCGACACCCGAGGCGCCGACTTCATCGATGACAGCCTGCGCAGCAACCACAATATCGTCCCGACTGAGCTGCGCGGGGAGATACGCCTCAAGCACGCCGATCTCAGCGGCCTCTTTATCCGCCAGATCGTCGCGGCCACCCTTGCGGAATTGTTCGATGCTGTCGCGCCGCTGTTTGATCTGCCTCTGGATCAGGGGCGGAACATCGTCGTCGGACAGCGCTTCGCGGCTTTCAATCTCGGCATTTTTTATTGCGGCCTCCAGGAAGCGGATGGTGTCGCGGCGCAACGCATCACGGGCGCGCATCGCATCTTTGAGGTCGCTCCGAAGTTGATCGCGCAGACCGGTCATCGCGGCCTCCGTTCCATTGCACGACGGCACATGCAGCCGCCCACAAGAAAGGCCGCCGCGGTCGCGGCGGCCTGGAGTCCTTGGAAGGGCCACTTAGTCGGCGGAGGGGAGAACCTTGGGCTGCATGAGTTCAAGCACCCGCTCGTCGAGCTTGAGCTCCCCATCACCTGGCTTGATGCAGAGTACTTCGATACCGGTTTCTTCGTCCTTGTAGCGCTTACCGAGTTGCACAGCCATGGCAGCCCTCCGAGTGGTGTGGGTGCAGTCGAGCTTATTTCTTTTCCTCGACGGGCTTGTCGCAGCACTTGAGCTCTGCATCGCCCCCCTTGGTCACAATGAACTCCGCTCCACAGACGGAGCAGAGGTAGCGCTTCCCAGTCTGCGCGTTCGCCATTCCACCGGACCTCCGCGTGTTCTGTTCGATCCGAGCAAGTCTAGCGCACGACGCGGCCGACTACCGCATCCGCACTCGTCATTCTAACGTTTGCAGCCATGAGTAGATATCAAATACATCTTCGTCCGGGACCACATCAGCCGGGAACTGCGGCATCGCCGCCCGCGGGTTGCGGTACTGGCTCACCACTTGCGAAAAGGTCAGGGTGGTCCCGGCGATCTGCGGGCCGATAATCCCCTCACCCGTGTCACCGTGGCAAACGTTGCAGCCGTTGGCGAAGAACAGTTCCATCCCGTTCGCGGCGTCGGCGCTGAATCCGCCGCTGTCGATTTCGGGTACGTCGTCAGCGCCGAGGCCACCATCACCCGCTGCTGCCGACGAGCCCACTGCGCGCTGGCCACATGTGCCAGAAGTCAGCGAGGGGCTTGGCGGTTGAATCGGCAACCCGGCGCCGAAACGTTCTTCCGCCTCGTTGAGCATCGTTTCCGCAGCTTCGATCTCAGCGGCGCCACCATCCGCCTGTGCCGCCCGCAAGCCTGCGCGTAAACCAACCATCGCCTCCTCGTCGTGCTCGATCGCGAGCTCAAGAGCGAGGTCCCAAGCCGCGCCGGCATTGGTAGTAATTAGCCCCACGAGATTGTCGATGTGGGAGAAGTTCAACGGCCCGCCCTGATCGACCGCCCAAGGCGGCATTGGAGTGCCGTTGCGCCCACACGAAATGGTGTCCCCGATAAAAGCCTGGTGCTCGTCCCGCTTGGCGTCGTTCTCTTCGCGGAACCCGAAGGTGTTGGCGGGGGTGTTGAGAGCCGGTCCGATTAGCGAGGGGTTCCCCGTGCTACCGAGACCAAAATTCCCGTGACAGATCCGGCAGTTGTTCGCGAAAAGATGGGCACCTCGCTCCGCCGAAAGAAGCAGTACTTCTTCTGCCGCGTCCGCCCGGCGGCCAACATCGAACCACGTGTATGCGCCCAGCGAGACGACGCCCAAGAAGAGCAGCACCACCATCGCGATGACCTGTTTGTTCGTATTCATGCGGTGTAGGGAACCGCCCTAGCAGGATTATCCTGGCCGCCCTTAGTGATCGCGCCGGTGTTGACTATCAGAGATCCGTCCGCGTTGACGGTGATTTGCATGGTGTCCAGCGGACGGGGTGCCGGGCCGAAGACCCGAACACCGGCACGGGTGTACGTCGAACCGTGGCAGGGACAGCGGAACCAACCAGTAGCACCTTCAAAGTTGAAAGTGGCACGCCAGGGCACCGTGCACCCGAGATGGGGACATTTCCAGAAGAGGGCGACCAAACCGGTCCCGCCAGGCTCGCCGAAGCCGGCGTGCGTGCCGGAGCCCGCCTCGAGATGGACCAACCAGAACTTGCCGTTCGCGACACGCACGGGGTCATCCCCAGGGCTGGGGACGATATCAGCAGAGACGGGCACGTCACCGCCAAACCCCTGCAATCCGCGCGGCCAAAAGAACGAAAGGAAGGCAGCGAGGCCGCCGGTGAGCCCGATGCCCATCGCGCCCCAGAACGCCGCGCCAAAGACGCGCCGGCGCGAGAGTTCGGTCCGGCGCGCGCGCCGACGCTGCTCCTGTCGGACGATCGCGCGCTCGGGCGCACCACGCTCGACGATGCCCATCTCGCGCTGCGGTGATTCGATGTGCGCCGCTCGCTGCGGCCGGCTGCCCCCCGAGGGCTCATCACCACCACGATCAACGACCGGCGGACCGCCTTCGCCGAGTTTACCTTTATCGTCAGACATGGCTGCCTCCGCCCCGCCCTATTCCTCTACCACCACGATATCCCACGGAGCTCGCAACTCCTGGGCCTCACCGCGGAAGAACTGACCAACGGCGGTCAATACGATGTAGGTGGCGATGAACGCACTGAAGATCAGGATCGCCGTATCGCGACGCGAGTAGATCCAGCCCAGCTTCCGCCGTGTGAACAGGTAGAGCAGGATCGGTAAGCCGATCATCGTCGCGACCGGGACCAGCTGCTGAGAGAGAAACGCAGGGAAATTCAGGTTCAGCAGCCAGGGATCCTCCGTGGTCCCTGGAATCCCGAGCGGGATGGCGCGCCAATCCTGGAACATCTTGAAGTCGCCGATGGTGAAGCTGATGTCGTCCCAGTTGATTCTGGTATCGAGAGAACGAAGGTCCCGGGCCCAATCGAGCCCGGCCGGCCAGCTGAAGTCGCCGTTGAGCCCGGTGCCCCGGATGAAGTTTTCGGTCCACTCCACGTGCTTCTGCGCGTCGTAAAGGATGAGCCAAATTGTCCCGAACAACCCGACGCCCGCGCCCCAAATGGCGAGCCGGACGGAGTTGACAGTCCCGAACCACACCCCCTGCTGCTCGTTGGAGCGGTCCCAATAGGGGACGGCCGCAAGCACGATCAGGAAGACCGTCGGCACGATCACGCCCGCCCAGGCCGGCTCCATGTGCATCAGGAGCTCTTGCAGATTTAGGAAATACCACGGCGCCTTGGAGGGATTTGGCGTGGTGTCAGGGTCTGCCCGATTAAGGAGGGGCGCGTTTATGAAAACCGAGACGACCAAGAGGCTGATCGAGAACAGCACCGCCGAGATGAACTCGACGAAGACCAGGTCTGGCCAAACCAGAACCTCTTCTTCGCGCTCGCGCCGAGGGCGGCGCTGGAGCGCGGCGACTACCCGCTCAGCCATATCTCCCCCGAACTCATCCCACGCAATCTCTCAAGCCGCTGGTGGCGGCTCTAGAGCGGGCGGGCCAAACCGCCGTCGCGGCGCACTCTCCAGAAGTGCACCGCCATGAAGATCGCTGCCAATAGCGGCAACGCAATCACATGCAACGTATAGAAGCGGATTAGCGCGTTCGGACCCACGGAAAATCCACCCAGCAAGAGGAACTTGCTTTCATCGCCGAGGAGAGGAGCAGAGCCGATCATCGTCGTGCCGACCGTGATTGCCCAGAAGGCGAGCTGGTCCCACGGCAGCAGATAGCCAGTGAACGACAGCAACAGCGTCAGTACGAACAAGATGACGCCGATGATCCAATTGAACTCCCGAGGCGGTTTGTAGGCACCTGTGTAGAAGACACGCATCATGTGCAGCAGCACTGTGATGATCATCGCGTGCGCCATCCAGCGATGCAGGTTGCGCATCAACGACCCAAAGCGAACGTTGGTTTCAAGCGCCTGGATGTCCGCGTAGGCGCGCTCAACCGACGGTACGTAATAAAACATCAAAAGCACGCCGGTAACAGTGAGGCCCAAGAACATGAAGAAGGTGAGCCCACCCAAGCAGTAAGTGTGGGTGATCTTGACGTGCGTGCGATGAATACGCGTGGGGTGGAGGTGCAGGAAGACGTTGGTCGCCACCACGAGCATTTGGTTGCGCGGCGTGTTGGGGTAACCGCTGCGGAAAATCGACTTCCAAATATAGTTGGAAAAGAGAAAGTCGTAGAGCTGCTCGTTTAAGCCCTTGGCCGGCGGACGTTCCGCGGTTGCCATCGACGCTCCCTAGTGATCCCACCATCGGCCGAGCACGACCATAGCGCCGAG
>Ga0315336_1005276_pt1 | contig 14291 bp, 6 predicted proteins | sample ASW5metaG_FD_204512 | JGI IMG/M metagenome (GOLD analysis project Ga0315336, IMG submission 204512) | Ammonia-oxidizing marine archaeal communities from Monterey Bay, California, United States - ASW #5 | ecosystem: Environmental > Aquatic > Marine > Intertidal zone | place: USA: California...
CCAGCTGCTGATGGAGCCGTTTCGTCGGGTTCGCCACGGGGTCAGCCCGGTCGCGGTCGTACACCCCTCCCGGCGTTCGTGGATCGAACAGACCTTTCGCGCACTCGAGGAGGAGTCTCGACGCGACGCGCCCGAGTCTCCCGAGCTGAAGCTGAGTTTACTGCGCCTGTTGCTGGGCGAGGTTCGTCGGGCGATGTCATCCGACCCCCCTACCTTTCCGGCAGACTCGCTGGTCGCCGATGCCCTGGGCTATATCCAGCGGCACGGGCTGGAGCCGATCTCGCTGAAGGATGTCGCCCGCGCGGTCCACCGCACCCCGGCCCACGTGGCGACCACCGTCAAGCGCTCCACCGGCCACACCGTCGGCCAGTGGATCATCTCCTACCGGGTGGCGGAGGCGGCGCGGTGGCTGGCGCACTCCGACGCCTCCCTCGACGACATCGCCGCCCGGGTGGGATGGCGGGACAAGACCCACTTCATCCGGATGTTCAAGCGGGCCTACGGACAGACCCCGGCCGCGTGGCGCAAACGGGCGCGAGCTACCTGAACCATCGGCGCGCCTCCAACACAGCTCGCACGTGCGCAAACGTGTCCGCACCTCTCCAAACCCGTCAAAATATCCTTCTCACCACGATTATCACCTGGCATACAGCTTGCGAGTGCACCTCCCTAAAAGGAGAAACCCATGCCTGCATTCAAGCGTATCGTCACCGCCGCCGCCATCGCGCTCGCCGTCCTGATGCTCGCCGCCCTGTGGATCCCCGGTGAGGGACCACCGACGCCGGAGAAGGAGTCCATCGCGACTCTTCGACCGAGCGACACGCGCCGGGCCAAACAGCGACGTGCAAATGCGGAGACCGCCGCGCCTACGCCGACCGCTACCGACGGAGAGCCGACCCCGCCCCATACATTGTCGGTAGTCCTGGGACCCGACGAGCAAATGCAGCGAAACTTCCAGATGATCCCTGGCTTCGGCCCTTCCCACTGGTTTCCCGGCCAGGACGAGGCCCCCCTTCCAGAGACGCCCGCCGCCGACGCACTCCAGGGGATTCTGGATCTCGAGGGGAAGGGAGAGTGGGGCGAGGCACACGATGCCGCCGTGGACGCGTTCCTCGATCTGGCCGAGGCGGATGGACTGCTCGACACCGAGTCCTTCGACGAACCCTGGCACGCCCTCCTCGCCATGGAAGCCCTGCGGCGCGAAGACGACCGAAACTGGCAGATCGAAGCCGAGAAGTGGGGGCCGACCTCGGCCTACATCCCGGAGCGGGTCTGGCCCGACCACCATCTCGACGGTCTGTACGCGCTCGCCGACGATGTCCGAGAGGCGAACCGAGGAGAAGCCGTTGGCGACTTCGCCACCTTGTATGCCCTGCACGCCCGCAGCGAGGGCGGGAATGTAGAGATTCCAGACGTGCAGATGGCGCTCGACGTCCTCGCCGAATCTCCCGACGATCTGGTCGCCGAGGCGGCCGTGATGGCACTGCCCGCACTCCTCCATGGAGCGGGTGTCGCACTGGAGAGCAGCGACATACGACCCATCCGCGGGGTCTTTCGCAATATGGAGGGCACGCGCGAGAAGATGTCCGTCGCGATGATGGTCCTCGACCACGCGGTGTACACCGGCAACCGGGCCGACATTGCGTGGTGGATGGATGGGGTGGACGACGCATTGGAGGGCCTGTGCGTGCTCGACGGCCGCTCCTGCGAAATGTACTCGGGGGAGATCGACGCGATCACCGGACAGTTGGCCATGGCCAGCCAACGTGCGCCTCAAAACTGGCAACAGGCGCTCAGCGCGACCGTGTGGACCTGCTACCGCGACGGCGCCTTCCTCGAAGACGGCGAATCGCTTGTCGGCAAGGCAGTGTGGGACGGCCACTGGCGCTGGGAGGCGTGGAGCGACGCCGGAGAGATGTCCGCGTGCATCGATGCGTCGCCACCAGGGGAACCGCTTCCAGAGGCGGGCACACGCGTGGAGCTCAGTATCCGCTAGAAGTAATAGTGACTGGCGATGGCCAGTCCCACAAAGGGTCGAGCGCGCCCGTCCTGGACCTGAAAGAGCAGGCCGGGCTCCAGCTGCAGGGACACGTCCACGGGCGTATCCTTGGCGTTGAAGACCATTCCTGCGGCGGCGATGGGTCCCACCTGGCTGCCAATGAGATTGCCGGAGATGATCTTGAAGCCCGGGCCGATGTACCAGCCGAGGTCGAAGGTCGGCTGCTCGACGAGGGTCGGTTGCTCGAAGAGGTAGTTGCCGCCCATCACCCAGTAGCCGCCTACAAAGGGGCTGACGCCGAGGGCGAGCTGGGCGGACTGGTTGCTCTCGACGAAGTACTTGCCGGACACGCCGGTGGGCAGGCCGAGCTGGGCGCCGATGCCGATCTTTCCATCATCGCGGCCGACACCGAGGTCGGGCTTGGCCTGGGCCAGAGCCTGAGTCGAAAATGCACCTAGAGCCAAAACCATCAGGGTTCGCATCACAATCCTCCCGGGAGTGGGCGTTGGACGCACCACCTCCGGTGGTATTTGCCACGGAATGTCACGGGCCCACGCCGCCATCGAGGTCGACAAGTGGCCAGCGCAGCACGAGGTGTGTTTGAACCCGTACAAGATCATCGGAAAGACCGCGACAACAAGGCTTGCGGCGGACGCCTACATCCGAAATGATCGGGTCGAACCCGCGATCTGATCGACGGTCAGCGACTAACCTTGTCTCGCTCACGTCGCAGATCCTCGCCGAACTTCGCCAGGCGTGTACCCGGCCGCGCGCCCGTCTTCTCGACCGCGTCATCCAGGGCGCGAAGCACGACCTCCAACTCCTCTCCATCTTCGAGTAGTTGTGCGACGCGACCTCGATAGGCCAGTGTCCTCGCGGAGTCCAAGACCGAGTCGGCCCCGATGTCCTCGAGCCTGGCCAGGTTCTCGCGGGCGGCGATTGCATCACCACTCATCGCCTTGATGACCGCCCTCAGGCCAAATGCGGCCGCTTTCGACTCCGATAGGCCGTGCTTTTCGCCGAGGGCGACGGCCTCGTCAATCGCCACTTCAGCGGCCCTGAAGTCGCCCAGCTCAACGAGAATCTCCGCCAGATTCAGAGAACAGAGACGCAGAAAGCGCTTCCCGTCCGATATTCGAAAGGCCTCGATCGCCTGTCCCATCAAGAGAACGGCCTCCCGGAAGTCTCGAATGTCGGCGTATACCGCCGCCATATTGCCCAGAATCACGCCGCGCCATTCCGGGTCGTCACCGACTTCGGCGAGCGCCTTGCGATACACCTCGAGCGCCTTGTCCCCCTCTCCCTGGTTTCGGAGAATCACGGCGTAGGCGACCAGGCTGGTCAGGGCGTTGCGCGTGTCGCCGAGGGCGAGCTGTTTGGGGATGATCAAACGCAGCACCTGCTCGCCTTCGTCGGTGCGACCTTGCATGCGAAAGACGTGGGCGATGTTGCATTGGTGCTGCATGGCGGCCCGGAGGTCGCCGAGCCCTTCCTCAATGATGATAGCCTGAGAAAGTAGCTTTTCGGCGTCGGCCCACCTGGCTTCGTGTACTGCGACCGCTGCCAGTGCTCCGATGACAGATGCCACTTCGCGCTCGTCTCCGGCCACAGCAAATGTGCGCCAGGCACTCTCGCCAATCTCGCGGGCGTCGGTCAGGCGACCCTGAGCCACGGCGACCTGCACCATATGGCCCTGGACGGTCGCGGCCGCCAGCTGCGGAGCTCCCGGGCGCCGTGCCGCCCGAAGGGCCAGTTCCAAGGTCACCCAGGCGTCATCGTGTCGAAACTCGCCCTCCGCTATCCGCGCCTGTAAGACGAGAGCGCGGGTGATCAGCCCGGGCATATCCAAACCAAGGGCCAGCATCTGCGCGTCGTCCACGCTGTCCTGAAGGCCCTCGACACCCCGCGCATGAACCCACAGCTCGGACTTCGCGAGGAGCACACTGAGGCGCTCGACATCGTCCAGCCCCGGCGTTGCGAGTGTCTTTGCGGCCAGGGACAAACCCACCTCGAACGGACCGGTCCGCTTGATGACCTCGATCGCCGCTTGTACCGCCTGTGCGGCCAGAGGCAGGTCGCTGCACGCGAGAGCTCGCTCGGTCGCGGCGACGAGATCCGGGAGCTCGAGTGGGGCCCGTTGCGTGTAGGCAACCGAGTCGACATACCAGTGTCCGTGTCGCGACTGTGCGGCATGCAGCGACTGCGGACCGGTCGCATCGGCGCCTCCCGACGTGCGCACAGCCCCCGGGGTTTCAAGTTTCTCCGCGGCAAACTCCCGCAACGAGACGTACATTCCGAGTCGGACCGGGTGTCGCTCGTCCGCCGAGGAAATCACCCGCACGAGGGACTTCTCGATCAACGCCTCGACCGCGAACATGCCCCATGGCGCCTCGGGCCACGCCTCCAGATCGAGCACCGCGCTGGCCGCATCCACCGTGAAAGGGGCCGCAAAGACGGACAGTTGGGCAAAGGCTGCGCGCTCCCAGTCCTGAAGAAGGTCCCAGGACCAGGCAATAGCGCCATACAGCGTGGCCTGGCGCGCCGGGGCGTCTTGATGTTCACTGCTCAGAACGCGAAACCGGTCGGCAAGGGCCTGCCGAAGCTGCTTCACCCCCATCAACCGCATGCGCGCTGCGGCCAGCTCGATAGGCAACGGCATGTGATCGAGGGCGGCTACCAGAGCCTCGATGTCTGCGCGCTCCCGGGGATTCATCGCGAAGTCGGCGCGGGCCGCGCGCGCCCGTTCGGCGAACAAGTCAACCGCGTCATCGAGCTCCAGGGGACCGAGCACCACCGGATGTTCATCCGCCACCCGCAGACGCTCTCGACTCGTCACCAGAAAGCGGACCTGCAGGGCTTGGGAAACCCACGTCGAGACGATCCCGGCGTGTTGCACGACCTGCTCGAAATTGTCCAGGATCAACAAGGTGGGTTCGCGTGCCGAGAGTGCCTTCCCCAGCTGCGCGATGAGCGCGTCCTCGTCGCCGGTCGCAGCCATGTGTGCCCCGACGGCATCGGCGATTTCGTGCAGCATGCCCAGCACCGAATGCACCGAAGACAGATCGCAGAACCAGACACCGCCCGCCCACTCCGAGAGCACGCTCGAGCCCACTTCTCGAGACAGCCGCGTCTTGCCAATGCCACCTGGACCGATCAGCGTCACGACGCGAGCCCGCGCGAGGTGTTCTCGAACCTCACCGAGCTCGGCGGCCCGGCCTACGAACCGGTCCGAAGAGACCTGGATATTCGTCTGCGGGGGCCGATACTGCACGACGTCGCTGTCTCCGGATCGCCGCCGTCCGAAGGTCAGCGAAGGCGTCACTTTGCTGTCGGCTCCAGGCATCAAGGGGGCGACCAATTCGGCGACTGTTGCGCCGATGGGGGCTTCGTCCAGCAACCGCGCGAGCTCCGAAGCGAATTCGAACGCGGTAGCGAAGCGGTCGGCGGGCGCGGCGGCAAGGCACCTCTTCAAGACCGCTCCCAGGCCCGGAAGAATCTGCTCGACGGCGACCAACGTGCCGCTTTCGTCGAGCGCCGCAATCGGGTTGAGCATCTTCTGCAGGTACACCGCCCGCGGACGCGTGGACCATGGGAGTTTTCCGATCACCGTGTAGGTGAGCAACACGCCCAGGGCGAAAATGTCGGCCCGACGGTCGGCGGGTTGTCCGCGGAGCTGCTCGGGCGGCATGTAGCCGAACGTTCCAACGGCCTCAGTTGCCGCGCCATCTCGAGTTCGGGCGATGCCGAAGTCGGCGAGCTTGGCACGGCCGTCCGGGTCCAAGATGACGTTGGTCGCCTTGATGTCGCGGTGGACAACCGAAAGGGCTCGGCCGTCGACATGGAGCTCATGGGCGTGGTGGGCCGCCAGCGCCACCTGGCCGACGACCTCTAATGCCGCCGCCACCGGCAGCGGCCCGTTCTTTCGCACAAGGGCGCGAACCGTCGGACCGAGCACCATCTCCATGGCGATGTACGTCCGGCCTTCCGTCTCTCCCACGTCGTAGATCTCCACGACGTTGGGGTGGTGCAGCCGCGCGCCTAGCCTCGCTTCTGCCATGAACGCGTCGCGGCTCGCATCATCGAGTCGGGTCATCACCTTGAGCGCGACCGGCTTCCTGAACCCCGAAGGACCTTGGAGCTCGGCCCGGTACACCCTCGAGAATCCGCCCTTTCCGAGCACCCCCAGAACCCGGTATCGGCCCCAGGTGAACGGCAGATCGCGCTCGCTGAGTTCCGTCATTGCTTCGAACGTCCCAGGCGATGCTCTAAGCGGTGGCTTCTGGGCGGCGTCGGACCAGAGCGAAGATCGACAGCCACAACATTCCCAGGGGCGTCGACCCACCGCTATTGCTGCAGCTGCATTCCCCGAGATCCTTGGGGCCCGCGGTCTCCTCTTCGTCGCAGCCCTCGTCGATTTCGCCGTTGCAGTTGTTGTCGATCTCGTCGCAGAACTCGATGGTCTCGGGATTCACCCACCCGTCGAGGTCGTTGCAGTCGCCGTGCTCTACGGAATAGCCGTCGCCGTCGAGATCGACGGGGATGTCGTCGGTGTGGCCGTCGCAGTCGTCGTCGATTCCATTGCCCGCGATCTCCGGTTCTCCAGGGTTGACCACCGGATTGTCGTCATCGCAGTCGCCGCCGGCCTCGCTGTATCCGTCGCCGTCATCGTCCGACAGATCAGTGCCCTCGTCGACGTCGCCGTCGCAGTCGTCGTCCGCCCCATTGGCCTCTTCGAGCGCGTCGGGATTGATCGCGGCGTTGGTGTCGTCGCAGTCGCCGTCGTCCTCGCTGAACCCATCGCCGTCGTCGTCGAAACACGGCGTTCCCTCATCGACATCCCCATCGCAGTCGTTGTCGATGCCATCGCACAACTCGACCGCACCCGGATTCAGATCGGGGTCGCCGTCGTCGCAATCGCCCCCGTACGCGGCGTAACCATCGCCATCGCTGTCGTTGGTGCCGTCGTCGACCACGCCATCGCAGTCGTTGTCGATTCCGTCCAGCATGATCTCGGGCTCGTCCGGGTTGATCGCGGCGTCATTGTCGTTGCAGTCGCCGCCATTCTCGGTGTACCCGTCGCCATCGTCGTCGAAGCACTCAGTATCCTCGTCGACGTCGCCATCGCAGTCGTCGTCGATGCTATTGCAGATCTCGATCTGGCCGGGGAAAACGGCAGGATCGCCATCGTCGCAGTCCCCTCCGATGTCGGCGAAGCCATCGCCGTCGGAGTCGTCGTTCACCGTGCCTTCGTCCACCACGCCATCGCAGTCGTCGTCCACGCCGTTCGCGGCCTCCAGGGCGTTGAGGTACACCGCGGCGTTGTAGTCGTCACAGTCGCCGGCGCAGGTCGTCATGCCGTCGCCATCGTCGTCGGCCTCGTTGAGCAAACCGTCGTCGTCGTCGCAGTCGTCACACGACCAGGTGCCGTCCCCATCGGCGTCCACCTCGTTGGCGTTCACAGGACAGGGGTCGCAGCCGTCGGGGAGACCGTCGAGATCGGTGTCGAGGAGATCATCGTCCCCCGGACAGGCATCGCAGCCGTCGGGAACGGTGTCGGAGTCGGCGTCGTCGCGGTCGTCGGATCCGGGGCAGATGTCGCAGAAGTCGGGAACCGTGTCCAAGTCGGCGTCGAGGTTATCGTCGCCCCCCGGACAGCGGTCGCAGTCGTCCAACACCCCGTCGCCATCGGTGTCGAAGGGCGACTCACAGGGGTCGCAACCGTCGGGCACCCCGTCGCCGTCGGTGTCTATGGTGTCGTCGAAACCGGGACAGACGTCGCAGTCATCGGGAACAGTGTCGGAGTCGGCGTCCAATGCGTCGTCGAAGCCGGGACAGGCGTCGCAGCCATCGGCTACGCCGTCGTTGTCGGCGTCCAACGCGTCGTCGAAGCCGGGACAGGCATCGCAACCATCGGGAACCGCGTCCCCGTCGGCGTTCGCAAGGTCGTCGAAGCCCGCGCATACGTCACACCCATCGGGGACGGTGTCCGAGTCACCGTCCAGGGTGTCGTCTTCGCCCGGGCAGGCATCGCAGCCATCGGCGACGCCGTCCCCATCGGCGTCGGCCAGATCGTCGAAGCCCACACAGACGTCGCAGCCATCCGCCACGGTGTCGTTGTCCGCATCGGCGAGGTCGTCAAAGCCCACGCACTCGTCGCAGCCATCGGCGACCGTGTCGTTGTCGGCATCGGCGAGGTCGTCGAACCCAGCGCACTGATCGCAGCCGTCGGCAACGGTATCGAGATCCGCATCGAGGGCGTCATCGAACCCCGGGCAAGCGTCACAGCCATTGGCCACGCCGTCGCTGTCGTCGTCGAGGCCGTCGTCGAAGCCGGGACACAGGTCACACCCATCGGGCACGCCGTCGCTGTCCGCATCGTCAGCGTCGTCGAATCCGGGGCACGCGTCGCAGTCGTCGACGACCCCATCGTTGTCGGAATCGAGCGGAGAAACACACAGGTCACAGCCATCGGGGATCCCGTCGCCGTCCACGTCGTCGCGGTCGTCGAAGCCGGGACAGACGTCGCAGTCGTCCGGCACCGTGTCGCTGTCGGCGTCGTTGCCGTCGTCGAAGCCCGGACAGGCGTCACACCCGTCGGGCACGCCGTCCGAGTCCGCGTCGGGAGTGTCATCGAAGCCGGGACAGAGGTCGCAGCCGTCGGGCACCCCATCGCTGTCGCTGTCGGCGGTGTCGTCGAACCCGTCACAGATGTCGCAGGAGTCGCCGACCCCATCGCTATCGCCATCGTCCTGCCCGGGGTTCGGCGTTGCAGGGCAGTTGTCGCACAGATCGCCGAAACCGTCGCCATCTCCTTCATCCTGAAGCGGATTGGAGACCGCGGGACAGTTGTCGCAGTCATCGGGATCGCCGTCCCCGTCAAGATCGGCCAGGTCGTCGAAGCCCGCGCAGACATCGCAGCCATCGGGTACCCCGTCTGTGTCGGCGTCCGCAGTGTCATCGAAGCCCGCACACAGATCACAGCCATCGGGGACCCCATCGGTGTCGGCGTCCAGCCCATCGTCAAAGCCCGCACAGATGTCGCAGTCATCGCCAAACCCGTCGAGGTCGCCGTCGATTTGCCCGGGATTGATGACGGTGAGACAGTTGTCGCAAGTATCTCCGACCCCGTCTCCGTCTCCGTCGTCCTGGTTGGCATTTGCGATCAACGGGCAGTTGTCGCAGTCATCGGGATCGCCATCACCGTCGCCGTCCGCCAGGTCGTCGAAACCCGGGCACAGGTCGCAGGTGTCGCCATTGCCATCGCCGTCGGTGTCGGTCTGGCTCGCGTTCATGTCCAGCGGACAGTTGTCGCAGGCATCCCCTACGCCGTCGACATCTCCGTCGAGTTGCCCGGGATCGGCCAGCGCCGGACAGACGTCGCAGTCGTCCGGAACCGCATCGCCGTCTGTGTCTACCGTGTCGTCGCCGCCGGGACAGATATCGCACAGGTCTCCGACGCCATCGCCATCGGTGTCGCCTCCGTCGACGGTCCCGTCGCAGTCGTTGTCGATGCCGTCACAGACCTCGACCCCGCCTGGCGCAGCGCCGGCCTCGGTGTCGTCGCAGTCCGCGTCATTGGTCGCGTGATCTGGCGGGATCTGTCCGGTGCAGATCGACAGCGGCCCGTCGGTGTAGATCTCGGTGTAGTACTCGGTGTCATCGCAGGCGACGTCGTTTCCCCTGGGATCGATGATGAAGTCGAGAAACTCTCCGGCCGCCACTGTCGCCGACACCGAATCGTCGGTTTGTCCCGTCGGAACGTTCAAAGACTCGTAGATCTGCGTGACACCCTGGTACACGCGCACGTCGACGCTGTCGCCACAGATGTCGTTGCGGTCGAAGAAGTGCAGGTCCATGGAGAGCGGTCCCCACCACTCGTTGGTCCAGCGACGCACGGACCACTTGCTGTCGTTGACGCCCGGATGTCCGCCATCGGCGTCGATGTAGGGCGTGTTGGACGCCTGGGTGTCCTCCCACCGGGTGCCGCTGTAGATCGGCAACAGGGTGAATCCCAGCGGGTCGTCGTCGGTCGGATACTGGATGTACTGCCAGTTGTCCTGGCCCTGAACGCCGGAGAAGTCCGCCCGGGAATCGGCCAGCAAGACCGGGTCTGGGCTCCCATATCCGTCGCCGTCGAGGTCCGGATACCACAGGACGGTCGCACAGTCGGAGTCTGCGCAGTCCACGTCGCCGTCGCCGTCGTTGTCGAAGCTGTCATCACAGACCTCGACCCCGCACAGCGGATCTCCAACGCAGTCGCTGTCGGCACAGTCGGTGTCTCCATCGCCGTCGTTGTCGAGGCCGTCCGTGCACAGGCTCTCGACACAAGCGGGGTCGAGCACACAGTCGCTGTCGGCGCAGTCTGCTGGGCCGTCGCCGTCGTTGTCGAGGCCGTCATTACAGATGAGCTCCATGCACGCCGCGTCACCAATGCAGTCGGAATCTGCGCAATCGATGTCCCCGTCGCCGTCGTTGTCGAAGCTGTCATCGCAGATCTCTGATCCACACATCGGATCGCCGACGCAGTCGCCATCGGCACAGTCCGTGTCGCCATCGGCGTCATTGTCGAGCAAGTCGGTGCAGAGCGACTCCACACAGAAGGGGTCTGCATCGCAGTCGGAATCGTCACAATCCGTGTCGCCGTCGGCGTCGTTGTCGAGGCTGTCGTCACAGACCTCCACACAGTCGTCGTTCGATGAACCCGGCGTGCCGAGGTCGCCGTCCCCATAGGCGGGCAGGCCGTAGCACCAGGCTGAAGCGTTGTTGTTGAGGACCTCGGAGTACTGCAGCGAGGACAGTGACAGGCTCGATCCACCGGTGATCGGCCAGGTGCCGTTGTCGTAGTCGACCCGATCGATCTCCTGGGCGTTGCAGACCAGGATGACCTCGTCGGTGGTGTTGGTGAGTTCGAACGAGCTTCCCGGCCCGTAGGCGTAGTCCCCGGAGACGCCCAGACCGTTCTGCAGGGGATCGGGGTCTCGGACCAACAGGGCGATCTCACCAGGTCCAAGCACCACATCGCTGGCGATCACGTGGTTGTTGGTGTCGTCGTCGGTCAGCGAGCAACCGATCAGATTGACGATGCCCGCGCCGACGTTCGTGACCTCGGTCCACTCGCCTTCGGAGTCCTGGACCGGGTTGTCCGGGTTGATCTGGAGCTCGGTGAAGATGACTTCGGAGACGGCCGGAGAGCAGTCGCAGTCGCTGTCGAAGCAGTCGGTGTCCCCATCTCCGTCGTCGTCAGCACCGTTGCCGCAGTCCTCTGCCACCGAACAGGCGGTGCCATTGTCGAAGGAGATCGTGTAGTTGCCTTCGAGGGCGCCATCCTCGGGGTCGCACCAGGTCGGCTGGCCCAGGTCGCGCCCCGCCTCGGTGAACCCAAACCCCTCGACGACGACGAAATAGGTCTCGTTCCCCGCACAGTTGATCGTCACCTGCTCGTCGACAATCCCCCCGGTCTTGCTTCCCTCTTCACAGTTCCCGCCGTTGGGCATGCACGAGCCATTGAGGATGTACAGGCTGAGGTCGCAGTCCATGCCGGTGAGGTCGACAGTGACTGTGCCCGGCCCCGGGCAGACGAACTCATACACATGCTCCGGGCCCTCTTCTGTTGGATTGGGCCCAACGACATTCGGGCAATTGTTGTACCCGCTCGGCCCCTGCCAGCAGGTGGGGGTGTTGCAACTTCCGAAGAGTTCCGAGAAGTTGCAGGGCTCTCCGAGATCGCTACCCAGGTTGTTGGAACCCGCGTTGCCATCGAAACAATTCGGACACCGCGCGTTGAATTCCGGGTTCAGACAGACCCAGGGCGCCGTCAGCTGCGAGCTGTTGCCGTACCCACATCCGGCGACGAAGTCGCTACCGTTATTGCACTGGGCCTGGGCCGGCTGAATGGCGAGGCCAAAGAGCACAAGGATCAACGCGAGTATCCGAACCGTGATGTGAAACATGCGCCACTCGTCTTGAACCATCATGCCCATGATAGACGAGGTCGCGCTGGCCAGGTTTGGATCAGTCGGGCCTGCGACGCGTAAATGAGCCGAGCTTGCGCTCCCGTGGCGGGTCGACGGTGGACTTGATCTCCAGCGTCTCCATGTCGATGCCGGCTTCCTCCTCATATTCGCCAGAGAAGGTCTCGCCGGCCTCGGCCATCAAATCCGCCACCTTGAAGACGTGGGTGACATCCTGCTCGTCGGATTCGTCGTCGTAGAGAAACTCGTCGTCGTCGAGATCGGGGGTCACCAGGTCGTCGGATGGAAGTGCATCCTCAACGGGATCGGGCTCGGATGCCGGCATCGGATCCGCGCCGGGTGGCGGGATGAGGGTGGGCTCCGCCGTGAAGGTTGTCGGCGGCGGGACGTACGACGCCGGCGCCTCGGTGTCCGCGATGGCGTGGTCACGCTCGGCGTGGGGGCTCGACTCCCAAGTACAGATCGCGGCCCAGAGGACATCCACCGGCAGGTGCTCGGCGAGGGTCTTGCAGCCCACCGTCTCGACGAGCAGCTCGGCTGTCATGTTGGTGGATTCGAGGCATCTCTCCAGGATCCGAATCCGGATTGGGAGGGGCAGGTGCTCCATCAACTGTTCTGGGGTCGCGAACTTGAGGATGGATGTCGATTCGACGAGGCCGAGCTGAACCGCGCTGTCGAGCACCGCTCCGAAGTAGATGCGGTGCCGGTGCTCGGTCTCCGGGGTGCCCGACATCGTCGAGCCCTCGGTGGCGCTGGCGACGATATCCCAGAGCATTTCGCTGGGGAGGTGACCGGCCAGACCGTCCGCTCCCAGCGTTTCAACGAGGCTTTCCGGCGTGAGGGGCCTGTCCGTCAGGGAGCTGTCGAGCAGCTGACCCAGCACCTCGGGCGGCAGGTGTTCCGCAAGAACCATGGGCGTCGCCCGCTCGAGCACGTGCTGCCCGGTCACGACGCCGCTTCGCAGTCCGGCCTCGATGACCTGTGCCATCCATCGCTTCTCAATCTGATCGGACATCATTCGCCTGGTTGCGTGGGGGTTCAGCGTACCAGACCGTCGAGCACGGGCTATTCTGGCTCCATGCGCGCGCCACTCCTCACACTCATTGCCATTTTCGCCGGTTGCGGCGGCTTCACGGCCACCATCGAACCCGCGGATTCCGATCTCTCCGCCTCCGGCGACGACGACGACCAGCCCGGTCCGACGTCGATCTCCGGGCCAGGTCAGGCGCCCGTTGCGGCAGACGATACCTTCGAGGTCGACCAGGGCAGCTCCACCGCCCTCGCGGTCTCCGCCAACGACTCCGACGTCGACGACGACATCGACGGCGCGGGGATTCTCCTGGTGACCCTGCCCGGTCGAGGCACCGCGGTGGCCAATGCCGACGGCACCATCCAATACACCCACGATGGGTCGGACACGCCTTCCGACACGTTTTCGTACACGATCTCCGACGGGAATGGGAATGTGTCGAACGAAGCCACGGTGACCCTGTCGGTGCTCTCGGTCAATCAGCCACCCGTCGCGAACGACGACGTGGCCGTGGTCACCGACGGCGAGGTCGTGAACATCGACCTCGCGGCCAACGACACCGACCCCGACGACGGGATCGCAGTTGGAACTGTGTTTCCGGTGACAATGCCCACCCACGGGACCCTGATTCCCTTAGGCGATGGAACGGTGGACTACAGCCACTCCGGCGACGGGTCGGCGTACGACAGCTTCACCTACACCGTCGAGGACTTCGCGGGCGCCGAGTCCAACGAAGCGACGGTCGACATCACGGTGAACCCCGCGCCTCAGTGTGGCGGCTATTTCTACCTGGGTTCCTGCTGGTACACCTCGGCCAGCGTCAACCAGACCTGCAACACGGTCTGTGCGCCCAACTGCGGGTTCGATCAGGCGGGCAGCCAACACAACGGCAACGCCATCGGCATGTACTTCTGGCCGGCCAAGGCCAACGGCAACAGCTGGGAGTCCATCGAGTGCTCATCGACGGACAACAACACGAACTGGGGCGCGAACAACACCGTGCCCGACGAGTTCTGGTCGCACACCTCCTGCTACGTCAACTGCGCCTGCAACTGCTGACCAGGGCCACCTTTGCAGAAATAACTTGGCCACCGGCTCGTACCGACAGGAGCAAGAGGAGTGTCGATGAGAGCCCTGTCCGCCTTCGCCCTGATGTTGTCCTCGTCGGCGCTGGCGTCGGAGGTGTGGGTGGAGCTCGACATCCAAGCCCTCGATAAGGACCAGAACATTCACCTCGAAGTGCCGCTGGCCTGGGTCTCCGATGTCGATCTGGACGTGGAGACCGAGGACA
>Ga0315336_1005278_pt1 | contig 14284 bp, 10 predicted proteins | sample ASW5metaG_FD_204512 | JGI IMG/M metagenome (GOLD analysis project Ga0315336, IMG submission 204512) | Ammonia-oxidizing marine archaeal communities from Monterey Bay, California, United States - ASW #5 | ecosystem: Environmental > Aquatic > Marine > Intertidal zone | place: USA: California...
AAGACCTTCAGCGCAAGCACCCGTACAGCGTTTTGTGCAACCCGCGCGAACAGCGCGTCGCGCAACTCGTTCAGTACCAGGGAAGACAGCCGGAAGATGCCGTAGGCAAGAATGATGGCCAGCGGGATCCCAAGCCATAGCCCCGTCTGCTGGTCGAGATGGCCGAGCTGGTCCACGGCATCACCCAGCACCAGCGGCACCATAACGTTAGCGGCTTTGGCGAGAATCAGGCTCAGCAGGGCGACAAGCACCCGCGCCCTGAGATCGATCCGCCCGGGGGGCCAAAGAAAAGGCAGCAGTGTGGCGAAGGTGCGAAGCGAATTTGAAGGCGTGGCGGGATCCATAAAGATAGACAGTCTGTAAGCCTGGGTACTGATCCGGGCCGGTCGTCTGTGACGTCGGCGGATTCAGTCTATCGGTTGCCAGGCGAGCGGCGGCTCATCCATGAGCGCCGCCTGTTCGCGCAGATCGAGGATATGCTGTTCCCAACTGCGGGGCGTATTAAACCATGGGAAAGCCCGAGGGAAAGCCGGGTCGACCCAGCGCCTGGCAATCCAGGCGAAGTAGTGCATCAGGCGAAGGGTGCGAAGCGCCTCAATAAGGTTGAGTTCTGCCGGATCAAAATCTTTGAAAACGGAATAGCCCTCCAGGAGGGTGCTGAGGGTGTGTTCACGCTCCTCCCGCTCTCCGGACAGAAACATCCACAGATCCTGTGCCGCGGGCGCCATCCGGGAATCATCAAGATCTACCAGATGCGGCCCTTCCTCGGTCCACAGAATATTGCCACGATGACAGTCACCGTGGGTCCGGATAAGCCTCAGGTCCGGACAGCGCTGATAGCACCACGTCACCCTTTGGATCAGATCCTCGCTCAGCGATTTATAAGCAGGGATCAGATCGGGTGGGATGAACTCGTGCTCAAGAAGAAACTGCGAACAGTCTGAACCGAAAGTCGTGACATCGAGCGTCGGCCGGTGCTGGTACTGGTTCTGTGCACCGATGGCATGCATGCGTCCGAGAAAGCGCCCGAGCTGACGAAGTTGCTCGGCGTCTTCAAAATCCGGTGCCCGCCCGCCGCGACGCTGAAACAGGGAAAAGCGGAACTCGCCGAAATAACGCAGCGTGTTTCCGTTGGCATCAGCCATGGGTGGCACCAGATCCACCTCCTGCGCTGCCAGATCGAGAGAAAAGGCGTGCTCTTCAAGAATCGCATCCTCGCTCCAGCGATTGGGGCGGTAGAACTTGGCAATGATCATTGCGCCGTCGTCAAGCCCCAACTGGTATACCCGGTTTTCAAAACTATTCATCTCGAGCAGCCGGCCATCACAATGTAGCCCCTGGCTGTCGACCGCAGCCAGGACCTGCTCGGGTCCAAGATCCTGATAATCTCCGGCAGGTTCGGTGGATTCAGCCATGGATAGTCAGGCAGTTTGATCTTGGGGTATGTTGGGCTTTATGCGCAGGGCGACAACGATCAGGAGCGCTCCTGCTGAAATGAAGATGCCAAAGAAAATGCAGATCCAGTATATGCTGAATCCGGCGTCCATCAGCATGCCCATGACGACCGGGCCCACGGCCGACGCGAAAACCATCAAAGCGAGGTACAGACTCTTGATAGCGCCAAGGTATTTTGGGCCATAAAGTTCTGCCCACAGAGCCGATGCCGATGTGTGGATGAGCCCGGTGTGTATACCCATCATGACCATATAGGGAATGACCCAGAACGCATGATCGGCAACCGCGAGCATCAAGCACGCACCAACCATCGGAATCAGCATGACCTGAATTACGCGCACGGCTTGGAATCGATCGACAAGCGGACCCGCCAATAGCACCGTGATAATACCGGCAAGCGCATAGAAGATATACGTGCCGGTAATCCATTCTCCGGACCATCCTTTGGCTTGTGCGACATTGAGATGATGGAAAAAGAAGGCCGTCCCAATCATCGGCGACGACAGTAATCCGGGGCTCATCACGTAAAATCGTGGATCACGCAGCACTTGTCCTCGCGTCCACGAAACCACATCCGGTGCTGCGGGATTTTCCTTTGAGGAGAGTTGGCTGAGATACCGGCGGTGAAAACGGTCGTGATTGCTTAAGAGCCAGACCGTTGCCGGAATCAAGGTCAGTCCGATCAGGATTGCCGCGCTGCCATACGTCCAGCGCCAGCCGACCGTGGCAATTAGCAGTACTGCGAAAAAGGGCAGCACGGCTTCACCCACACTGTACCCCAGGGAGGCAATGGCGATCGCGCGACCCCGGTCACGGTCAAAATAGCGCGCCATACTGGTAATGGAAATGTGTGAGGCGAGCCCCTGGCCGGAGTGTCTCAGCAAAAAGATAGCCAGCACCAGCATCATGGGTCCGGCAACCACTGAGATGTAGGCACAGGCGGCAGCCAGCGCCAGCCCGACTGCAAGTGCATAACCCGACAGCGAGAAGCGGTCAATCAGTGCGCCGGTAAAGGGCATCAGCAGTGCACTCGTCAGCGTGCCGGCAAGATAAATACTGCCCCACAGTGTATGGCTGAGACCGAACTCAGCTTGAATCTGCGGCCCGAACACGCCAATAAAGTAGGTCTGGCCAAAACTTGAATACAGCGCCATAACGAAACTGAAAACCACCAGGCGGCTGTTGGTGACAAAAAGCTGTCGATAGGCGGTGATGGGGCTTTTCATGGATCGTCAGAGTTCTAACGCGAAAGTCCGGCAAAAGAGTGAATAAGGCAAACACCACGGCTATCTGGACGCAACCGAGATTTTCAGGGAGCGGACGATATCACAGGGGTCAGGCCTCGATGCGGATGACTCAGGCGATACATGCCTGGGGACCCAGGTCGATACCTACCTATGTGCCGGTCGACGTTGGAGCGACCTGGATCATTGCTGGCGCGACGCCCCCGACTAGACCTGGATTGGTTTATCTAGAATTCCCCCCAGCGACGGCGCGGCTTGAGAAAACGATGATAAAGGGTCAGCAGCAAAACAATCTGGGTATCGGACTCGTGATCGGCGCTATGACTATCTTTGCTGTTCAGGATGTCATTATTAAGCTGCTTTCAGACGATGTCTCTTTGTTCCAGATTCTTTTTTACCGCTCCCTGTTGGGAATACTGCTGATTCTTGGGTATCAAAAGTTCATGGGACAGCCGATCAGGCTTGGGACAGCATATCCGGGCTTGTCACTGTATCGGGGAGTCGCGTTCTTCTTTGGTTACGGCACGTTTTATTTCGCCCAGTCCAAGATCCCCATTGCGAATGCCACGGTGATCTTTATGGTGAGTCCTTTTCTTATCACCATCATGTCTATCGTGGTGTTCGGCAGCTCGGTGGGGATACGCCGGTGGATCGCCATGTTGATCGGGTTTTCTGGCGTCATTTTTATCGCAAGGCCCGAAACCGGGGAGTTCAATTGGGTTTACATTTTGCCGTTATTAGTCGCAGTTCTTTATACGACCTCGATATTGATCGCCAAGAAAACCGCAGACAAAGATACGGTTTATCAGCAGATCATCGTCATGTATCTGGTAACGACGATTCTGTCCGGGTTAATGGGACTCTTTTTCGGTGACGGCAGTTTGGCTTCCTTGGGAATTAATGGAATAGAGTTTCTGTCACATCCGTGGCAGTTTGATAGCACTGCCCTCAACCTTTATCTTGTGCTTGTAACGGGAATCGGAACCACTGGCTTCCTTTTATTGCACGGCGCGTACCGTATCGCTGACCCTGCGGTGATTTCTCCTTACGAGTACAGTGGGTTGGCCACGGTGCTGATTCTTTCCTTCATGATCTTCGGGGATGTGCCATCCGCGTTTGAGACTGTCGGTATAGTGCTGATTGTCGGAGCCGGTATCTATACTTTCTACCGCGAGCGGATTCAGGGTCAGGATGCTGCAGCTGAGGCGACACTTCGCTGAAGCGCCACTGCCTCTGGCAGACGTTCATTACGCTATCGGCTTAGCGTAACCTTCTTTTCACGCCTGGGTTGGCGACATAAATGGTTTGCGCCCCTATAATGCGCCACCGCTCGCATTTGTACACATCGTTTCAGGATTTCCCGGGATGCACCCAGCAATAGAAAATTTGCGAAACGTGGCCATTATTGCCCACGTGGACCACGGCAAAACCACGCTGGTCGACCAACTGCTTCGGCAGTCGGGAACGCTTGCCACGCACGGCGAACTTGCAGACCGTGTTATGGATTCCAACGATCTCGAGCGAGAGCGGGGGATTACGATCCTGTCGAAAAACACCGCCATCCGCTGGCAGCAGTGGCGTATCAATATTGTGGACACACCGGGCCACGCGGATTTTGGCGGCGAGGTCGAGCGGGTATTGTCGATGGTCGATTCCGTGCTGCTGTTGGTCGATGCAGTCGAAGGACCCATGCCACAGACGCGTTTCGTTACGCAGAAGGCGCTGAGTCATGGGCTCCGTCCGATTGTGGTCATCAACAAGGTTGATCGCCCCGGCTGCCGCCCGGACTGGGCGCTGGATCAGACATTTGACCTTTTCGATCGCCTGGGCGCATCGGAAGCGCAGCTCGACTTTCCCGTGATCTACGCGTCGGCGTTGCAGGGATGGTCGGCAAGGGAGCCGGTCGCAGGCACGGCCCGGGACATGCAGGCGCTGTTCGAAGCGATCGTGGTGCACGCGCCGGTTCCGCCGGTCGATCCCGATGGACCCTTTCAGATGCAGATCAGTGCGCTTGACTATTCTCCCTATGTGGGCGTTATCGGTATCGGCCGGATTCAGCGCGGCCAGGTTCGCCGCAATGATCTTGTGGCGATTGCCGAGCCGGATGGGAAGGTTCGCAAGGGACGCATCCTGCAGATTCTGGCGTTTGATGGACTGGAGCGCATCGAATCGGAAAGCGCAGTGTCGGGCGATATCGTCGCTGTGACCGGACTTGATGCACTCTGCATATCAGACACGCTGTGCGATCCCGAGGTCGTAGAGCCGCTTTTTCCACTCAGTGTTGACCAGCCCACCCTGAGCATGACTTTTCAGGTGAACGACTCGCCTTTTGCGGGGCGCGAAGGCCGGTTCGTGACCAGCCGGAATCTCAAGGAGCGACTCGAGCGCGAACTGATTCACAACGTGGCCTTACGTGTTGACTCCATGGAGGATGCGGACAAGTTCCGGGTTTCGGGTCGAGGCGAGTTGCATCTTTCGATTCTCATTGAAAACATGCGCCGGGAAGGATACGAACTCGCAATCTCCCGTCCTGAGGTCATCATGCGCGAGGAGGAAGGTGAGGTGCGTGAACCCTTTGAAACGCTCACCATCGATGTCGAGGGAGCCTATCAGGGCCGCGTGATGGAATGTTTGGGAGAACGGCGTGGCCAGTTGCGTGATATGGCGCCCGATGGCCGTGGCCGGGTTCGTCTGGATTATCTGGTTCCAAGTCGCGGCCTGATCGGGTTCCGCTCGGAATTTCTGACCATAAGTTCGGGCACCGGACTGATGTACCACGCCTTTGATCATTATGCCGCCAGAATTGAAGGGGACCTCGCGGAGCGAAATAACGGTGTGATGGTGTCCATGTCTGCCGGTAAGGCGCTCGCCTACGCCTTGTTCAACCTGCAGGAACGCGGACGCCTGTTCATCGGCCATGGTGTCGAGGTCTATGAGGGAATGATCATCGGCATTCATTCAAGATCCAACGATCTGGTGGTGAATCCGCTGAAGGCCAAACAGCTAACCAATATCCGCGCCGCGGGGAGCGATGAAAATGTGCTGCTGACACCACCGGTCTTGACCACACTCGAATACGCCCTTGAGTTCATCAACGAGGACGAACTGGTGGAAGTTACGCCCAAATCGATCCGGATTCGCAAAAAGTACCTGCGTGAGCACGAGCGAAAGCGTGCCAGCCGTGCGGCCTGAGGTTGGCCGAAAGTCAGCGTCTCAGGCCGATATCTCCTGCCCAGCGAGATAAAGCCAGGTCGAGACGACACTGTCGGGATTGAGCGAAACGCTTTCAATCCCCTCGTCCATCAGCCAGCGGGCGAAATCGGGATGGTCAGAGGGACCCTGCCCACAAATTCCGACATACTTGTCGGCCCTGCGGCAGGCAGAGATAGCCTGGTGCAGCAGGGCTTTCACCGCCTCATTGCGCTCGTCGAAAAGGTGCGCAATGTCGCCCGAATCACGATCAAGGCCCAGTGTGAGCTGCGTGAGATCGTTGGAGCCGATCGAAAAACCATCGAAGTGCTCCAAAAAAGCGTCGGCCAGAAGCGCATTTGAAGGGATCTCACACATCATGATGATCTTGAGATCATTGACGCCCCTTGCGAGGCCATTGGCGCCGAGCAGTGTGATCACTTCTTCGGCCTCTGCCAATGTGCGCACAAACGGCACCATCAGCCAGATATTGGTCAGCCCCATGTCATCGCGGACGAACTTCAGCGCCCGGCACTCAAGTTCGAAGCAGTCGCGAAAGTGATGGTCGATGTAGCGGGAGGCGCCCCGGAACCCGAGCATGGGATTGTCTTCGCGGGGTTCAAACTCTCGCCCACCGATCATATTAGCGTATTCGTTGGATTTGAAATCGGAAAGCCGGACGATGACAGGTTTTGGGTGAAAGGCGGCACCGATGTGCGAAACGCCTTCGGTGAGTTTTTTCACGTAAAAGTCAACGGGGCTTTCATACCCCGCCATTGCCCGGTCGACTTTAGCCCGGACGTCCGATTCCAGCCGGTCATAGTTGAGCAGGGCCTTGGGGTGGACGCCAATCGTGTTGTTGATGATGAATTCCAGCCGGGCGAGCCCGACACCGGCATTGGGTAGACCCTGGAAATCGAAAGCCCGATCGGGGTTGCCGATATTCATGCTGATTTTGAAGGGCAGTTCGGGCATGTCCGCAAGGTCGATCCGCTCAACTTCAAAGTCGAGTTGTCCCTGGTATACCCGGCCGGTATCGCCTTCAGCACATGACACAGTGACCGCGAGACTGTCGGAAAGCGAAGCGGTTGCCTTGCCGCAGCCGACGACCGCTGGAATGCCGAGTTCACGGGCAATAATGGCGGCATGGCAGGTGCGCCCGCCCCGGTTGGTGACGATCGCTCCTGCACGCTTCATGACGGGTTCCCAGTCCGGATCCGTCATGTCGGTCACGAGGATGTCGCCGGGGGCGACCTTGTCGAGGTCTTTCACCGAGGGAACAACACGAACCACACCAGACCCGATGCGGCTGCCGATGCTGCGCCCCTCACACAGTACCGGACCGGTCTCTTTGAGCCGGTAGCGCTCCAGGACCTGCCTGTGGGCTCGGCTCTGGACGGTCTCCGGCCGTGCCTGAAGGATGAAAAGCCGACCCGACTCTCCGTCGAGCCCCCACTCGATATCCATCGGCTTGCCATAGTGCGCTTCAATCGTCATGGCCATGCCGGCCAGCGTTTCCACCTGATCGTCCGTCAGCGAGAAGTGGTTCCGTTCCTCGGCTGAGGTATCTACGGTTTTCACCGGGGGCGTTTCATCGCTTTCGGCATAGATCATCTTGATCAGTTTGCTGCCCAGGTGCCTTCGGATAATGGCCGGTTTGTTGTTCTTCAAGGTGGGTTTGTGAACGTAGAATTCGTCAGGGTTGACCGCGCCCTGCACGACGCATTCTCCAAGGCCGACACTCGCTGTAATCAAGACGGCATCGGCGAAGCCCGATTCGGTATCGAGGGTAAAGACGACCCCGCTGGCGCCAATATCACTTCGGACCATGCGTTGTATTCCCGCCGATATCGCTACCTGGGCATGGTCAAAACCCTGATGCACGCGGTAGGCGATCGCGCGGTCATTAAACAATGACGCAAAGACCTGATGCACTGCGGCAAGGACATTGTCGATACCCCGGACATTGAGAAAACTTTCCTGCTGTCCGGCAAAGGAAGCCTCCGGCAGGTCCTCGGCGGTGGCCGACGAGCGGACCGCAACCGCGGTACTTTCGCCCAACTGTGCGTAGTGATCGCGAATCTCCCGCTCCAGCGGAGTCGGCAGGGGGGTCTGGGTGACCCAGCCCCGGATTCGCCCGCCCGTCTCGGTCAGTTGACTAATGTCATCGACATCCAGCTGCGCCAGTTGCCTGTCGATCCGCCCGGCGAGATCATCGTGATTCAGAAATTCCCGGTACGCATTGGCGGTGGTAGCGAAGCCTTCGGGTACCGAGATCCCGGCATGGTCGAGCCGACTGATCATTTCTCCGAGCGACGCATTCTTCCCGCCCACGGTCGGGACATCATCGATGCCGAGCTCGGTGAACGGTATGACGTGGGGGCTCGTCACGATGATCTGACCATTCCTGCAGATATGCTATACATTGGGCATCCGCCAGATGACGGCAAATGTGGGGAGCAAAAGATGAGTCTTGATAAAAGGTCGGTATTCGTGGTCTCGGACCGCACCGGCCTCACGGCAGAAGAACTGGCTCGAAGTCTGTTGACGCAGTTTCCACAGGTTCATTTTGTGACCACAGTTCTCCCTTTTGTCGATTCGGATGATAAATTGAATGACGCGCTTCGCCAAATCAACCAGAGCAGTGAGACCAGTGGGTCACGGCCCATCGTTTTTGTGACCTTTGTCAATGCGGATTACCGAAAGCAGATCGACGCGGTAAATGCCTTGGTCGTGGATGTTTTCAGCTCCTTTATCGGCATGCTATCTCGCGAGCTGAATGTGGTTCCAAGCTGGCAGCCGGGATACAGTCACGGCGTCACAGACCCGCTGCGCTACAATTCGCGTATCGACGCGGTGCATTTTGCAATGGACTGTGACGATGGGGTCAATTTCGACGCCTATGATCAGGCCAATATGATCCTGATCGGCGTGTCCCGGACTGGGAAAACGCCCACCTGTATTTACCTCGCGATGCATTTCGGACTTTACTGCGCCAATTATCCGCTGACAGACGATGACTTTTTCGATGATGCCCTGCCGCAGGTGTTGCGCCCCTATCATGACCGCCTGTTCGGCCTGACGATAGATCCACAGAGGCTGCATGAGATTCGTGAGAAACGCCGTCCTGGCAGTGCTTACGCAAAGCTGTCACAGTGTCAGCTGGAAGTGCGGCGCGCAGAAGGTCTCTATCGCCATTACAGAATCCAGACGTCGGATACCTCAGGTATCTCCGTTGAGGAGATTGCGACAACGGTACTGCAGCGATCCGGCATTCGCCGCGAACTGCTGGGCTAGCAAAGGCTGGAGGTAAACAGGTGAGCCGTCCCACCGTGGGCTTTGTCAGTCTCGGCTGCGCCAAGGCAACCGTGGACTCTGAGCGGATTCTCACGCAGCTAAGAGCCGAGGGCTATGGCTTTTCTGAAACCTATGACAATGCTGACGTCGTGGTGGTCAATACCTGCGGTTTTATCGATGCGGCGGTGGAAGAATCGCTTGCCACGATAGACGAAGCCATGAGGGCCAATGGCCGGGTGATTGTGACCGGGTGCCTCGGTGCCCGGGCCGAGATGCTGAAGGAGAAGTTTCCGGAGCTTCTGGCGATCACAGGGCCGGAGGATAGTGAAAGCGTGATGTCTGCAGTGCACGCACGCGTGCCGCCATTACAAGAGCCGCTCTACCATCTTCTGCCCCCCGGTGGCGTCAAGTTGACGCCGCGCCACTATGCCTATCTCAAGATCTCCGAAGGGTGCAATCACAAGTGCAGCTTCTGCATCATCCCGACCATGCGCGGACGTCTGGTCAGCCGGAGTCCGAGTGACGTTCTGGCAGAGGCGGAGCAGTTGGTCGAGGCGGGGGTGAGCGAGCTGCTGGTGGTCTCCCAGGATACCAGCGCTTACGGTGTGGATCTAAAAAAGCATGCGGACCTGATGACCGGAGAAGCGCTACGTCCGGATGTGACCAGTCTCGTCAGAGCGCTTGGAGAACTGGGCGTCTGGGTGCGGCTTCACTATGTCTACCCTTACCCGCACGTCGATGAGTTGGTCGCGCTTATGGCTGATGGTCTGGTGCTGCCCTATCTCGACGTGCCGTTCCAGCACGCAAGCCGAGGTATCCTGAGAATGATGAAACGCCCGGCAAGCGGGGAGGATAACCTGGCGCGGATTCAGTCCTGGCGGCAACGTTGCCCCGAGCTCGCGATCCGAAGTACGTTCATTGTGGGGTTTCCCGGAGAGACAGAAGAACATTTCTTAGAGTTGCTTGCGTTTTTGCGCGAGGCGCAGCTCGACCGGGTCGGTTGCTTTGTTTATTCCCCCGTTTCTGGTGCTCGTGCGAATGACCTGCCCGACCCGGTAGATGGTTCTCTGGCGCAGCAACGCTATGAAGAGCTCATGCGGGTGCAGGCCGAAGTGTCTGAAGCGCGGCTCCAGCAGCGGGTGGGTTCACAATGTCTGGCCGTGATTGATGAGGTCGATGACGACGATGCGCTTGCACGTAGTTATGCCGAGTCGCCCGAGGTCGACGGGGTGATCCGTTTGTCCGGCGCGACGGGGCTTTCGGTGGGTCAACGGGTCGAGGTGAGTATCACGGGATACGACGCCCACGATCTCAGTGGATCGGTCCTGGGCCCCTGACAGCAGACGGGGGGTCGGCTGGTTGGGGGTTTTCGTCCTTTAGTATTTGACAATGCGAAGAAATTCCATAATATCGTCTATAGGATGTAAAAAAAACATATAAATGCAGGAATTATCGAGTTCATTTAGCATCGCTTTCTCGTTGATCGGTACGCTTGATGCGGATCTTCTCGAGATCGTCGGGCTTTCCCTGAAGGTGAGCCTGTCGGCAGTAGGACTTTCGCTACTGATCGGGCTGCCGGCAGGCGCCGCCATCGCCATCGGCCGCTTTCCCGGCCGCTTCAGCTTGATGGTGATCAGCAACTCACTCATGGGCATGCCGCCCGTAGTCGTCGGCCTGTTGGTGTATCTTGCCCTCTCTCGGGCAGGTCCGCTGGGGGTACTCGGACTGCTTTACACACCCACCGCGATGGTGATTGCCCAGACGCTCCTGATCACGCCGATCGTGATCGCGCTCGCCCGGCAGACCATCGAGGAATTGAACTCAGAGTACGCCGAATATTTCGCCTCCATCGCCATCAGCCTGGGCCATCGGGTCATTACCCTGCTCTGGGAAGGGCGTTTCGGGCTCATGACGGTTTGCCTCGCCGGTTTTGGCAGGGCCATCTCGGAAGTGGGTGCTGTGATGATTGTCGGCGGCAACATTGATCATCTAACCCGGGTCATGACGACCGCAATCGCGCTGGAAACTTCAAAGGGTGATCTGGAACTTGCGATGGCGCTCGGGGTAATCCTGATGCTGCTGGCACTCATGGTCAATCTCCTGTTGGCCTTCATTCGGCCGGCAGAGGCTTTCGGCAAAAAACGTGCAGCAGCGACTTATTGAGCCGGGGCCGGCCGGGAGACAAGCATCGTGTATCACCAGTTTACGCAAGTGAAAGTTGACCGTCCGATTAACCGATCGGGGCTACGTCGCGTGCTTCTGGCGGCAGTACTGATCGCCGGCCTGCCTATCTTGGCGGTAGCCGATCGCGCTGCGATTATCATCCAGTCAACGACCTCCACCGCCAACTCCGGTCTTTATGACCATCTTCTGCCGCTCTTTGAAAAAGCGCATGACATTAAAGTCAATGTAGTTGCCGTGGGAACCGGACAGGCCATCAGGAACGCGATCCGCGGTGATGGCGATGTCCTGCTGGTCCATGCCGAATCTGATGAGAAACAGTTCGTACGCGACGGCTGGGGTGTGAGGCGCTTTGATCTTATGTTCAACGACTTTGTCCTGGTGGGTCCTGCATCGGACCCGGCGTCACTGTCAGGGGCGGAAAACGTAAGCGATGCGCTCGCGCGTATCAGCCGTCACAAGGCGCTCTTTGCGTCCCGTGGTGATGATTCCGGCACGCACAAAAAGGAACTCGCGTTATGGGATGCGGCTGCCATCGATCCATCCGGTGCCAGTGGCAGCTGGTACCGTGAGACCGGCTCAGGTATGGGCGCGACCTTGAATGTCGCGGTGGGCATGGGCGCCTATTGCCTGACGGACCGCGCTACCTGGATCAGCTTTGCCAACAAACAAGGACTGAAGGTTCTGTATGAAGACGACCCGCCGCTGTTTAACCAGTACGGGATTATTCTGGTCAACCCGAACCGCCATCCCAACGTCAATGCCCTGGCCGGTCAAGAGTTTATCGACTGGATGATCGGCAATGAAGGCCAGAGGGCGATCGCGAGTTTTCGCAGCGGCGGTCATCAGTTGTTCTTTCCCAATGCCTCGCCTTAAACGACACCCAGCCTGATAAAGGTCAAGGCGCTTCAGCCGTTGAAGTGGACTGTACCTAGCCCGCGGGTGTCATAGCCCGCCAGGGACCTCGCTTTGGCATGAAAACTCGATGAGGCGCAGAACTGCGTCAGCACCTGCAAAGACGGTTCAAACCATGCCCGACGGTGCACCAGAAGGTCAAAACGCTCCCGGATGAGGGGTACAAAACCCAGTCGATAGCGTTCCGCGAGGGCCTTAAGCCCCAGTGCCGCATCGGCGAGGTTCTCAAGGACCGCTGATGCGGCCTCGGTCTCGGTATGTGCCTCGGCGGAAAAATCGATGCTGGATGCCGAAATCCCCTCACGACCGACAAGTTGGTCCAGCAGTATCTGGCTACCGGTGCCGGGCAGGCGCCTGACTACGCGCCGGTCGGCGAGATCAGCGACGCCGGTAATCGTATTTTCCTGGCCAGGCTGTACGATCAGCCCGCGTTGGCGCCAGCAGAACTCAACCAGCACGACATTCTGGCCGTCGAAGCGTTGACGGACCGTATTGATGTTCCAGCTATCAGCCGTGGGCTCATAGATGTGCATGCCGGTCGCGATTCCGTCTCGATGTGCAAAACGGTCAAGCCCGTCGATACTCCCGCCGAAATGGCTGGCGATAGCACAGTCGGACTCATTCAGCGCCCACTCCAGGAGCGGGTCATGACTGCCCAGGATGACGTTGGGTTCAGCGCCTGTATCCGTTGCGGTACCGGGGCCTGTGCGGCTCGCGGCCAGCCAGGTTTCAATGGCGGCCCGAGGGAAGAGCAGTTTCCCAGTAGCTTTGGTACAGGGAATCTGCTGGTTAGCGACGAGGTCGTAGACCTTTCGCTCCTTGACCCGAAGCAGCTGCGCCACTTCGCGGGTGGTCAGAAAGTCACCAGTAGAAGATTCCATGGGCAGAGGGGTTGCAAAGTCCTGCGCCATTATGCCGTATGTCCAGCCGATGTAGTGTGCGATGTCCCTATGGCTATTTGACGGTATTCTCTAAATTACCATCGGCCGGTGTGTTTGGGCGGTTAGAATGGAATCGCCGTTCCCCGCGTGAACCGTTAATACCTTGAACCGAAGCAGATGGAGTACCCGCTACCGGATTCACCGGATTCGCCGTCGGCGCTTCTACGACTTCGATCGCTATAACCCGCAGATACCGCTGCCGTTTTCCCAGTCCTTCCGGCCCAGCCGGATCGATGAGGATATCCGCAGTAAGAGGGAAGAGTACTAGAGGCGGCATACCATCAGCATCGGGATGTCCGTGTTCGATCCTTTCGGGATCCCGTTCCAAAGCGCGGTCTATACAGGGCGTTATAATCCGCCGTCGTTCCCATCCCAGCAGCTACGGTTTCATGTCGGATCACCTCGGCGAGGTTCATCGGCGACGTACCTTTGCCATCATCTCGCACCCGGACGCGGGTAAGACTACCCTTACCGAAAAATTTCTCTATTACGGCGGCGCCATCCAGGAGGCGGGGACCGTGCGCGCCCGTAAGACCGGCCGTTACGCGACCTCGGACTGGATGAAACTCGAAAAGGAGAGAGGTATTTCGGTTACCTCGTCGGTGATGCAGTTCGAGTACCGGCAGTTCATTGTCAACTTGCTCGATACGCCCGGTCACGCTGATTTTTCAGAGGATACCTATCGTACGCTGACTGCGGTGGATTCGGCACTCATGGTCATCGATGCGGCCAAGGGCGTCGAAGAGCGGACCATCAAACTGATGGACGTCTGCCGTCTGCGCGATACACCCATCATGACCTTTGTGAACAAGATGGACCGCGAAAGCCGTGACCCGGTGGAATTGCTCGACGAGATCGAGTCGGTACTCAAAATCAGTTGCGCCCCGGTGACCTGGCCACTCGGATCCGGGAGACATTTTTGCGGGGTGTACCGGCTTCTCGATGACAGCGTCTCACTGTTTGATCGTACGGGATCGGGACGCGCCACGGCTCGGGTGATTCAGGGCCTGGATAATCCCGAACTCGAAGCGGTGGCTCCCGATGATGCACGCGCGCTACGCG
>Ga0315336_1005280_pt1 | contig 14278 bp, 6 predicted proteins | sample ASW5metaG_FD_204512 | JGI IMG/M metagenome (GOLD analysis project Ga0315336, IMG submission 204512) | Ammonia-oxidizing marine archaeal communities from Monterey Bay, California, United States - ASW #5 | ecosystem: Environmental > Aquatic > Marine > Intertidal zone | place: USA: California...
GATGTACTGCTGGCGAAACTGGTGAAGATTGCGACCGTCGACGCTCAAGCGCAGCCGCAGAAATACGGGATGCTCGGGCGCAAAGAGAACCACGTCTTGATAATCGACGCCAGCGATCCGGTTGCCGTCCTGGTTGGGAGTGCCGGCCGTCGACTGACCATCGTCGCCGCTAAGAGGGCAGGGGAGTGCCAGCCAGGCGACGAGCATCCACAGCAGGAACCGATCTTTCGAAAGGGAAGCTCGCATGAGGGCCATGACACTTCAAAGTGTGAATTGAATCCCCGGGATCGCGTCAGCAGGTGCCGGCTCCATCAGGCCAACACGTCGTGAATTGCGGTTCCCTCAGTAAGTCGAATGGGTCGCCCCAACCCGGATTCGTTCTGCGTTTCCGAGGAAACACCCAACGCTTCGCACAAGGTAGCGATCACGTCTGGAGCCGTGGCCTTACCGTCGACAACTTGCATGCCGTCGTCGCTGGTTTGACCGAAAACCTGACCACCCGCAATGCCCCCACCGGCAAACACACACGTCCATGCTGCGGGAAAATGGTCGCGTCCTGCGCGGCCGTTGATTTGCGGTGTGCGCCCAAATTCCCCCATCCACAGAATCGTGGTCGTCTCGAGCATCCCGCGATCGGACAGATCGCTCATCAACATCGACCAGCCGGCGTCGAGCTCTTCGGAAAGCCGCTGGACTGCCGGAAAATTGGCCGTGTGCGTGTCCCAGCCGACCGTACCCCCTCCAATGCGGCCAAGAGAAACCTCGACGAACGACACGCCCCGTTCGAGCAAACGTCGGGCCATGAGGCAACCCTGCCCGAAGCGACCGCGACCATACGCTTCGCGGACCGGGTCCGGTTCTTGAGTTAGATCGAAGGCGTGGGCCGAGTCGCTGTGCATCAAATTCACGGCGCGCCGGTAAACGGTATCGTGCGCAATGACAGAGGCGACAGACCGCTTCCTTTCCAGAAAGTCATCCTGTAGCGTTCGCCACAGTTTCAGACGATCGTCTAACGCGTCAGAATCGCTACCCGAGACCAAGTCATCGACGGTGAGTCGGGCGTAGGCTTCGTCGTTCGGCGCATTGCCGGGGGTGTCCGTCGCGCCTACGGTCAACGGTGCGTAACGGGGTCCCAGAAAACCGGGGCTGTACGCGGCCTGGTTGAAGTTGCGATAGGGCGAGATGCTGATGTAATTCGGCATGCCGTCGCTGCCGCTGCCGAGTTCCTTCGACAGAGAAGCACCAATGGCAGGATAGCGCAACGGTCCGGCAGGTTGGTACCCGGTCCGCATTAGGAACGTGCCGCGCCCGTGATCTCCCTCCTTCGTGCTAAGGCCGCGTACGATGGCGAGCTTGTCGGTGTGCGCGGCGAGTCCGGGAAGATGCTCACTCATGCGCATTCCCGCGACCGCCGTGTCGATCTCGCTGAACTCGCCGCCGTTCTTGTGGCCCGGTTTCATGTCGAAGGTGTCGGTTTGGCTTGGACCACCATTCATCCAAAGCAAGACGCATTGCCGGCGACGGTTCGGGTCGGTTGCGAGCTTCGCAGCCAACTCGGGAAGCCATCCGCTGGCACTGTATCCAACGAGGCCCAGGCCGAGTGACTTCAGCAACCTTCGGCGATTTGTGTGTTTCATCATCGACACCTCAGTGGTTGTGGGCGAACTCTGCGCAATTCAAGAGCGCCCAAAGAATATCGCTAAGGGCCTGCTGCTTCTCAATCTTGCTCTCGCGAGCGGTGAGATGGTTGAGAAACGTCTCCCGCGCGGATTCGTCCGGAAATCGCGACAACGTCGCCAGGAATAACACATCCAGCCGATCTTCCTCTGAAAAGAACGGGGCTTCGAGCGACATCAGGATGCCGCTTGATTTCAAGCCGGCGGCATCCTTAATCAGCCGACCGTTCATCAAGGTCAGCGCGTGAGGAATTCCCGCTTGGTACTCTGTCACGTCGCCGGCCGGTGCCCGGAAGCGGGCGACAAACTCTTGCCGATCCCGGTCGCCGCTGCGGCTGTCGCCCAAGGCAGCCGCTATGTCAGGCGCCGATTGTGGCCGGCAGGTGGCGACCGAGAGACAGTCGAAAAGTTGCTCGGCCGTTAATGTTTTCGTCGCCATGCGGACGATTCGGTCCAAGTCGCCGGAATCACCTGGTTCGATCCCGCTGGAAAGCTGGTACGCACGTGTGCGGGCGAGCGTTCGCAACAGCTGCCGGAAGTCGAAACCGGTGTCGACGAAGTAAGCTGCCAGTTCATCCAGCAGTGGCCCGTCGCCGCCGGGATACCGGAGAACCTCATCGCCGCGAGAATCGACCAACATTCGCCCAAACAGATGCGACCAAACACGGTTGACCGTTGCGCGCGCAAAATAGGCATTGTCGCTCGACGTAAGCCACGTGGCCAACTGCTGCCGTCGCGTTCGTCCGTCGGATTCCAAGGCCAAATCACCGGCGAGAAAACGGGGAACGACCACATCCGTGGAATCGGGCAGGCGAACCTCACCGTCCGCATTGTCTACCACGAGCATCAATTCGCGCCGTTGAGACTGCTGCCGGGAAACGCGCGCGAAGAATGCCGCGTAGCCCCAAAAATCGCGCTGCGTCCACTTTTCGAACGGGTGATCGTGACATTGGGCGCAATCGATCTGTACGCCCAGAAACAGCCGCGAAGTCCGCGACGCCAGCTTTTCCGGTTTCAACTCCAGGGCTGTGTAAAACTGAAGCGGACCAGATTGGCCAACCAGCCCTTCTGCCAACAGCAACTCGCGAACCATTACATCGTAGGGCACGTTGCGGGCGAACCTGTCGCGCAGCCAACTGGTGAACGCGGTCATGCCGTCGAATCGGTCCAGGTCGGCTCCGCTCGGGAGAAGAATGCGGCGCCACGTCGTCGCGATGTGCGTGACGTGTGCGGGCTTCGCCAGTAGCGAATCGATGAGGCGTGGCCGCCGATTCGCCCCGGTCTCATCCAAGTATTCGCGCACCTGGCTGACGCGCGGAATGCGACCGGTAAGATCGAGGTGCGCTCGGCGGAGAAACTCCGCATCGGTCGCAGCGGCGGTCGGTTGCAGACCGGCTTTCTGCCAGCTCTCCGCCAGAAACTCGTCGATTCGGCTGGCCATGCGATCGGCCGCGACGGAGGAATCGGGCTGTCGATCGTTGCCGTAGGCGACGCACGTTGTGCCGACTAAGGTCCAACCGACGAGGATCAAGGCGAGTCTGTGAGACATGGTCAACACCTCTGAGACGCGCGTGGACATGTGAGCTTTACTCGGAAGACTCGGACTCCCGCTCCGAGAGCAGTTCAAAATAGCGTTCAATGGCGCGGCGGTATTGGGCCGGCGGAATGTTTCCCCTTCCCTGACGCAGCCGGTCTTCTAATTGTGATGCCAGTGTGTTCCAGCGGGGGTTCTCGCGAGTTCTGCGGATTTTCGAAGAGGACTGTTTGACCTCGCTTCGTTTGCGGACCGTCAATCGCGCGAGGTCCTCGATCCGCATGGCCGCGAGGTTGTTCTGGCCCATTCGAAGTTGACTCGCGCACAATCCCGCGCATGCCTTTGGTAGCAGACTTGGCATACCAGGTAGATTCGTCGGCCGGCAGGGAATTCCCAAGAAGTCTCCAATTTGCTGCTCGCTCTCGAGCAGCGCCAGCAATTCATCGAGTGTTTGGCCTTCAATTCCATCGAGATCGGCGATATCGGGGTTTTCCATCGCTTCCGCATCGAGTTCCGCGATGACCTTGGTCATCAGTTCGTCGAATTGCGCCTCCGCCGTTTCGAAACTCTCATTGGCGCGTTGCTGCTGCTGCACAGCAACAGACAACTGGTTTTCACGTAAGGCCAACTCGGCAGACATTTGATCGACGATCAGATCGTACTTGAGTGTTTGGGTTAAATCGCGCGCGAGTTCGACAATCTCGAACGGCATCTCGTCCAGCATGGCCTCTAGGTTCTCCAGCTTTCGGGAGAGCGCGACAGTTTCGTCCGTGACAGCGTGCTGGTCGACCTCGGCGGCAACGTGATATTTGCCGTCATGAAGCGATTGCACCTTGTGCTGCCAGCCGGTGACGTTCAGACTGATGTCACGCGATTCCCGGACCCGATTGGCGAGATGGGCCAGCAACTGCTCGTCGGTCTCTTCGGATTCGGAAAGGTCTGCCATTACCGATTCGAATGCTTTGAGCTTCTCAATCAGGCCTTCTGCTTGATCGAGCGGGAGCGATTGGCTCAACACGGTTGGCGGCTCGACGGGCTCCGACGTAGCTTCGGAGGGGGAATCGGTCTTGCTGGGTTCCGGGGTTTCGCGAACCGGATCCTCCGGGGACGTCGGCTTGTTCGACTCTGCGTTGCTCTCCTCTTGATCCGCTTCGTTTGACGAATCGGACCGTGGTGCCGCGGCGGAGGCAAACTTTGTAGCTGCCATGGCGAGATCCAACGAGAGCGCATGCAGCTTGGCGATCTCGCCTGTTGTCGGGTCGAGATCTCTGGGAGTCCAGACGACCATGTTTTCGTGCATTTGTGTGGCCGCTTCGGAGATCTCGATCGCCTCGCGGAGTCGTCTGGCATGAATATCTGCGTTCACGTCATCGCGATTGCCGTCAGTCGTTGTTTGCCAGCTCTTCACCTCTTGTTGCAATTCCTTCTGTTGCCTGGCCAGCACGGTGAGCTGGTCACGGAGTGAAACGCCCTGCTGCTGCATCATCGACATGAATCGCCCCAGCAAGCGGGGGTCCTCGGCAAGAATGCGGGAGAGTTCTGCCAGAATCTCCCTGTATCTCTCCTGCAGTTCTCTGAATTTCTCCTCGAACTTCTTGAGGTACTCCTCGTCGACTTCGAGTTCGGCTATTTTTCGCTTATACGCATTGAGTGTCGGCTTGTTCGTACCGAGGAACGCCAGCACGTCTTCGTCCAACTTCCGGTACATCTTCCGCAGATGCTGCATTTCCTGTGCAAGCTTTTCATTGCGCTTTACCGTCTCGTAGCGGCGTGTCAGCTTCACCAGCATTTCGCGCGCCCGCAAGATGTGATGATGCGACTTGGCCAGATGCTCTCGCTTTGCGGCGGCATCGGCAGACTCGAGCGATTGCAGATTCCGGCGTGCCGGTGTGATGTGCGATTCGCCAATATTGAGTAACTGCAGCCCGACAAACGCGTACGGCGTACCTTCGCTTTTGCTCCGCAGGCGGCCAATGATTTGCTCCGAGACTACGAGATGTCCGTCGGTGGTTCGGACTGACTTGGATTGCGTGTCCTCCCACGTTTCTTCCGCTTCCAGATGTTTGAGAGGCGGAACGATATTCGCTTCGGCGGCAGCGAGGGCTTGGTTGAGTTGCTGCAGATAGGGATCGATTGCCAGTTGGAGGGCTGTTCGAGCTTGCGAGTCGAACGAGCCGGCCCATTCGTCGATCTTGATTCGCCTTTGCTGACAGAGAGTGCACTGACCGGGGACGTCCAATTGGGGCTGATCCTTTTGCTGCGGATCCGTGCTACTAGGATTTGGACGATTCTCTGCCGGCTTTGCCCCGCTCTTTCCGCTCTTCCCACTTTTTCCACTCTTGCTGTTCTTCCCGCCCTTGGAAGAGGAGCCGGCCCCAGCGGTGGCTACCGATGACGAGTTGGATGCGACCTCTTGTTTGCCCTTAGAAGTTTGTTGGTCACGTGGTTGACCGGATTCTTGTGCTTTGCTGGCGTCGGCAAGCTGATCGGTCTTGTCGCCGCCTTCCCGGTCAGTTTGCTGAGACGCGGAGGCTGTGGAAGAATCTCCCGTTTGCGTCTGGTGCGACTGCTCAGATTGTTGACCCGGCTGATCGGACTGACCAGTCCTGCTGGAAGCTACGGAACTGTTTGACGCCGCTGATTTCTCGGAGTGATCGGCTGCCGTAGCGGTTGACTGCGTCTCCTTACCGTCGAAAACCCGCAGGGCATAGGCCAACTCCGCGCCATGCTTGAGATCGAACTCTGCGAGTTCCAAAATCACTTGGCTGCGGACCTCTTTCGAGCCGCGACTTTCGCCCAGCGGTATGTCGATGACCTTCAATTCGACCTCCGGATCGTTGCCGTCGTAAACGACGAGTTCCGCTTTCGAGATGCCAAGATCGTCCTTAGCGGAAAACTCAATATTGACTGCGTCGTTCGGCAGTACTGCAATAGAATCGTTGGGTGTCACCACCTTCACCGTGGGGGCCCGATCGGGATAGACGGCGATCCGGCAAGTCGGCGGCTTCTGATTGCTCAAGCCGTGGCGATTCGTCAAGAACGGTGTGATGCTGATCGCCTCGTCGAGGGTTCGGTCGAATCGGAATGTTCTCGCATCCGAATCGGACGACTGGAGTTCCTCGTGGTTGTCTTGGCCCAGTTTCAACCGCATGCCGTTTAACGGTTCATTGGCGTGAAAAACCACCTCGAGCCGGCTGCCTTCCAATGCGCGAGCGCGGTGGGGCAGCCCCTGTTCGGTCTGTACCGGAAGTTTGCTGTATGCGGGTGGCGTGATGCGAAATTCAATATTGGAAAGTTGCGGTCGATCGGCGACGTCGATCTGGTGCCATGGCGTCTGGCCGTCACCCGAGCGAAACCGATATTCGAGAGCATCCTCGACGGATGTCAGCCGGTGCCGGAAGGCGACCTCTTCTTGGCCAGTGTTCGGAAGCTCGATGTCGTCGACTTGCCCATCCGCTCTGCGTAAACTGAGCGTGGCCACATCGCGCATGCGGTTTTCCAAACGCGCTTCGAGGTCGAACGGTTCGTTTCGGGGTACGACGGCGTTACCGTTAACCGCAACGACACGCGTGAGGGTGATTTCGGATTTCGGCGAGCAGAACCGCTTGAACAACACGGACATTCGCTCTGCATCCATAGCGAACGCTACGAGCATCACTCCCGCGATGGTTGCGAGCATCCATAATGGACGTTTTGCCGCGTCCATTGTCGCCACGCGGTGTGTATCAACCTTGGAACTCAGGTCCGCAGCCTCCTGCGACACCTTCCGAATCATCGAGGCGGAGCCGAGTATTTCGGGCGGATCGGAGGACGCGGACAGTTCGGTAATGGTTGACCATCGCTCTTGAAGATCGGGAACCGCGTCATCGACGGATCGGGCAACGTCTGGAAGTCTGCGAGTTGTCAGCAGGGGGCGCACGACCCACAACAGAAAAACCACCGCTCCGCTGACGAGCACCGACGTCGTCAGCAGCACACGGACATTCGGGTCGAAAAGTGATGCCAGCACATCAATCAATAGGGCGGCACTCAACGCGACGAGAAACAGAGACAGCGTCCGCAGCAATCCGGCGAACAACGTCAGGTTCAACTGTCTGAGACGGACACTGCGGAGCTTTGTGTCGACAACCGAAGGAATGTCGACGTGCTGTTTGACCGTGGCCATGGCTCTTCTCCAGGTAAAAAGTGTGCCCTATTGTACGCTGTCGCCGCGATGACCGTTATGCCAGTCCGATTCGCTTTCGTAGAATCCACTCGGTGCTGAGACAGAAAAAAACGATCCACAGGTACGTCCACCGATTCCACAGCGGGCTGCGGGTCGTCTCTTCAGTTATCTTAGGTGCGAGATCCGTCAACTCAAGAACTTCGCTGAGCGCCGTCGGGGGGAGCAGGTGTCCCCCCGTCAATTCCGCAATTTGAGCCAGCAGAGAGGGATTGCTGCGCGTGTCCCGCATTTCAATTGATTTCGCCGGCTCAATGACGATGCTCGTTTCGACCGGATCGGTTGCTTGTTCTTCTTGCAACAGTTCGTCCACTTCCGGTCCGGCGACTTGAATCCGTAGCGGACCGGCCGTCAATTTTTCAAGTTGCCCCAGGTAGCGTCCCGGAATGGCATCGTCTTCGGTAAGATCAATTGTCGCGATCATCTCTTGATTCCGGCTGGCCGTCGCGTGCAGATCGGCGGAGGAGTACGCATCGCCGTTCAGGCGAGTTAGCTGCGCGATCACTCGTATTTGTTCACCCACCGCATAGCGTGTCTTGTCTGTGTTGATACGGACGGTTTTCGATCCGATGGCAAGCTCCCGCGCGACCGCCCAGCGGATCAATTGCCCCCAAAAGCGGTGATGATAGCGGTCACCCTGGCGCAGTCGTAACCGGTACGTCGCCGGCGCAGAAAGGTAAACGACACGACCACGGCCGACCCACTGCCAGCACAGAAACGCCCGTTCGTTCCGCTCCGAGCTGGCTGCCGTAACAGGCACGGCCCGGATGAGCGTGCGGCTGGCGGATTTCGGTTGGCTAAACTCGGATAGAAAATACATTGGCGAGGCTCTGGACATTTCACGCCAGATCTGCGCGCTGGCAATTTCGTCGTCTGCAACTCGAATGGCGTCGTTTTGTCGTCCTTCCGACGTGAGCTCCAGAGTTATTCCTTGATTGAGGTCGATCTCGGTATCGGCTGGTTCTACGGGAAGTAGAGTTGCCAACGGTTGGCCGGCGAACGTCTGCGGCATACCGCTGCGACCCGCGATCAAAATCAGCGTGCCGCCCCGCCGCGTCACGTATTCCTTCAACGACTGCTGGCCTTCCGAATCAAGCTGCTCGGGGCTGAGGTCGCCGAGAATGACCACGCGATATCGGCTCCAGCCGTCCGCCTGCCTCGGAAAACGAGGGTTGGCTTGCAACGCACCGCTACCGGAGACTTCGGGGTTGAATACGAGCTGATCGAAATCAATGTGCTCATCGCGTGTGAACAGGTGGACCAGATACCGAAACTCCCAACGAGGCAGGTTGTCCGCCAGCAGAACTCGCAACGAATCTTCCACGACGCTTACGCCAAAGGGGGCCATGTTGTTGTCTGCAGCGAACTCGCCCTCCACAGGTTCAACCTGCAATTCGTAGGAATGTTGTCCAATCACCTCCGCTTTTAGCGTGAATTCAATTCGGTGATCGGAACGCTCTGCGGTCACTTCAATTTCTTTACGATCGATCAGTTGGCCTTGTTCGAAGAGTTCGACGGCAAGAGTCTCCCCCTCACATTTGCTGGCGCTGACGAGCGCTTGGATGACCATCAGATCGTTGGCAACAACGGTCGAGGGGGCATCGACGTGGTGGAGGCTCACGTCGCGCACGGAATCGGGATTGCCGACCGGCACGATGTGAACGGGCAGGTTGCCGAAGCTGGCGGCAACGTCCCGTGGATCGCGTCCTGATTGGCTATTATGCCGGCCGTCTGTAAGCACGATCGCCGCTTCGATCATTTCGGTGCCGGCGTCGCGGCCGACTTGTTCGAGCGCGCTGGCGATACTCGTCGCGGACGGTTCGTCACCGGTGCGGGCCGGCTGATCGCTTGTTTCGTCGTCCGCTAGCGCCGCGCTCCATGTCGCAGACGACACCGGGAAAGCCGACTCGGCAAAGCCATAGCGCTTAATGCGTAGCGTACCCGCCTTCGGAATGAGCCAAGAATGCTCGGCGGACTCCAGGACCTGTGCAACTTTTTCGAGTCGGCTTAGCGATTGAACCGTCTGGCGATCGCTGGATTGCGGATTGTTCAAGGCAGCCTGCTGGCGAACGGGGCCGTTCGACAAGCGCTCCGTTTGCCGGGCAACACGGTTGAGTTGCGGGGCAAGCGCCCGAGCGCGGGCGAGCAGGTTCTGATCCAATACGGGGACTGTTGTGTCGAGCTGCTGCATGAGCTCGGTGAGTTCGGGCAGGATGCGAGCTTCCAACGATTGCTGAATTCGCGACAAGAGAGATTGTGTCTCGTTGCCGGATGAGCCGACTTGATCGCGAACAACGTTGATATGCTCGAGGGCGCGCCGTGCAGCCTTGTTGACAATTTCAATGGCTGATTTGACCGCCTCACCGCGCCGGTCCCGTTCGATCGCGGTCAGCACTTGTTGATATTGGCTACTGGCCACGCTGGTTGCTAACTGGGCCCGATCGCACGCGACCCCCAGCGACGAGTCCTCATTGCGATGCAAAGCTTGAAACCAGCGGGCGTCGTCGAATTCTCGCGGCGGGTCGACAACATGCATGCTTTGGCTCGCATCGGCGAGGAGCGCTACGGTCTTGTGTGTCGCCTTGCGATGAACCGTTAGTTGAGTTGGGCCGAGCAACATCCAAGAGACCGTCGCAAGTACGGTCAGCCGCAGCAGCCAAAAAACGAATACGAGTCGTCTTGGCGCAAACCGGGCCTCTCGCCACATCGACCACGCAAAGATCACGGCCATCACTAAACACAACGACAGCGCCGGCCCGACAGAGAGCGGACCTTCGAGCGCGAATTGTTGAATTTCCTCCGCTTGTTCAGTTGGCATGATTGATGCTTCCAACGTGTCGGTCTTGGTTTGCCTTACGCTGTCTTATGCCGACTTGGCAACCGCCTTGTGGACAACGGTGGTGTTATGGACAAAAGGATCCGGAGCCGTTTCGGTGCTACCCAACCGACGCCGCGCCAACCAACCCGCGAGCAGCAGCTCGGCTGTCATGAAAACTAAGAGCCCCAATAGAAGGTGACTCCACACCGGCTCCCGTTGGGACTGCCCGGCCCATTTGGCCGGCGGTGTGAGGACATCGGGTGCAAAGTTCACGTTGGCTATCTGCTGCAACGATTGTTCTTGCGTTTCATCCAGGGATCGCAGGTCCGATTCCTTAGGCTCCCGATTGACAACAAAGGGAAAGGGCTCTGCTGTCGACCCATCAGACGAGTCGATGGTCATCACGTATGCGCCGGGCAAATCGGTCTCGGCGTACCGGAAAACGAGCCTCTCCTCTTCTGCATCGGGAGTCGGGACAAGTTGCACGGGATGACCGCCCGGAACTGTGATGGTCACGCTGTCGTCTTCGTTGATATTCGCTCGTTTGAGAAGGGCTGGTTCGTTCGCTTGCAAGTTCCAGGATGTGGCGGACGGACCGGTGAGATACCAGAGCCATTCGTGGACCATGGCGACGTAAACGTGGCATAACGGCAAATTGCTCCACTGCTGGCCGAGCGGGAAGGCCTGAACGATCACCCGGCCGCGTCCAACGTAATTTTCAACCGCAAGCGGATCGCCGTTCCCGGCCTCCAACAGAATCGAAGCGCGCTGCGATGTGCCGAAGGGCGCAAATCGAAACCGTCGGTAGATTCTCACGTCGTCGATGTCCAACCGCTGTGTGTCGCCCAGCATTGCCACGGCTGGGTGTTGCTGAGAGGGTGGGTGAATGGCCGTGAACTCTTCACGTTCCAGGTTGTCGCCCACCGGATCGTCAAGTTGCAGCGAACAGAGACCCTCACCCTCTCGATAAACAGAGAGGTTGAACGCTTGCGAATCGCAACGATCGCCGAGCGCCCACCAGACACCTCCCCCCGCGTGCACATAGTCCGCAAGTTGATCGAGAGCCGGTTCCGCAGGGAGTGGCGTGTTCAAGAGCAACACGCAATGGAAATCTGATAGTTGCACCTGTTCGAGATCTTCGACGGCAACAACAGTGGGATTGAAAACGGACCGCATTTCTGATTCGTCATCGGCGGCATCGCCACGACCCAACGCAGCAAGTACGTACGATGCGTCGCCCTGGGTGGAATCGAGTTCCGATTCTGGCGTCACGATCAAAATCGGTAGGCTGTCGACCGATTCGACAACCAGGCGGCCGGAATTGTCCAGCGTAAGCTCGTCTTGATGATTCAGGGTGCCGGCGAGTCCAAAGACGCCCCCGTCTGGCAGCACATGCTCGAAAGGAATTCCCGTGCTCTGTTCGGGATCGAGCGACGGTACGGACGAGGCGCCAAGTGGTTCGCCGCCTGACGTCCAATGAATCATGCCGGGCGCGGTTTTGACGTCACCGAAATTCGTGACGTGCGCCGTGATCGTTAACGGTTCGCCCACACCAACCAACGGGCGTGCCGTCTCGATCGATTCCACGGCGATGTTATCATGTTCGCGATCCACGCCTCCGACTTCGACGACGCGCACAACTGTTGGAACGTCCGCATTGTCGACAGACTGCCGGACCATTCGCCAGTTCGATGTCGCATCGGCACGCCAACTCAGCGCCTGGCTGTCGGTGAGCACCAGAACGAACCGCATCGTCGCCGACTCGGGTGATTCCGCGGCAAGGGCCTCCTGGACGCAGGCAAGTAAATCGGCACTGGCAAGACTGGGCCGCAGCTCGGCAAGACGGCGGTTCAATTCAACCTTCAACGTGGCGTCGACCGGAATGGCGACCGGGGCCAGCCACTTCGGATTCGTCGAAGCAGCCAAAACGCGTATCGTATCGCCCTCCCCGAGCGACGCAGTGAGCGAACGGGCCCGTTCGATCATTTCCTCGAAAACAGACGTCCCATCTCGCATCCGAGCCATTGACATCGACGTGTCGACCACGAGGATCACGTCGCGTCCCGGCGTGCTGCCGACCCAGTGCGCTTTCAGTAGCGGACGCGCCAACGCCAGCACGACTGCCAACACCGCCAGCGTCCGCAGAAGCATCAGTAGCAGCTCGTCAATACGCCGGATTCGGCCTCGCGGCGTCGCATCTTCCGCCAGAAGGTGCATGGCCCCCCAGCGGACGACTTGGCGACGGCGACGGTTATAGAGATGAATCAGCACGGGTACCGCCGCCAACGGTAAAGCCCACAAAAAGATCGTGCTGAGAAAGCTCACAATGTTAGCCTTTACTCAAGTTCGAAATGGCAAGCCGTCTGCTCCCGGAGTTAACGCTTGAATCGCGCGGCGCGGCGGCTCAGATAGTGGGCCAGCACGTCGCCGAGATCGGCGTCGGTCGACAATGGTACGTAATCGCAACCTGTTTTCGCGCAAACGCGCTGGAGCTCCCGCAAAAAGTCATCGAGCCGCTCCAAATAACGTCTGCGTACTACGGCGGGATCCAGGTCGACGTGGAAGCCGCCGACCTCGAGACATTCGAATCGCGACCACCGGCTGAAAGGGAAGGTCCGCTCTTCGGGAGCCATTGTGTGAAAGACAAGAACGTCGTGTCCGCGCAGCCGCAGACGATGGAGCGCCGTGCTCAGCCGGTCCAGATCACCGAAGCAATCCGAGAAGATGACAATCAGGCCTCGCCGCTTCAGACGTTTCGCGATATCGTGCAGATCGTTCGACAGAGAAGCATCTCCGCCGGCGCTGACGCGGATCAATGCCTGCAATAAGGGCTGCAAGTGGCTGGCGTTCGACCGTGGTGGAATGAATTGCCGCAGTTTGGAGTCGAACAAGGCCAGGCCGACCGCATCACGTTGCCGCAACAACAATCGCGACAGGCAAGCACACGCTGTTCTTGCGTAATCGAGCTTCGAGAGATCCTTCATACCGAATTGCATGGATCCGCTGGCGTCAATCACCATCAACGCTTGCAGGTTCGTTTCTTCGTCGAACTGCTTGACGTAATAGCGATCGCTCTTGGCGAACACGCGCCAGTCGATCAGCCGGGTTTCGTCGCCGGGCGTGTACGGGCGGTGCTCGGCGAATTCGAAACAGCCCCCCTTGTGAGTCGACCGGTGCTTTCCCGATAGGAATCCGTCGACGACGTGCAGAGACAACAGATCCAGGTCGCCAATCTTGGAGAGGACAGCGGGGCTTAGCAATGCTGACGACTCGGCGGCTGCATTCATACAGCGATCCCTCTGTCACAACATTCGTGTGAATTCAAGATTCGTGCGATCCAAAAGTAAATCCCGGACGGGGCACCAATGGAACTAATGCGGACGCGCCGCTTTGCGTGTCCGCAGACCGTCGAGCATTGTCTGAATGATGTCGTCAGTGCTGATTCCAGCCGCTTCCGCGTTAAACGTGGGGATGATGCGGTGCCGAAGCACGGGCTTCGCCATTGCCACCACGTCGGCCGTTGTGGCATGGTGGCGATTGTGCAGGATGGCCCGCGCCTTGGCAGCCAGCAGCAGGTAAATACTCGCACGCGGGCCGGCACCCCATTGCACCATCTCAGCCAGCGATTCCGGCAGCTTTCCCTCCTCCGGACGAGTCAGCCGCGCTAGACGGACGGCGAAGGCGTAGACCTGATCGGCCACGGGAACCTTTCGCACAATGGACTGCATGCGCAGCAGATCGTCCCCGGTCAACTCCGGTTTCGTTTCGAAGTTGTAGTCTGTCGTGGCGCGTTTACAGATTTCTATCTCATGTTCGTAGCTCGGATACGACAGCTGAATTTTGAAGAGAAACCGATCGAGCTGGGCTTCGGGCAGCGAATAGGTCCCTTCCTGCTCGATGGGATTCTGCGTCGCCAATACAAAAAACGGGTTGGGAAGCGGGTACGTTTCACCGCCGATTGTTAGTTGACGCTCCTGCATGGCTTCCAGCAGCGCACTCTGCGTCTTCGGCGGCGTACGATTGATTTC
>Ga0315336_1005281_pt1 | contig 14277 bp, 8 predicted proteins | sample ASW5metaG_FD_204512 | JGI IMG/M metagenome (GOLD analysis project Ga0315336, IMG submission 204512) | Ammonia-oxidizing marine archaeal communities from Monterey Bay, California, United States - ASW #5 | ecosystem: Environmental > Aquatic > Marine > Intertidal zone | place: USA: California...
CGGCTGGTGGGGCGGTGGCTCCGATGACAGTGACTCCGATAGCGATTCCGGCGGCGGCTGGTGGGGCGGTTGGGGCGGTGGCTCCGATGACAGTGACTCCGATAGCGATTCCGGCGGCGGCTGGTGGGGCGGTTGGGGCGGTGGCTCCGATGACAGTGACTCCGATAGCGACTGATGCAACCAATGACGCCCAAACCTCGACTAAGATCGCGACGCAAGGAGCGTGCTCTAGCGATTACGGAATTCGCCGTTTTGATCCCGCTGCTTCTCATGCTGTTTGTCAGCGTCGTCGACATCTCGCGGATAATCTACATGCGCCAGGCGCTCGCGGATCTCACGCGAGAAACCGGCAGCTTGATCTCACGCGGCACGCCGATAGAAGTCGCGCTGAATCAGGTGGTCCGCACGGGTTTCGTGTTTGATCTAGATGAAAGCGGCTCGGTTATCATCAGCCGCGTGCGCCGAAGGAACGAGGACGATGCGACACCGTGGGTTCACGAACAGACGTTTAGTGGATTCCTCGCCGGCGAGGTCAGTCGCGTCGGTCAGCTCGATAGCGAGGCGTCGATTCCGGGATTCGAAACGCTCCCCGAAGGTGTGACACTGAGCGCCGTCGAGTTGGCCTTTGCATTCGAGCCTCTATTCCCCATAAACAACTTCGGGATAAATATATTCCCCGAAATCATTTATCAGTCGGCATTTTTCTAGAATTTTATCGCTGCTCTTACGGAAGAAGTCTAATGACGACCCTCCAACGCGATCACCAATACTTTACGCGTAGACGCGACCGAGAACACGGCTCCGTACTGGCCCTTTTCGTGTTCGCGATCTTCTTCCTGTTGATGTGCCTGGCGCTGGCGGTCGATCTCGGCGCGGCGTATTTCGCCAGCTCGACGCTGACCAAGGCTGCAGATGCCGGTGCACTCGCAGCCGCTCGATATGGCATGGGTGATAGTGTTGATGCGGAGGACCTCGCCGAGAGTGTCGCCGCCGCAAACTTTCCGCTTGCAAATATCGACGCCGAATATGAAGCGACAGTCAGCTACCCGGGCATCGACACAATTCGCGTAACCGTACAGGCAAGTAGTGAGGTCCCGACATTCTTCGGAAAGGTGCTCCAACGCGATTCACTGCCTATCCATACCACGAGCGAAGCGACACGCTACCCTCTGGATATGAGCCTCGTGCTCGACATATCGGGCTCCCTCGAAGACGAGGGCGTATTCGACGACATGCAGGAAGCGGCACAAGCGTTCGTGGGTTTCTTCAACGAAGACCTCGACCAGATAGGTCTCGTAAGCTACTCGCAACATGCCCGCGAGCACCTCTCGATCCAGAAATACTTCATGGATGCCATCAACAGCGAAATAGACGAGCTGGAAGCGATCGCCTACACCAATATCGAAGAAGCGCTGCGTGTAGGTAGAGAGCAACTCGACGCCGCGCCCGAACGCGACGCATCAGTGCGAATTCTCGTCCTGTTTACCGACGGCCGCACCAATGCCTTCGCCGACGAGTTCTATGTGGACCAGGATTCGCCGGCGCCTGAGTACTACGACGGCATCATCTCGACGACCAATTCTGGAGCATCGGGCTTCAGAGGGTTCTACGAGCAGGATACCGGCAACGTCATCACGGGATTCAACTCCGCCACCGGCGATACGATAACCTGCGATCCCGATTGTAGTTCGGCAGCCTTCGAGCCGGTCGAATTGCCCGGTGGCGCCTCAGTTACCGGAAGCAAAATTCTCGAGTTAGCAGTTGAACAAGCCGAGGAGCAAGCCGAAATGATTCGACTCTCCGGTTACACAATCTATACCGTTGCGCTCGGCAATGTAGCCGCAGCCGACGTATACGATACGCCGGACCTCGACTTTCTCACTCGCTTGGCGAACGAAGATGGAATCGTCGATAGCACCCAGAACGAAGGCGCGATGCTGTACACGGAGAACGCGTCCGACCTCGAAGACGTTTTCGCGCAGCTTGCTGATCGTATTCTCACTCGTCTGACGAAATAGCCGGCGGGGCCCGTCACTCACCGGGCCAACTCGGCCAGCAGATCCACGTTGGCGATCACCGCTTTCTCAAACACGCCGAGATCCAGGGCGTCGCGTCTAGGAACTTTAAGCGCTTGTGGCCGCGGTTCATGGCCGATGCCCCGGCATCGTAACATCTGCGCATCACTATTTGCGGGATCGTGGGGGGGCCGAGAGTTGCGCACGCGGTCGGCTAGCTGACATCATCTCGGGGGAGCGATGACCTTGAGCGGGCGCGGTGCGGGGAGAATCAGACGCGGCGGAAGCGGTGGTAGTGGACCATTGCGTTTGGTTTTCTGCGCGCTGCTGCTGTTTCACTGTACGGCCTTGGCAGCGGCCAATCTCCCGAAGGGTGCGGTTCCTATTGCGGCCCTCCGCTCGTTACTGGACGGCTATGTCGAACTTCTCGGCCAGAATCAGCGCTGGGCGATGTTCAAATCGGCGCCTAGATATCTCGATTTAGAAGCCCACACGGTCGCTCGCTGGGCCGACGGCGAGACGCGTCGGTACAATGCGCTGCTACCGGGCTTCGCCGAGTACAAAGATGCGCTACGGCTCGATGCGTTCTTCGCGCGCAGTCTGCCCACCGGTCGACCAGGGCGTGATGCGAAGCGGTACCACGCTGCGATGTGCCGCGCGGTCGCCGAGCAGGCGGGCACCAAGCCCGACAGCATTCAGCTTGTCATCGTTGGCAACATGTTGCAGCCGTTGGACGTTGTGCGCCAAACGCGTGCCATGGCCGAAGCGCGCACGGAAAAGGGCGAGCCGCAGCCATGTCGCTGATGCGAGAGCGACTTCGCGGCGTCAGCGTTCGGCTCGACCGGCTGTTCTTCGCGCCCGCCGACCCGCGCAGCTATGCCGCCGTGCGTATCGGATTCGGCATTGCAGCGCTGTGCATCCTGATCGATCTTTGGCCGCTGAGGCTGCACTTGTTCGCTGATACCGGTTTGGTTGGCGGCGGTGCCGGCATCGCACCTACGCACGGACTCAATCTCTTCGCATGGATTCATAGCGAACGGGCGGTTACGGCCTTCATGGCGGTATCCGGTTTGGCGATGATGGCGCTCATCGCGGGTGTGGCTACGCGCCTGGCCGCAGGCATCGTGTATCTGTGGGCCGTGTCATACTCGGGGCTCGTCACGAGTTCGGTGGCTGGTTACGACGTTCTACTGCGCTTGGTCGGTTTTTCGCTGCTGATTTCGCCGGTCGTTGGCACGTGGAGCCTCACGCGCAACGCCGCTGGGGCGCCCAGCGACACATCGGTTCCAATCTACGGCCTACGTTTGGTGCAGTGGCAGGTATTTCTTGTTTACATTTCCACGGCCGTGTTAAAGCTCGGTAGCGACGACTGGCTCAGCGGGGATCTGCTCGCGTACTACTGGATGTCTTTATTCTCGCGATTCCCGCACCCGATTTTCGCAGACTTCGGCCTCATGACCGCGGTCGCCGGTTGGTTCACGCTGGCCGTTGAATTGACCGTTCCGTTCTTACTGTGGAGCCGCCGGTTGCGCTGGCTTGGCGTAGCACTCGGCGTCACGCTGCACGTGGGTATCGCGATCACCAGCAAACTTGCGCTGTTCGGCCTCGCGATGCTTGCGCTGTACCCGGCCTTTTTCGAGACGCGCGATTTCGATGCTATCGTGCGGCGTTTCAGAAGGAATGCACCGGCCTAGGCGGGTTCTTCAGCGGGCATCGCCATACTCTCGGAGCCCGCGTGCGTAGGTGCGCAGGATCTCATCGCCCAACCACAAGTTGCGTCTAGGAACTTTTAGCGCCGGCGGCGTTCATGGCGACGGTTCATAGATGCAGATGCCCTGGCGACGATACCCATGTGAGACTTGTTACATCGGCGCGCGAAAGAGTAGGATCGGATCGAAGGTACTCCGCGCCCTATAACATTCTAAGTCTCAACTAGGATCAACGGCCGCGCTCGTGACCGCGGTTCATGGCCGATGCCCCGGCCCCCTGCAAAACTTTTCAATTTTCCCTCATCTATCCCCCGCCCATCTTCGTAGAACCCCATAGACGACAACCGTAACAACGGGCGATCCGTGGACCAGTACAACTTCGTACGCGCATGGTCGCCTGACTTACCAATCAGGGGGCCACGATGCGTCACAACAAGACCCGACCACAATCTCGAGACACTGGAATCAAGAAACGGGGGCCACGCAGAAGGCTACGCACGGGTGGACGAAGGCTCAGCTTCGTCGCGATCGCCGCGGGAACTGTCGGACTCATGCTCGCTGCGGCGATCCCCGCCGATGCGATCATCGTCAGCGACTTGCAAAGTTGTCAGAAGGCCATCAGCAAGGCAGGCCCGAAGTATGTCGCAGGAGTGCTGAAAACGATGGGTCGCTGCCGCGACCGCGAATTGGCCGCTGCGCCGACTAACGCATGTACCGAGACCGATTCGACGGACCGCTTGGCCAAAGCTAGTGCGAAGATGCGGGCTTCGATCGACAAAGCCTGTGGCGAACTCGGGCGTCTACAGCTCGAATTGCCTCGCCCGTTGGGGCTGGGACTTGGCGCCGATCTGAATTGCTCGCCGGGATCTCAAGAATGCGAAATCTCTTCGAGCCAACAGTTCACGCATGAACTGGCGGCGCACACCGTATTGAGACACCTGTACGGTTCGACAACAGCCTCGAGTGGTCTTGGGGCGAGCAGCCGCAAATGCCAAGCTCAACTCACGTCGTCAGCCTCGAAGCTGTTGCGGTCGGTATTTAAGTCACTCGACAAGCGTTGCATGGCGCAGTTCGATCGAGGGCGCGATGTCGTCGATGCGCCGCTCCGTGCGATTCGCGAGTGTGCGCAGAACGAAGAACTCGTTGCGGCCATCGCGAAGGCGGATGCAAAGTTGCGGGCAAAGAACTCCGGCCGTTGTAACGATCAACAGATCGCTGAGCTCGACCTTTGTCGACAGGGCCCGGGACAGATCACTTCGGTGATTCAGGCCAACGAATGTCTCTCCGTAGCTACGATTGAAGTCGCTGAAGGATTGATTTCACTGCAGCGCGGACAGCGCGGCGCCTCGCGGAAGGGCATCGTCACGCTCGACGTTTCGACACCCGAGAGCCGTCGTGTCGAGCTGGCGGGCATAGCGGTATATCTGCGCGACGACGAAGTGATGATGCCGGTCGCATTTGCCGAAACCGATGCGTTCGGTGCGGTGCATTTCAACGATCCTCCGTTTGGAACGTATTCCGTTTGCTTCGCAACTGCCGAAGACACTAGTTGCGCTACCGAGCCGGTTCACGTTGACCTTCACCCGGACGCCCTCGGCGAAATTCGGCTAGCTCCGCCGGTGGCTCACGCTCCCGGCACCTGCCAGGGAGGCCTTGCGAATGGCCAGGCGTGTAGCGCAACCAGCCATTGTCCCGGCGGTTTCTGCGACGGTGCGGCATTGGTCGGCACGATACATGGTCGCGTCGCGCAGATCGGTGGTAGGCCCTGCCATTTCGTTGATTCGTTTAGGGATGCGGATACGCGCGCGACCGTAGTCGCTAAATCGGCGAGCGGCCAGGTGTTGGCCGGTCCGGTCCTGGTGAACGCGGATGGTGAGTACGTGCTTACGGGCGTGCCAGCGGCGGCAGTCGCACTCGAAGCGACTTGCGGCGATGCCGTAGTGGTATCGGCATTGTCCGGCAGTGGTGATCTCATCGGCGCGGCGCCGTTCGATTTCACGATCTCCAACAGTGATCCGATCATCGATGACCTGGTCGTGCTGGTGAACGGTCAGAAGGTGTTTCCTACGTTCGATGCTGGTGCGAACGATGATTTCGGCTTGCCTGCGGATGCCGCGACACCGCGTAAAGAGATCGTGAGCGCTTTTCCGATGCTCAAAGGTTTCGACGAAGGCGGATCTGGCCTGGCGGCCCATACCTTCAGCGGTTACTCGACGATGCTTTGCGGAGCGAAACTTGAGTTCGAAGTACGCGCCGAAACAGGGCCGCACTCGGGAGATCTATTGTTGCTCGATTTCGATGACGCGGGCACCGGCTCGTGGCACTATGCATTGCCGTTAAGCGAGTTGCCGGAGATGCAAGAATCAGGATGGAACGACGGCGACAAGCGCAATGTTTTGCTCAACCTTGCCTCGCTGCCCAACGCAGGGGGGCAGGACGGTGTGGCAAATGTACTGGAGCGGCTCACGGACGGAGTCTTCGACATCGGTGTAGACGGCAACGTCGCCATCGACTCAGCCTCTCTCACCGTCGCGCGTTGCGTGTTCACCGGCGACTCGGTTGATATCGAGGCGTTCTACTCCGACGCAGACGGCGATGACGTGGTCGTGAGCTGGGCCGATCATCCCGGCGCGACGATCACGCCGCTGGCCGGAGGCTCGCAGGGGGCCGGGCTGCATCGCGCCGTGGATTCGCGCGTCGATTGGTCGCCGGCCGGTGCGGGTATCCAGCACATACGCATGCTCGCGGATGACGGGAGTGGCGGGCAGGCGAAGGCCAGTCTCTTGGTTGCTGTGCTCGACCTTCCGAGTATTGATTTAAGTCATTTTATTTGCATTGAGGAATTAATTGGCGGCTGTCGCCTGAGCAGCGGGGTGCACAACCCGACAGACGGTAGTGCTAACCGCAACCTTGTGGGCGACGAGTTCTTGACCAGGAAGGGCACGGGTACCGAAGTCGAGTCATGCATTTATTACAACCTGGTGGATCCTGCGTGTCAGGATCTCGATTGCGACGGTGCTGTCGACGCCGGTGTCGATTCACGCATAAGTGACGAATGTTCGCGGCTGACGATGGGCGATTGGTGGGACGTGAACGGGTTCGACCCGCTCGACGGTTCCGGCGGCGACGCGGCCGGTTACTATCTGAACAAGAACGACCTCGGCTTCGGGCGCGAGATGCACTGCAACATCACCGGGTTCGGGTCGCCATTGGGTAACCGCATTGTGGGTCATTTCGAAGTGCGTGATAGATTCGGAGGGAGCTTTACAGGCGTGCCCCTGCTGATTCCAAACCATGTTGCGTGCTACGTGTCGAACTACTCGACGAACTGCATCGACTTGGCGAACAACGATCCGCGGAACGCGAACCTCGCCGCCGAGGCCGACCCTGACAACGTCATCGCGACGGTCGCGATGGAGTACTCGCCGGTCGAGTTCTTCGAACACCTTGGTTCCATGGTCAAGTTCTTCGTGTACGCCCGTGGGGGGCAGCAGGTCGACCTGCACGAGGCTCCGCGTCAGTTCGCTGCGGATCTAGACGGATGCGGCGTGAAGTACGTGCCGCAGTTGTGTCAGAACTGCCACGGCGGCGATTATCCCGAAATATCCTACGAGGATGAGACTACGCCGTCGTTCGATCCTGACGACATGCCTGAATTCATTGAGGACCTCGTCGGTACTGATACGCTCGGCGGTCTTGACCAGTTCGTCGACTGGGTCGGCGATTTTCCTGTCAGTCCGTTACCGAACGGCGTTGACGGCCAAGTTCCGGCGCGCGATCGGTCGATCCTACTACAATCGATTCAAGACAATCCGTCGAGCTTTCTACCGTTCGACACCGATACTTACGATTTTCCGACGTTGGCCGGATTCAGCGAGACCGATCAGCACGATGAATTCCGTGAGCTGAATCGCATCGTGCGCAGTACCCAGCCCGAGCAGGCGATCAAGGATTTGATCAACGGTTGGTATGGAGGGTTTGGGTTGAGCGGAACGTTCGATGAAACGTGGACCGACTCGGCCTGGACGGGAAGTGCGGGTAGCGGATTGGATTACGCCGACCTTTACAACGATGTGTACGCAAGATCGTGTAGAGGCTGTCACGCCGCTCACACCGGGCTGACGTTCGACGATCCAACGACCGACTATCCGTTTAGCGCGGCGTCTTCGTTCCGCTCTCGCGTTTGCGAGCCGTCGTCGGCGCCGATGCCGCACGCGCGGCTGACGTACGAGAATCTGTTCAGGGAAGAGGACCCGCAAGAGCCTACGCTGGGCACTATTGAAACTTGGATAGGCGGTACTTGCCCATGACAACCGCCGCGCAACGCGCCTAGGGGTGCTCGACGACCCGGCCGACGACCGTAGCGTCGGCCAGGTCGTCGGGTAGCTCGGCGAGTGGTCGAGTCCGTACACGGCAGCTTAGCTTGCCGCTGCTTGCACGTCTCAACGAGATCACGACGCGAGGCCACGGCACGGTGATTCCTTTGAGATCCTCGAAGAATTGGGGCTGCGTCTAGGAACTTTAAGCGCCGGTGGGGGAGTACAAAAAGCGTCGTATAACGTTCTAAGTGTCAAATAGTATCAACGGCAGCGCTCGTGGCTGCGGTTCATGGCCGATGCCCCGCCCGACCGGGTGGGTGCTTGCATGGACAGGCGCGGGGACGGGGTGTTAGGCTTGTGAACCCACGCAAGGAGGTCTACCGCCATGTCCACCAGATCTTTGGTCTCGTTTGTTTTCGCTTGTGCCGCCGCTGCGCTGGTGCTTGTCACGGCCGACAGCAGTCACGCCATCACGAAGTGCAAGGTAAAGGTCGACAAGAAGACCGGCCTGATACGGGTCGACGCGACCGGCGTGTCGGGCCCCCTGCAGTGGGGCGGGAAATCGGGTGGCGCGACCAACTCGTTCTTCAACGACGCGACCTGTGTCGCCTCGGGCAGGGCCAAGAGTTGTACGCTGGCCGACCCGGCAACAATAGATTCAAAGACGCCGCCCGCCGGTTGCACCATACACCTGGACGACGGTGGCACGCCCTGCTCAGCCTGGATCAAGGGCTGCACGCCGGCGCGTGTATTGTGTGCTTCACAGGTGGGCGATGACGTTTTCTTCGAGGGCTGCAACGTGCACGTGCGCAGCGGCAGCGGCGCGACCGACGGTGACACCGGCGCGGGCGTCTCGGTCAATGGCCTGGGGAACCTGATCGTGGGTTACGATGAAAGCAACGGGATCAATGACAAGTCCGGCTCGCACAACCTGGTGGTGGGAGAGCGCCATAGCTACAAAAGTTACGCTGGCTTCGTGGCGGGCGAGAACAACGAGGTGAGTGGGGACTATTCGTCGGTCAGCGGCGGGTACGGTAACACTGCCAGCGGGAATGGCTCCTCGGTCAGCAGCGGGTTGCGGAACACTGCTAGCGGGCCCTGGTCGTCGGTCACCGGCGGGAAAGACAACAGCGCCAGCGGTAACTATTCGTCGGTAAGCGGCGGGGATTTCAACAGCGCCAGCGGTAACTATTCGTCGGTAAGCGGCGGGTATTTCAACAGCGCCAGCGATACCTGGTCGTGGGTCAGCGGTGGGTATCTTAACAGCGGCAGCGGCTTGTACTCGTCGGTCAGCGGTGGGTCAGAGAACACCGCCAGCGGTAACTATTCGTCGGTAAGCGGCGGGTATTTCAACACCGCCAGCGGTCACTGGTCGTCGGTCACCGGCGGTAAAATCAACACCGCCAGCGGCCACGTGTCGTCGGTCAGCGGCGGCAACAGCAGGGCCGCGCCGGATCAGTGGGATTGGGTCGCGGGTTCGTTGTTCGAGACCGAGTAAGTCTCGACAGCAAATCGCGGTCAAACAAGATCAAAATTCCCGCCGACATGCTCGCGTCTAGGAACTTTAAGCGTCGGTGGGGGAGTACAAAAAGCGTCCTAATAACGTTCTAACCGCTCGTCATCTCTTACTCCGTATCTGTTGCCGTCTCGGCAGATCCGGTAAGCGCCTTTGCGACCTCGCCCACCGGCCAAGGCTGGTGGCCCACGTAGTCGGCCATCTTCGTCTTGCCTTCGGCAATCTTGCCACGGACGGGATCGTAGACTCGCCAATGCATAGTCGGTCCGAACAGCGGCTGCGACTCCACCGATACAACCCGCACCTCGCCTTCCTCGAAATCACAGATCGGCTGGATACTGTTGAGTAACTTCTCGCCGTTGAGATGGCCGTCGCCGAAGTTCCAGCCGAGGACCATGCCGCCCACAAGCTCGCCCTCGTGCCATTCGTAGTCCTCGATGTCGTCGATGGCCACGGGCAGTGCTTCGAGCAGCGGCCTTCCTTGGAAGTGCACGAAGCGACTGACCAGCATCATGGCCTTGGCGCACTCATACTCAATCGGATCTTCGATCAGATCGACGAGCTGCTCGTAGAAGGTGCCGCTCACCTTCTTGAGCTTGCGCAGTTTATCGGTCGAACCGCCCTTCTTGAACAACCATATGTTGTACGCCCAGTTGCCCGCGTAATAGCGCATTGACGGCAGGAACGAGACACGTGCCGGCACGAAGTTGCCGAAGGTCGGGACTGCCACCAGCGAGAACAGCATTGCGCCGAGTAACAGCGGCATCGCGGTCATATCGAAGACCGATGCTTCGGGGTGAAACCAGAAGAGGAACCAACCGCCGTAGATCATCAGGATGTTCCATTCGACGGGCATCCCGTTGGGGTTGTTGAGACCGATGAAAGCGTGAAAACCCGTGAACAGCATGCAGCCCGCGAGCAAGAGCCAATGGTTTCCAGTCAGACCGGCCGCCACGAGGATGAACGGTATTGCGAATTCGGATACGTGCCCGAACGACGCCATTCTCTCGGCGAATGCCGACGGTCGCAGGTCGTTGGGGAAATCCTTGAACAGGTTTTGCTTTAGCACCTTCGGAAAGAAGGGCCCGTTGTTCATCATGAACATGATCACTGACGAGAAGTGCGCGTTCCATTTCGACACCGCCGCCCAAATCCAAATGAATGACCAGGTGATCATCGCGCCCGAGATCCAAAGATCGTCGGTCGCGGCGAAGATCATGCAACCAAGTACGATCCAATAATGCTCGTACCGTGCGACGAGAAATAGCGTCTTGTCGAGCACCCCGTTGACTGCGATCAGTACGAAGCAAGGCAGCAGCAGCGCAGGAGTGACCTCGGGTGCGACGAGAATGCGAAGCAGCAGCAATTGGTTCAAGACGTAGACAACGACGTCGAGCCAGTTGCGAGTGGTCCCACCGATAAGCGGAGCACCCGGCAACAGGGGATGCTTGATCGTTCCTGTACGCGCGAAATGGCGGTAGCCGCCGAACCACTTGTCGAAGCGCGCGTTCATCGGCCCCCAACCACAGCCAAAACCAAACAGCTCCCAAGCCGTCGACCAGACCATCGCCTTCTTGAACGCCTCGACCGTGAAGGCCCAGTCGGCAACTTGGGTAAAGCCCGGGTAGTCGGTGTTGAAGCTGCACCAAAACGCCCAGCCGCCTATCAGTGCGACGATGTACTTGATCCAGTAGAGCGCCATCACGCTGGGCAGATTCGGACTGGAATGAGCCCAGTTCTGGCAGGCCAGCTTCACACGCTCGGGGAACTGCGCGTTGATGATTTTCTCCGGTGGGTGCGGCGAGAATTCGGTCGACGAGTTGGTTTGATCTGCACTCATGCCAGCTTCTATGTAGCGCGTCGCCCGGCTCATCCAAGCTCACAGCGCGCGTCGCGGATACACGGCCTGCTCGCACAAGCTTTGGCCCGCCGTGAGCGTCCGTCCGGCTCACTTACAGACCAGCCTGGCCTTGCCTTCACGGCAGTCGGACGCGACGCCAATAATGTCAATTCCGGAAACCGGGAGGCCAAAGGCCAGGGAAGTGACAATGGGTCCGGCCTGGGGATCGTCCACCGCGAGCTTTCTCAGGCTCGCCTTGAAACGAAAACGTTCCGGCGTGAACCTGTCAGGAAAGAAAGCCACCTTGGTAGATTTGTCGTGGGCCAGGCAAACGATTCTGTTTTTCTTCCTGTTGCGGCAATCGGCAGAAGGCACGGACCCGTGGGCAGTCATGGACAACCCGTCCGAAAAACCCAGGGTTAACCCGTTCGAGACGTCCAGGTAGTTGACGACACCGCTTGCTCGCACCCGCCCGGATCGGCGGGCGCTCTTCCATATTATGACTCGCCGCACGGAGACGAGGCCGTCGTGGGAGTCGCAGGAGTTCCCCTGGCTGTCGCCGTCCAGGTCCGACTGGTCGGAGTTTTCCACGAAGATGCAGTTATCGGTATCGTCACATACGCCGTCCCAGTCGGTATCCCCGGAATAGTCGTCTCCCACGCACAGCCCGGCATCGATGCAGGCGTCACCCACGTCGTCCTCGTCGAGGTCTTCCTGCAATGGATTGTATGCTGCGGGGCAGTTATCCAGGCCATTGAATACTCCGTCCTCGTCCCGATCGACGCCCGTGCGCACGCCCGAGCCGTAGGGCACCGCCGTGTAGGTTATTTCCTGCCCCGGCGAGTCCGCAATTGCCCGGAGCGCGGTCGCGGAAATGGCCCCGCTTCCGTCATCGGGCAGAAAAGTACCGTCGGTCTGAAAAACCCAACCTTTTTGTTCGTCGTCGACGGTTCCCTTGGCGATAACGTCGCAGTGGCTGGAACCGGCTCCAAGCAACTGGGAGGGGTAAGGAGTCGTGGCCAGATTCAAGATCAGGTCTATGCGACTGTCTACTACAGGTCCGTTCGTGGCGGTGCGAGTTAGCTGCTGGCCGACTACTGGAGGCAGGTCGCTGTCGTAGGAAACCAGGAACGATTCCAGGTTTGCTTGTTCCAGGGCGCTGAGTCCAAAAGATGAGTTGCTATGAAATCGGAAGACTGTGTCGACCGAGCCGTCATGTAAAAATCCGAATCCCCGTACCTGGTCGCCAGTATGGATAAACGGTCCGTCGAGACCGCCAACGCTGAACATGCCAAACATTCCGACCTTCTGATATGCGTTACGCAGTTGCGGAATCTTGAAGTCCTGGTCTTCACCCCCTACCGTTACCGAAAGTCCTTCGCTGCCGAAAAACCCTTCGAGGGGGTCCAGGCGGTGGCAGGTAATGCAGTTGCCGACTCCGTCGGTGTCCCTCCCGGCGTATAGCGACCTGCCCGCCTCTTCGTTGGGACTCAGGCTGTTATCGAGTTGGCGCGACGGGTTGGGTGGGTAAACGATCTTCAGGACAAAGTCCGTGAACGTCTGCATGTCGGGTGCCGGGATGAGACCTTCGTCTCGCCCGAGTAGAGCGGGAAAGGCCTGGTTGAAAGCATTGAAGGCCTCGTCAGAATTACCTTGTCGGTCTCCACGCCAGTGCTGGGGACCGGAGTTCAGCAGCCCGCGCAGGCTCTGGGTTGTCATGGGGCCCTTCATCGGGTGAAAAGGTTGGCTTATTCCGGCAAGAAAAGGATTGCCGTTGGGTATCAAAGCCCCATCAGGATTTCCCAGGTCCCACGCCAGGTCGTCCATGTCTCCGAACACATGGCACGACGCACACGAAGCTTCGCCGTTGCTGCTTGTTGCTAGGGCGTCGTAGAGAAACGGTCTACCTGCGATTACGCTCTCCGGTTCCGGGCTGTGCAACGGAACCCGCTGTATCTCTTCGCCGACCGTACCCAGGGTGAGGTCGACTACTACCACGGAGTTACCAAATCGGGTGAGGGCGTATAACCGGTTGCTACCGAGTACCAGCCCCCCTGGACCACCATCACTGAGGGCGATATGGTTGTCTTCGCTGGGAGTGAAAGAATCGGACTCCAGTTCGGCAGTGTTGAATACGCCGATCTTGCCCGAACCGAAGGCCGCGACGTACAGGGTGTTGCCGTCATCAGATACAGCCACGCCCAGTGGAGTTGCCAGGCTGCGAGCTTTTACATCGGCAGGTGTGGTAACAGCGTCGTAGGGAATGTGCTTGTTGAGATGGCGGGGCGAAACGTCGCCGTTCTTTACCACGGTGATGCGCGACTCGGCAAGGTGTCCACGGACGCTGGCCGGTTCGCCGGAAGGTTTTATGCCACTCGAGCGCACGCCGAATCCTTCGAAACGGACTTGGTTTTGAGATTCAGTGTTGGAGACGTAGAGCGCCCCGTTTACTGGGTTTATCGCCATGTTGAATAGTACGGTTCCGACAGAGGCGAAAGAGTCTACCTGTACAGGTGGATCCGCGTTGGCGTCGATCTCGAATACGTCTTCGTCGGGAAGGTGAAAGTTAACCCCGTTGTTCCAGTCGCGTCCCAGCTCGTCCTGCCAGGTGCCGGGCGAGTAACCGTCCCGGTTCAGCTTGACGATCAGGCCGGTCTCCGGGCGTATGACGCCGTCCGAGTCGGAGTGCGGAGGCGGATAGCCGCCGGGCAGTGCGTTGCCGTTGAGCGTGCACGGCCCCTGCGGAAGATCTCTTATGAGATTGAAGTTGTTGGTGTCGCACACCAGTTGTTCGATAACGGTTGCCGTCTGGTTACCGGTACGAAAGCCGGCCGCGTAGACTTTGGACCCGTCCGCACTGGCAGCCAGGGATCGCGGG
>Ga0315336_1005282_pt1 | contig 14276 bp, 9 predicted proteins | sample ASW5metaG_FD_204512 | JGI IMG/M metagenome (GOLD analysis project Ga0315336, IMG submission 204512) | Ammonia-oxidizing marine archaeal communities from Monterey Bay, California, United States - ASW #5 | ecosystem: Environmental > Aquatic > Marine > Intertidal zone | place: USA: California...
CATCAGACCGGCGACACTCAGAAGAACGGCGGCCGTGAGGCCACGTCTCCACGCCGGAGCTCCCGGCGAACCTTCGCGCTTTTGTAATTTCATATTCTTATGCAGAAAAATGTTTGCTCAACAACGACGTTCTCCTATGTTGCTATCCTGACACATCCAGGATCGGCATCATTATTCCATACGCAGGAGGATCTCATGGGCACATTTTCACCAGAATCTCTGACCGGCATTCTGCCACCGATGGTGACACCGTTCCGGGAGGGGGATGAAGAAATAGATGAGCAGGCGTTGCGCCAGGAGATCCGCTATATGGTGGATGAGGGAAAGGTCCACGGCCTCGTGGTGGGCGGCAGCACCGGCGAGGGTCAGACGCTTACCACCGATGAGCTCCGGCAACTCGTCGGGGTCACGGTGGATGAGGTGGCGGGGCGCCTTCCGGTGATCGCGGGCATTATCGTCGACAGCACGCGCCAGGCCGTCGAGCGGGTGAAAGCATTGTCGGATCTGGACGTGGCGGCGCTGCAGGTTACCCCCGTGCATTATCTGTGGCGTCCCAGCGATGAGATGATGCAGCGGCATTTCGCCACCATCGCGGATGCCAGCAGTATTCCTCTTTTTATTTATAACGTGGTGCCCTGGTCTTACCTGTCGCCGCAATTGCTGACGAAAATTATCGTCGAGGTCGATGGGGTGATGGGGGTGAAGCAGAGCGCCGCCGATTTGCGTTCCCTGGCGGACGTGCTGTTGTTGCTGGACGGCCGCGGAATGGTCTTCAGCGCGATGGATGCGCTGCTGTATCCGTCGTTCGTGCTCAAGCCGACGGGTGTCATCGCCGGCATCCTGCCCACGGCGCCCAAACTATGCGTCCGGCTCTGGGACGCGGTAGAGCGCGGCGATCACGTGACGGCGCTCGATCTGCATGAGAAGCTGCTGCCCATCTGGCGGGCCATCGAGGGAGACAATATGTGCGGCAATATCAAGACGACGCTGGACCTGCAGAACCGCGCCCACAGCGTATGCCGGTCGCCCATGACGCCCACATCGGCGACGCAGAAAGCTGCCATTCGCGACGCGCTCGTGAACGCGGAGCTTATTGCGGGTTCATAGGTCAGGTAGTTAAGGGGAATCGTCGCACGCTTCGCGTGCGCAGTTACTGTGCTTCGGCCTGCGGCCGAGACAGGGGCGACACTTCTTGAGCCCCCGCCAGTGTCGCCCCTACGGCCGCCAAGTCAAACGCGAAGAAGTTGACCGCTCCCTCCTCGGTCGCGTCCAACCCCACCGCGGCAACCCCACACTGCCGGCCCCTAGCACCTTGCCCAGGCAAGGTGCTAACGACGAAACCAAAAAAAAGAGTTTGACAACTTTTGCGCATGCAAAATTTCGACGTCACCGTTTCTTGTGAGAACAGCGTTTTCGAGCGTTCTGTCGAGCTCTGGGCGCCGTCCCGTGTCCTCCTTGACTTCTCGGCTCGGTCGACCCGCTTGCGGCCGGCCTCGTGCCTCTCTGAGCGTCGAAAATCGCCGTGGTATACTCCCTTTTGTTTTGATCACTTGAAGTCCGAAGAGAAAAAAAGAGGGAACACATGAAAGAAAAAATCGCCGTTTATTTCGATGCACTCGAGAGGTTCTCTACAGAAGAGCTCGACCGCTCGGCAAAAGATCTTGTCATTCGAGAGAAGAAGAACCTCGCGTGCGTGATCGCGCACCTCGCCGAGATCTCGAAGAGAAAGGCGCACCTCGAGTGCGGATACAAGAACCTGTTCGAGTACTGTGTCAGACGTCTTAACTTGAGTGAGGGCATATCGCTCTCGAGATCGCCCTGGAGAAAAAAGATCCAGCGAGAAGTCGAGAGCGCCGCTTGAAGAAGGAGGCGAAGCACAGCCGCGAGGCGAATTCACCTTGCCCGGACAAGCTACCGAAGAAGAACGAAAACGGCTGGCCTGCCGAAGACGAAAGCCGCCGTTCAGAGAGGTCGCGCTACATTCCCGCTTCGGTGCGTGAGGAGGTCGTCGCGCGAGCGGACTACCGGTGCGAATACCGAGGGCTGGGGGGAACCCGGTGCACGCAGCGAACGCTGCTCGAGGTGGACCACAAGGGCTCTTCTCAAACGGTGGGACTCACGAAAAGGAGAACCTGCGGGCCCTTTGTGGCCGACACAATCGCTTCCTTGCCGAGAAGGTACTGGGTGTCGAGTTCGTCGAGGCGAAGATCGCCTTGAGGAAGGCACACGCTGTGTGTCGTCGAGAGTGAGTCTTTAATGCTCGACGGGCCCAAGGCTCTGCCAAACAGGGGGCAGGTGGGTAGCCGGTAGGGTTTGGGGAGGCGGCAATGAGCGCTCCCCAATAGGGCGGAGCCCGCAAGAAGTGCCGCGCGCGAAGCGCGACCGTTGTCAGGATAACTAGCTAACCATATTGTCTAGGAATAGTGCATAGTGAACACAGAATGTGAATTTGAATGAGATTCCGCGACAGTGTTGTCAAACTAACTGCTTTGCTGGGGAGACATCTTAACAAACGACACCACTTCCTGTAACTTGCACCACAACTCGCAAGCCGGCAGCTTCGCCGCTCCGATGCGTCGGTTTGCGGCGGAGCTGCGCCAGGAAGTCCTGTTTTCTCTTTTTCTTGTACTGTCATAAAACGCCATGGCCCATGTCACCCTGGAGGCTCTGACCAAGAAGTTCGGCGAGGTTGTAGCCGTCGCCGGCGTCGACCTGAAAGTCCATGACAAGGAGCTGATCGTGCTGGTCGGGCCCTCGGGATGCGGTAAGTCGACCACACTGCGCATGATCGCGGGACTGGAGGAGATCACGGCGGGGACCATTCGAATCGGTGATCAGGTCGTCAACGAGGTCCCGCCGAAAGACCGCAACATCGCCATGGTCTTTCAAAACTACGCCCTCTACCCCCACATGAACGTCTACAAGAACCTGGGATTCGGGCTCAAGATGCGCAAGGTTCGTAAGGCCGAGATCGACGAGCGTGTTCACCGAGCCGCCGCCATCCTGGGAATCGAGGACCTGCTCCGGCGAAAACCGGCACAACTTTCCGGGGGACAACGGCAGCGGGTCGCAGTGGGGCGAGCGATCGTGCGCGACCCGGACGTGTTCCTTTTCGACGAGCCGTTGAGCAATCTCGACGCCAAGCTGCGCGTCACTATGCGGTCGGAGCTGGTGAAACTGCAGAGGCGCCTCGAAGCCACAATGATCTATGTCACGCACGACCAGGTGGAAGCGATGACCATGGGGAACCGCATCGTGGTGATGAACGAAGGGAGAATCCAACAAGTAGGCTCACCCTTGAGCGTGTATGAGTCACCCGTGAACCGCTTCGTGGCCGAGTTCATTGGTAGCCAGCCGATGAATTTCTTCGCCGGGTCGCTGGTGGCGAATGACGAGGGTATGCTCGTTGATTTGCAGGACTTCCGTGTCAAACTCCCACCAGAACGAAGGGATCGGTATGGCAGATACGTGGGGAGGGACGTCACCGTCGGCATTCGGCCTGAATGCATGACGACGGCGGAACCCGAAAGAAGTTCCGCCACCTGGAGCCGGGTTCGTGCGCAAGTCGTCGTTCCACAGCTGCTGGGAGCTGAAACGATTCTCGAGCTGAGGAGTGGTGACCTTCAATTCACTGCCCGAGTGGATTCGCATTTTGAGTACAGGCCGCAACAGGAAATCGAAGTCTATTGCAACATGTCGAAGTGCCACCTGTTCGATCCCGTGACGGGTAAGGTCATCTGAAGGGCCCATCCCGGGTGGCGCAACCTGCGGAAGTCGACGACTCTTTGCTGGAGCCGCTTGACCCAGCGGTAGTTGCAGGCGTTTTCCGCCAGGACGTCGAAGCTGTGTATCGACTTGTACTTGAGGGCCGTTCGGCTGTTGGGACCGGACGGCGGCGATGTCCTGCGATGCCAGAAGTTTTCTTGGAGAACGGAACGGTGCCGCTTATCCTGTGGCTTGCACGTACAGAAGCAAGTATCGCTGAGACTCCCACAAAGCGCCGCCGCTAGCGTAGTGAACCCTCAGGGGGCCATGCCACAGCCTATCTCGAAGCGTCAACATCTCGCCGGCTTGGCGTGTCTACTTGTCTCGTGGTCGTGGGCGTCTCTCTTCGGTGGAGAGACGCTGGTGCCGCCGTCTCTCGGTCCCCGAGAAGTCAACCCCGCCGTGGAGCGCTGTATCGAGAGGGGACTGAACTATCTCGCGAAGAACCAGAGGTCGGATGGTTCTTATGACGGGTATCTCGGGTATGCGAGCAACAGAAACGTAGACCCTCTTCCTTGTGCGATGACTTCAATGGCCGGGCTGGCGCTCCTCGCCAGCGGCAGCACCCCGACTCGTGGTCCCTACGCAGAGCAGATCACCAAGGCCGCCGACTTCGTCTCCATTCGTTGCACGACGCGGCCCGACGGACTCATCACCGATCCGAGCGATCGCCTCTTTCGGCCCATGTTCGGACACGCCTTCGCCACCACGTTTCTCTCGCAGGTTCTCGGTCAGGTGCGAGATGAGTCCAGAAGAGAACGAATCCGCGACGTCCTGCGGAAAGGTGTCGCGTTTACCCTTAGCACGCAGGCGGACGTCGGCGCTTGGAACTACGGCCCCGCGGACCCGATGCACTACGAAGGGACGTTGACCGTGACTCAGCTACAGGCGCTGCGCTCGTGCCGCGACGCGGGCATCTTCGTACCCAAGCGTGTGATCGACAACGCCGTCGGGTACATCGAGTCGTCCACGCTGCCGGACGGTTGGGTGCGCTATCGGCTCGACAATGACATCAAGCGTCCCGGTGTGACCTGTGCAGCGGTGGTCGCCCTCTGGAGCGCCGGTCGCTACGAGGATCCTCTGCTGAAAAAAATAGCGGCTCGGGTCCGACAGGACATTCGTCCAGGCTGGCGAGACCAACACCACGCCGAGTACATCACGTATTATCTCTCCCAGGCCCGTTACTTTCTCGGCGGCGACTGGCCGCAATTCTACCAAACCTGTTCCACCATGCTCGTCTCTGAGCAGAGGTCAGATGGTAGCTGGAGCGGAAGGGACGGCGGGGTGACCTACGGAACAGCCGTGGCGCTCCTCGTGTTGCACCTGCCCTACAACCGGTTGTCAATTTATCAGCGATGATCTCCAGCAAAGGGCCCTCCATCGACCCGGCCTGGGTCGACCGCCTGCCGAAGACAACGCAACGAGTCAAAGAAGAGGTGGCTCGCATCATCGTCGGCCAGGATCACGTCGTCGAAGAGATCCTGATGGCGTTTCTGGCCGGTGGACACGTCCTCCTGGAGGGAGTTCCGGGGCTCGCCAAGACGCTCCTCGTCAATACGCTGGCCTCCGCTCTCTCGATGACTTTCGGCCGCGTTCAGTTCACGCCCGATCTGATGCCAAGCGACCTTACCGGCTCGCAGATGATGCAGGACGACCATCGTCGGGGGCAGCGTGAGTTTGTCTTTCGACGCGGTTCCATTTTCGCCCACGTTCTTCTCGCTGACGAGATCAACCGCTGCCCGCCGAAGACTCAGGCCGCGCTCCTGGAGGGAATGGAAGAAGGCACGGTCACGGTTGGCGGCAAGAACTATGCGCTGCCCAGCCCTTTTTTTGTTCTCGCTACTCAGAACCCCATCGAGCAGGAAGGCACCTATCCCCTTCCGGAAGCACAACTCGATCGTTTCCTGATCAAGGTTCTGGTCGACTACCCCACTCTCCGCGAGGAGTGGCAGATCGTCGACCAGACAACCAGCGGCGACCAGCGCTCGCTGAGTGAAGTCCTGTCACGGGACGACATCCTCGCCTGGCAGGCGGTCACGCGCGCGCTTCCCGTATCGAGTCATGTTCTCGACTACATTGCACGCCTGGTTCGCCGGACTCGTCCCTCCGAAAAGTCCGCTCCGGATTGGATCCGACACTATTGCTCCTGGGGAGCGGGTACGAGGGCGGCTCTGGCGCTGACCGCCGTCTCCAAAGCGCGCACGCTTCTGCGAGGGCGGTTCGCGGTGACGCGGGAAGACGTCCGGGCGACAGCGCCACTTGTCCTCCGCCATCGCATTCTTCCCAGTTTTCACGCCGAAGCGGAGAATATTTCCACGAACGACCTTGTCGACCGCCTCTTGAACGATACGCCTGCCTTTGCGGAACGCTACGACTACGATGCTGCGACCAAAAGCTTCCTTCGACTCTGAACAGCGCTGCAGATGCTTACCTCGAGGAAGAGGGCGCTGATGGGGGCGTACTTCGTCAATCCCCTGTTCCTCAGCGCATTGCTGCTCGGTCTCGTGCCGATCGTGATTCACCTCCTGAACAGGCAGCGTTACCGGGTCGAGCACTGGGCCGCCATGGACTTTCTCTTCGCGGCGGCTATGACGAATCGCCGCCGGATCAAGTTTCAGGACCTTCTGCTCCTCTTGCTTCGCGTCCTGGTCATCGTGCTCCTGGTGCTCGGTTTCGCGAGACCGCTGCTGGAGGGTGTCTCGCTCAGTCGGGTGGATGAAAAGGTCGTCATTCTGGACGACTCGTTCAGTATGGACGTCGTCACTCCAGCGGGCCCCCTCTTCGAGAGGGCCCGCAATATCGCCGTCAGCGAGGTCGAAGATGCTCTCGGACGTTCCATTTCGGTTACTGCGTGGCTGGGAGACTCGACGGCCCCTCTGGGGTGGGCCAAGGAACACCCCGGGGGTTCGCAGGAGGCGGGGACCAGCGCAGAGCCGGGAGGAGGTCCGGGCGAGGTTCACGACCCCATGGGAGAACTCGGGGAACCCCGGGACCTCGGGGAGCTCGGGGAGTTGAGCCGAGTGACCACGAAAGACACGCCGCTGCGGCTGGGAAAGGTGCTCGCCAGCGCACTCGAAGAGTGGTCGGTAACCGACGCCAAAACACGCTTGATCGTCTTGATCAGCGATTTCCGGCGATCGGATTGGCTGGACGACGGCGGCAACCTCACGGAATCTCTCGGGGTAGCGTTTCAGCAACTCCAGGAGCATCCTGCTTTGCTCTTTCGATGGGTCAACGTCGGTGCCGGAGACGTCGACAACCTCGCCATAGCAGATTTTCGGCTGGTATCAAAGCACGCCATAAAAAACATTCCCGTCCGCATGGAGCTGACCGTCCAAAACTTTTCGCAGAAGCCCTACTCGGGGCTCGTCGGCAATCTGGAGGTTGGCTCTTCTGAGGCGGGGTCGTTTCGACTGTCACAGCGCATACCCTTGCCGCCCTTTGAGACCATCGAGCCCGGAGAGGCAAAGCAGGTCGAGCTGACCCATACGTTCGACAAGGCGGGCCAGTATCCTCTGCGGATCACTCTACGACATGACCTGCTCCCCAGGGACGACGAGAGTTACCTCGTCGTGAACGTGCGCGAGAGCCTGCGGTGCCTGGTGATCGACGGTGATCCCGCGGTCGACCGCTTCGCCGGAGAGTCCGGCTACCTGGTGGCGGCCCTCGCACCCCGTGGCCAGCGCCAGACCGGTATCGAGCCTCGCGTCGCAGGCAACCTGATCACGAAGGACGCCGTCCGCGACGAGGATGTCGTGATGGTCCTGAACCGCCCGTCGTTGGCGAGCGACGAGTGGACCGTGCTGGAGTCATTCGTGCAGCGGGGCGGTGGCCTCGTTTTCTTCCTCGGCAACCGCATTGACCCTCGCCATTATCGTCCGAAGACGGAGGCTCCCCTTTTTCCTGTCGTCCTGCGATCACCGTACAGTCCTGCGGCGAGGGTGCCGCTGCGTCTGGGCGGCTTTGAGCATCCGCCGTTGAAGGTTTTTCAAGGCGTCGAGGGCGTCACAATAGAAAAGGTCCTCTTCAGTCGATACTTTTCCCTCGATGCTTTGCCGGGCGCAACCGTCGTTGCTCGCTTTGCGGATGGCCGGGGTGAGGCTGGCACGCCAGCGATCGTGGAGGCGAGCGTCGGCCCAGGACGGGTTGCTGTCTTCAACACGAGTGCTGATCGAGACTGGTCCGACTGGCCCGCCGATACCAGCTTTCCCGTTGTTCTTCAGGAGTGGGTGCATTATCTAGCGCCGCAGATCAGCGCCGCGAACAACATGCCAACAGGCAGGGTCATTCGCTGGCCCGCCGCTCCGGGCAAGAGCTACGAGGTCGTCGGCCCCGACGGCAGCGTCCATCCCGTGCGCCAGCACGCCGTAGTCTCCGATGAAGACCTCTCCGCTGAAGAAATCGAGCCAGCCGCGGACCCGAACAAGGCAGAGGCATCGAGAGGGGTCGCCGAGTATTCCGAAACGTTTCACGGCGGTTTTTATCGCGTTCGCCAGGCGGGTCGGTCGACGAGCGATCGGCTCGAGTCTCCGGAGGGTTCTTCCCTCTGGTTCGCCTGTCGGCGTCCGCTCGTCGAGAGCGACTTGGCGGCTTTCGACGAGGCGGAGCTCGAGAGCTTCCTCCAGGCTCATGGCATCAGATACGCGTTTGGCCAGGAGGCCGAGGCCAGCTCTGAGCAGGCTGCTCAACCCGGCGAGGTGTGGCGCTGGCTGGCCCTCGGCGCGGCAGCAGCTCTGTTGCTCGAGCTCTTCCTGGCCTGGTGGGTGGGGAGGGGAGTGTCATGACCCTGCCTCTTGATCCCCATTTCCTCGCAGCGATCTCGCGGGGCCCCACGACCTGGGAATTCCCCGGACTTCCCCGCGGCCTCTGGCTTTTCGTGGCCCTCGTTCTGCTCGCCGCAAGCCTGGCTTTGATCGTGCTGCTCTATCGGCAGGAGGGGCGCTTGACGCGGGTGCAACGCTGGACACTCACTCTTGTGAGAGTGCTGGCGTTTGCCGTCATCGTCTTCATCTTGACAGATCCGCAGAAGATTCAAGACGTCGAGCTGACAAATCCCGGGAAAGCTTTTATCGTCATCGACACGTCTCAAAGCATGGGGCTGCAGGACACGTACGAGGTCGAGTCGCAAAAGAAGGCCGTCGAACGCGCAACAGAATTGGATCTCGACGAGAAACCGTCACGCCTCTCTCTCGTGCACGCGGCCCTGAAGCGGCATGAAACAATTCAGCGTCTGGAGGAACGGAACGACGTACGCCTGTACGCGTTCGGGGAAGAGCTGACGCCACTGGCGCACCTCGACGCCCTGGGCGACAAGAGACCCGAAGCTGGGGAGACGCGCATCGGCGAAGCGCTTGCCTCGGCGGTGGACGGTGTTGACGCCGAGCCACCGACTGCTGTTATTCTCATCTCGGACGGTCACAACACCGGCGGAATCGCTCCGATAGAAGCAATTCAGGACTCTCTTCGCACCCGTCGGGTACCCGTGCACACGGTCGGCGTCGGTCACGAAGCCCTCACCAGCAACCGCCAGCTCGTCGAGCTCTCGGCTCCTGAGGTTGCTGAGCCGGGCTTTCCGATCGAGATCGAGGCGTTGGTCCAGACGAGCGGCATTCGCGAAGCGTTTACGGCGACACTGACACGCTCAGACCATGACGGTGCGAGAAAAACGGTCGTGGCCCGCAAGGGGGTCCGACCGTCAGGTGCGACGTACGAGGTCCGCTTGAAATTCATCGATACACTCAACGATCCGGGCCGTTATGTGTATCGTCTGGAAGTTCCCTTGCATCCACGAGAAGTGACGCGACAGGACAATCACGGGGAACTCACGGTGTCCGCATCGGAGATTGAGCGCCAGGTCTTGCTGGTGGCTGGCGAGGCGAGCCCGGAGTTCATCTTCCTTCGCAACTTCCTGCTTCGAGATCGTGGTGTCGCCGTCTCCTGCTGGCTCGCGGCGGCAGACACGGAGTTCCTCCAAGATGGGGACGTGGTTATCCAGCGACTGCCGCTGGATGCGAAGGAGTTGCTTCCCTACGGCGCTGTCATTCTTCTCGACCCGCCGCCGAAAGCGTTGACACAGAACTTTCTGAAGTCGCTCAAGACGTTTGTCACCGAACAGGGGGGTGGATTGGTCTACGTGGCGGGTGAGGCGTACACCCCGTCCATCGCACGGGGTGTCCATTTCGGGGTCCTGCGCTCCTTGTTGCCGGTCGTCTTGTCCCCGGCGCCCCTGGCGTCGTTCTACAAGGCGCCCTGGCGGCCCAGAATCACGGACCAGGGCAAGCTCCATCCAGCCTGCCGGTTGGTCGAGGATCCCCGGGAAAATGAAGCCCTGTGGGACGTCCTGCAACCCTTTTACTTCTGTTATCCGGCAACGAAACTGAAACCGGCGGCCGTCAGTCTCTGTTACGGACTCGGCGACAACCTCCTGGCGGCGCTCCAACGTCTGGGGCCGGGAAAGGTCCTCTACCTGGGAACCGATGACTTTCACTTCTGGCGGGCGAGCGGACTCGATATCTACGAGCGGTTCTGGTCAAGCATCGTGCGTTTCGTTTCGGTCATCGACAAGAAGGTGCACATGGAGCGGATCGTTCTCGAGACGGACCGGGACGCCTACCAGCCGGGTGAGTCGGTGCGCATCCTGGCCCACTACGGGACGAACGCCAAGGCTCGCGCCGCGCCTTTGGAGGCGGTGATCGAGTGGGATGCGGAGCGTGCGCTCTCCGGTGCCGCCTCCAATACCGACGACGACACCGACGAACGGGCCCTGCGTAACCGGCGCTGGCGCGTGCGCCTTCGCCCAGACGAAGCCAAAGAAGGGCAGGCTCTGGGCATCTTCCCGGCGGGCGGGCCAGGTTTTTTTCGTGTTCGCCTGGGAGCCGAGGCCGAGACGACCTTTGAAGTACGGGCGGTCTCGTCGGAGCTCCAGGACTCGACACCGGATTTCGGGCTGCTCGCCACCGTGGCGGAGCAGACCGGGGCTACGTTTCGGGAGCTCTCGGCCATCGAGCAGTTGCCCGAGGCGATCGCTGAGGGCAAAGTGACCGAAATCATAGGTCGACAGAAGCGGGCGGGTTGGGATACACCCTCCTGGTTGCTTCTCTTCGCGGCGCTGTTGACGGTCGAGTGGATCTTGAGAAAGCTGTGGAACTTGAGTTGATCTGTCATGACCACTAGTGGAACAAGTCTCTCCCTGTCCTACATGCGTGAGCGCTTGGTGAAGGTGCTCACCTGGCTCGGTTTCGCGAACTCGGCGCTCTTCGTGGCGAGCGCGATTCTCGTGTCTCTCGGATTGGACTATCTCGTGGAGCTGCCGTTGGCGGTCCGTGCCGTTGCGCTCTGCGGCGCCGTCCTTATCGTGCTGGCGTTGGTCCTGCGGACTCGCCGTCGCCTGCGCCATACATATCCACCCGGCGTCTTTCTCGAGACCATCGAGCGGAAGCATCCCGAATTCGACGGACAGCTTCTGAATGCCATCGAATTCGGTCGAGAATGGAAGGATCGAAAAACAGCGCAGACGAGGGAGGCGGAGCCTTTTTCGAAGGCCCTCGAGTTACAGCTGGCGCAGCGTGCCGCGCGCGAAGCACGGGAGGCGCTGGGACCGGTGTCCTTCCAGGGAGCTCTCGACCTGCGTTTGCTTCGCCGCCGCGCCACGTGGGCGGCCCTGGCGTGGCTCGGTGTGGCTGTCGTTGTTGTGTGCTTTCCTCACGTCTTCCGGACGTGGGGCCTGCGCAATGTCTTTCTATCCACGACCGTATGGCCACGAAGCACTCACTTTGTTGTCGATTCGTTCGAACCTGTCCTGCATCACCCTCGCAAGGCGCCGCTATCTCTAGAATGCTGGGTCCTGGGCGACGTTCCGCGGGCGGTCGAGCTCCATATACGATCCGACGGTAAAGAGAAGGTGCGCCGGCTACTTGCTGGCGCCACTGAGCGGCGCGCCTGGAATCTCATCAGCGAAATTGCTGCCGGCGGTCCCGCTCCAGGAGAGAAGGTTGAAGCGCAGAAAGTCACCTATTCCATCGCGCACGTCCTGGAGCCCTTCGAATATTACTTCGCGGGCGGCGACAACCGCAGTCGGGAGACACGCGTCGAGGTTCATGAGTCGCCGAGAATCGTTTCTACGTCCGTGGCCGTGACCTACCCCGAGCACACGGGTCTGGAGAAGGAGACCTTTGAGAACCCCTCGCGTGATATCCGCGCGCTCGAAGGCAGCACGATGGATCTTCGCTTCGAGGTGGATCAGCAAATCCACGAGGCGTGGCTGCGCTTCCACGAAGAGGAGCGCCGCCACATCGAGACGCACACGAAACACGCTTTCTCCCACGGCTTCGTCCTGGAGGAGAGCGGCTTTCTGGATGCCGGCGCATTGGCAGGCGATTGGCATTTCGAGACCGATCGTGTGCGCCTGGCGTTCGTGGCTTACGTCGATCTCCACCCGCAGATCTCTTTGGCGATTCTTACTGAGACCCGGGAGGTGACGCCAGAAGGGCGCATCGCCTGGCGCGTGGAGGCCCGGGATGACTTCGGGTTTCGAGACATTCAGCTGGAGCTGATCCGACCCGACAAGAACAAAGACGGCCAGTTTCAGGAGAGGATCGACACCGTGAACCTCGCTCCCTGGGATCTTCAGCGCGAGGATCAGGAAGTTCGGGTCGCGATGGAGAGAGAGCTCGAGTTGAAACCCTTTTCGCTCACTCCCGGAAGTCGTTTCACCCTGCGAGCGCTCGCCGTTGACAACGACGCGCCTGGAGGCTTCAAGGAAAGTCACTCCGGCTCCGTGACGTTTTCAGTCCTTTCTCCTGAGGAATTCCGTCGTGCGATGGAGAGGCGGCTGACGGCGGTTCAAGGACGCCTCGAGGAGCTCGCCTTTGCCGAGGCCGCTCTTGTCGATGATATCGACGCCATCGACCCAACGCCTCCTGGAGCAGACATTCAGGCGGCGAATCAGGAGCTGGCGGCCAACAAGGGATCTCCAGGTCGGCAGGAAGCAAAGTCACCGGGGGATCCGGCGACGACCGCCCGGCAGCGTTCTCCACAGGAGCCAAGCGGTCCACTTACAACCGCTCAACAAGGTCCGCGCGCCCGAAACGCGCAATCATCGAGCCAGCAGGAGAGTCAGCAGAGCAAGAGCGCGAAACAGGCGCGACAGCAGGCAGGCGAGCAAAGCAAGAGCGCCGAACAGGCGCGACAGCAGGCGAGCGAGCAGAGCAAGAGCGCCGAACAGGCACGACAGCAGGCGAGCGAGCAGAGCAAGAGCGCCGAACAGGCACGACAGCAAGCGAGCGAGCAGAGCAAGAGCGCCGAACAGGCACGACAGCGGGCGAGTGAGCAAAGCAAGAGCGCCGAACAGGCGCGTCAACAGGCCGCTTCGAAAAGCGCCTCGTCCCAGAAAAATCCCCCTTCGCAAGCAGCGGAGCGACAAAAAAAGATCGCCCAGGACCTTCGCGAGCTTGCCAAGGAGCTCGATCAGCTTGCATCGAGCCTCGAGCAAAACCGGGCGCTCCGGCCGGAGGAAAAAAGGCGCCTGGTTCGCGACGTCCGGGAGCCTCTTCGAGACCTCGCTGAGGAAAAACTGCCCGACAGCGTGGAGGAGCTGGAGTCGGTCCGAAAAAAGGAGGATCTACTCGAGGCAAAAAAGAAGGTCCGTGATATCGCGGAAAAGATGCAGCAAGCGGCCGAGAATCTCGAGGGCACCCAGAAGTTTCAAGATGCAATCGATCGCCTTCGCATCCTTCTGAAGCTTCAGGGAGAACTGATTCGGGAGACGGAGAGAGACGATTCAGAGGACCGTTTGCGAAAAAATGACCAGCGCCGCAGATTCTAGCCTATAATTACGGCGCTATAGAAGAGGTGCCCATGCACTTGTGGTTTTTCGTCATCGCGCTTCTGGCTTCGCCGACCGAAGTGCCGGCCTCTGTGACTCCGCGCTCTGAAGAGCTGGCCGCGGAAGTCGAGAGACGCTACTACCGGCTTGCCTCTCTCATGGGCGATCTCCTCGAAGCTACCGGAACCGTTGACCGGGCCTCGCGGTTGCAGGTGGCGTTGCAGCGTGCCAGACAGCTGGAGATTACCGCACGACTCCAGGAAGTCCAGAAGCTCCTGGATCGCGGTGCTTGGATCGAAGCGCTCGAGGAGGAACGGATTCTCGAGAACTGCTTGCAGCGCTTGCTCCGGATTCTTAACGGAGAAGACGAAGGCGAACAGCTCGAGGATGCTATCCAGAAGATTAGCGCTCTGACTGAATCTCTGGAGCAGCTCCAACGCATCCAAGAAGAACAAGAAAGTAACCTCGCGCAGACGGAGAAGATTCTGGCTCAGGATGAGGCGTCTCTCGAGAAGAACTCCGAGGAGCTCGCTGGCAAGCTGGAGCGTGCGAAGAAAGATATCGATCGACTTGCCAAAGAGCTCGAGCGTCAGCAGCAAGACCAGCAGGGTCAGCAAAGGCAACAGGGAAAACAAGGTCAACAGGGAAAACAAGGTCAACAGGGAAAACAAGGTCAACAGGGGAAGCA
>Ga0315336_1005283_pt1 | contig 14276 bp, 13 predicted proteins | sample ASW5metaG_FD_204512 | JGI IMG/M metagenome (GOLD analysis project Ga0315336, IMG submission 204512) | Ammonia-oxidizing marine archaeal communities from Monterey Bay, California, United States - ASW #5 | ecosystem: Environmental > Aquatic > Marine > Intertidal zone | place: USA: California...
TTGATCTGTTGTTAAGCGATGATTTCGATGAGACCCATCGACTCGCGTCGGATCTCGATGCGGTGAATGAAGATCGCCGGGAAGTCGAACGGGCCGTACAAGACGAAGTGCTCCAAGAACTAGAACGTTCGTTCGTGCCGGACCAACGAAGTGTTGTTCTTGCGCGGCGCAATTGGCATGCGGGCGTCATCGGCATCGTCGCATCGCGTATCCAGGACCAGTACTACCGGCCCGTCATTCTCATTGCGCTGGACGATGCGGGCAAGGGCAGGGGATCCGGCCGCAGTATCGAAGGCTTCGATCTCGCCGGTGCCATTGCTTCATGCGGACACTTGCTGGAAAAGCACGGCGGGCACACTGCTGCCGCAGGCCTGACCATTGATGCGAAAAACGTGGCCGAATTCGCCCAAGCGTTTGAGCAATGCGCCTGCGAGCGTTTACCTCAGGGCGAAATCCTGAAGCCGCTCCGGATCGATGCGCAAGTAGCATTGAGCAGCATCGACCCGCAACTGATCCACGCGCTCGACCGATTGCAGCCGTGCGGACATCACAACGCATCACCCGTCTTCGCAACATTCGGCGCGGAAATCGTACAAGGATCGTGCCGCGAGTTGCGCGGTGGCCATTTAAAGATGATGGTTCGCGATGATAGTGCGACGTTGCACGCCATCGGTTTTGGCATGGCGGATCGCTTGAGCGATATCACCGGCGCACGATCAGTGGATATCGCGTTTGCACCCCAATTCAACACGTGGCGCGGAGAGACCTCAATTCAATTGCTGCTCAAAGACATCTGTCCCGCAGGCGAGCAGACTCCGGATTAGATACGTACGATGTCCGCCTGTATCGAAGCCAAGAACCTGACGAAGTGTTACGGGCCGCTCGTAGCCGTAGGCGGCGTGTCGATCGAAGTGCAAACGGGCGAAATCCTCGGACTGTTAGGGCCCAACGGTGCTGGCAAGAGTACAACGTTGGGATTATTTTCAGGACTCATCCGGCCGAGCGAGGGAAGCATCTCGATATTTGGAAAAGACGTTCGGCGCGATTTCCTTCCGATCGCAAACCGCATGGGTGTGCTACTCGAACGCCCGCTGTTTTATGGCCATCTATCCGCGCGGCGGCACCTATTACTGCTTGCTCGGCTCGCGCGCCAATCGGTCAATGTTGACCGCGTACTCGACCGTGTCGGATTGCTATCCGACGCTAAAAAACCGGTGCGCACATTTTCAACGGGTATGCGCCAACGGCTGGGCATCGCACAGGCAATGTTGACGGATCCGGAACTATTGATTTTGGATGAGCCCACGAACGGACTCGACGTCGATTCCGCTCGCGAACTGCGCACGCTGCTCCGGTTTCTCGCGGACGAAGCAAAGGTCACCATCGTCATCTCGAGCCATCTATTGAGCGAAGTCGAAGAACTTTGCGAACGCGTTGCCGTACTCAATCGCGGACGGTTGATCGCTTGTGAAGATACAGATCGTTTACTTTCTTATGACGCCTCTCATGTGGACGTATTGATAGATTCGCCGGAGGCGGCAGCGCGCCGGCTGCTTGAAGAGGATTGGGTCGCCAAATGCACACCGCACGCGAATCGTATCGAGGTTCGGCTCCGCGACGACAACATTCACCAATTGACTTCGTTCCTTATTCAGAACGGCTACGTCCTATCCGGAGTCATTCCGCGCAAACGCACGTTGAGCGATTTCTACTCCCAGGTGTTAGAGACATGATCGGTCGGGTGTGGGCGGCATACCAATTCGAGTTGGGGAAGACCGCGCATCGACGTGGAATCTATGCCGGGCCAGCCGTCATTGTCGTGCTTTTCGCCGGGATGTGGTATCAGTACACCCGCGGAGAAACGGACATCGACGGACTACGGTTCATCGCGTTCGCCACGCCGGTGACGCTCAATCTACTCGGCCTCATGCTCATCCTCGCATTCTCGGCGGGACTCGTCGCCTCGGAAGTGAGCGCGGGAACGTTGCGGCTACCATTAACCCGGCCCATCCGGCGTAGCGAATTACTCGCAGGTAAAATTTTTCTCGCTATGACATACGCAATGCTGCTCACGGGATTGGTCGGAGCACTTTCGTGGACTGTCGCTGTCGGTGTGCACGGCGTGAGCGCAGTCGAATACGGCGGCGAAGTTTGGTTCACCGGCACCCAAATGTTTTGGACGTACTGCATCTGCGCCGTGTTAGGATTGGCACCCCTATTTGCTGCGTGCGCATACGGCGTCATGTGGTCGGCGCTAATGCCAAATGCGGGTTCAGCCATTACCGCTGCAATCGTAACGTGGTTTCTGGCGGACCTCATCAAAGAGCCATTCGGAATAGCGCCGTACTTGTTCACGTCCTATATCGAAACGTCGTGGCACGTTTTTGCGGATCGATGCGATTTGATGGATCCCATGTGGACCCCCATGGCGTACCGCAGCATCGCTGCATCCGCAGCGGCGTTCTTCACATGTGGAGGCATCGCGCACATCGCATTCGATCGCAGGAACATTTGCAAGTGATTGCCGCTGCCTTGTGCATCGCGCTCGGCGGCGTGAGCTTTGAAAAGGTCGACATTCCTGATCTCTACATTGGGCATTACGCACATTTGGTTGATGTCGAAGAAGTAAACTATCTACACGCCGATGTGAATGAAGACGGCCAGATGGACCTGTTGCTTCCAACGCGTGCGTATCTCCGGCGAGGCACTCGCTTTGACTCAGATCGGTTCATTTCCCTGCCCGAGTTCGCCATGGTTTCCCGCGTAGACTTCTGGGGACCCGCAATGTACGTATTGAGCCCCAATAGTATGGCCACATTTAAACTCGTGGACGGCACATGGAATCGTACGCTCGGCATCGATCATAAGTGGGAAGAGCAGGAGTTAATCCGTCTCGAACCCGAGGGCGAACAGCCACACATTACGTTTGAGCGGTTTCTCCACGATGTGGACGGTGACGGACAACCCGAAATCGTACGCACCGACGCGTCTGGCATTACGGTCAACAAGATCGACGGTAGTCGGATAGAGACCTCGCACCTCGATCTCTATCCATCGGCCCATCTCCTTCCTCAGGCGGGGCAGAACACCCTTTGGCCGCCATCGGAGCGGCACGTATCGTTCCCCAATCGGATGTCCACGTTTCAAGTATCAATCAACGGCGATTCAGCGGTAGTCGTTCAAGATATTCCGCAATCGGATCGCGATTACGCCTTTCGTGTCGAACGGTATCGGATCGCGCGCAATGCGGACGGCAAGTACCACGCGGAACATGAGTCATCCAATAAAACAGAAACACTGCCCCGGCATATTCTTCATCCGTTGACACTCAATAATGACGGCACTGTTGATTACGCCGGCTATCGTTACGAAAGCCCTTCACGTGAGAATTGGAAGCCACTCCAGCAAAGCTTCGTTACGACGGACCGCGGAAAGACGATTCAGCTTGCTACGACGCGTGGATTCCGTTCGCGCACGCAGTTTGCTGATTTGAATGACGACGGCAACTTGGACTGGATCGCTGAGGAGTCGGGGTTGACCACTGGTGGTCTTCGTGAAACTGCGAACCGCGCGCTCTTCCAGCGCAAATTCTCGCACACGGTCAAGGCACGCATGCAAAATAGCGATGGCGCGTTTGAATCGAAATGGCGCACGCTTGGTCGATTCACCATTCATCTCGACGAACCACCACGTCATTTCACCTACCGGTTCTGGCAATACCGCATGGGTGACTTGATCGATTGTACGGGCGATTTCAACGGTGACGGCTGGCGCGACGCACTCGTATTCGATCGGCCAGAATCCGTTTCGCTGCACCTGGGCGGGCCAGGCGGATTCAATGCGCACGCCGAAACGGCCTTAGACGTACCTCCGCACATCATGCCAGTCGCAATCGACATCGACGGCGACGGACGCAGTGACATCGCGATTATGAAGCGCGGCGATTTCGCTCCAGCTGCAATCCATCTGAACACGGACGCGACGTGATGATCGCCGCCCCATTGATTCTTTCTCTCATTGCCGTGACAGCACCGAATCCGTTCGTTGTTTTGGTGTCGAATGACGCTGACGTATTTCTGGTCGATATCGATCTTGATGGCAGCGGCGATGTGGCCGTGTTGGACGGGTTTAAGCTTACGATTTTCCCCACCGCCGACCGTGAACATTCGTTGACCCTTACACTTCCCGCGAACGCGCGTGCCCTAGATATCACGCCTCATCCCGGCACGGGGGAGATTGCGGTGATCGCCGTCTGTGGCTCGGAGATTCGGCAGTTCAGCTTCGGCGGCAATGCGAACGGAGACCGCCTGTTCGAGCATCATTCGTATTTATCCGGGAGCGATGGGCCTTACCGGTATGTCATGGTGTTCGAACGAAATGGTGAGTCTCTCTTCTTTCTTCCATCGGTCGATGCGATCGAATTGCGCACGTGGTCCGGCGAACTTCGCGAACGAATCGAGCCGGAAACTGCGGACCGTTTCGAAGAGGTTGCGGGGTATTCCAGGAATAGAGCCACGATTGGAAGTGCCGAAAGTCTGGAATTTTTCATTCACCGTTCGGTTGGAAATGAACTGGCGTTCATCGAAAAACAATGGGAGGACGTAACCGGATTAAGGACTTATAGCCATTCGATGGCGCTAAGCGAGTTTCATGAGCTGAACTCGCCGGGCGATCGGTGGCCATGGTTTGCGTTGCAGTCCGACGATGAAGAGTCGACACGCGTTCGGTGTGCAGTTCGCCTGCATCCATCGGAGACCCATATTCGGATGGATTCAACGCTGTCGGACCCCGTCGTCGGCGGAATCGGTCCGGCGCGTAGGTATCCTGGAATGGTGACCAAGCTCAATGCGCAGCTTCCGGATTTCAATGGGGACGGCTACACCGACTTGCTGCTGTGGAATACGGATCGGCCGTCCGTTTCGCCTGCGACGATTGCGCGCATGACGTTTCAAAAGGATTGGCCCATTCGATTGACCGTGCATTTGTTTGATCCGAAATCTGGCCGATACACCGCAAAGCCCCACACATCGTTGTCCGTGCGGGCGGGTTGGAATATGTTACTTCAGCAGAAGTACGGTTCGCCGCTCTATCATTACGTCGTAAATGATCTAGACGCGGATGGCCGCACAGATGTTGCTTTCACGGCCGATTCCCAAACGTACGTACGTTGGATGATGGACGATCGTGGAGCGCACGCCGAGACATTTCGGTTAGCTAAGCCCATCGAACGCGTTTCATTTCAGCAGCCATTGGACGATACAGGCCGTGTAACCATCGGGCTTCGCACAGAAAATAAGTTGTATGTGCTGGACCCAGAATAGAGTTGATCTGGGGACCTCCGTCTGGGCCGGAGTTACGCTAGCGCATTGTTGCTTGCTCCAGATCACGTGCGATGATTGCTTCTTTCTTCTCGTCACCCGTGCGGGTATAGAGTCGATCCAATCGCAGACTCGCTTGACGGAACAACGCGTCGCTGGGTTTACTCGATAAGGTATCCACGGGCGTGACAGCCCTACGCACATTTTCGTACTCGGATTCCGCTGCGCGAAGGTCGCCTTGTTCAACGAGGAGATCTCCGCGCAACAAGGTCAAATGGTGTGCACCTAACCCATCAATTCCATCGTCGTCCAACATTTCATCGATACGCGTCAATCCGTCCGCGCTGTCGGCATGCAGGACCAACGCCGACGCTTCAGTGATGGCGGCTTTCGACCGCATCTCGGGAGTCGTTGCGGATTCGGTAGCCTGCCGTAATGCGGCCAACCCCGCTTCTGTGTCGGGATCCGCTTGTGAGAGTTGTAACGATCCGATCGCCGAATACAATTTCGACGTGTCTTCGGATTCTTGCGCACGTGCGAGTTCCTGGGCCAACAGATCAAGGGCAAGCTGAGTCGTATCCGCGGAATACGCCTCGGCGATGATCGCGGAGATTCCGGGATCTGCCTTCTGTTCAGTGGTGTTTTGATCACTCGATTCGTCGGAATCGGCGGGAATTTGAATCTGCGTAGCTTTCGACTCGGCATCCGGTGTTAACGATCGAACCGGCTGGGTTGTAGGAGCGCCGCCAGGCGCGCGGTCGACCTTGCGATCGGATGACGCCATGCCCTGTGCGGTGTCGCGGCTCTTCTTGACCGTGTATTGCTTTGTTGATGCCTTGCGAGGCGAGGCGGAGTTGGCCCCCTGGGACAGCAACGCAACAGCAACAATGACCACAAACGCCATCACCACGGCGCCAACCAGCAATAACTGTCGTGAAATAGTGCTCAACAATTCCCCCTAAATGCTGGAGCGTTTCCCCCGTTCCAGCGTAATCACGAGTGAATTATCTCACATCTTGCACCGATTTGCTTGAGGTTGGCGCGGGAATGAAAGGCATGACAAACTACAGCCACTCCTCTTCAGCGTTACCTCACATAAATCGGATTGCTGTAAATCCATACCCGGTCTTCCGTATTCACATCGAGCCAACCTTCAACGCGATAGACGCCGGGCTCAGTGATCGACTGCGTGAAGTTACGCGCAGTCGTATCCGAAATGACCTCGCCGTTGCGCAACAATCGAACGTGACATTTGACTGGAAATTCAGCGTACAGATCTAGACCGCCCACTAGTTTGATTTCGTCCCCTTGGATAGCCACGGGTGTTGCGTCCTCAGCATTTGGGTCCCCGTTGTAGGCAAGAAACTGAAAGCCGGTAGGGTCACACATCCAATCGTGTGCGACGTACGCATGGCCATTCAACAACGCCTGTCGAACGGAATTCTCGGTCAGCGCATCGCTCAAGATGTGCGTGCTCACATTGTGGAACGAAATGTAATATGGATCGAAATCCAGCGAAACGAGGATGTCTCCGGGCTCATGACCCTTGGTTAAATCTGCAATACTTGGAAATTGTGACGTAGTGTAGACCTGCATGCCGTCGTCTGGATCGACGATCGTGCCGATGCGAACTGACTTTTCATCGATCATTTTCGCGATAAACACTTGGTTATGATGGCAATCATTCGCCGCGATACCCACGACCCGCTGAGACGCGGAGGACTCGTCCCATTTCGTCATATACAACTCGGGGTAGTCCAGCTGCATAGCGAGCATTTCCGCTGGAAACTCACGAATCCGATTGTCCAAGTCTTTGGCTTTTTCGGGGTCCGTGATCTGCGACACGAGTGAGAACAACGCGGTCATATCGTCTTTTGCATCGGCATGGCGATTGTAAATTTCCATGCCGGTCAAACCGTCCATGGAGTGATCGAACCGCTCTTCCACGTGCGAAAGAAAGGCAAGGCCATTGCCCTGAGTGACACGATCAAGAACAGTCTGCTTATCCGCATCCATCACATCCACGATAGATTCCATTGGATGAACCAAAAAGCCATGCGCTTCGGATCCGGGTATGAACAACACACCGTCGTGCATTCCGCGCCAAGTGTCCGTAATGAAGTCTTTCGGTGGCCGGTAATGGTCGCTCAGGAAAATGATTTGAACGTTGGCTTTCTTCGCGTCCGCCAACATTTCCGGGCGCGTCCCTCCGGTATGCGCGGCGTCCTCCGCGTGGGCGTGGAGAATCGCCCGATAATCAGTAAGGTGCGGCGAGCGCGATTGAACCACTACACGTTCTGCGCCGTAATGCTCAACCGCTGCACGCGCCGCCTGAAGATTCTCGCGTTCCATACGCGCCAACGTACTCAGCGTGCGCCCAAGTGATTCGCCGGGTTTGCCGGCCCAGACTATGCCGCTGACGAGAGCACAGCAAATCATTACGGTCGTGATGCGTGCTAAAGACGAAATCGGTTTTCCTAGATCATGCATATCTTTTCTCCAACGCCCCAGAGTATCACCAAGTTAGCGATCAATCGAGTAACGACTGGTCCTCTACGCAAGTCTCACCATCATTCATCACCAGCCGTACCGTTTCCGGGTCGCTGTACTTGGCGATGGCATCCGCTAGCGTGTCGGAGTGGGTAGTGACCCAAACCTGGCTATTGCGCGAGGCCCGGGCGATGAGTTCGCCCAGGGGTTCAAGCAGCCCATCATGCAAACTCGTTTCCGGCTCGTTCAACGCCAACAATGCCGGCGGACGCGGCGTCAACAATGCGGCCAACAAACACAAGTAACGAAGCGTGCCATCGGAAAGCTCCGCCGTGTCGAGCGGACGCTGAAGGCCCGGCATTTCCAAGCTCAATCGCACCAGTCCGTGTGCGTCCTCATTTAGATCCAATTCCGATCCCGGAAAGGCTACCTTTATCGACCGATCCAACATCTCGACATCGCCGATGTGTTGGATCGTTACCAACGCCGCGGCCAAGTCACGACCATCAGCGCTGAGAACCGGAGTCGTCACACCGACTTGCGGTTGGCGTGCGGGCGCACCGGCGTGCGTTTCAAATGCGTGGTAGAAGCGCCACGCCTCCATCTGCCGTCGCACGCGCTCAAGCTCCGGATACCGTTCCGGGTCACGAATTTGTACGAGCGCGGACTCAGCGTGTGAGAGCGAGAGTGGTACCTGCGTGGGGCGGCCGTTGACGTCGCGAACCATGGCCGATGGTCCCTGGCGATCCAACATGGTTACCGGGGGATCTTGCTGATGCAGACGTAACATTTCCGTTTTGATCCACGGATCATATTTGAAGACAGATTGCGTGGGTTCAGGCAAGCCGAACTCAATCGCGTAGTCCCACTCCTCCAGACGCACAGACAAGCTCACACGCACCGGGCCCTTCTTCCGGCCACCGGCCCATAGTAATGAACCCATCCCACCTTCCGAAGCGATAGCCCGCGCAAGCGATCCACGCGCGGCGGCGGACAGCAAATGCAGGGATTGATAGAGGTTGGTCTTGCCGGTCCCATTACGACCAACAATGACTGTCACGCGTCCCAGGCCCAACCGTAGCGTGCGCAGGGACCGGTAGCCTTCGACTTCGATGCGGTCAACGCGCACGAGACCTACCCTCGGGCAATTGACACGGCACGGGCCTGCTGCAACAATGCAACGTCTTCATGCAATTTCTGGAATCTACCAACCGATTGGTCCACACGTCTTGTTTACTCTACCACTCGTATTACTCATCGCAATAAACCTCCTGCCCATCGCAGGCACATTTCAATTCGGCTGGAGTCTATACACCCTGTTGCTGCTGTATTGGGCCGAAAACGCCATCATCGGCCTGTACACCATCGCCAAAATATTCAACGCATCCAAAAAAAGTGAACTCGGGAAATCGCGAAGCTATCAAGTCATTTTCTTCATCACCCATTACAGCACATTTTGGGTGTTGCACGGCGCCGTCCTCGTAACCGTGATGCAGATGGCGGGTTCACAGGTACACGGCGGGGTCATATTGTTCTTCACTGCGCTTATTCTGTACGCAGTGCAACACGGCGTGTCCCATCGCGCAAACTGGATCGGGGCGCGTGAATTCGAAGGGATATCGTCGACCGAGGCGATGGTATTGCCGTATCTTCGCGTGATCGGCGTATTGCTGCTCACCATCATCGGTGGCATCGCTGTGTGGAAAATGGGCGAACCGCCGATCGCCCTCGCGATGCTCGCCGCGCTTAAACTCGGTATTGACGCGGCATCATACGTAGGCATTCATCGCGCGCTGGTCGCGCGTGCCGCATCAGCCGCCCAGTAAGTCCGCCAGCGCATTGGCCAGCGCCTCGCCCCGTAAATCCTGGCGTACGACGATACCCTCTTGATCCAGTAACAACGTAAACGGAATCGCCTCGACATCGTATTTAACCGCGATGTCGGCATCCCAACCTTTACCATCAAACAGTTGCACCCAAGTCATTTTGGGGTGCTCTTTCAAAAACGCAACCAGATCATCTTTCGAATCATCTAAGCTGATCGCAACAATTTCGAAGCCCTTATCATGATAGGCGGTATACGCATCGATCATATTCGGTAATTCGCGGACATACGGCGCGTTCGACGATGCCCAGAAATCGATAAGCACGACCTTGCCCTTATAATCCGACAAACCCACAGCATCACCGTTCAAATCCGTGCCGGTAAATTCAGGCGCCGGAGAACCCAGGGCGAATTTCCCCCCGGAAGCGTCCCCCGTAACCCCTATTTGTTGCTCCATCATGGCGGTCATGTCCATGACCTGAGTCCCTTCAGGGGGCGTATATTCGAAGATTTTAGGATCGATATCCGGATTGATCACGAGATTGGAATACGTCATCGCCATCACCGGTTTACCGTCACTGCCCAGCATCGAATACTCCCGTGGAAAGCCATCCTCGACGCCGAATGCCATTGTTACACCTTCCATCGTAATGCCCATCTGCGCCATCTGACCCGTCGGGTCCATGCCCCCATTCTGTTCGTCTTCGATCTCGGCCGACAAACGATATACTTCGACACCGTCAATCGTATCTTTTCCGTCAAACGTCATGTCAAAAGTCTCTAACATTTGTTCAATGGCCTCTAAGGGGTTGCCGCCAGGCCCAGCGGATGGAGACGCGATCCCGGATAAATCCGATCCCATTTCAGCTATCTTTTTCATGTCCATCTTCATGATCTGTTTCATGCCGCCCACGTTCGTTTCTGTCCACATTACGCCGGACTCATCCGTAACGCTACGCGTGGCCATGTCCATGCCGGACATATTCATATTCATGTTCATCGCCATCCGTTCGTCGAGGACGATCACATCTCCCGTAGTATTTATGGTCATGCCCGACATCGTCATCAACATGGTCATGTCGGCGGAAAATGAATTGAATTCGCCGATCTTCGATTTAAGCTCTTCGACAATTGCTGTCGCGTCTTGTGCATCAGCTGCCGGTATTGCGGCGCTGATCAGTGACAACAAAATGGCAACGCGTAACACGCGAGCATGGGTAAACATGGGATACAGACTCCAATTTTCCACGGATCCGCTAACCGGTCCGGACGTAACAAGTACAGGCATGATACGGCGTGAATCACAATGCGTCAAAAGGACTATTTTCGCGCGGTATCCCAATAGATAAAACGATCTGAAGTGTGTCCGGATTCTTTGATGGGAGAGGCAATCAAGAATCCATCTTCTGTTGGAAGATAAATCATCGGCGTGCCGGTGATTGGATCCACCGGCAATGGAATCGAAGATTCGGATCCAATTTCCAATGGATACTCACCGTGTTCGTTTTTATACCGCATCAATTTAAGCGCCACTGGGAATACATCCGCCTGTGCAAGCGACTGCAAGTGCCTCAAGTACGAATCTTGTAAATCGAACAACAAGTCTGTCGTGTTGTCGGACGCATCATTGTTATCGTAAATGAGGTCATCCATTTGCGCCTCGACTTCGTGGTAAGGCGACTCCAGCAGCTGCATGAACGTTTGGCCGCTAGCCTCCAACCCGGAATACGACAGATTCGAAATGCCAGTAAACAACGCTGCAAATTCGCTCTCGCCGTCACTAATCTCCTGAGCTAAGCGGGTCGGCGCGAGATCGATCTCCTCTTGAAACAGCAATCGAATGGTTTCTACGTCGCGCCGCCGTTCGAAATAAGAAAACAGCCGATCCTCGATCACGGCCAGATTCGGGAACGCTTCTGCGACACCATCTAAACACGCGTCGGTCGTCCACAGCATCCAATTTCCGCTGTCATGACAATACAACGTCGGCTCGGAGAGCGCGTTGAAACTGAGTTCATAGGCCGCGGAAAACGTATCCAGCGCATCGTCGAACCGCCCGTCATCCACCTCCACAACCGCCCGAATCGCAAGTAGCGCGCACACGTTGTAGCGATCCCTGACGCCGTCTGGGTACTCGTTGAGCACGTCGATCTTGAATGTGGCCTAGCCAGTCAATGCAGCCCGCTTCAATGCTGAAAGTTCTGAGGAAGCAACAAGATATTCTCTAAATGCGTTGATCGCTTCACCTGTCGCGATCCCTTTTCCCTGGAAAGGTTCTTGTACATCCTCGGACCGTTCGCCACGAACGGTTTCAATCCAATTCAACATCGTAAATTTGCCGGCACCGCCACCGTCCCAAGCGACGTCATAAGCGATATCGACCAACGGGCTCAATGCGCTTGAACTCACCTCGGAAAAAGCGACGTCGACATCCCAATCATCTGGCAATTCATTCGCCCGTGGATCCGATCGTAATTGCGCCACCCGCGCCTCTTCTCGATCTTGCGCACGGCTCAATGCGTCCGCATCGTGTCGCTCTTGCTCGCCCGCTTTCATGCCGGCAAAGACGGAGATACCAACCGCCACCATGATGAATACAACCACGAGAACCAAGGCAATCACCGCCGCAGGCGCGATGGGCGGTCCCTTTCGCATGCGTTGGAGCGGAACTGGTGGAGGGGTGCTGGACATGATTGCCAATCATAGTCGTTTTGCTGCACCGTTTTCACCGCCCTTCACTCATTGACTGTTACGCCACTGCCAATTAGACTGCCAACACCCCAAGAGGAGATTCTGCATGCTGCTTGTCAACACCGAAACCATTCCCGGGTACCGTATTGTCGAAGTGAAAGGCTTGGTGCAAGGCAATACCATTCGTGCCAAACACGTGGGCAAAGATATTTTCGCATCGCTCAAGAATATTGTCGGCGGCGAATTGAAAGCGTACACCGAACTGCTTAACGAATCGCGCAAACAGGCAACCGAACGCATGATCGAGGAGGCCGACGCGCTAAACGCTAATGCCGTGCTCAACGTACGGTACAGCACCAGTTCCGTGGCCCAAGGCGCAGCGGAATTGTATGCCTATGGGACGGCGGTCACTGTTGAACCGGCTGCGCCGCATGTTTAGCGTTATTCTCGGCGGCGTTGTACCCATCTCCCTGCTCATCATTGGGTACGTCATAGGCACCGCGAGCGAACGATCTCATCTCCAATCGTTAGAAGATCGCGAGCGACGTTATGCCAACGTCTTGCAAGTGAACGTCCGTTCGCTGCCGGAAAATTGGGACGTGCAACACGCTGGCCTTGTGCAAGGTCAGGCCGTCATCGCCACCGACTACTTCAAGAGTTTCCGCATGAAAGTGCGAAATTTCTTCGGGGGGGAGGCAAAAGGGATGCAAACGCTCATGCAACGTGCACGTCGTGAAGCGCAGGTGCGCATGGTGGAAGAAGCCGTCGCTCTGGGCGCAAACGCCGTATGGAACGTCCGCATCGAAACCTCAGAAATGGGCCGAAGCATGGGCAACAAAGGCGCCACCATCGCCGAAGCCTACGCGTACGGAACAGCACTCACCGTCCAAACGGAATCTGGCCACCAAGAGTAATCACCCATGCACATCGGCCGGTTTCGCATAAACCCCATCGATGCGGTACTCGCGGTCATGCTGCCGGTGACCGCGTCGAACTGTTTCCGCGATTTTTGTTGATCTTCGTGTGGTACCAGTGATCGCTTTGCAGTCGGATCGGTCATATTGGTTCCAGTGATGAAAATACACCGACACAGAATCAACCCCATCGATGTCGCCCTCGCCGTGATGCTGCCTATCACGACGATCGGCCTATACGTGGAATTCTTCGGCCCGCCCACGACGCAGGAAATTATCGAATTTGCATTGAACGGTGATTTTGAACAAGTAGAACCCTATTTGGACGAAGACTTCGACTTTGCGGCGAGAGGTCACGGGGGATCGACCTTGTTGCACGCCGCCGCGGGACGTGACAACCAAGACCTCGCAATCGAAATCCTTCGACACGGCGGCGGCGACCTATTGAACCTGTTGGATGACCAAGGGTATACACCCGCTCATCGTGCGATCGGAAGAGATCACTCTGAAGAGCAGCGCCTTCTACGCATCTTCGTAGACGATGGTGTCGATATCAATTCTCAAACGAAGGCGGGTGAATCGTTGTTGGCATATGCGATTCGCCAGAACAATCCGCAGGCCGCGTTGGCACTCCTCAAGAAGGGCGCAGACGCCGACATTGACGCTGTCCAGGGCCAATCGACCGCGACCTACATCATTGAAAGAGATATGGATTTCATTCTAGAACCGATGTTCGATGCGGGCCTACGATTAGATTCTTCGCATACCTTTGTAGGAATTACTCCTCTGGAGCTTGCCGTGGGAAGCCGACAAACCAAAACCTTCGAGCTCTTGCTGAAATACGGCAGCAATCCGAACAAACGTTGGGCCGGGCAATGGACATGGATTCCGTCTGAGCGCGTCCATTTGCGTACCCGGAGCTTCGGCGGTGATCCACCCGATCGCATCGATATAGCCCCGGTGATCGATGGCGAATGGATTTTAGAACTGGACAGTAGAATTCGCGATTCGCAAAGAAGTTTCGGCCTGAGCGGGCGC